>Ga0209631_10000604_pt1 | contig 49013 bp, 31 predicted proteins | sample COG_08_FD_184752 | JGI IMG/M metagenome (GOLD analysis project Ga0209631, IMG submission 184752) | Pelagic Microbial community sample from North Sea - COGITO 998_met_08 (SPAdes) (version 2) | ecosystem: Environmental > Aquatic > Marine > Neritic zone/Coastal water | place: Helgoland, sampling... | reverse complement strand
TGACACTCACTAATCGATACTTTCTTTTCCTGTCGTTACTACCGCGCGAATACTCGCAGATAATAGCGCGGTGCAATAAAAGCAGCAAATAGAGATATCATATCCCCCACCCACCCCAAACTATAGTAACGTCCGTAACTTCGGGAACTTTTCGCGACTTCGGGAAAAACGACGACGAAAAAATCGGTTTCTATTTCTTTACCTTTGGGTTATATTGACGTTGATGTCGATGATCGGGGGACGTAACAAGGTTCAACAAGTGTCAAAGCTTCTTTTGTGTGCGTTTGATCACGAATACTTGTTGTTAATGTACCCGTGTTGCGCGTTATAAAAGTTAGGTAAAAGAGTCGTTTCACAAAATCGTATCCCGAAAAAGGAGTGTCGACCGAAATGCTCGAGTTTGTCTAGGGTTTCATGGGATCAACTTGTGTCGAGAGTTCTTGTGAGTGGCTATGACCGAAAGATTTCAACAGCTTAAAAACGAGGGACATTCGTCAAAACCAAGTCCTAATCTTTCCCTTACCAGTCTTACCAGTTCGACCAGTCCAAATCCGCACCGATTCAACGTTCAAAAAACGTTTTTGAGTTCACGGGATTTTCACAAGAAAAACAATATATATGGCACAGACAAGTTAAAGACAACGTTAAGACAAAACGGACTATACAGACAACTTTAAGACAACTTTAAGACAATTTGAAAGACATATATATAAGTAGAGTACACATAAAATGAGCTTTGAAAACAACAACGGAAAAGAAGAAGAAGAGATTTTAAAAGCGACTTTAAAGCTCTCGTTCGCGGCGCAATGTCAACACGCTCACTGGAAAGTCCGATCGAGAGCGTACGAATCAATGGTGTCGTCGTCGTCTTTCGATGATGATTTTGCCAAAGACGAGAAGAAGGAAACGAATACCAACGACTACGAGAAGAATTTCGAAATCATCGACTATTTTAAAGAAGCGATGCATAAAATCGTCTCCGAGACGAACGCGAACGCCTTAGACGTGGCTTTAGAGAGAACGAATCAAAGGTTGAGGAAGATGATCGATCGCGAGTTAGTCTCGTTTTTTAATACGTCGTCGTCGTCATCGAAAAGCGAGGGTGGTGTGAAAGAATTCGCGGAAGACGTTGGGGCGAAAGTGTTGCCAGCGCTGGTCTCGAAAGCGTTCTTCGGGAGACCGAAAGCGGTGAGTTTTGCCACGGAAACGTTTTGCTTGTTCGTGGAGATGGAACAATCGGAGTTAGCGATCGAGGTGTTATCGAAAGCGAGCGGGCATAAGGTACCGAAAGTCGCGTTGGCGGCGAGTAAGTGTTTAGCGCTCGCGTGCGAACAGTTCGGGTGCGGGAAGAGAGGCGCGTTGAACTGGATGAAGTGTTTAGACGGAGCCAAAGAAGCCATCGGGCATCGAGACGAAAAGGTGAGAAATGAAGGGAAGAGAGTTATCGTGGAGTGCGCGAAATGGGTCGGAGATCAAATCGTGATGGAGAAGATGAAAGACAAGTTGTCGAAAACGATGAAAGGCGAGGTGGAGGCGTCGTTGGCGAAGGAGACGGCGGACGGGAAAGAAAGAGGTTCGATGAAAGCGACGAGGTTTTTGATTTCGTTGCAAAAAGAGATGAGAACGAAAAAGACGACAACGTCTACGTCTGAATGTAGTACAGAAGATAGTGTTACCGAAAAGGTAGAAGCGGTGGCAGGTGCAGACGACTTGAACGAAGATCCGTACGATTCCGCGGAGCCGTTCTCGGTGCTCAAAGCATTGGACAAACCATCCACGGACGAAGATATTCCAAAATTTTGGGAAGCCGTGGTATCTTCGAATTGGCGACACCGCTTACACGCGCTGAAGCAACTCACCGACGCGTGCTCTTCGTCCGCGCGTTTACAAAAAGAAGAGTTCATGGAGCTTCAAAAAGTGCTCAAGAAAGTCATCTCGAAAGACGCCAACGCGAATTGCGTCGCGGAGGCGTCGAAATCGATCGAAAAGTTATGTTTGAACGCGAGAGCGGATTTTAGTAAAGACGCAAAAATGCTGCTCAGTGCTTTACTGGATAAATTAAAAGATAAGAACGCATTCGTGACGAGTGCGATTGCGAACACGTTGGATGCCATTTCATTGCGATGTTTCGCATTTTGCGACTCGCCAGAAGACGTGGTAAAATACGGATTGCAACACAAAGTCGGCAAAGCGAAATTGGAAACTTTGAAATGGTTGACGCGATCGAGCGCGTCGTTTTCATTGCAGGAGGCGAAGAAGACGATTAGTGCGAGCGAATTAGTTGCGACAGTGGTTAAACTTTTAGAGGATAAAGATCCGGAAACGAGGAAGGCTTCGCAGGAGTTTCTCGGCACGCTCGCGGGGAGAGCCGGCGGGATGAAAACACTTTCCTCGCAACATCTCGCCGGAGTGGACGATAGTAAAATGAAAAAAATGAACGAGATATGCGCAAAGATTACGCCAGCGCTGCCATCTGCGAATTCGACGGCGCCAAAGAAAGCTGGTGCTGGAGAGAATGTCGCAGCGGCTCCAAAGAGAAAACAAGAGCGAAGCGATAGAAAAAACGCAAGCACGAGCAGTAGCAGCGGCAACAACATCAACAAGAAAAATAACAATAACAACACTGGCTGCTGCGCCGCCGATTTGAGTTTGAAAATTACGGACGCCTTACTCCGCGATACCGCGGATGGTAACTGGAAGCGTCGATCCGCCGCGCTCGACAAGTTGAAATCTATTCTCGACTCAGCGCCGAGTAACATCGAAGTCTTTGGACTCGACGCGCTTTTTTCAGCTTTGCGAGCGAGATTTACGGACTCTAACGCCAACTTAGCATCTCAAGCGTTACAGCTTGCCGGACAATTCGCGTTGAAGTGTGGGGAAAACGTCGAGAAAGTTGGACGATTGGTGTTGAGCGATTGCGCGAAACACGTCGGCGACTCCAAGAGATTTGTCAGAGAAGCTGCGTTTTCTTTGATCTCCGATTGGGGCGTCGCCGTTGGTGAAGCTGTAGTTTTAGAACAGTTTGCAAATAAATTCGTCGAGCTCGCGACTTCCTCGTCGAATTCTTCTTCCGTTGGCACTTTGTGTGCGGATGGTAAACGCGAGGCTATGGACTTTTGCCGCGAAACGATAGAGGCTATTGAAAAGAACGCCGCCACGGCCAAAGCGGCGGACGATATCGCGCTTCTCTTACAACCTGCCATGGCGTTTGCCGCGGTTGGCTTTAAGGACAAATCGAGCGACGTTCGCGTAGCAGCTTCGAATCTCTTTGAAACTGCCATGAAAATGGAACGCACGATAGATGCGGCGAGTAGTTCTAGTAATAGCACGACCAGCAGTAGTATAAAGAAGAAGCGCACGGTGACTCGCGAAGACGCGCTGAAAGCCATTGAGAAATTACCGCACGGTTTGTGTTCGGCTATTGACGCGAGAATTAACAAGGAATTTCCCATTGATTTTACCAGCAATGGTGCTATTACTACATCGAGCGCGATGAAGAAACCGGCAGCGCTCAATATCCCGGAAAATTATAAAAATCTGGGCACCGTCGAGAAAGTATTCGTGCCTCCGTCCGCCCAGAAGCCGACGGAAAAGTTCGCCGAAAGAAAAAGTATTTTGGACGACGACAACATGGACGTGGACAATCTCGAGGTTATGTTTGATAATGCGGTCAAAGAAAACGTCTCTCGAAGTTCCAGTGGAGACGTTTTTCAAATGTGTGACTTGAAACAACTCAACGTTGACGGCGGGAAGGACCTCGAACCGCCAGTCACGCCACCGGCGAGACCTTCTATTTGGGACCAAGCGCTCGCGAGAGCCACGGCAGACGAAGACGACGAGTGTGTGGAAGGTTTGAAAGCGTTGTGTCACGAAATGAACGCGCACGCCATGTCGGACGCGTTTAAACACGAGATTTCTGGAACTATCGGACCTTTACTCATGTTTTTATCTGACGAGCTGCCGATTTTCTTTGAAAACGCGGTGAAAGCGAAGAAAAAATGCGAGAAGCACAAAAAGAGTAAAACGAACAAGAAGATCGAGGAAGAGCGAGAGGAGTACGAAACGTTACTGCGTGGCTGTAAGTACGCGTTGATGACTATGCACGCGGTCTTGAAAGAGTCCATCTTAGCGAACGGCGCTTCGGAAGCAACGACCAGAAACGTCCTCGCCTCTGTGCTCTCGCAGTTGGTTTTGGCCATGGATAATAGTTCAAGCATATCTTCTTTTGAATCAACTACAACTGTTTTGGAATCTTCGGATTATTTGAATGCGCTCAACGCGCTCGCAGAGAAAGCCATGGAAAACTTTTCCAAGACGAATTCTATGGTCAGTTTGATCAAGTTGTTATCCGGGGAAGGCGTCCCGGATTTCTCTTCGTTGGGCGACGCTAACGCGGCGACAACGACTACAACTGCGCATCATCTGAGCAAGAAGAACGCTAATGCCGAAAATACCGAAGCAAAAGTAGCTTTGTTTGAAACTTTAGTCGCGAAATGTCTCGTCAAACTCGCGTTTCAGCTCGAAGAGCTCGTGGAATCCGGCATCAACGTCGCCTCAATTTTCTCCGCGGTGCACGAATTTTACTCCTTCAAAGGCGAAGAGTTCATTCTCGAGGGTGAACGCGACGACGAGTACGGGAACAAGAACATTCGAATCGTTCGCGCGGTGGTTCACGAGGTATGCAAACTCATCGGTCCGTCCGCGGAAAAGTACGCCAAGTTAGCTTTGACAGGTATGAACGTAAAAATACCAGAGTTGGAGAGCGAGTCGGATCAACTTCCTTCGTTGTTGCGACAGGTTCGCGCGAGTTTGAAAATCCTTTCCGGAGAGGATGAAATCGAATCGAAAGTTCGAGAGGAACTGTCGGGCATTTTCGCAAAAATCGGCGACAAGGACACGACCGTCCAAGGTCTCGAACAACTGTACAATTTCACCAAGTGCGAGGAGAAAATTTCTCGAGTCGACGTGAACGAACACTTGCGACAGACGAGTTCGGCGTTCCAAGCGTACGTGAACAGAGGTTTGGCGAAAGTTGAGAACAGTCGAAAGAAGAAGCTGTTGTCTGTTTCGTCTTCTACTCCTTCCGCCGCTATCTCTGAAAAGGAAAACGGTGGAAGCTCTTTTGCTTTTCGCGCGACGCCGAGGAACTTTGGGAGCAGTTTCGCTTCACAAGGTAAAAGTACCGGCGGTTCCGCTTCGAAAGGATTCAAGCTTTCCCCGAGAGACGTGAACATCGCAGCAACAACAACAACAACAGCTCCTGCTGCTGAGAAATCACCGGTTGCGAAAGCGAAATCTGCGGCGGAAGAGTTTCGGGAGCGCATGAATGCGTTGACGAAGCGTAAAGCAACGAACTAAATAAACGTCGCTCCCCGCTCGAACCTCTTTCTTCGCGCCCGTCTCGTATGTATGTACACCATGTTCGCAAAATGTTTCAGTAAGAAGTTTAATTATTATTACAATACGCAAAAAAAGAATCTTCCGAGAATAAGCGCGCTTATATATCGGTCCTCCTCGTTTCTCTCTCTCTCTCTCTTAATTCTTTCTGTTTTTAATGTAATCGGCTAAGCCAATGAGCGGCGCGGCTTTCTTTTGATCGTACACCGATAACTGTTCCTTCGCGCTCTTAATTAACTCATCTGCTATCCTCTGCGACTCCTCCAATCCTAATAAACTCGGGTACGTCGCCTTACCAACCGCGACGTCTTTACCAGCCGTTTTGCCTAACTCCTCGCTCGTCGCCGTGCAATCCAAAATATCATCCACAACTTGAAACGCCAATCCAATATCGTACGCGTACTTCCCCAATCGCTCGATATCCTCTTCGGTTCCGCCACCCAAAATCGCTCCGGAAACCACCGCCGTCTCCAACAACGCCCCAGTCTTGTGCGCGTGAATATACTTCAGCGTTTCCAAACTGACCGGTTTCCCTTCCATCGCCAAACCTTCGCTTTCGATGTCCACAACTTGGCCACCAACGAGTCCTTCCGACCCGACGCACTTCCCAACATCCGCTATCACGCGTAAAATCTTCTCCGCCGGAACCCCTTTTGTCTCTCTCGCGATGTACTCGAACGCGTGCGACAACAACGCGTCGCCGGCTAAAATAGCCATCTCTTCCCCGTACACTTTATGATTCGTCGGCACGCCTCTTCGAAAATCGTCGTTATCCATCATCGGTAAATCGTCGTGGATCAAACTCATCGTGTGGATCATCTCCAGCGCGCACGCCGTTGGCATGACCACTTCTTGTGCGCCTCCAACCATCTCGCACGCCGCGATTGCTAAACACGGACGAATTCTTTTCCCACCGGCGAGTAAAGAATATCTCATGGATTCGTGCAAACGTTCTGGATAAATGGTTGGGACGGAATCGGACAACGCTTGCTCGATCGCCGCGTTCTTTTCTTTCACGTACTTGGCGAAATCAATCTCCGCGTTCGTGTCCGCGACGGCCATCGCCTCGATTCGAAACGTTCTTTTTTCCCTTCGCTTTCCCGTGGCTCTCGAGGAGGAGGAGGAGGAGGAGGAAGAAAACCCAACGAGCGACGACGAGACGTTTCTTTTCGAGGAAGAGGAGGCAGAGGAAGAGGACATCGAAATTCGCGAAGAAAAGGAACTAAAAAACGTCATCGACGACGTCGACGCGACCGTGAAAACGCTCATTTTACGCGCGCACGTGTCAAAGTTTAACTAAAACCACTCGATTTTGTATTTGCGAAATCGAGAATCTCGACTTCTTCTTCTTCGCGCGTCGTGCCTTTGTCGTCTGTTGTGCGCGTTTGGATGAAATGATTTCTTTTCTTGTTGGTGTTGTTTGGATAAAAAAAAAAGAATTTTCGGAAAAAGAAGAGATCTTTTCTTGATGTAAACCCTAGACCCTAAATTCAAAATGTGTCTCTCATTTTTGAAAAGGTGTTGTTCTTTTACACACACGAAAACACCTCTCTGTTCTAACACGAACGATCCTCGCGGGAAACAGACGACGATGACGACGACGACGTCGATGATGATGACGACGAGTAATACTACTACCACGATGGGGCGAACGACTTTGAGAGGAACAACAAAGAAGGTTTTTCCTTCTTCTTTTTCGAGAACGAAGAAGAACTCCTCCTCTGTATCCTCGGGGAAGATGATGATGATGATGATGTTTGTTAAATCAACGAGAAGAAGCGGAAGAAGACGAGGAGGAAGCGCGTCGTCGTCTTCCTCTTCTTCCGCGATTGTCTTCTCAGCTGTGGCACCGGCGTCTTCGTCGAAAAAAAAGAAGAAAAACGTTCTGGTCATCGGCTCCGGTGGTCGCGAGCACGCGTTAATCTATCGTTTGCTCCAGTCTGAAACGTGCGAGAAAGTGTTCGCGTTACCGGGGAACGCCGGTATCGCGACGGAGCCGACCGTGACATCCATCGCGGACGTTTCTGAATCGAATCACGCGGATGTGGTGAAATTTTGCAAATCGAACGCTATCGATTTAGTCGTCGTTGGGCCGGAAGCGCCGCTGGTGGACGGGTTAGCGGACAGTTTGAGAGCGGAAAATATCAACGTGTTTGGACCGTCGAAGAAAGCGGCGCAGTTGGAAGGGTCCAAGGAGTTCATGAAGAACTTGTGTAGGAAGTATAACATTCCGACAGCCACGTACGAGGTTTTTAGCGACGCGGAAAAGGCGAAGGAGTACGTGAGAACGGTGACGGGAGCGCCGATTGTGATTAAAACGTCTGGTTTGGCTGCCGGGAAAGGCGTGATTATGGCTGAAACCGTCGAGGAGGCGGAAAAAGCCATCGACGAGCTGATGTTGAATAAACAGTTTGGCGATGCCGGCGATACGATCGTAATCGAGGAGACTTTGTTTGGCGAGGAGGCGTCGTTTTTTGCCGTCGTCGGGGGCGACGTTGCGGTTCCGTTAGCGTCGGCGCAAGACCACAAAAGAGTTGGCGACGGCGATACCGGATTGAACACCGGTGGTATGGGCGCGTATTCGCCAGCTCCAGTGGTCACGAAAGAGATTGAAGAGGACGTGATGAAGAATATCATCGAGCCAACGGTGAGAGGAATGCGTGAAGAAGGGTGCGAGTATAATGGCGTCATCTTTGCCGGGTTGATGATTGACGAGAAAACGAAAAAAGTAAAACTGTTGGAACACAACGTGCGCTTTGGCGATCCCGAGTGCCAAACGTTAATGGCGAGAATGGAAAGCGATTTGTGCCAGCTTTTATACGCCGCAGCGACGAATAATATCACCGACGACGACGTGAAGAGCGTGAAATGGAGCAAAGAACCAGCTGTTAATGTTGTTTTAGCGGCGAAAGGGTACCCGGGAAGTTACTCGAAAGGCGACGAGATTAAAAATTTACAAGGCGCGGAAGAATCGACGGCAAAAACGAAAATCTTTCACGCCGGAACGGCGAGTGGAGAGAATGGGGAGATATTAGCGAACGGTGGTCGAGTTTTGGGGATAACTGCGATGGGTACGTCCGTGAAAGAGGCGACGAAGAACGCGTACGTGGCCATCGATAAAATCGATTGGCCGAACGGTTTCTGTCGAAGCGACATCGCCTATCGAGCAATCGAAAGAGAAGAAGGACGAGGCAAGTGATCATTAGAATAAGAATAATATACGTACTTAATTTATATTTATTTATAACTCTCGGGACGGTCCACGTTTACAACTCTTCGTGCGCCTCTTCGAACTCCTTGGCTTTCTTCTTCGCTTCCCTCTCCGCAGCTTTTTCTTCCTTGGACTTAATTTTCGGCAAATCAAACGGAAGTTTTGCGTTCGCTTGAATAAATCTCGTGAAGCCGCCAACCGTTCTCTTCTCCTCTTCGTCCCATGGAACTCTTACACCTTTCTCCCCGGCGGGAAAGAAATAAATCGCCGGGAAACCTTTCGCATCCTTTACTAAAGGATGCTCGTTCGCGGTACCGTCCATATCGCAAATTTTCACCGTCGGCACGTCTTTGAACCTCTTGGCGAGTTTCTTGATTGTCGGCGCGAGTTCTTTGCAGTGCCCGCACCACGGCGCGTACACTTCGAGAAAGACATCCGTTTCGCTGTCGTTGACCATTTCATCAAAGTTTTCGCCGACAACTTTGTACAACGGACCGTAGTTTTCCTCCGGAATAGGTTCGGACTTTAAGTGTTCCTGCAACAAACCCGCTTCGAAAGCTTTGATGAACTGTTGCATGATTGGTTTCGTAATCGTCGGCGCGTTTTCGAGCTTATACTTCTTTTGGCCTTCTTCGATGCGTGGTTTCTCCTTCTCGTCCTTATTCACCGGTTCGGGTTCGGTTGGTTGCGAAAAGATGACCGCTTGCGGTTGGAACTCGTCCTCGCCGACGACCACGTCAAAGTATTCCAAAACACCCTCGGCATCGCTACCTTTAATGTCCACGGTGACGAACAAAATCTTGCCGCTCTTGTTGTCTTCCTTGGAAACTTCCTCGAGGAGGGCGTGGAGTTCTTTCGCAGTTTCCTCGTTCTCGCCGTCGTGAAAGACCAAAACTTGCGCAGTCACGCCAGATTCAAAGACTTTGTTGATGTATTCTTGCTCGAATGGAATGACCCATGGAAGTTGCGCGACGGCGGCAAACTTGGTGATCTCTTTCGCCTCCCATTTGCCGTCGTACTCGGCGAAAGATTTCTCGCCTTTTTCGTTTTCAAACATCAAAACCATCGCCGGGTTGGACGGTCTTTTGAAATTGGTCAGGCCCAATTTGGCAACGTTCGCGCGATTATCTGTGTGCGCTACGTCGAGGCCGTTGAGATCGATATCTTTCGCCATGGCGTAAAAGTCCGCGAAGGCTGGGGAAGAGCCCAATTCGTCGAAAACCGCGATCAAAGTCGCTCGCTTTTCTTCATCTTCGTCTTCATCCTCGTCTTCTTCTTCGCCTTCATCGCCGTCTTCTTTCGCCTCTTTCACTTTCTTCGGCGCCTCTTCGCCGGTGAACACTTTCATCGTCGTCAAATCAACGCTCGGTTCGCCCATTTGACGCTCGACGTAATTCGCGATGGCGTATTGGTCTCTTCCGGATTGGTAATCCTTCTTCAACTCGCCTTTCTCGAACCACTTCATGGTTGGAAACCCTTCCACGCCCAATTCTTTCGCTAGCGCTTCTTCCAAGGTCGCGTCAACTTTGAACAACTTCACGTTCTTACCTTCCAACTTTTCGCTCTCTTTCACAGCTCTCGCGGCGTATTCGTAATGCGGCTCCAACTTTTTACAGTGTCCACACCACGGCGCGTAAAACTCTACTAAAGCTCCGTCCAAGTCTTTCAAAATGGATGTGAAATTCTCCTTCCCTAACGGTTCGACTTCGTACGGACCTTCCGGCATTTCCAACTCTTCCTCTTCTCCTTGGCCGCCGTAGTCGCCGTAGTCGCCGCCGCCGTAGTCGCCCATGCCGCCCATGCCGCCCATGCCGCCCATGCCGCCCATGCCGCCCATGCCGCCCATGCCGCCGTAATCGCCGTAGTCTGGACCGTAATCTGGAACGTCGTCGTACGGTTCCGCTGGCCTTAAACCATCGTCATCGTATTCTTGCGCCTGTGTTATGTCATCAAAGTAGAGAAACAAACATTTTGGTGGTTAGTATTTTTCGCACCCCGCGAAAAGAGAGTTTCGATGAAGTGGTTGGTGTTCTTCCCAACATCATCGAGAAGAACCCATTTTTTCCTCCAATCCTCCGTTTTCGTCGAAAAGAAGAAACAGAAGAAGAACTTTCGAGAGAAACACCCTTCAAACCGAGATCGACCCCGACAGACAGACAGAACGCGACGTAAACGACGACGACGCGCCGGAAGGGGAGCGGAGTGTGGAGACCGCGACGATGAGAAAAAAAAAACAAACAAAGCCGCCAAAACGCGCGACGATGATGATGATTTTGAGAAAAATGATCGAGAAAAAAAACAACACACAAAAACGCTCGTTGGCGTGGTATACCTGCACGACAAAAACAGTTAAAGTCCCAAACAAAAAGCTCGCGACGAAGAGGAAGAGAAGAGTCAAAGTCGTTCTCCTCGAAATCGTCGTCATTTTCGTCGTCGTCATTCTTTTTTTTTTGTGTGCGTTTGTGATGATGTGATGAGTACCTCGTGATGATGTGTTTTTTAATTTTCTTTTGATGAGAAAAAAAAGGCCGAAAATTCTTCGGTCAATCGCTCAAAAATTTTCGTTCGAAAAAACCGTTGGAAAGCACCAACAAAAATTTTTACGTACGGGAAAGAATAACATCACACATAACGAGATGATGATGTTCTCTTCTTCTTCTTCTTCTTCTTCTCCGAGGAGAGTACTTTTGTTGCGGCCTTCTTGTCGCGGTGGTGGTGAGAAGACGAGGAACGAGAACAGTCCTTTTCGAGGAGGAGGAAAAGGAGGAAAAGGAGCGCGACGAACACCAACAACGACAACGAGGACGAGGAGGTTGTTAACTTCTGCTGCTGCGTCATCGAAGGAATCATCGTCCTCTCCGTCGGAAAAGAAGACGAAGACGAGTAAAAGCAGCAGCGATACCATCACCAATATTAATACCACCACGAACACAAAGAAAAAGAAAGGAGAGAAAGAGCGTCAGCAGAAGATAAAGGAGTACTGGAAAGACCGACGGAAAGTGGCGTGCCAAGAGAACGATCCGATGTGTTTAGATATCATGAGAACACCGATGAAGTCGTTCGACGAGATGGAGGAGGAAGAGCAAGAGTTAAACGCACTCGCGCCGGAGTTTATGGACGGGGACGTCGTTTTGGGGAAAGTGAACGACGTGCCTTCTTTTCCAGTGTTTAAAGGGGAGATATTGAACGCACCGGAGGAGACGTTGAATGTGGTGGAGTTTACGTTTTCGTGGTGTCGACCGTGTAAGAAGTTCGCGGCGAAATACGACATGTTCGCGGAATATTACGACAAGGTGAGATTTTTCAAAGTCGTCGGCGATAGCGATCCAGTGTTGGCGACGACGGCGAAGAGCATGAACGTGACGTCTACGCCGCACTTTTTCTTATTCCGAGGCGGGAAGATGGTGGGGTCGTTCACCGGGACGAACGAGGATAATTTTCGCGAGGAGCTCGGGTTCGCCATGAAAGACGAAGAGAAACCTTGAGTCAATCGCCGCGCATAATAATTTCATCATCGCGTATATATAAGAAAAGCGAGAAAGAAAGAGAAGAAGATACTACAATAATAATAATACTAAGTAGTAACAACACGTCTTCACACACTTTATATACTATTAATATCAACGCAAAGCAAAGTACAAAAATAAATAACAAAATCTAATCTACTAGTACATACACTACCGTTCTTTACGTTACTAATCCTCTCCTTTCTCATCGAAACCGAGACGGCGCGAGCGCGCATTTCGGACTCGATCGAACTCGTCGCGCGCCTGTCGCAAACTCTTATCGACGCTCTTAATCGCCGAGAGCGTTTGCTCGCGATCCGCTTTCGAGGAGGTTCGAATGTAAAACGAGTTTTCGGACGCGTCGTCGTCGACTTCGTCGTCTTGATCTCCTATCTTACCAAATTGTTTGCGCGGCGACGGTTTGGGACTATGCGGCGGCGTCACGCCAACTTTCCTACCTCTCCCCAATCGTACGGCTTCGATGATATTTTCCAGCTCGGCAATTCGGCCTCTCAATTCTATCTCGCGTCTGCTAAAATGTTCCTTCATGCTCGACATTTCCTCTCGAGTAGAGATTAATTCGTCCTCCATGCCTTCCGTGGCTTCTATGAACGCTTCTGCTTCTGCCAACTTTGATTTGAGCGAAGAGATTTCGCGCGACGACGCGTTCTTAATCGCCTGCATTGCTTGCGAAACGTGTTCGGAAGCCTCTGCCGAGGCCGAATCCATCGCCTCGATTTCTTGCAAAAGCTGATGCACGCGAACGTTTGCATCCTCGACCTTCTCGAGTAACTCCTCGTTTTCTATTCGCAAAGCCTCGAGCTTTGCTTTGCTTTCTTTTTGTAATCTTTCAATTTCCACTCGAGCTTGTTGCGATATTTCCTCCGAAGTTCCGCTTTCTCTCTTCGCCGCTTCGTACTTTGCCGCGACAGATTTCAATCTCCCATCGAGTTCGGCGACTCGGTCCATTTTCGACGCGAGATCTCTTTTCAACGTTTCAATCTCGAACGTCATTTCCATCTCTTGATCTGCGCGTCGTTCGATTTCTTTTTGGATTTGACGTTTCCCTTCGTTTTGAGCATTTTTCAAAGCGCTCTCGAGCGATTGCACTTTTTCGCGCTCGCTATTCAAGCGCGACTTTGCGTCCTCGAGCGCTCGACTCATGGATTCGCGCTCGTTGCTCGCATTCGCGTGCGAAAGAGTCATACTCTTCAATTGAATGGTGAGCTCTTCGCATTTTGCGTTACTCTCCGTGAGTTGCTCGTTGAGTTCGTGCTCCAAAAGCTCGCTCGTCTCGGTGAGTTCTCGGATTTCGCTTCGCAACGCCTCGATTTCATAGCTATTTCTTCTGTTCTCGTCGTCGTCGTCGTCATCGCCGTCGTCATCGGCGCCATTAGCTTTACTCTCTCCAGCGTTCTTATTCTTTTCTTCACTAGTTGCCGATGTGGTATTATTACTATCTCCACCACCACCACCCTTTGAACGTTCTTCGGCAACTCTGGCCGAGATGAACGCCAACTTTACTTCGTCCCGCATGGCATCCGCGAGCGACTTTGGTTCCTTATCGTCCATCATTTCCTGGAACGCCCGCTCGAGCGCTTCGAATCGTTCCTCCACGGTTTGAATGACCGTTCTAAACAGCGCGTTCGCTTTGTTCTCACCTTGTGTCTGCACTAATTCGTTTTGTCTTCCACGTTGTCGTTGTTGTTGTTGTTGTTGTTGTTCCCCTCCTTCCTCTTCTTCTTCGTCCACGGGCGAAGCGGCCGCGACGTCGTAAAACTCCGGATGCCACGTCCAACTCGGCGACTTTGATGCGGTCGCCACGCGCGAATCTAAAACGCCAATCTCGGCGCACGCTTCCGCGAAACCCGTAACTTCCATCTCTAACGAATCCAAGCACGTTAAAACTCTCGACTCTCTCGCCAACGCCTTCTCTAATTCTATTTGTAAATTTTTCTTGCTCTTATTCGCCGCGTCGCGTTCAACTTCGACGACGCCCAGCTTCAATTCAATCGTTTCCAACTCTCGTTTGGATTTTAAAACTTGCGCCGAGGCTGCTTCCAATTCTTTTTTAATCTTCTCTTCGCACGCTTTGTTGACATCCTCCATGGAGGCTTGCAAATTCGTCGCGTTTGCCAGCGCCCACTTTTTCGTCTTGACTCTTTTCCCGCTCGTCGTCTTCTCTTTTCCTTTTTCTTCTTCTTCTTCTTCTTCTTCGCTTCCGCTCTCGTCTTCTTCCGTATCGATATCTTTTTGTTCGTTCGCTATGTTTCTCTGTTCTAATAAAAGCGCCGCTTTCTTCTCGGCGAGCAAACACCTCGTCTCCCACGCGCTCACGTCCATCCTCCATCTCGATGCGTTCGCGTTCAACTCCGTTTTCATCGCCGACATTTCTCGTCTCGCTTCGTCCCTGTCCATCTCCAACGCCTCCCTCGCGCTCTCAATCGCGTTACATTTCTTCTCTTTCATTTCCAAAGCGTACGTCGCCTCTCTCTTTTCTCGTCGCGATACTTCCCATCGCGCCTTGACGACTCTCAACTCGTCTTCGTACGCATCGCGAACGTTCCTCGCTTCCGCACACATCTTTTGTAGCTCCTTCGTCTTTTCAAACGATAGCAATTTCGACGCGTCGATGCCCATCGATATCGCTTCTTCCTTCGAAGTCGATACGCTCTGATAAACGCTCAAAAGTTTCTCCTTTTCTTCGTTTTGTTGTTTCAGTTTCAAAATTTCCGCATCTTTCTCCATCATCTTCCTCGCGTGTTCTACGTGTGTTTCCTTCCCTTTCCCACTAGTAGGGATGGACGCGAGTTCTTCCTCTAACGCGTTCACTTTTATTTTCAGTTCGATGCATTCTCGTTTTAAGTACACCGCATTAGAGGGAGAATAATAAGAATTAGTATTCGTTGTTGTTTCATTACGATTTTCTGAATCCGAATCCGAATCATCTTCTTCCAATAAATCGTCCAAAGTATCCGCGTCTATTTCCTTCTTCTTCTTCTTCTTCTTTCCCTTAAACAACGGGGAAGAGGTTATGTACGCCAGCATTATTATTATTATTGTTTACTCTCTTCAAGCATGTGTGTGTGTGTGTGTTTGAAAGCGCAACAACGCGTTTACTCTGTGTGAATGAAAAAAAAAATTCATTCGAAAAATTCTTGACTTTTTTCTGAATTGCACTTTTTGTTGTTTTTTGTGGTGGGAGCATTTTCCTCTTGCATGTCTTGAGCTTTTTTTACTCTGCTTTTTTACCTCTTTCCCCTTGCTTCCCCTCTTTTTAAAAAAAAAGAAAAATTCAGATGCCACACAATTATTACCACACTCGCTCTTTTTGCAGACTCCATCAAAAGCTCTCAAAAACAGCGAAGATAATAATAAACAATAATGAGAGAAGTAATTTCGTTACACATCGGCCAAGCCGGGATCCAAACCGGGAACTCGTGCTGGGAACTGTTCTGTTTAGGTGCGTTGGACTTCTTTTTTTTTTTGAAAATTTTTGTCTCTCTTTCTTCCAATTTTAAGGGGAATTTGTGACCGTTTGTTTTGAATTTTATGTATCGAATTTTGAATATCTCTCCTTCCTTTTCGCGTGATGCAAACAAACAGAACACGGCATAGGTCCGGATGGGCAAATGCCGGAAGACCAGCACGGTCAGCACCAAAACGACGACGCGTTTTCGACGTTTTTCTCCGAAACTGGAGCCGGGAAGCACGTTCCGAGAGCGGTCTTTTTGGATCTCGAACCGACCGTCATCGACGAGGTGAGAACGGGGACGTACAGACAATTGTTCCACCCGGAACAGTTGATTTCCGGCAAGGAAGATGCCGCGAATAACTTTGCCAGAGGACATTACACCATTGGTAAGGAAATGGTGGACGTGGCGTTGGACAGAATTCGAAAGTTGGCGGATAATTGCACGGGATTGCAAGGCTTTTTGGTCTTCAACGCCGTCGGCGGCGGGACCGGTTCCGGTTTGGGATCTTTGCTTTTAGAACGATTGTCGGTGGATTACGGGAAGAAATCAAAGTTAGGTTTCACGATTTATCCGTCGCCGCAAGTCTCTACCGCGGTGGTTGAACCGTATAACTCGGTTTTGAGCACGCACGCGTTGTTGGAACACACCGACGTGACGGTGATGTTGGACAACGAAGCCGTGTATGATATTTGCAGAAGATCTTTGGACATTGAAAGACCGACGTATACGAACTTGAACAGATTGTTAGCGCAAGTGATTTCGTCGTTGACGGCGAGTTTACGATTTGATGGCGCGTTGAACGTGGACGTGACGGAGTTTCAAACCAACTTGGTGCCGTACCCGAGAATTCACTTCATGTTGTCCTCTTACGCGCCGGTTATTTCCGCGGAAAAAGCCTACCACGAACAGTTGTCGGTGGCGGAAATCACAAACTCCGCGTTTGAACCGCAAGCGATGATGGCCAAGTGCGACCCGAGACACGGCAAATACATGGCGTGCTGTTTGATGTACAGAGGCGACGTCGTCCCGAAGGATGTCAACGCCGCCGTCGCTTCCATTAAGACGAAACGAACCATTCAGTTCGTCGATTGGTGCCCGACTGGTTTCAAGTGCGGCATCAACTACCAACCGCCATCGGTCGTCCCGGGTGGTGATTTGGCGAAAGTCCAAAGAGCCGTCTGCATGATTTCCAACTCTACGGCCATCGCCGAAGTCTTCTCCAGACTCGACCACAAGTTTGACTTGATGTATAGCAAGAGAGCGTTTGTCCACTGGTACGTCGGAGAAGGCATGGAAGAAGGCGAGTTCTCCGAAGCGAGAGAAGACTTGGCAGCTTTGGAAAAAGATTACGCGGAAGTCGGCGCGGAGTCTGCGGATGGCGAAGAGTACGAAGAGGAATACTAAAAGAAAAGAGAGAGAACAACTGGAAGAGAAGAGAAAGCGCAAAAACGCCGGAGCTTATTGTGAGACGTTGCCGGTCGGAAGGCCAAACTATATACACACACACACTATATCATACTAACTTTACTCACTCATATATATAATTACATAATAAAAATACGACGAACAGTATAATAATATACATCGCGCGCGTGTACTCTGGTACTTATTGTTTTTAGGTGAAATGCAGAAATTGACATTTTTGGCATTTTGCGGATGCTCCACACAAAAAAATGGAGGAACTCCAACTCCTCCTCTCTCGGCTTCAACCTCCCTCGGATGAAATCGTGCACGAGTGCACTCTGATATCTGAATATAAAGATTTAGATTCGTTGGGGAGGGAAAGAGGAGAGATTTTTGTCGCAGAAAAGGAAGAAGAAGAAGAAGAAGGAAGGATTGGTTTGTCGACACCATCATCATCATCGTCGGAGCGAAGAGAAAATGTGCGTGCGTTTCGCGCTGATTTTCTCTCGAGTTTAACAAAAGTAAGAGAGAGTATTGGATCGAATTTGATCGAGAGAGAAGAGCTTGGAGTGGTGCATTTTGTGGATGAAGATGAAGCAGAGGTCGTTAGGACTCGTGTAAAAAAGAAAGTATTGATTGAAGTGATAGGGGATGAGGATGAAGATGAAGAAAAATCCCCTAACAAGAAGAGCCAAATGTGGAATGATTTTGCGCTGTTATTGTGCGGGATGATGGAAACATCGGATGGAATTCCTTCGTGGTCGAGTAAGCAATGTTCTGATAGAGCGAAAGAGATGCTAGAGAAGTGCTACATGGACGGTAGTAATAGAGGTAGTAATAGTAGTAGTGACGATGACAACGGGAAACGACGTGCCCCTCTCGCCTCGGACGCGCTCGACGGCGAGCGGATGTGGAGAGATTTGAAATCGCACAAAAGTGCGCCGGAAAAGGAGTCTTGGAATACAAAGTTGGCAGATAGGAGGGATGCGAGAGCATTTTATGCGAGCGTGCAAGCGTTGAGTGTGTTGGAGCACGTTCCTTTTGGGGAGCATACGTTTGAGCGGTTTACCTCGATCGCATTGAGAGCGTTGGAGTTTGAAACGCTCGCGACGAAACGTGTTGGGGCACGCATTACGGAGAGGCTTTTGAGCAAGTGTTTGGAGGTTAATGTTAACGGAAGAATTGTTCGCGATACTCGAGGAATTTCGAAAGCCATGTTTGAGCAGCTGAAAAGAAATATGGTTGGCGCAACATCCGCGCTTTTTGCGCCAACATTGCGAGCGTTCGTAGCGTGCGCAAAAGTTCGTAAACACGAATCGCAATCATCGTCGTCGTCAGAAGAGGGTGCGGAATGGCGATATCACGATGCAGTGCTATCGCAAAGCTTGGATTCAGTCTCCTTGCACGTGGACGATTTAAACTTTGTCGCTCCGCTGTTGCGAACAATTCCTGAACTTTGCTCGGAGATGAAACTACGCATCGTTGGTCGATACAAATCATTAATTCCTTCTGTATTAGCGTGGTCGAAAGCCCCGTCGAACGAAATTGCTCTGTTAGCGCTGGAAGCGTTACACGATATCCTCCAATGGACGTGGCCGCGAGCGTACTCGAGGTGCGAAGAGATTTGGGAGAGCATGAAAATAGCTTACGAGGAAGGTCCGAGAATTATCGAAGAAGAGGAAGTTGAGAAAAGAAGACGCGCGGTGGAAAATGTTTTGACTGTACTAAACGCGGCGTGTGGACCTATATTCACTCATATCGCGGTGGAAGAAAAGAAAACCGATGATGTGAAACTTCGCGCTTTTGTCGAGAGGCTGAAAAAATACGAGGGTGATGGACACGGGAATCCTTACATCGGTTTCAAAGAACTTAGCATTAAACCAAAATAGATCTCTAATACTAGATGTAGGTAGTAATATAGATAAATTAGATACGTGACTAACTTTGAACGAGACGGAGACGTAAATGCGCGCTATTTTTTGCCAACTTTTTATGCTTCTCGAAAAGAGTTCGAACTTGTTCGTAATATTGCTTGTGAATGGCCTCTATCGTTTGAGACGTATTGGGTTCTATGGAAACTCCTTTTCCGATTGCATAATACAGCGATTGTCGAGTTGGAAAAGGCGTGAAATATATTCCAACTGGTATAAATGGGAACGGAAACCCAAAATATCGATACGACTTTTTCGATATGAATCGTTTGAATATATTTCTTACTCCGGAACTTTCTCCGAAAGCGACAATTGGTATAATTCGAATCTTCTCCTGATAATCGCTCGCTACATTCATCGCAATCCGAATGAACCCTTTGTGTCTCATGCAGATGACAACTTCGTCTTCATCTACTTTTTGAGCGTGCTCGCACAACTCGCTTTGGCCTCCGGGAACAAACATAACTGATTTTCCCTCGCCCAAACACTTGGAGAACGATTTTCTAGAGACGCTTCGAGCGCCGGTGAAACTAAATATCTCGCGAACTATGGGTATTTTAAAAATTATCGACGCCGCGAGTGTGCACACTTGCCTGTTTGGAAACAAACGTTCGAAGGCCGGGTGCAGATGTAACCACGCGGCAGAATGTGGAATGAATGCGTGAGGGCTGTACCCAAAAATTAACCGACCATTGCCTTCCTCGTCGTCGTCCTCTTCGTCCTCCTCCTTCCCTACATCTCTCACGATAGAAATCTCTCCGTGCCATTCTTCCAAGCCAACCATTAAAACATCTCTCGCAAATTTTCGCACTATTTCTATCGTGTTATCTGCATCGCTTGGAAAGAGTCTGCGCGTGAAAACGGCATACGCCGCTAATAGCGCGACCAGAACCGTCGGCCTCGCGAAAAACGCCAAAGCGAGAAGCATAGAAAAGACAATCAACGGGAGTCCGTGTAAAACAGTCATACTCATCGAAGTTATGAACACCCTCGCAATATCTCTCGCGTTTTCTCCTTTTTCCCAATGATGAAAAGATAACGCCACGCAAAAATGCGACACGAAGGACGTCGCTATGATGAGCGCGAAAAGCTCTTCCACCAACAAGAAATGATGGAGAAAAACAGACGCCACGGAAAGCGCGAAAGCTATCCAAGCGACCGCTTGTAACGTCACGAAAATGTAATTCCCCGCGAAGGGCATGTAGAGCCGATAGCCTCTCTTCCTCCACACCCCCCACGCGTGCGTCAAAGGCGCTAAGAATATCACCGGATAATACACGTAACGCTCGTTGAAGAAAGAAGAAAAAAAAGACACCCGAGACACGAAAAGAAGAAGAAGAAGAAAGCACGTCCACCCAGCCGCCGTTGCGAGCGTAAAAAAACCTTTCTTCTTTTTCCTCGTCGTCGTCATCTCCGGTCTCACTCGTCGTGCCCTCTTTTCGCGATGATGATGATGATTGCGCCGGTGCGTCTTTTGTCTGGGAGACCGTTCCCAAAAGGGAAAATTTTTGTATCTTTTTTTAGTAGTGCTTTCGCGTATTTTTGTGTCTCTCGATTTTTTTTCGTTCAAGATTTTGATCAAATTTTGCGCTTGGTTGGTTTAAAAAAACGCACTCTCGTTTCGGCGAGATTTGAGTCACACACACACACGCGCGTAACTAAAAACACTTTGACGGGGTGCTTTTGAGAAAAAGAGAGAGTGAGCGAGAGTGATGTTGTTTTTGTTGTTTGAATAATCGCGAAAATAAGAAGAGGAAAGAGAGACATCATCATCCATTTCTCTTCGTTCTTCTGCTTCTGTTGGTGTTGAGATTGTTTCTGAGAAAAATCATGTCGTCGTCCTCGGACGTGGAGATGGAGGAGAACAGAGAAGAAGACAACGAAGAAAACAGACGCGAGGGGCGAGAGGAAAGCAGTAAAAGAGAAAGAAGGACGACGACTCGAGTCGACGACGACGTGGAAATGACGACGGTGGAAACCATTGCGAAGACGACGGCGAGGGAAGATTTCAAAGCGTTCAAAAAGTCGAACAAGAGGATTTTAGAAGAGTTCCAATCGAAACAGAAAGAAAGAGAGAGATACGAAGAAACGGCGGTGCACTATAAGAAACACTTGAATCGTTTAGATATATTAAAAACAGAAACGATATCGAAGATACCTAATTCGTTACCTAAGTCGGATTATTTAGAGAGGGTGGTGGACTTTCTGCACGAAGCGATACCGCTGCTCGAGCGCGCAGAAAAAGAGGAAGGCGCTGCGAGGAAAGCTTCGGGAGAGGAGTTTATTGGTATTGTGAATGTTTCGGACGACGACGAGGAAGTGCAGAAGAAGAAAGGAGAAGAAGCGTGGAATAAAGTTGGACGGTTAGCGAACGGAGAGCTCGACGAGAAAGTTTATACAGACAAGCCGCGTGAGAAAAGGTCGCCGAAAAAAGCTAACGCTGAGAACACCGATCACCACGGACACGCTGAAAGAGTAGAGAAAGTTCACGAGAAGGATAACAACGACGGATGGAATCGAGGAAATGGCGGCGTTTCTCGTACCAAAACTTTTAGTAGGAAAAAAAATCCGACCAACATTGGACCGGTGAATGGACGCGGCGCATCGATGGTTGAAGCTGCGCGTCTTGGCTTTTCGTCGAACAAGCGGGCAACATCGACACCACGAAGTGCTCCGCGAGCTGTTTCTCCACGGCACGAAATTGAACATTTTTGTCCAGAACAATTCATTCCTAGCGCAGAGAAACGTCCAAAAACGAGAAATGATGTGGGCGGTAGCGGACACAAAGTCAAGGAAAGGATGTTCGGAGTCCGCATTGATGACTTAGAAGAAGACGATCCAATCGAGGACGTCCAACGAATCGGCGATAATAGCAGAGGTAATCGCCCTCGAGGACGCGGACGAGAAACAAGAGAGAAGAAAGAACCGATCGTAGTTGATCTTGTAGATTCTGAAGACGATACAAGTAACAAACCGATTGAAATCGATAGCCCGATACAACAGAGGCGACGGACGACGCGACAAAATGCAGGATTTGTAGGGTCCAGCGTCGCGAGATTTGGTAAATTTACCGCAACGTACCCTAATGATGGATCCAAAGGAGCCGCTTTAATCAACACTAACGATTTGGATTGCTTAGAACCTGGTGAAATGTTAAACGACCAAACGATTGATTTTTACATGAAAAAGATTGCGGTGGAAGATTTTCCCTCGCTTGAAGACAAGGGAAGATGTTTAGTCATGAGTACGTACTTCTATCAGAAGTTGACGCAGAAATCACGTGGAGCCTCAAACATAGCGGAGCGAAAAGATCAGGCATACGAGAGGGTGAAGAATTGGACGAAATCTATCAATATTTTTGACAAGGATTTCATTCTTATTCCAATTCACGCTCAATTACATTGGAGTTTGGCTATTATATCGTATCCTGGATTAGCCGCCAATTCTGCGGAGCGCGTAGAAATGGGGAACATTCCGTGCATTATTCATCTAGACTCGATGGGGACCAATAGCTCGCACTCATTCGATAGTATACGAAAAAATTTGACGCAGTGGCTGCAACGCGAATATAACCGCGTTGAATCTGAACGCACGGGAGGTCTAGTCGAAGACGGAGCAACTCGTATAAACAACGAGACGATGCGTAAATTGAATCCAATCGTTCCATTACAAACGAATGGTTGCGATTGTGGTGTTTTCACGTTACTTTACGCACAAAAATTTATCCAGAACCTTCCGAAAGAGTTCACTTTGGCGGACTTCGAGTCGATTTTTTATGGTAAAGTGAATACAAGGATGAGTTTCCAAAAATTATCACTTCACGAACCATACCGGCTGCTAACGCCTAGAATGCTTGACATGGATAAATTCATCGAACAGAGTTGGAAAGAAGAAATTCGCAAACGCTACGGGTCATCTGAAAAAGAAGAAGCGAAAGAAGAAGTGAAAGAAGAAGAGAACAACATATCATTACATATAGTCGGAGAAAAAGAAGAGGAAGAAGAAGAAGTCAACGATTTGAGAGATGAAGAAGACGAAGACGTGAAACATTTTAAATCAAAAATGCAACCGTCACCGGAAGAAGAAGAAGGCGAAAAGAACAGCGAGAATAAAGAGAACGATTTGAAGAGCAGCGAGGAGGTTGCGATTATTTCCGAAACGGATGGGAAAAGTGGCCGCGAGAAGGAGAAGAAAAGGGAAGAAAAAAAAGAAGAACAAGAGACGCGCATGTCGATTGAAAAAATACTCCAAACTTTCCCAAAAACGTGGATCCAGACGAATTGTCCCGAAATGTTCCGAGAAACTTGGTTTCCCCCGATGGAATGTGCAGAGCAGATGCGTGTTAGGATAAGCTTGATGATCTTGGAAGCGTTACAAGAAAAAATGATATCGAAATACAAAGAACTCGAAGCCATGCAGAACGCTTTGCCGGAAAGTGAAAAAGAAAACGAAGAGAACGCAGTCGTCAAGAATTTTAAAAATGTCACGCAACTCGTCCCTATATTTAGCGATGCAGTCGACGAGAATTTTAAATCCTTGAGCGCTTTGGATAGAAATGTGTGCGAGGCAAAGCTGAAAATGGAGAGATCAGAAAAGAAGAGAATAAACGAATGCCTCCAGAAGATTTTCACCGCTCGCGAGAAGGAGGACGAAAATGTACAGAGGCTTAATAAGCATCTTGAATTACGCGAAGAACGAAAGCGTCAAAAGACCGGTGAATCGAGCGACGATGATGACGCTGTTCGCATAATTGGGTACAAATCTAAACCAGGCAAGCAAGTGCAGACTACGCTTCAACGCTCTGGCGACGAACTTTTCGAAAGAGGCAGAACAATTTGGAAGGATGGTATCCAACCACCGCCACGAAGAGGAGAGCAAGCGAAGACGCGTGCCCCTTCACCGCCACGCACGCGCGGGACTTTGAACGACAGTAACGACATCGCGAAAAAAATGAGGCGCAGTCACAACACGCGTGACCAGTCGTCAAATCAAGAAACGATGAGAGACGCGAGAATCAGACTCTTAACGCAGAAACCTGCGCGAGAGCAGACCCCTCCGGAGAAGAAGGCAGGGTGGTTGCCTGGGAGTATCGTAGACAGGTTCAAACGTAGAGATAAAGAAAGTTAGGATAGAGAGACAACGAAAACAGTAGCAGTACTGAACGCATCCGCGCGAGAATATCGCGACGATGCGGTGAACATTGAGATGTAAAAAGCGCGCGCGCACGAATTAATACACACTTACAACTCTCTCGAATTCCTCACACGCACTCTTCTTCATATAAAATCTTCTTCTCTTGAAAGAAACCACGAGAAATATGCTTCGACGCGCCTGCTTCGATCTTCTCAAAACTCGCGCGCGCGCAGCTTTTGTATCCTCTCCTGAAATTATAGTTGGAGGAGGGAGAATTCAGTCGAGCGCTTTCGCGTCGTCGTCGTCGTCGAAAAAAGACAACGACGATGCGAAAAACGCGGACGACGAGCGTTGGGAAGATTTCCCTCAAACGGAGGAAGAACTCGCCAATCGACGCGCGAAAGCGCTGAGAAACTGGTTAGAAAACGAAGTCGGAGAAGAACGCGCGAGTTTGATGACAATTTTAGGCACGCACAAGGTGAAAGTGCCCGGTGGCGGAGAGGAAGCGAAAGCGTTCATGGACGATTTGTTGTTATGGAAAGCGAAAGGACAGTTGTTAGCGAAAGAAGAGGAAGAAAAGAAGAAGAGTTTCGAGGAAGAGTTCGGGCTACCTTTCGATGAATGAATGATTTAATGTAGCATATAGCACGTGTAGTAGTCCATTATTTATTCCTCGACCTGTTGTTTTCCTCCGCCTGCAAAGTTTACGACGACTGATTTGTGCGCGTTTTCGATGCCGACCATCCTTCGCTCCTCGTTCGCGTTCTCGTACAAAGTGTTTCGCAATCGAGGCACGCGCCCGGCTCGAGTGATCAACGCTTCCATCTCGACGACGTTGAATTCTTGGCCAAACGTAGATCCAGCGGCGCGCGTGATGCTTTCATTCATTAAAACACCGCCGACGTCGTTACATCCGGCGAAAAGTAAGTTTGAGGCGAAAGATGGTCCCATTTTCGGCCAACTCGCTTGAATATTCTTGATGCCTATTGGACCGAGCACTAAACGACCGATGGCGTGCATTAAAACGCACTCGCGCATTGTAGGTCCTTTCCTCGCGCGACCTTTTTCGTATATTGGCGCTTTGAAGTGGACAAACGGTAACGGAACAAACTCGGTGATGCCGTTCGTTTCGCGATGTAGTTCGCGAAGGGCGAGGAGATGCTTGCTCCAAGAAACGTGCGTTTCGGAATCGACGTGACCGAACATAATAGTTGATGTCGTTTTTATGCCAACCTGGTGGGCACTTTTCACCACAGATAACCACTCTTCTGAATTGAGCTTGTCGGGACAGATTTCTTGTCTCACCGCGTCGTCCAGGACTTCAGCCGCGGTGCCCGGCAAAGATCCAAGTCCGGCGTCTTTCAACATTTTCAGATAGTCTTTGATTGGAACGTTCAAAGACGTCGCGCCGTGGTGAATTTCCAGAGGAGAGAACGCGTGCACGTGCATGTTTGGAGCACCTGTTTTAGCTGCTTTCAAGAAGTCGAGATAACTTTCGCCGGTGAAATCAGGGTGTATTCCTCCTTGCATGCAGACTTCCGTGGCGCCTTTGTCCCAGGCCTCTTTCGTGCGTCTCGCGATTTCTTCCGAATCTAAACAATACGGCTTATCTCTCGTGGCCTCCTCGCCAAATTTTCCTTTTGAAAACGCGCAAAAATGACACGTGAACTCGCAAACGTTCGTGTAATTGATATTCCTGTTGATGACATACGAGACGATATCACCGCATTGCTCTTGTCTCAACGCGTCTGCTTTCGAGCATACGAAATCGAAATCGTCGCCGCGCGTTTCAAAGAGCAACGCGACGTCTTCAACCGTCGCCGTCGTGGCCATGCACTTTTCAATCGCGCGATTGATTTTGTTTCTACTTGAGCTAATTCTATCGTTGTTGTTGCTATTGTTGTTGTCTCTACTATTCCTACTGCTACTACCAGGTTCCACTGCGCCGTTCACAGAAACCAAATTTGTAACAGATATCCCATCGCCGTCGTCGCTGGACATTCCCGACGCACGTTCCTCGCTCCCGGGGGACCAATGCATGCCCCGGCCAAAACCGCCGGCGTCGGATAATACTCTCACGTGCGGTGCAACCTCTTCATCTATCCAAGCATTCATTTTCTCTCCTATAAAGCGCGGATGCGCTGCTAATCTAGGAACTAAACTTCTACCTTCTTCGCGACAGACTGCGCTGAGCGTTTTCAAAGCCGGCCATTCGCACTCGGGCGAGACGAAATCGGGCGTTACTCCCGGAGATATACCTCCCCAATCGTTAATGCCTGCATTTAGCAACGCCCTCCACCCATCTTCTACTTCTTCACCAGGAGTTAAATTTGGCGGCACTTGAATGGTTACTTTTTCGTCGAAGCATAATCGTGCTAAAGCGACGGCTCGCACGAGCTCGTCCAAAGTAGACTCTCGGTCGTCTTTCATGCGCGTATCCTCCTTCGCTCGAAAGTTTTGGACGATAATTTCGCCTATACAATCACCCCCATCTTCTTCTTCCGCTAATTTTCGAATTTCTAGTAACGATTTCACGCGTTCTTCAGCAGTTTCGCCGATTCCGACGAGAATCCCAGTAGTAAACGGCACCTTGGCCTTTCCGGCGTTTCTTAAAGTGTTCAATCTTACGCTCGGGCGTTTCGATTCACACTCAAAATGCGCCATGCCAGGCTCCATCAAACGTTCTGACGTCGTTTCCACCATTAATCCTTGACTCGCGGATACTTTTTTCAGCAGTTTCAACTCCTCAACCGTCAACACGCCGCAGTTCACGTGCGGAAGCAAACCGGTTTCTTCGAGAACTCTCTTCGCGCACTTGGCGACGTATTCCACCGTAGACGCGCATCCCAATTTTTCTTCCAGTTCTCTCTTTGCCGCTGGATATTTCGCTTCTGGTCGGTCTCCTAACGTGAATAAGCATTCCGTCGCTCCATTTTTCTTCCCTTCTCTCGCCACGCTCAGCACTTCCTCTTCCGTCATGAAAATGTTCTTCCTTTTTTTCTCTTCTTCTTTGTCTTCTTCTTCTTCTGGTTCTTTCACGAAAGTGCAATACCCGCACTTATCGCGACAGGCGAACGTCAGCGGGACGAACACTTTCGGAGAGAACGTGACGACGTTCCCAAAATATTTCTCTCTCTTTTCGTTTGCCAATTTTGCGAGCTTCTTCGTCGAAAAACTCGCGCTCATTTCGAGCAACGTTCTGTCCGAGAAATAATAATAACAACCTTCTTCATCATCAACATCATCATCATTTTGGCATCGCGTCCTCGCTCGTGTAGGTCTCGCGCATCCTCCTCTTTTTTCACACACGCTTTTAGCATTGAATCGTCTTCTTTCTCTTCTTCTTTCTGCCGTCGTTCCGTTTTGATTATTATTATTATTATAATAATAACCGCAAAGCGAGGAGGAGGAGAGAGAAGACGACAAAGAAGAAAAAGCCATCTGAGAGGCGAAAAGTGCTGCGCACACAAGAAAGAATCAAAAAGAAAAAAATTCTGTTTTTTTTCTCGAAAGCAGTTTTGGGCAGCAGCAGAGAGCGCACACAAAGCAGAGAGAGATCGTCCAAAAAGATTTTTTCAATCTCTCTCGCTTTCTCCGAGTCGTTCCTTTTATCCCTTAGAGAAAATTGGGGCACCACACTCTCGTTGTGTATACACATAATAATCACACACACACTACGCAGAGATTATAAATGAGAGCGTGCTATCAAACGAGCGCGCACGCGCACGCCACGGCGAGTGGAAGACGCGCGAACCGAGCATCGGCGTCGCGAACTATTCCTCTTCGGGCCATCGCGGAGCCATCATCATCATCCTCTTCTTCTTCGAGCGTGATCGATACGGAAAAGAGTAGTGATACTAATAATAAACAAACGAACGCAAAAACTTTTACGACGAAACGAGGCGAAAACGAAGAAGAGAAGAAACGGAAAGGTTTGTCGTTGGAATTCGCGGACGACAGCTCGTTGAAGATGCCGGATGAATCTTCGGCGTTGAGGAATTTCTGGTACCCAGTCACGTTCGTTTCAAAACTGGAAAAAGCTATCGAGGAGGTTGGAGACGCGAAAACGGTCGTCGAGTGCACGTTTTTCGGAGAAAAATGGGTGATCAAACGACGCCAAGACTTTGAGACCGGAGAGATGAAGTGGGTGTGCATGAACAAAATGGACGAAGGAAACGTTTTACCGTCTCAGGTGCAGGACGGGTTGTTCATGGTGTGGCCTGGGAAGGCGAAACCGAGCGAGGAAATTCCGGAGTGGTTTAAACCGCCGAGCGGATATACCGTGCACGCGGAGTTGGTCATTGAGAACGTCCCAGTCGATGCGGCTTTGTTGATGGAGAATTTGTTGGATCTGGCGCACGCGCCGTTTACGCACACCGGAACTTTCGCGAAAGGATGGGGCGTGCCGAATATGGTGGAGTTTGCAACGAAGCAGTTGAGAAAACCGGGGGACGGATGGCACGATATGGCGACGTTTTTGAGCGGAAGATCCGGAGGCGGGGCGGGATATTCCGCGGAAGGATCCTGGAAACCTTATCCGATCGATATGAAGTTCATCACGCCGTGCATGGTAGATTCGCACATTGGTATGGCGCAACCCGGCGCCGCCGGGGCGGGAGCGCAGTTCAAAGAAGGAGACACGTGTACGTCGTGCGAGAAACATTTGCACCAGTTGCACGTGTGCGTGCCTCAAGAAGAAGGGAAGACTCGATTGTTGTATAGGATGAGTTTGGATTTCGCGCAGTGGGCGAAATGGGTTCCAGGTATTCAGTTGGTGTGGATGGAGATGGCGAATCAAGTTTTAGGCGAGGATTTGCGGTTAGTCGAAGGGCAACAGGATCGCATGAACAGAGGCGGCAGAGTGTGGGCCAACCCCGTGCAATACGATAAAATTGGTCTCGTGTATCGTAACTGGAGGAATCACGTCGTGAAGCAAGAACAACAACAGACTATGTAAAAATAAAAATTGTGAGAGAGAGAGAGTGCGTGAGGGGAAACATTAAACAAAAAGTGTAATACAAGCGATGAATTTGACAACTATATATAAATGTTTGTGTAGATCATTTCTCTTTTTCTCTCTTTCTCTTTCTCTCTCTCTTTCTCTTTCTCTTTCTCTCTCTCTCTTTCTCTCTTTGCAGTGATCTGTGTATATAATGGTACAATAATGTGTACAACTTTTTATCGGGCAGCGTCTGTCTGCCGCGAATTTGCTGTTTGAAAATAATACAAAAAAATATGTGGATCTTTTTAGTTTCCGACGACGACACGATGTTGTTGACCGAAGTTATCTTTGTCCGAAGCTTCGTCGTCGCTCGAGGACTTTCCTCGTTTCGAACGTTGTTGTTTCTTTGGCAACTCTTGCTCCTGTTGCTCCTTTTCGTTGGTATCGCTGTGATGGTACGGAGGATGCTTGGAGTTGTTCTCGCCGCCAGAGTTGTTGCCGGCGTCGCGTTCGTCGCTCGATTCGCCGGAATCTTTCCCTTCTTGAGCAGCGGGACCATCTTTGGTAGTATTAGCAGTAGCAGTAATGTTCACCTCAGTAGGAGCTGCTTCATCGTCGGCAGTGCCTTCAATTTCAGTTTTAGACTTCTTCGTACCTTCGAGAATATCTGTTTCTGACCCTGCCGGTCGTTTCAACGATGCCCCTCTTTTGTTCGGCGCGTTTCCATTTAACAACTCTTTCCCTTCTCCCGCATAATAGGAATCGTCCATGGTGGAGTGCGATTCGTTCTTTTTCATGGCACTCTTAGCATTCATGGCTGCCTTCTCTTCAGCCGTCATTTGTTTTAAACGATACTTCTGCAAGTGACTCGCAACGTTTTCCCTCGTCAAACCTTCCACGTTCATCATCTGCATGATTGTTTTCGGCACCGCTGCATCCAACCCGAGATGGTTCACCGCGTTCATAAACCTTCTGTGCAACTCATCGTTCCAAACTAAACGGTTTCTGTTCGATTTTGGAACACCTTGCTTCCCTTTCTTCGGCGTGGTCGTCGTCGTCTGTGAATGTGGCGGCGGCTGTTGATACTCGTGCTGTTGATGTTGTTGTTGCTGTTGCTGTTGTTGTTGATGCTGCTGTTGATGAAGATACATTTGTTGTTGATGCTGCTGATTGCTATTGAAGTTGTTGTTCATCATGTTATGAAGATGTTGCTGTTGCTGCTGATGTTGTTGAAACGCATGTTGCGCCGCGAACGAGGGAGAATCTGTATTCGGCTGCCCCATTGACAACGCGGCGGCGTACGCGCTATACGCCGCGCCACTTTGCTGCAAAGCGTTGAAAGCGTTGAACTGATTCAACTGTTGCTGTTGCTGCAAATAACGTTGTCGATGCTCTAATTGCTCCTCCGTGGGTAACACTCTCGTTGCCGTCTTTTTCCCATTCGATACGGAACCGAATGTGTTGTTGGCCGCCGTCGTCACCGTCGTCGTTTGGAAATTGTCGCTCGACATCCCGCTACCGTTTTCGGCTAACCGTGTCGTCGTCATCACCGTCCTCGTATCTTTTTCGTTTTCTTGGTCTTCTGCTGCTGTTGCTGCTGCTACTCCTGCTGCTGCTGCTGCATTGCTCTTCTTTTGGGTGTTGTTCTCGTTCTTATCGTATTCGTCTACCTTTTGCTGCGCGTCTCCTTCGCCGCGTTTCACCAAAAGAGGCGTCGTAGTAGGAGGAGGAGCGGCGGCGTTATCAATTTGATGTCGTGCCCCACTCATACCAGCCGCCGCCGGGAACGTCGGAAACGGTGGCATCCCTACCGGTGGCCATGGAAATGGAAACGGTCCGTTCTGCGCGTTGATCAAATACCTCGTCGGAAACGCCGTTGGATTTTGTTGCATTTGTAAAAAATCGTGAATCGGATTTCCCATGAGGACGTTGTTTTGGGCGTGGTGGTTGGCTGCTCCTCCCGCTGCTCCTCCGTTTGCTCCGTAATTGTTGTATTGCATGAACGCGTTTGAAGACGGATCCATCATTCCAGCGTGGTGTGACATCATCATCTGCAGCATCTGTTGTTGTTGATGATGATGTTGTTGATGATGTTGTTGTTGTTGTTGTTGAAGTGAAAAGACCGGAAAGTGTCGCGGCGTCCATTCGTTTCCCGCCGAGGACGACGGTTGAATAATAGTATTCGAAGGCACTTTTTTATACGAAAATTTAGGCGGCGACAAATGCGGATTCGCGTCCACGGTTTTCGCCGCCGCATTCGCGTGGATCAACGGAATTGAGTGATTTTCCAAAGCTTCATTATTCGATTGATCGTTTCCACCGCGTTTCGGATCTGTAATCTCATCGCAACCAGGTTTTTCATCGCGCTTTTTGTCCTCCTCTTTTTGTTCATTCTTCAAAATTGCCACTTCATGGACGCTTTTTGTAGAAGAAGATGGAGGAGGGAATTTTTTTGCCTTTCCAGATGACGATGCGTTTGTTCGTTTGCGGGTGATGCGCGAAGCTGCCATTGATGGCAGCGCGAGTAGATCTCTTTACTTGAAGTATGTATGAATCAAAAATGTGTATTTTAGATCGAGATAGTGGCGAGTGTTTCGCGTTTTGAGCGCGTGTTTTATGCGGCGCGATGTAGAAAAGAAGAAAAGTGACTTTTTCTGTGAGAGGCACTTTTTTTCCTTCCTTTGATACGGAGATATTTTTAATCGAAGAATCAGCAAACACAGGCAGGGCAAAACAGAAGAGCAAAAAAAAACGAAAGAAATGCTGCTTCTTCTGCTTCTGTTCTTTTTTCTTCTGTTCTTCGCGTCTTCTTCATTTTTCTTTCCTCCTTCCCCTCGTTGTTTGTTTATTATAGAAGAAGAAAGAAGAAAAATGGAAGACGACGGGTTTGGTGGACGAAGAAGACGCGCGTCTCCTTCTTCTCCCGCATCGACGAAGAAAAAGAAGAAGAAAACTTCGTCGTCGTCGTCGCTCCTCCCACTCCTTCTCCGCATCTTCTTCCTCTTCATTTTCGGCGTCGTCGTCCTTTTCGGCGTCGTCCCCGCGCTTTTGACAAAAAATCGATTACTGTCGTCGAAATCGTTTTCGAATCCTTTCATAAACCACCACCAAAACAATGATTTCGTTCCCGAACTTACCTGCGGAGCAAAAGTGGTAGAAAACATCAACGAGGAATACTTACACGACGTGTTGACCGAGTTGAGCAATCAAACGTTTTTTAGACTCTTTCGCGTGGATTTGACGAGAGAGTGTAAGTTTTGGCAAAATTGGCAAAATGGAATTAAAGGAGGAGGAAAAGAGGGGAAGGAAGAGGAGGAAGGGTCGTGTTCGGCCCCTCCTGCTTCGTTTGGGAATGGTAAAGCGAAACCGAGCGAAGATGGGTTATATTTTGAAGAGAGTAACGATAAGAAGGAGGTCAATGCGGACGTTCTTCCGAAGACGACGATGTGTTCGCTCTCGACCGAACCGGCCGGGTTCGACGATATCTTCGGAAGTAGTAGTAGTAGTAGTGCTAGTAGTAGTAAAGCGTCCATTCCTCGAGCGCCATTTTCAGATCCAGTGGATACGACCATTACGAGTAAAGAAGATAAAACGACGTCTTTCATCGACGAGGAAGATTGTTCAAAGAATCAAACCAGCCCAAAGTTTTGGTTGGATATCTGTACCGCGCCAGAGAACAAGGATACTAGAAAAAAAATAGAAGAAGAGGAAGAGGAACATTCTTCGTACGTAAACTTACGACTGAACCCAGAGCGATGGACGGGGTATAACGGATCGCACGTTTGGAAGGCGATTTACGAGGAAAACTGTTTGAAAGGAGAAAAGAAAGAAGATGGTTTGTGTTATGAAGAGCGCGTTTTGTATCGGTTACTCTCTGGGATGCACGCGAGCGTCAACATTCACGTAGCGTTACACGCGAATCCGCCGCAAAGCGAAGATGAAGAGTGGCTTCCCGATCCTGCGAGATTTGCGCAGCTATTTGAGAACCATCCCGAACGCCTAAAGAATTTACACTTTTCTTTCGTCGTCATGTTGAGAGCTTTGCGGAAAGCGACGCCGGCTTTAGCAAAATTCCCGACCGATTTAGGCCAGGACACGATTGAGGACGAGAAGACGAGGCAGCTGAAAATGAAGCTACTGGATTCGCCGCAAGTTTTAGGGAAGTCATGCGAAGAACTTTTTAACGCCTTTGACGAAGCGCGTTTGTTTAACGACGTTGGAGTCGCCAGCGAAGTGCTCGTGAATAGTGGCGGTAGCGATAAAATGCAGTTCAAAGATATTTTTCGAAATATTACCGAAGTCATCGATTGCGTGGCGTGTCAGAAATGCAGATTACACGGAAAGTTGCAGATTCTTGGCATTGGAACTGCGTTGAAAATCTTGCTCTTACCTGAAGAGGTGCTCATGAACGAAGATGTCATCACAAGATCGGAATTTGTCGCGATGATCAACACAATAGCGAAATTCTCGAGGGCTCTGATGGCGTCGTCGCATTTCGCAAAGACCAAAAATCTTGTACTATGACTTACTTGGTATTAGCCAAATACTCACACGAATAGCGAATAGAAACGAAAAAGATACTGTGTTACTACATACGTCTACATTTATTTATTACATCACAAACATTATTACATGAGTATCTATTATTATTTATAAATAGTATCATCGCTCGACAAAATCTGTCCTAGACACATTTTTCGCAATGCGTTCTACGATTTTTTCGAGTTCGTCGGTATATTCTTTCGATTCGTTCGCCTCTCTGCGCAACTTTTCAATAGTTTTCCGTAAATCCGACGCCTGTTCTCTCGCTATGGCGACTTCGCGCGCGCGCCGTCGCTCGGACTCTTCGCTTTGGTTTTTCCAGCGTCTCGCCGCTTCCAACGCTTCTTCCAACGCTTCCATCTCTTCAGCTTCTAGTTCAAGCTCTTCGGAATCACCATCATCATCATCATTATCATCATCTCCAGTTTCGCTACTGCTACCAGACGTAGACGTAGATGAGATTCCTCTTCGTTTATGTCGTTGTCGCCTTCTGCTATAGTTTTTATTGTCGTTATTTCTAGCATTATTACCTCTATTATCTCCTTCTCTATTACCAATTCCCATCATCCTTCTGTGCACGGCAATATCGCGTATAGCGTCCACAACTCTTTGCGCGACTTCCACCGAAGTTTCGTCTTCGGTAGTCATCAAAGACATTTCGTTGTAGTTATTTTTCAACATACCCGATGCTCTTCGTAAAGCTTCGTTCAAAACTTTCTTACACGCCTGTTCCCTCTCCGCCAATCTTTTCGATTCCGCCTTGACGTCTTCTTTCGAGCTTCGCTCGTCTCGAATTTTCCTTCGACACTCGTCGATAGCAACGTTTGCCGCATCCAACGCTCTTGATTTGCGTTCGAGCGAAGCCTCTTCTCTTTTCAACTTTTCGCTCAATTCATCGATTTTTAACTGTAACGTGTCGTTTCGAATTTTTAATTGTTCCGCGATGGCCTCGTGTTTGCGATACTCGTCCTTCTCTTCGTGCGTTTGTTTCAACAGATCTCTCGTTTCCTCCGTCATTCTCATCAAACGTTCGTATGATTGCTGCATTTCGATTAAATCGAGCTCTTTGTCCGAGAGTTGCGAGCGCAACCGCGCAACCGCATCGGACTCTCTCAAAACGTCTTGTTGGTGATGGTATCCTTCTTCTTCGTCGTCGTCGTCGTTGTCTGAATCAGAGAAGGCGGAAGGAGAAGGAGAAGATGATGATGGTGATGACGGAGACGACGGAGATGGAGGCGAAGATGGAGACATCGGCGCGCCCGTCGTCTTAAAACTCGTCGCGCGGCGGCGTTGGTGACTCCTTTTTGAAAAACTTGCATTTTTGTCTTCTTCTTCTTCTTCTTCGATGTTGTTGTTGGTCTTCTTTCGATGAGGACGATGACTCGTCGACGGCGTCGCCCTCAGCGGCGAAACCTCGCTATACATTCGTCCTCCCTGTTCTTCTTCTTCTTCTTCTTCATTTTTGTCATCATCATCATCTTCTTCTTCTTTCCGTTCTCTCTCTTCGCGTTCCTTCTCTCGATTTCGAATCGCCCGAAGTTGCTCTAAACGCGCGTCGAAAACCTTCGCCATTCTTTTACTATAATAAAAGTTAAGTGTGTCTTTTACCCTCCACCTTTAGAAGAGCATCACAATTTTACGCGTGTGTTTTTGTTGTTTGTTTGTTGTTGTGTACGCGTCGTTGTCGCGTGTTGTAAAAGAGATGATGAGGAGAAGTGATGATGAGAACAACAACAAGACTGCCACAATTTTGCAGAAACACAAAAAGTGATGAAGAGACAAAATGAAAAATTTGTCGAAAAAAGAAATTCAAAAAAGGGGACGAACGTTCCTCACTTGAAACACAAAAGAAAAAAAAAATGGATGATTCCATCTCGAGAGGAGGGGTGGAAAAAACGCCTCGCGTTCTCGTCTCCCACAAACGCCCTCGATCGGAAGACGAGGCGTTCAACGACGACGAGTTCGAGGACGATGGGGACTTCGAAGAGATGAACGGTGGTTTCTCTTCGAGGAGGAGGAGGAGGAACAGTAGCACGAATCCCCTTTTGCTCACGGAGAGACAAAAAGCTCCGTCCACGGCGTTTAATTCCTTGAAAATTTTACAAAACTCCTCCTCGTGCAAAAAGAGGGGAAAAAAACTTTTGAACTCGTGTCCCTCGTCTGCGTTTTTGCAACTCCGGTCCTCGTCCTCGGTGATTCGGCAACAACAACAACACGCACGAATGCAAAGGTTTGAACCATCGGGGTCGACGAGAAACACAGCAGCGATGACGACGACCACCACCACCACCACCACCAGGAATATTGCCAAGCAAATGATGATGCAAGCGAATAACGAAACGCCGACTACATCGAGCGCGATATCCAGCGATATCCAGGAAACGCCCGGGTTGGATCTTCGAAGACACTCGTTGAGTAACCCACCGACGACGGGACGGTTTAGGTAAAATTTTTTTCAAATTTTTGAAAATTTTTGTTGTCTCTTTTCTCTGCTTTTTTTAATACTCTGACACCTTTCTCTTTTAATATTAACACAACACACACACACACACATCAAAAACAGGCGAAGAAGAAATAGTACTGGAGGCAATGGAGGAAACGCGTCTTCTGAACCGCATACGGAAGACAAGTTACCTCCGTCCACGGAAGCCGCGATGCGAAGGCGACGAATACGAAGACAGCTCGAGGCGCATCCAGTGGGAGACTACAACTTAAGTCCCGGGGAACACGGAGGCTCGCAATACATTTTATCGCCAGGGCACGAATCAGAAGAAGAAGGAGAAGAAGAAGAAGAAGAAGAAGTGAAGATTGTAAGCGAGGAGGGCAAGGACTTTTTAGCGGCGTTGAGGGAGGAAGAGGATGATGTCGACGCGAGAGCAAAGAAGACGACGATGACAACAACTCCTACTACTTCGACGGCGACGGTGGCATTAGCCGCTACTAAGAAACATAAGCGCATGGCCGTGTTGAATAATCAACCGTCGTTGGAAGTCGATAGCGATGGGAAATTTGTCAGCAACGTCGGGGGCAGCAAATCGAGAGTTTTCTTTCCTATTTTCTCCAAAGGGCAAAAAACTGTGCACCTGGTCCGACACGGTCAAAGCACGTATAACGAAGCCATTTCCGGTCCGGGCAGTTGGGAAGAACCGAAGATTTTTGACGCGCGATTAACAGAATTAGGCGTAAAGCAAGCGAAAGAGTTGGGTAAATTCTTGTCCGAGATACCAAAAGATGCAGTTTGGATAACTTCGCCGTTAACTCGGGCCATGGAGACGTGCGTGTACGGTAGAGAAGCGATGTACGCGTTCGTATCCTCTTCTGAGGAAGAGACAAATTCACCAGATGAAAACACCGCGCCGACGAATGATAACGATAGCAAAGCGAACAATAACATCAATAGCGACGATAACAACACTAGCAATAGGCGGTCGTTATCAGCCTCCTCGAGGAAGAAGGCAAGCACGAAGAAGAAAGTAGCAACAATGAAAGATGAAGAAGAAGAGAAAGAAAACGAAAAGCGACGACACGAAGCGTGGGGACGCTCCGTCATCGTGAGACCGGAAATCACCGAGAAACTCTCCTGCTCCGGCGACATCGGCCGCACCAAACTCGAGCTCATCGAAGATGTCCCCATACTCTCCCAATCCTTATCCAAACTCCCGGATAAAAGCTGGTGGTGGGACACGAACGAGAAACGAAACGACGCCGGTGAAAAAATGTTCAACTCGAACGAACCCGCGCGCGTCTTTCAACGCCGAGTGAGTAAGTTCAAGCAGTGGATTTTAAGCCATCCATCGACGACGTTCGTGGTGTTTGGTCACAGTACCTTCTTCAAGGAAATGGTCGGGAGGAGTTTGAAGAACTGCGAAGTCGCCTCCATACAGTTATAATACTAATTAGAAAGAGAGAGAGAGACAGGAGGGGATATATTTTATTGAAATTTATTCATAGCACTCACATCTGAAATAGAGAAAAGAATGAGAATTCAACACAAAACACACAGACACACGCAAAGAATACGAATAATGTTTCGAACGGTTTCCTCCCAACTGGCGGGACCATCGCAAACGACACCGTCGTCTTCCCACTCGTTTCGTAAACAACGCGAGCATTATTGTTTTCATAATCAGAACAGGAAAAGCAGAAGTAGGGATTTCTCCGTGACGTCGTCGGTTAAAGAAGAAGAAGAAGAAAAGGAAAAAGAGTACGATGGTGAGTATCAACGACAGCACATAAACCGCCGTCAAATGACGCTCTCTGCACTCGTATCCACCACCCTTGCTTTTGTCTCGACCACGGTGTCGACCGAGAGCGCGTTTGCGGCTGTCACAAAAAGCAGTCTAACCGACGAAGAAGTATACGATTTGCAATCCGTCGCTGCGGATGCCTACAACCGACAAGACTTTACGAAAGCCAAAGAGGCTTTGACGAAACTGATTGAAAACGAACCAGAATCGGCATCCTGGTTGGAAGGCAGAGCGCAAGTTTTAGTGGACCAGAAACAGTTTAAAGAAGCGATTAGTGATTACTCGAGATGTTTAGAGATTATTCCGACGAAGGATCTAGGAGCAGAGGCGAGGTTGCGAGCGGGGAGAGCGCTTGCGGAGGAAGGAATATACCAATGGGAACCGGCGTTGGTGGATTATAACCGAGCGCTGGAGCTGGCGACTACGGCAGGATTCAGACCAGACCCGTACGTTTTGAACTCTCGAGGAAACGTGAGAGGTTCTTTGAATGATTGGAAAGGGGCGAAGGAGGATTACGAAGGAGCTTTTGCCGCGTTTCAATCCGCGAGCGGCTTCCGCAACGGGAGCTCGACAACGCAAAGATTGGACGGTGCCATCTACGCGCGATCGAACGCGGCTTTGGCGACCGCGGAATTAGGTGACGCAGATTCAGCAATCAAAGAACTCGAAGGTCTCGTTCGAAGAGCTCCGAATTCCACGGACGTTCGCGCTGCGCTCGCGGCGTTGTATTGGGAACAAGGCAAAAGAGAAAGCGCCGAGGATTTATGGAACGACGCGTGTGGTTTATACTTTGGGTGTGCGCAATATAAAGATTTGGATTTCGTGAGACGCATTCGTCGTTGGCCACCTTCCATGGTGAGTAGATTAGAGAATTTCTTGCAAGTACGTTAATATTACTATGAATTCGGAAAAACTAAAAGTTTCCGTTGATGATGATTATAAAAGTGTCTTCTCCATCTTCGTCCTCCCGTACTTCCCGTGTTCTCTTTTACCGACCAAACAACACGCAAAGAAGTCGTTCAAACATTTTTCCGCCTTACCCTCGTGCACTCGTTCAAATCCGAACCGCGCGTAAAGTCTCTCGGCTGGATTCGCGTTCAGCACCTCTAAGGTCAGTTTCTTTTTATTCAACTTTCGAGCGAGTGCTTCCGCGTGCTCGAGTAATCGACCACCGACCCCTTTCCCTCGCGCCTGGGAGGAAACGCAAAGCGTCGAGACGTACGCTTCTTCTGGTTTTGGTGTGTGTATAAAATCGTCCGAGCTCGTTCGCGGATACTCCGTCGCGGATACTTTTACGCATCCGATAACGACGCCGCCGCCCAAATCGCTTTCACCGTTTTCGCCTAAAACTTCGATGGCAACTATAACAGTCTCTAAACTTTCCGGATGCAATCGATAAAATCTCGCAAACTCTTCCTGAGTCCCCAAGCAGTTCGAAAACGAGATGCAGTTACAGAAATCTTTGCTCGCGTAAAAAGTATTCAGCAATTCGTTGCAGCTTTCAAAATATGTTTCCGAGAGCGGTTGGTAGTAAATCATTTCTTCTGGCGTTTTTGTTTGTGTGTCTTTACTTTTCAAAAGGACTCCTACTTCTGGGCGATAAATTCGCGTACTCCTCCGGCGATATCAACTTTTTCATGCTCAGAGCGTGTATTTTGTCCATCTCTCTCTCCAAAGCTTTGGTCACCAGTCTTTGTTTGGTCAAACTATTCTTCCCTTCGAATTTCGGACTCACGCAAAATTGTATCTCAAACGCGCTTCCGCACGATCCAGAGGTGTCTACGATGGATACGTGAGATGCTTCCAGGTGCGACTTTAAGAGTTCTTCTATTTTGGCTACCGATGACATTCTTCTTTTTCTTCGTCTTCTTCTTCTTCTACTATGTGTGTGGTTGTGCGTGTGTTTCTAATGAAGAATTCACAAGCTTGTGATTTACATTCCCCTAGAGTTTTTTTTAGGTGTTGTGACATAATATGCGTCACAACGGACGGAGGAGCGACGATGTCCTCCCACGAAGAACATCCAGACGCGCACTTATACGAGTCCGACCGACGGCTCTTTCGCGACCGGATTAGAGAAAATACTACCACGAACAACAACAGTAACGACGACCTGTTGGCGACCCATCGGAGAGAGACAGAGCAGTTATTATACGCCTCCGATGCGAGTTTATTTTCCCAAGGCGCAGATTTGTGGCTCTCGGACCGGCTGTTGTACCGAACGAAACGAGATTTTGATGATGAAAGTTTACGGAGAGATGTGGAGAGATTGAGAACAGAGAGTGGTTTCGTGTTTCATACTGCGAGTACGACGAGGAGCGAGAGCAGACGAGGATGTAATAGTAGTAGTAACAGCGGGGAAGGCGACGGTGAAGAAGTTGCTCACTTTTCTGAGTGCGCAATCTGTTTGGCGGAGTTCGCGAACGGCGAACGGTGCATAAAATTAAAGTGCAAACACGTGTATCACGAAACGTGCATAGTAAAAACGTTAGAGAGGGAGAAACGGGAGTGTCCTTTGTGTAGGAGCAAGGATTTGTGAGTGAGTGTAGCTATCGATTGTATCATCATAAGAGTTGTAACGCCGCGCGGCAAAGCTTAATAAAAAAATGCTATGTATCTATTCTATCTATTATTCTCAGCTTTAACTAACTCGTCATGGAGAATATTAATCAAACCAATCGGATTGTCGCTATGAACCCAATGACCAGCTCTTTCCAATACGTGATAGCTTACTTTCTCCTCCTGTTTCAGCATCTCGATGCGCTTCATCGCGTCTGGCTTCCAATCGGATGACTTTTCAGCCTTTACGATGTGGACGTGCACGTCATCGTGATCTTTCTCTTCCAGCGCGTGCCACAAAGCAGTTTGTTGAAAGCTTTCGTATAAGTCTCTCAATATTTTTCTGTCAAATTGCCACGTCAGGCTCGTTTTAGTCGTATCGTCGTTACCTTCTACATGCGCGCCGCCGGGATTGGCGAGAACGAGATTGGAACCTAGCCAATCGATAATACCGCTGGATATTTGTAACGGCGCTAACTGGGCTTTTAGATACTCCCTATTTGGAACAACTTCTGGTAACTTCTCCGTCGCTTTTAAAATAAATTCAGCCCCGAACATATCCTTCTCCACTTCATACGGTACCGAATCTAGCGTAAATACCAACCGTCGTTTTTTTGCGCTCGACGACGACAACGACGTCAACGATTGACTATATTCTAACGCTATCTTCCCTCCTAGCGAATGCCCAATGACAACATCCGGAACTATTTCGTGATGTTTACTGTATCTTTCGATATCCTTCGCAGCATTTATAATCGTGTGTGGCGCGTAATCGTGAAATCTCGGCGAATTTCCGTGGCCTCTTATGTCAATCAAGTGAAAGCGAAACGCAGTTTTGGGGAGTGATTCTCTCAACTTTTCCGAGAGCATAGTGATCGGTCCCCGCCAGTTCTTTCCTTGGCCCATTAACCCGTGCAGAACGTACACGTTCCTCTTGTCCTCTTCGTCGTCATTTATCGCGTGCGTGGTTGGGATTATCTGAGAAGCGAGTACTTTTTCCGCGACTTTGTTGGTGGTGGTGTTGACAGTTGAGTACGAAGTCGACGCTCCCGAGTCAAAAGCGACTCTGCTTTTAACGGCAGCGGTCGTTTTTTCATGAACACTGTCTCCAAAAACGCACGGAGGAGAAAGCGCGGCAAAGATTCTCTTCTTCACTCCATGCTGCCGCCGGACGAGCATGAGTGTCGTGAGTATTGTGCGTGTTTTTGCGTTTGTGGAGATTCGTTTTGTTTGTTCGAGGTGTTGAAAAAACTTGTACAATAAAAAAGTTCTACGACCAGTGTATGAGTACATGTAGCTGTCTTTTGTGTGTGTCTTTGACTCTTCTCCTTCTCTTCTTCTTTCTCTTCTTCTTTCTTTGCAACTCATCTCCCAACGAGTCGCTCGAGCACGTGAACCGCCCCGTCCCTGAGTTTCTGCAACGGACTCTGCTGTCGTTCTTTTTCTTCGCCGCTGAAATCCCAACCTTCTTCGTCGAGCGCTTTTTGCACCGCTGCTGGATCATCTATACTCTTCGCCATCTGCAATCGAGTGACTCCCTTGATTGACGCGTTTGGTGCTTTCTTCCTGAACAACGCGACCAAAACTTTGCGAGGGAGAAGTAGCGCATTTGCGTTTGCACCCGCACGAACCATGATTCTTTTGTGTTTGTATCGCACATCTTCAAAGTTCAATCCGGTGAAAAGCCCGTTGTGGAGAGCTTCGTCGAGCACGATCTTCTTCCATCTCCCGTAGCCATGCTTTTCGACACCATCTAAAAGTCTCTCATCATGTTCCTCTGCGTTCCACGCCAAAAACTTCTCGTCTCTCTTTCTTTTTCGAGCTTCTTCTTCCTCTTCCTCCTCTTCCTTTTCCTCTTCCGATTCTTCTTGTTCTTCTTCTTGTTCATCTTCTACTTCTACTTCTTCTCCTTCTTCTTCTTCTTCTTCTTCTTCTTCTTCTTCTTCTTCTTCTTCGTCCTCTTCCTCCTCCTCCTCTTCTTCTTCTTCTTCTTCCTCTGAAGGAGGAAATTCGTACGGATCGTCGTTCTGCAATTCTGTGTCGAACTGGATGTCCCGCGCGTTCACAGTTTTGCCGCCCTTTCTCCCGTCTATTTTGATTTTTATCTTTTTGAATATCTCCGGCTGTCTTTCAGCGTTGTTGTTCTTCGCTGTCGCGCCGAGTGGTCGTTTCTTATTGTCCTTCGCAAAAATGTTCACATTTTTTGGAGTGACGATTCTGTTTGGCGTTGCCGACGCGCCGAGTGGTCGTTTCTTATTGTCCTTCGCAAAAATGTTCACATTTTTTGGAGTGACGATTCTGTTTGGCGTTTGTTCGAACTCGTCCTCGCTATCATCGTCGACTTCTGGATCTTTACCACCTCTCATGCTCTCGAGGTTGCGTTCCAAGTCTTTGTCCGCTCGTATCAATATTTTATCCTCGTCCAAATTTGGGGAATACTTCTCGTGCGAAATATCCATGCTCGCCTCGTGTAAAAACGTGGGTCCCAACGCTACTTTCGCTCGTTTATAGTACGCTTTCAGCTCCACCAAAAGCTCGTTCACGCTATCTTCAAAGTGCGTTCCTGTTATTCTGCTGTTCTTGCCGCTCCTCTTCAGTTCATCCGTTGAGTTCAAGTTATCTTGAAGTTGCTTTCCTGGACTCAGCGGCCCGTCCCCGCCGAACGTGTCCAAGTCAAACTTTTCCGTCGTCTTCTTGTCCGTATTGATGCGCTCAATCTCCAGTAATCTTTGACCAATCTCATCTAGCCTCTCTAACTCGTCTCTGACCCCGTCCATTTTCCCTTGCGGCGTCTCCTTTAACTCCGCGTACACTTGAGACTCCCACACGCGTTTGAACTCGTTCAGTTGTCTCTCGATTACCAACTGCACCATGTGCGAAACAAACGCCAACGCCATGATTTTCTTGTGCGGACGCATGCGCTCGTCCAATTTCTCTTCTCCTTTCAAATCCATCGTGTATAAAATCTTCAACAAAATCGGATACAACTTCAACGACCGTTCCTGCCAATCCCAATTGGCTCCGTCCTCCCCACAAACGTATTTCATTTCCTCCAAAAGTATTCGGATTGATAAAACTCTCGGCATACCCAACGAAGAATCGTCCTCGTCTAATTGCTGCGTCGCAATCTTGCAATACTCAACTTTCAACGACCACGGAACGTGCTCGCTGTCCGTGATAAACTCGAGCATCCAGAGAATTTTCAACCGCGTTCGACTGACAGATTCGTTCAGTTGTTCTTTTCTCGAGAGGGGTTTCTTTTTTTTACCAATTTGAGGAGGAGGAGATGGACTCACTGCTCGCTCTGGTGGATCGACGACTGCAGGAGGAGGGTCAACCACCACCCGCGAGCTTCGCGGCAGGGCTTTACTCGAGGGTCCTCGCTTCGCGGTTTGCTTCACGCGCATCTTCTTCTTCTTCTCTGCTTAAATTATTAGTATGAATTTTGTGTGTGTGATGATGTGAATGAGTTTTGAAGAAGAGACTTTTGTTGAACGATTTTTTTTGACTGAACAGCTGAACCAGAAACCTAAATTTCGCCTCTTCTAAATTTTTCTTTTTCTCTCTCTCTCGTCACCAGTGTCAGTCTCTCTCTGCTTCATAAACCCATCATCCACACAAATATGTGCTTTTCATCACGATGAGTTTAATACGTAATACATAAAATGAGCCTTCGAAGCAGAGGAGCAACTGTTAAACGCGCGTTCGTGTTTCTCGTTTCGACCGTCGCGACGTATTCTATTTTGCACTATTTAGGGGGACTGGAGGAAGAAGGTGATTTTACGTCGCACGCGTCATCATCATTCGACGACGTCGTCGACGCGCATCCTCACAACATTCGAGACGAGTTACATGCTGATAGTAATGTGTTCATGTCCTCCGCGTCACCTTCTCCTTCTCCTCCACCGCCTGTGCCACCGTCAACAACAACAACAACAACAAAAGAAGAAGAAAAGAAATGGTCCCATCCCACATCCATGAGGCGAAAACCAACCGCGGAGGAAATAGAACAAGGTAAGGGCAAATTTCACGTCATGCTGACTGCAAACGAGCAATCCTACGTCGCTTGGCAATCTAGAATTATGTACCAGAGATACTTGAAACTTTTGAGCAGCGAAGACTCGGGCGCGTTTGGCGGGTTTACGAGAGTGTTGCACAGCGAACGCGCAGATATATTGATGGATGAAATTCCAAGCGTGGTAGTTGATCCGTTACCGAAAGGTGTCGATGAAGGGTATGTGGTTTTAAATCGGCCATACGCAATCAAGCAGTGGTTGGAGAAGTATAATTTCGCGGAAGAGTATGTCTTCATGACCGAACCGGACCATTTATATTTAAGACCGATTCCGTTGTTGGCGCAACCAAAACTCGCCGCTGCTTTTCCATTCTTTTACATCAATCCGAAAGATCCGAAATTCACTCCTATTGTACAAAAATTTAACAAAGTAAACGCGGATTTGAAAGATTTTGCGCCGATTGGGAATTCGCCGGTGATGATTCACAAGGATGAACTGAAGAAAGTCTGTACGGTTTGGGACACTTTAGCGATTAAAATGAAACAGGACCCGGAAACTAACTCGGCGTTCGGATGGGTCTTAGAAATGTGGGCGTATAGCATCGCCTCCGCGCAAGTTGGCGTGAAGTACGATTTAGTTCCGGAATTCATGTTGCAACCGCCATGGGATAAAACCGAAGAAGTTCCGGGCGGGAAGAAAGGATACATTCTTCACTATACGTACGGCCAAGATTTCAACGAAAAAGGAAAGTTTACCCCAGGTAAAGTTGGAAAATGGCATTGGGATAAGAGAGATTTCACGTGGAAGAAACCTCCGAAAGAAGGCTTTGAGATGCCGCCGGAAGGGACTCACCCTTTGACCATCAAGCTGATGGAAATGATAAACGACGGCATACGATCCATCCCGAATTGGTGATTTTAGAGTATTAGTCATGTAGAAAGAGAGAGAGCTGCCTAGTTCACATAGATTCTTACTGCACGTGCTCTTTGCGCATTCGCCCTCTTCCACTAATCTCTTTTCACCAGTCTTTCTCCAGTTTTTCGTCATCGTCATATTTTTATCACATCTTTCTTTCTTGGAACACACGCTGCTGCAAAGAGAGAGAGTGAGTGAGAGCGAAATCTAGAAGAAGAAGAAGAAGAAGCATCAACATCTTCTGTAATGTGAACGCAGAGGCAATTGCAAGAGGAATACCAAACAAACAGTAATAGGAAGAAAAAGAGAGAGAGACAAGAAGAAAGTCGTTACGAGATAAAGAAGAGATGGAGGAAGATTTATTTCTAAAGCGAGAAGTTTTAGAAAAGTTACGGCGAAGAAACGAAGAAGAAGTCCTTCCGTTCGTAGAGATCTTCGCGTCTCACAGGAAAGCGCGCAAACGATGCGAAAAGTTACAGCACGAGGTTCAACAGTTGAGAAATAAAACCGCAGAGTTGAGCGGGAAAAATGTTGGACTGATGAGTGCTTTAACGAGAGCGCAAGAAGAAAACGCGAAAGCGAAAACGAGCAAAGAAAATTCCGCGAAAGTCTCGAGATTGCAGGAAGAACTGACCGAGGCGCACAAGAAAAATGTGGAAGTTATGGAAATGGCATCGACTGCGAATCGCGAAAAAGAGAAAGCAAAGACTGAGTTGGAAACAACGTCGAACGAGTTAAAAAACGCGAAAGCGGCTTTGAAAAATTTACGCGAGTCGTGCGCAAACTTGGAGAATGAATTGAAAACGGCGCAGAAAGCGGCGGAGATCGCCGGAGCAGAAGCGGAAGCGAGGAAGGAAGATAAACTGACGGCAATCGCGCGCGTAGAAGAATTGAAAAAGGAAAATCAACAACTCGTAGAAAGAGTGATGCAGATGAAAATGAAAGAAGCGGAGAAGATGAACGAAATCAATGAGTTATACGAAGACTTGCAGAGACAAAAGAAGGCAAGCGAATTGAAATCGATTGCGAACGAAATGAACGCGACGGCATCCGCAAGTATGCGTGGTCTATCGTTGGATTCGTCCTCGTCTCCTGGTTTTGGAGATTCGTTCGCGGGAAGTATTCCGAGTCGAGAACAGTTTCACTGTCAGGCGAATCAAGGCGCGACTCATCGAGTGTCTTTCTTCAGATCGGGTGAAATATTAGGAACGTGTGGAGACGACAAGCGCGTCGCATTGGTGAATGCAAATTCAGGGCAAGTTTCTTCGTATTTAGAGGGTGCTTTAGGAAGTCTTTTGGATCTCTCATTCTCCCCGGATGATAACTTCTGTTTGGGATGCGGCACTGATAAAGCTATTCAGCTCTGGGAACTATCGAGTGGACGCGTGCGACATCGAATGACTGGACACGCGGATAAAGTCGTCGGTGTGCAATTTTGTCGCATGGATAAGCAAAGAGCGATTTCGTGCTCGCACGATCGAACCATTCGAGAGTGGGATTTACACAAAGGCATATGTTTGACTTCTACGCCGTGCGCTTCAAACGTGAACACGGTCGTGTATGGGGACACTTCCCAATTCGTCTTGAGTGGTCATTTAGACGGTGGTGTGAGGATTTGGGATCTGCGATCGCGCGGTGGACTACCTACAAATGAGAAGAAAGCTGTTCACGAGCAGCAAGTAACCTCGATACAGCTGTTACCAAACGAACGCGAAATTTTGACATGCGGGCGCGACAACGTGATTCGAATATTAGATTGCAGAACCCTCGAGGTTTCCGCGGAGTTCTCTGCTTCGAATTTCCGCGTTGGAACGAATTGGACGAACCCGTCTTTTTCGCCGAATCAATCGCATATCGCTTGCGGCGGCGCAGATGGAGCCGTTTTTATCTGGTCGGCGACCGATCGCGTGCTGAGAACGACGTTGCGGAAGCACAACGCTGTCGTCGCGACGACCGCATGGAGCCCATCTGGATTAGCGAGTTGCGATAAAAACGGGAAATGTATCTTATGGAGTTGATCGCTTATATTAGAATCTAGTACAGTTAGCATATTATATAAGATTACGAACACTATTGTTTTTTTTCAAAGAGAGTGTCAAATTAAAGAGCGCTAATGGTTGAAATATCCTCACTGGTCGACAGCAACGTCTTCATGGATTGAAGGTTTTCCGACCAATTCGACAGGCTATTTTTCAACTCGCTCCATTGGTCCCTCCCAAACACTCTTTGCGTGGCTCGAGTGATTATGCATACCTCTCTGACTTGATCCAATTTTGCGTCTACTAAACCGGAAGAGATGCCGCGAACAACCCACTCTTCGCATTCTTTCGAGTCAATCTTCAACTTGTCGCAAATTTCTTTGTACGAGACTTCACCCCCACCGTTTCGAATGCCACCTAACGACATTAATCGCATTTTCGTCAGCGTTTCCTCCTCGTTCAGACCGAGATCTTTCAAAACTGCCCCGTTGCTCTTCGCAAACGCCAAGTAATCCGAAACGTCTTTCGTTAAAAATATTTCCAACAACTCAAACACCTTCCCGTTGGACGATTTCAACGCTTGAATGGCTTTATAATCCAGCAAATCGCAGCTAAAGCTTGTTTTCAAGCGGATGAAACTCGCGATGGCATCTTTGGCCGCCGCTGAAGATTCTCCGAGAGCGCTTTCGCTGTTTTCAAACGTTGCCAAATATTTCAACATAAACTCCATCGCCTTCTCCTCTTTACCACCCATACCGCTCAATAAATTCGCAATCTCTAAATACACGTTTCTCTCCGACCCGTTGTTATTATTCATCTGTTTCCACTCCTCCATGGACTCCTCCACGTGTCCGACTAAAGTTCCCACCACGTGTTCCATGTTTGCTTTTTTCACGTATTCGATTATTCGACAAAACAACTTAAACTTCGTCTCTAAATCGCTCGCCAGGTTGTATAACTGCATCAAAATTCTCGATCTCGACTCCACTTTCGACGTCGCGCTCTCCATCGCCTTCTCTGCGATCATATCGAACGCTTTCTTTCTCTCCGTTTCCACTTCAAATCTTTCCGCGACCGTGGCGGCGATGATAAACACCGTCTCCACGTCCTGCGCTTTCGCATCGCTGAACAACTTATCGTTGTTCTCCAACAACTTTCCAATTAACTGGCAATCCATCGGTAACTTCGAGCACTCCTCCGCGTGTTTCTCCGCCTCCTTTGCCGTTTTCTTAGTCGTAGTACTCTCGTCGTCTTCTTTCCAGTCTTTTTGGTAATCGCCCCCGTGGGCAATCGTGTACACGAATCTCGCCGCGTTCGCGATCGGTTCTTTGTCGTCTTGGCCGACCACCACGCACGTTTGTTTGTGTGTTGACATCGTGAGAGATGGAGAAAAGTCTCTGTTGTTCGCGTTTACGCGTGTGTGTGTTCTATTTCTTCTTTTCTTTCTGAAGAAGAAGAATGTAGTCACGTTTCCACAGCCCTAGAGTCTCATCTCTCCTTTTCTCGCCTTTTTTTTGCTTTGCCCCTTCTTTGGGTCGACGACGAGCTCGTCGTCGTACAACTTTCAAAAAAAAAATCTTCTCATTCTCATCAACACTCTCTTCTTGCAAAGAATTTCCTTATCTCATCAGTACTCTCTCGTCGTCGTCGTAAAAAGAAGAAGAAGAAGAAGGAGAAGAATGGCATCATCGTTCTCGAGAAGAGATTTGGTGTCGAGATTGTTGGTGAATGAATCATCGAATGCTACGACGAATT
>Ga0209631_10000601_pt1 | contig 49168 bp, 41 predicted proteins | sample COG_08_FD_184752 | JGI IMG/M metagenome (GOLD analysis project Ga0209631, IMG submission 184752) | Pelagic Microbial community sample from North Sea - COGITO 998_met_08 (SPAdes) (version 2) | ecosystem: Environmental > Aquatic > Marine > Neritic zone/Coastal water | place: Helgoland, sampling... | reverse complement strand
GCGGCGAACAAAACGCTCGGAGCGAAGATGTTCAGTCAATTTCATAAGGATTCGCGACCGCAGTTCTCAAATCGATGCCTTATTCAGACATTCCTTAACCCCTCCCCTACACCCAAAAGACCGACGAGAACCTCGCAATTGGTCAGAAAAAAAACGGACGAGAATAAGTAATTTCGCCACGGCACCTCGAGTCCGGACTGTCGCAACCTATCGAAAACAAACACGGACTGTAGGCTCATTGCGCAAAGCCCCGATATGCGCAATTATTTGGGCTCACTCAAACCGGTACCCACGCGATGTTGAACCGATCAGATTTCATGACGCCGTTGCCCAAACTGCCCGTGGGCCTGTTAGTGGCCTGCCTGTCGTACGCGTGGCTGGGCAATGCAATGGCTGACGACACGAGCGATTGCGAACCGGTAAATGGTGTTACGCCGATTTGTGGATTTGACAGTCCGGAAGATCTCGAAGTGATGGCCGGCGACCGACTCATCATTGTCAGCGAGTACGGCGGTCTTAGTGGTAAGTACCCCGGTGCATTGTCCAGTTATCACACCGAGCACGGTCACGTCGTACGCCTGTTTCCGAGTCCCGACGCAGGCATTGGGACTCCAGGAGCACAGACCTCCATGTGGGGAGATAAGAATTGTCCGGGACCTCCGTCCGCGGCGTTTGACCCGCATGGTATTCACCACCGCGCCGACCTCAACCCGGAGCGGCTGCTCGTCGTCAATCACGGCGGGCGCGAATCAATCGAAATCTTCGAGGTTAAATTGGATGACGCCGGTGACAACGTCTCGCTGACCTGGCGTGGCTGTATCGTTGCCGCACCCGGCACGTGGATGAATGATGTCGTTGGCTTGCCGGGCGGTGGCCTCGCCGCGAGCAATATGATGCCGCGTGACTTTACCCGCGAGCAGATTTTCGCAACCGAGGCATCGAAAGCCGAATCGGGCTATGCGCTGGAGTGGCACATTGACAGCGGTTGGCGCCAGATCCCGGATACCGGCGGCGCTCTGGTCAACGGCATTGAAGCCTCAGCCGACGGCAAAATTCTCTATATCAACTTTTATTTGAGCAACAAAGTCGCCGCGGTAGAACGCGAGACCGGCAAGCGCTTATGGACGATTGAGCTGGAAGGACCGGATAACAGTAGCTGGGCACCGGACGGCAAGCTACTCGTCGCTGCGCATCGAGATACGACGCTCAAAACGATTCTTGAATGCGCTGAAACGGACATCCCGTATTGCCCAATCGCCTACCAGATCATGGCTGTCGATCCGGCGACCGGCGAGCATTCCCTACGCTACGAGGGCGCGGGCGCGCCCATGGCGGCGGCGACGGTTGGTGTACAAATCGGCCAGACGCTGTATCTGGGTTCTTTCGCCGGGGAACGCATGGGGCGGGTTGAATTGACACCTTAGTTGCGCGATGGTTATCGGAATAGGGGCATGCTGGTCTGTCCCCTTTTCTCAGTCGGGCGCCTTAGTTGCGCAGGGCGTATCGGAACGTGCGGCAGGTCAATCTGCCCCGCTATCGCAGAGCACTCTGCTTAGATAAGACCAATACCGCTTTGATCGACATCGATGTCGACAAGCAAATTAACGCCGCTATTTTCGTAAACTTTGTAGCTAACGGTATCAATAACGACCGGGTCGGTCTGCAGCGCCCAGTCGTCCGTCGTAGACACACTGTCTCCGGCGATGCCGTCGAAGCGCAGCGTTCGAGTATCCGACAAGGCCAGCACATCGCGCAACTCAAGGTGGGCGCTGTTGTTTACGCCACCGCCCAAATCGACCAACTCGAATCCGGTGAAACTCAAGTCATCAAGCAGCGTGAAGTCGAGCACGACGTTGCTGCCCACGACCAATAGGGTATCGGTGCCACCGTCGCCCTCAACGCGGAAATCCGCAGGGTCATAGTTCACCACATCGTCGCCAGCACCGGCCTTGATCACATCGCGCCCTGCGCCGCCGTCTATCGTGTCATTACCCGCGCCTGCAACAATGATGTTGTCCTGCGCGTTCCCTTCCAGCTGGTCAGCGAGAGCCGAGCCGGTGATGTGCGACGCGCCATCGGCGTGTCCGTATACGATGTAATTGTCGGTCGTGCCGTGCGCGGTACTCATGACAATATCGTCGTAACCATCGCCATTGATGTCACCATGACCTGCAGTCGGCTGGATGCGATCGACAAACCCTTCGCCGACCAGAACGAATCCAAGGTCCTCGTCCAACTCGCTGATATCGAGCTGGGCGCTTGGCATGTTTTCGCGACCATAAATTACATAGACCAAACCCTGCTCACTGACCGAACTGCCGCCGCTGCCGGTTCCGTGCGTACCAATGCTGAACTGCCCTGCCGGCAGGCTTAAAGCGATATCAGCGTAACCGTCCCCGTTCAAGTCCCCGAGGGCATGCGTCCGAAAGCCAGACGAATCGCCGAAACCACCGACCGAAAAGCCGTCAGATGGCGTCATTAAATCGAGGCGCATGTCCTGAGGGAAGCCTTGATCGGTTCCGAAAATGACATGCACCTGGGGGTTCAGGGACAGCCCACTAAGGATGATGAAGTCGTTGAACCCATCGCCGTTGAAATCGCCCGCCGCGCTGACCGCAGACCCGAGTTGCTCAATGCTAGGGTCCAATGAGTAAATCCAAAACCCGTTGGCGCCGTCCAGATCGATCGAGCTTAGGGTGTCGGCCAGGTCAGCACCACCAAACACAACAAATGCTGCCCCACCCCAGATGTCCTGCGGATGACTTCCTCCCGGAGCGATATGCGAGCCATCCCAGGCTCCGACGATGAGGTCCCCAAATCCATCACCATTAATATCACCGATCCCAGCCGCGCGGAGACTAGCACCGGAGCCTGCTCTCAAGAATGTGAAACCATCGAAGGTAGCCGGGTCACGCAGATGAATCCCGTCCGGAATCCCGCCCTCAACACCATAGATCACGTCGACGAACGTGCCGTCGCCCCACACACCGAGATCTTCTATCCCATCTCCATTGATATCACCGACCGAACCAACGTCCGTTCCGAAGGACGTTGCGAGACCGCCCGGCACCGAAAAATCGGCAATGTCGATACTTTGAGCATACGCGCCGGTATGTCCGTACAGAACTTCTATCGTGGGCGGATTCGGATGGAGCTCGCCACGCTGAATGATGAGGTCAGGAATAGCATCGCCATTGAAGTCGCCATTAGCGATTACGTTGACCGGAATATCGTCAACAGACTCAATGAGAAATCCGTTGCTGCCATTCAATGGCGGATACGGCGTGGCCGATTCCGGCGGTGATGCCGAGCCGAAGACGATTGCAGCAAAGTCCGCGCCCGAATGCGCGCGCTTGCCCGTGAGAACGAAGTCGTGGAACCCGTCCTGGTTGATATCGCCGATGACGTCGGTGATCACGCTACTCGAGGAGGACCACGTGTTCGAAATCAAATCTGCAAACGTGACCACTGACTGCTCGCCAGCACCCAAATCGCTCACGTTCCGATGCGGAGTGGCACTGAACGACAAGCCGAATTGTAATTCGACCGAAACGCTGCCGTTGGTCATTGTGCCGAAGTAACTTTCGGTATCGGTGTCCCAGACTTTAGTGCCGTTACCATTCCAGCCGTAGCCCGAAAAAACGACGTGATTACCGCTGCCGCCGTAGATACGGCCAGTAGCGGAACCACTGAACAGCGCGGTAATTGCCGCCTCGTCGAGATATAACGTGTGCGAGTCGTTTTCGTCGAGGTCAACGCGCTCGAAATTCGTAACGTTGGTACGGCCACCACGTAGATCAACTGTGCTTGACGCGCCAGCGAAGCGCAGGATATCGAAACCGGTACCGCCGTTCGTCGTGCTGTCCGCCCCGTCTATGACGACACTGTCGTTACCATCGTCGCCATATTGCTGATCACGGCCAGGACCACCATCGAGCAGGTCGTTTCCAGACCCGCCGCGCAAGGTGTCGATACCATTTTGGCCGAACAGGCGATCGTTGTGCGCGTCGCCGAACAGGCGGTCATTGTGGTTGCCGCCGTATAGCGTGTCGTTTTGACTACCACCGCGTAACACGTCGTTATGGTTCTGCCCGTACAGGCGGTCAACACCGCTGCCACCGTATAAAGTGTCGTTCTGATTGCCACCGTACAGACGGTCGTTGTGGTTCTGCCCGTACAGGCGGTCAACGCCACTACCGCCGTACAAAGAGTCGTTCTGATTGCCCCCGTACAGACGATCGTTATGGTTCTGCCCGTACAGGCGATCGGCGCCAGAGCCGCCGTTGAGGTAGTCGCTCTGATTACCGCCGAACAGGCGATCGTTGCCATTTAAGCCGTAGAGGCGATCATTCCCATTGAGGCCCGACAGGGTATCTGCAGAATTCGTGCCGCGTAGAAGGTCGCCCCGCGATGTTCCCCGTTTCGTAACCATGATTAATCGAGCTTTAGCGTTCTTCCGTTCTACCTAAGTCGAGGGCTACCGAATAGTCACCGTCGGTCACTACCGACGCACGCGGGCGTATCGCGATGCGCCAAGGCTGACAAATCAGCTCCTGCCACAATCATTTGCCTGGCATTTTGCGCTGAGCCCAAGGCACAGCATACTTATCTGCAAACACCTGAACCATCGTCGGTTTACACCAGCAAACAAGTGAACCCGTCTAATTTGCCCGATTTTGGACTCGAACGTTAAATTTCGTAAGCTCCCCACGAGCCGGGACGCAGCGGGGGCACCTCCCTCAGAGCACTTGTGGTGTGGAGCGCGCGGTGTGCCCGCGCCCAAGCGCAAGTTAATCGACGCCTCGGCGAAAACCATATCTGTTTGACCACAACCGGGAAGCTGATGCGTAATTCGATTCCGCCAGGCAAGTTTTACAGCCTGGACGACTCATTTTGTTAATACCCACGACTAAGGCCGGGCAGGCTTTTGCCATCGCGTTACTGGCCGGGATCATCCTCGGCACCGCAGTAGCTGTATCGCGTTACGCCTACGACGCCGGAGCCAGCGGCATTGTCGTTGCAATCGTGCGTTCAGCGGTCATGACAATTGCCGTAGCGATTGGACTTCGAGCAGCCCGTATCGATTGGCGTCTGCCCCCAGAGCTGACCGCACTGGCTGCGCTAAACGGCACCCTTATGGCGGCGATGACTTACGGCAACATCGGCGCGGTCGAGTTTATTTCAGTCGGGCTGGCGTCGCTGTTATTTTTCACCTTTCCGATCATCATCGCGGTGCTGGTTGTGGCGCTTGGGATGGAACAGATACGCCCGGCCAAACTCGCAACGATTGTGCTGGCGTTCGTTGGTCTCGCGATAACGCTCGGCGCGTCATTCGGCAATGTCGATATTCGCGGGACTACGCTATCACTCGTCGCTGCGCTCGCGACCGCAGTCAACGCGATAATGGTGGTGCGTCACTTCCGTACCACCAACGTCTTCGTTGCCACGCTCCACTTCAGTATTTACAGCTTCTTGGTCCTGGCATTGATTGCGGTTTTCTTTGCCGACGTGCGCTTGCCCGACACCCTATTGGGTTGGGGCGGGGTGTTCGGTGTAGGCATTTTGCAGACGATTGGAACACCGATGTATTTGTTCGCTATTGCGCAAATTGGCGCGCTCAAGGCTGGCATGGCCACAAACATTCAACCACTCGTCGCGATTATCGAAGCCTGGTATTTATTCGGCGAAGTACTAACGCCGGCCCAAGCTGCAGGCGGGATGCTGGTATTGCTGTCGATTGCGGTGATGCAGTGGTTAGACCTGCGCCGCGTACGAGCTGGGACACAAGCAGTACAAGCGAAGTAGCGCTGCATGCGGCAGCATGTGAGCGTCGACGCGCTGACAGTTCGAAAGTCCGCGCCAAACCGCCGTATACTCAGACGCTCGCACAGTTAAGGAATCGCTATGCCCGGCCCTCTCGACGGTGTTCGCATCGTAGACTGTTCTGCAGTTGTCTCCGGCCCCCTCGCGACTATGATGCTCGCGGATCAAGGGGCAGACGTGATCAAGATTGAACCGCCGAAGACCGGTGACATTACTCGCTCGCCATGGTTCTCGCGCGGCGGCATTGCAGCATTGTTTGCGAACGCCAACCGCGGCAAGCGCTCGGTCGCCCTCGAGTTACATGAGCCGCGCGGCCAGGAGCTGCTGAAGAAACTCGTCGCTGAGGCGGACGTCTTTGTGCAAAATTTTCGCCCAGGCGCGATGCAACGCCTGGGGCTCGGCGAACCCGAATTACGCGCTATCAACCCGGACTTAATCTATGTCTCGATTAGTGGCTTCGGAGAAACCGGCCCCTACTCTGATCGCCGCGTTTACGATCCTGTGATTCAGGGTATGACGGGGCACATCGCAGTCCAGCGCTTACCGTTGAACGCCGGACCGGTGGATCTTGTACGCAACATCATTTGCGACAAAACCACGTCGTATACGGCGGCACAGGCGATTACCGCCGCGCTGTTCGCGCGCGAACGCGGACAGGGCGGCCAGCACATCACGTTGTCGATGATTGATGCCAGCCTGGCCTTTTTCTGGTGCGATGGCATGATTGCGCACACCATGATTGGTGAAGGTGTTGAGCCCGCCGCAGCGCTTTACGATATCTACAAATTGCGCGAAACCGCAGATGGACCACTGGTGGTGTTTGCCGCCTCAGATTCAGAATTTCAGGGTCTGGCCCGCGCGTTGAATCGCCCCGACCTGATTGAGGACGAACGTTTCACCAGCCTCGCCGACCGCATCAAGAACATCGTCGCACTCGAGGACATCCTGGCTGGCGAATTCAAACGCTGGAATTCGAAAGAGCTGGTCGAACGAGTCGTCGCCGAAGACGTCCCCGCCGGACCAGTAAGCTCGCTGGAAGAGGTGCTGGTCAACCCACAAATCGTGCACAACGGCGCCATCGTCGAATCCGACCATCCCACCGCCGGTCGCATGCGCCAACCCGCGCCGCCTGCCCGCTTCGATCGCACGCCGTCGCAGGCCGGCGAACCTGCGCCCCTGCTCGGCCAGCACACCGATGAAGTCCTGGCAGAATATGGTTTAGGGGCTGAAGAGCGCGCAGCGTTGCGCCGCGATGGCGTCATCGCGTGACCACCAAGCACTAGCGAACGTGACCCAATCGAACGCGTTCACAACGGAGCAGCTTGCGCTGTCGGTTACGCGCTACTCCAACGTGGCACGGGTAATGTTGTCGACAATCAAACGCACAAACGTTTCCGGGTTAAGGAAGCTGTTGCCCCATACTGCGTCGTAAGCAGCAGTGGGCTGGGCCGCAACGATCTGTTCGACGTTATTCCCAGCGACCATCATTGTCGCGATAGCATTGTGGGCCCCTGTCAGCATCGCCAGATAGGCCTCCAGTCCGCGTTTATCGGTCAGAGCACCGTGGCCTGGAATAATCTTCGTGTCGCCGTCGATGCGGGCGAGAATGTTTTCCACCGCCGCGATCATGCCGGTAATTGAACCGCCCGAGCTGCTATCAATGAACGGGTACCGTCGATGGAAAAAGAAGTAGCCGGTGTGGACAACGTTGGCGTTCTTGAAATGCACCACCGCATCACCGTCGGTGTGGGCATTGCGCACATGAAAGACATGGATTTCTTCGCCATTGAGATGAAACGTCACGTCCTTCTGAAACGTCACAACCGGCCACGCTGTGGTTGGTGCCGCTGGCCGCTCTGCCTTGAAGAATTCAATGAACTGATCAGTGCTTAGCCGTTTACGGACATTCTCGTGCGCCACAATGACGGCGCCCGTACTCTGCATCCGCTCGTTGCCGCCGGAATGATCATCATGCCAATGGGTGTTGAGCAGAAACTTGACCGGTTCCGCGGACATCTGCGCGAGCGCCTGTGCAATGACTTCATACTGCGAGGCGTACTGCGCGTCGACGATAATGACGCCATCATCGCCATTTAATACCGCAACATTGCCGCCCCGCCCGCTCAGCATGGAAAGCTTACTGGTTACCGCCACAGTTTCGATAGGCACAACGTCGGCAGCAAAAACAGGCGTTAGCCACATGGCGACCAATAACGGAATACACAAGCGGAAGAATGTCGACGTCATAGCAAACCTCTAAACATCACAGCGTACTTGAGTATAACGACTCTTGATGTACTCGCTGCTACGTGGTTGCCGGACCGCGTTAGCTATAACGCAGGCAACGGTTGAGCAGCGCGAACACATTAAGGATGCCGATGCGATTCACTTGCGCTCTGGCGTACCGGCGAAACCCGCCGCAAGGGCCTGCCCTGCCGAGGCATTGCGCGAAGTTCTGCGCTAGGCATGAATCCACCAGAGCCCACGCTCCTCGAAGTGCGCGCGCGCCGTTGTCGAGCATGCGTATACCGGTTTACTTCCCGTCGCTAGCTATACACGCGCTGGTAGGCGGGCCTTTGCTGCAGCTGAGCAAGATACGTTTGCAGGACGGGATGGTCGGCAATAAGACCCGTGAGATCTGCCATGAAGCAACTATGCCCAATGACGATATCCGCGCCGGAGAACTGCGCACCAGCCAGATAATTACGACCTTCGAGCGCCGCAGACAGCGCCCGCGCACGTTCGTCAAATTCTCGCTTCCCGCGCGCCGCAAGCGTCGCGTCGTGCTGGGCTCCGGCCGGGCGCATGGATTCGAGTGGCCGCAGGCTGTTATCAAAGTACATCATGATGGCAGGGTCGATTTCTGCACACGCGAAGATGCTCCATTGATAGTAGTGAGCACGCTCGGCAGTCCCGGGCGCCGGCGCCAGTTGCACCTCAGGATGCTCGTCGATCAACTGCAACACAATCGCGACCGACTCGAAGAGTGTATAGCTATCGGTTTTTATCGCCGGCACGACGCCAAGCGGATGAATCGCGCGATAGGCCTCGGCATTCTGGTCACCCTCAGGCAAGTTCACGACCCGGCTCTGATAGCCCACGCCAAGCTCCTCCAGGGCCCACTTGCCCCGTTGCGAGCGCGTCGGCGGAAACTCAAACAATTCCAACATGTCGATAACTCCGGTTACTGCCAACGGGTGAGCCTGAGCGTATACGCTCGCCACTCAACTCGGAAAAACTTGCGCAAAAGCGGGACGCTCAGCGAGACGTGCGTAGTACGCCTCAAGTCCAGGATGAGCGCCGATCATGCCGGTGTAAGCGGCCCAGTTGCAGCAATAGCCAAGCACGATGTCGGCACCGCTGAATTGTTCGCCGAGGATGTAGTCTCGGTCCTGCAGTGTAAGCGCCAGCATCTGCGCGCGAGCGTGGAAACGCTCGCGACCGCGCTCGGCAATCGCTGGCACACGTTGCGCCGAGGCAAGATGCATCGTGTGCAACATGACGTCGGCAAGCGCCGGGTCGAGTTCAGCACTCGCGAACACGCACCATTGATAGTACGCAGCGCGCGCGGGCGAAGCCGGTGGCGGGGCAAGGCCACTATTCGGGTGCTCATCGATCAGCTGCATCACCGTTGCGACAGATTCGAACATGGTGTAGTCCTCGCACCGATAGGCGGGCACAACTTCCAGCGGATGAATCGCCTTGTAAGCGTCGGAGTGGTGTTCACCGACGCGCAGATCGACGAGATGGCTGGTATAGGCGACATCGAGTTCGAGCAATGCCCATTTGACTCGGTTCGAACGGGTCGGTGGGAATTCGAAAAAGTCTGGCATGAATAATCTCTCCACAACCTGGAGGCCGGAGTGGCCTTAACACGTTACTGAACTAATTGGTTCACTATTATGCGCGCTCTTGGGTTATAGTCAACCAAATGGTTCATTAATAAACGCATCATGCCCGACCTCGACAGCACATTTGCCGCGCTAAGCGATGCCACGCGACGCGCCATCCTGGCGCAACTGATGCCCGGGGAAATGCGCGTTTCCGACCTTGCTCATTCCTTCGATATGACCCTGACCGCCGTCTCCAAACACGTACGGGTACTCAACAAGGCCGGGCTTGTGGACGTCGAGAAGCGCGGCCGCAGCCGCCATTGCCGCTTGAATGCCGACACGATGAAAGAAGCCTCCGACTGGCTGGCCGAATACGAGGCATTCTGGACCCAGCGCTTCGATAACCTCGCGCGCCATCTGCAGGCGCAGGAAGACTAGCAGTGGACTTTGCGCGTTCTGAACCCGGTGCCGACCCGATCGTCATCGAAGGTTATTTTGCAGCGAACCCCGCGCGCGTTTTCCGCGCCTGGACAGATCCGAATGCGGTGATGAAATGGTTTGGACCGACACCGAACTCATTGCACTCCGCCAGCATCGATTTGCGCAAAGGCGGGGCTTGGCGTTTCGTGGAAGCCGAAGTGGGAGGTCGCTCGGTTGGTTTCGAGGGCGAGTATCTACACATTCAGACTGACACGCGGCTACTGTTCACGTGGTCGAAAGTTATCGCTCACGCGAACGGTGAACGTGAAGCGACGCCACCATCACAGGTCGAAGTGATTTTTTCTGCCAAAGGCGCCGGGACCGATGTCCGCCTGGTTCATTCTGCAGTCGATAGTGACGCGATGCGTAAAGGATTTCGTGGCGGCTGGACGTGCGCGTTCGGCACGATGCTCGAACTCTTTACCGAACACTAACAAGCACACCCGACTGGCCCCTGCCTCGAATTGAAGAGTTTTCTTTCTCGGCAGGCGCGAGTCGGATGCAGAACCGGACATTTTCGACTTAAACTAACGCTATCGTAAGCATTATCAGGCTGAGGGAAATGGTGTCATTGAAGTACTACAAGTCAGATTCGCCTTTGCAGGACATTCATCAAACGATCCAGGAAGACGGTTGCGCGGTGATGACGGATGTCTTGGGAAACGAGGCTTTAGATTCCTTTACAAACGAACTCGAGCCGTACCTGAGCGCAGCACCTAAAGGGCGCGACGATTTCACAGGGACAAAGACTCAACGTACCGGGGCGTTGATCGCCAGAACGCCGATGTGTCGTGAATTCGTAATGGACAGACGTATTCTCGCTTTAGCGCACGAATTTCTCGGGCCTCACGCCGAAAAACTGACGCTGAATTTGACACAAGCAGTCGCGATTCATCCAGGTGAGGGAACGCAAATGCTTCACCGGGACCGCGAAGCGTGGGGAACAAACATTCCCCGGAGCGTTGAACCGCAGTTCAATACGCTGTGGGCAATTACGGATTTCACAGGAGAAAACGGCGCTACACGAATTGTCCCCGGGTCGCAAAAGTGGGCGTGGGATCGTGAACCTGCGCATGAACAAATTCTGCAGGCGGAAATGCCTAAGGGTTCCGTCTTGCTCTATACCGGAACGGTGTTACACGGCGGCGGTGAAAACAAATCGAGCATTCCGCGCTTGGGTCTTATCATTACTTACTGTCTCGCATGGATGCGCCAGCAAGAGAATCAATACCTCTCTTGCCCGCCCCACATCGCAAAAGATCTCGACGAAGAATTGCAGGAGCTTTTGGGGTACACCCAAGCTACCTACGGGCTCGGTTACTATTCGGATCCCGAGGCACTGCCGGGCGAGTTCGATCCGCTGGTCCCCGAGCTTGCATTAGGCCGCGGCCCGCGTAAACGCGAACGCTTCAACATAGATCAGCTCGCAAAAGTGACATAGAAATAGTCTCAACGAAGCGCTTGTCGTGAGACTCTCCGTCACCGCATCGAAATCATTCAGATATTGCTGTGACGCTCAGCTTGTGATGACCCGGCGCCCTCTTTTCGAGCATTTTAATCGCGGGCTGCTCGATTTACGGAGCCTGAATAAAAGGCTATTGAACAGTTCCGCATCGGCGCCTGAATTGACCCAATTCCATACCGAGTCCGATGCTTTTCCCGGGCAATCTGGCGCAAAGTAGTCAGCCGAGCGCCTCAGCAATCGCTAGCCCCAGTTCGCTCGTCGACGCGTTACCGCCGATGTCTCTCGTCAACGGTGCTGCGTCTGCACCAGCGCTGAGTACCGTTTCAATCGCCGCGAGTACGGCATCGCCGGCATCTACATGCCCCAAATGCTCCAGCATCATCGCGCCACACCAGATCTGTCCAATCGGATTGGCGATGCCCTGGCCGGCGATGTCTGGCGCCGAACCGTGCACGGGTTCAAACAAACTCGGGAACAAACGTTCGGGATTGATGTTTGCCGACGGCGCGACCCCGATGGTGCCGGTACATGCCGGGCCGAGATCGGACAAAATATCGCCAAACAAATTGGACGCGACCACAACGTCGAACCAATCGGGGTGTAAAACGAAATTGGCAGTCAGGATATCGATATGAAACTTGTCGACCGTGATGTCCGGGTAGTGTTCGGCCATCGCCGCGACGCGTTCGTCCCAATACGGCATGCTGATAAACAGGCCATTCGATTTCGTTGCTGAAGTGAGGTGCCGCGCGGGGCGTCGTTGGGCTATTTCAAATGCGTACTTCAGGATTTAGTATACGACCGGTCGCATTTAAACAAAAGGTGTGCCAAAGCGCACGTTCGGATCTGTCAGTAAAGGGTGCCAAAGTGAATCAAAAAGTAGTTTAAGAAACGACTCGAATAGTGTCGAAAAACAGGGTCCGGCCAACCATGTTCGCAGCGATCTGTGCCGTCCTTATTGCGTATGTTGGCTCGGTTAATGCTCGACCAGCAGATTTGCCGGGGCTCCTGGTGAGGTTCTGGCTGAATGCGTTAGTGGTACTTGCTGTGTTCGTGATCCGGCAATCAATTCAAGTGTGAGTTTCTGTAGAGTTGCGATCGCAAAAAACATGCTGTGTCGGGATGCAGGTGCATTTGACACCGTGTACGCCGGCGCCCGGGTGACGAAGACATGTGGCCCCTGTGCAGAAGGATTGACATGCTCTGCATGTAGAGCAGTTCGGCATGCATAAGGTACGCCTAGGTTAAGTGGTTTTGTTAACAGCTGCTTCGGACATCAAAAAAAGTAGATTGAGTAATGCCTCCTCTAGCCGCGCGCGTTTTGCGTGAAGCTAACGGTCGTCGAATAGCCCGCCGCCGGCCCAACTACAGCTAGGTCGAATATGGCGTGCGTATCACGTTCACTGGTGTGTGCTCGCTTGTCATGCCAGGGTATCTGTCCGCGGAATCGCTTCATCGTGGCGCGGCCTGAATGATTGGGTATTGTTCGTCAGTACATCAAAAGGCATATCAGGCTCGAACGTGCGCTAATTTGCAGATGGACCGACATCCATGCGGCATTGTGTATTCGTTAGTTCAGATCGAAACTCCGATTTGAACCCGAAGGTTAAAGTCTGAGTTTGACCACAACATTCGAGTTGTGGAAGGCAGCCAAAGTATTGCGGCAACCGGTGGCACAAGTGTCATCAGATAGACAAGCCCAGGGCCTGCGGATCTGCGAGTAAGTGTCCTATGCAACTGAGAAATCGCGCACCATCGGCGCCGTTGATAAGACGGTGGTCGAAACCGAGCGTGAGGGGTAACACTTGCCTGCTTCTAAACCCTTGTCCGTGGGAGAAAACAACTTCTTGTGCCGCAGCGACACCGATGATTGCAGCCTCCGGCCAGTTCACCAGTGGTTGGATGGCGCTCACGCCGAGCGCGCCGAGATTACTGATAGTGATCCCCGCCCCGCGTAATTCGCCTGGCTGAAGTTGTTGGTCGCGAGCTGCAATGCTCAAGCGCTGAAGTTCGTCGGCGATAGCAGGCAGGTCGCGCGCCGCGACATCGCGAACGACCGGCACCATCAGACCTTCCGGCGTATCAACCGCGACACCGATGTTGCAGTACTCCCGATAGACAATGTCCTGGCTCTGCTCATCGATTGCTGCATTGAAACGCGGGAACTCGGTCATGGCATGCGCCATCGCCTTGCACAGAATCGCCGTCAGCGTCATGGGTGCTTGCTGTGGTGGTTGCGCTTTCCGCACTCGCCGACGCAACGTTTCCAGCTCAGTCACGTCGGCACGATGCTCGAGCCACGCCTGCGGGATCATCGCCGCTGAACGCGTAAGGTTGCGTGCCGTTACTTTATCCACGCGACTCAAAGGAACACGCTTTACCGCGCCGAAGGCGCTCAGATCAGGCAGCTCAACAACTGGCGGGGGCGATGTGGACGCCGCCGATTGCATGATGTCACGCACGTGGCGGCGAACATCACTGGCCGAGATGCGGCCCCTCGCGCCGCTGCCTTTAACGTCGCCAATGCCGATCCCAAGCTGGCGAGCTTCACGGCGCGCGGACGGTCCTGCGGGCAATGCTGCAGCCTGAACGGCTAGCGACGCGACGTGCGTGCGCGGCGTTGGTTGCGTTGCCGGGGCGGGCACCGCTGCCGCTCGCGGAACGAACGGTTGAATAGTGTCGGCGCCTGATACATTCAAGGTTGGTCCAGCGTCGTCCCGCATGCGCAATACCACATCGCCGGGTTGCACCAGCGCATCGACGGCCACACAGACTTCTTCCACCACGCCGGCGCGTGGTGCCGGTACTTCCAGCGTCACTTTATCCGTTTCAATTTCGAGCACACCCTGCCCGGCCAGCACCGTGTCGCCGGCCTGCACGAGCAATGCGATGACGACACCTTGTTCAACGCCCTCGCCCAAATCGGGAATACGTAAATCAGCCATGACTATAGTCAGTCGGTCGCCGCAGGTTTCTCTGCGTCGATGTTCGAATCCCGCAGGTAGCTCGCGACACGGTCGCTGTCGATCTCCCCGGTCCTCGCGAGTCCGTCCAGCGCCGCCAGCACCATATGCGATACGCCGATTTCGAAATGCTCTCGCAATGCTTCACGTGATTCGGACACACCGTAGCCATCGGTACCCAGCACGATGTATTCGCCCGGGATCCACTTAGCGAGCTTCGCACCCAGCGCTTTCATGTAGTCGGTTGCGGCCACGTACACGCCGCTTTCGTGCTCCAGCAAAGTTTCGACATAGGCGCGTTGCGGGCTATCGAGCGGGTGCAGGCGGTTGTGGCGTTCGCAGGCAATGGCATCGCGATAAAGCTCATTGAAACTGGTGACGCTCCAGACATTGGCGGCTACACCGAGTGCCTCCAGTTCAGCCGCCGCCGCTTCGGCCTGTATGACAATCGGACCGCTGGCAAGCAGCTGTGCCTGCGGTACGTCGCGTAACGCGCTGCGTCGATAGCAGTACATGCCGCGCAAAATCCCCTCGCTCGGATCATTCTCGGGCAAGGGCGGCATCGGATAGTTTTCGTTGTACAGGGTGATGTAGTAGAAAACGTCTTTCTGCAACGCGTACATCTGATGAATGCCATCGCGGATGATGATGGCGAGCTCGTAACCAAACGCCGGGTCGTAACTCTTCAGGTTAGGCACAGTTTCGGCAACCACATGCGAATGACCATCCTGATGCTGGAGGCCTTCACCGTTGAGGGTTGTGCGACCAGCCGTGCCACCCAGCAGAAAGCCGCGGCACAGCATGTCGCCGCAGGTCCAGATCATGTCGCCGACGCGCTGGAATCCGAAAATCGAATAGAACAGATAAAACGGGATGGTCGGAATGCCGTGCACCGCATAGGCCGTGCCGGCAGCGAGAAACGATGCGATCGCACCCGTTTCACAGATGCCTTCCTGCAGAATCTGTCCATCGGTCGCTTCCCGGTAAGGCAACAGGGAATCGGCATCAACCGGGTGGTAGTTTTGTCCCGCCGGAGAATAAATACCCGACAGGCGAAACAGGCTGTCCATGCCAAAGGTACGCGCCTCGTCCGGCACAATCGGCACAATGTAGCGACCGATGTGAGGATGCTTGAGCAAGCGCGCCAACAGCCGCACGGCCGCCATGGTGCTCGAAGCGCTACGCTGCCCGGAGCCCTCCAGTAGTTCCTTGAAATTTTCCAGTTCAGGCGTTTCCAGGCGCGGACATTGCACCTCTCGCCGGGGCAGATACCCGCCCAGAGCCTCTCGCTGCGCTCGCAGGTAAGTCATCTCTTCGCTGTCTGGCGGCGGACAATAAAATTCTGCGCGAACGATCTCCTCATCGCTGAGTGGAATGCCGTACTCGCGCGCGCAGGCGATGCGTTCTTCGGGTTTGAGGTTCTTCTTCTGATGCACAGTGTTGCGGCCCTGCACCGCACCCATGCCGTCACCCTTAACGGTTTTAACCAGAACCACCGTCGGCTTGCCTTGCGTTTGTTGCGCCCGCTCAAAGGCCGCATAAACTTTCTTCGGATCCTGGCCGCCGCGTTTAATGTCGCGCACTTCGTTGTCGGTCAGACTGTTCATCATCTGCGCGAGGCGCGGATTGTTCTCAACCCAATGTTCGCGCTGAATGTTGCCGGGCGATACCGAGTACCACTGATAGTCGCCATCGACCGCTTCTTCCATACGATCACGCAGCACCCCATCAGCATCCTGTGCGAGCAGGCCGTCCCAGCCACTACCCCAAATCACTTTGAGGACATTCCAATCCGCGCCACGGAAACCGCGTTCCAGTTCCTGAATGATCTTGCCGTTGCCACGAACAGGCCCATCGAGGCGTTGCAGATTGCAGTTCACCACGAGCACCAGATTATCGAGCTGCTCGCGTGCGGCGATCTGGATCGTGCCGAGAACTTCCGGCTCATCGGCTTCGCCATCGCCGATGAAACACCAGACCTTGCCACCGTTGGCTGGCTTCAAACCGCGATTTTCAAGGTATTTGGCGAAGCGCGCCTGATAGATGGCCGTTGGCGTCGACAGTCCCATCGAGGCACACGGGACCTGCCAGAAATCACGCATTGCCCGTGGATGAGGATAGGAACACAGGCCTCCGTCAGGTCGCAATTGGCGACGGAAATTGCCTAGTTGAGCTGCGCTCAGACGACCTTCGAGAAAAGCGCGCGCGTACACGCCAGGCGAGGCGTGCGGTTGCGGGATAACCAGATCGCCGCCGTAGTCGCCAGTACGCCCGCGAAAGAAATGGTTAAAGCCGACTTCCATCATCGTCGCGGCTGACGAATAGGTCGCAATATGTCCCCCGACCCCACTGCCGTTATCGGCTGCGCGCAATACCATCGCCATAGCGTTCCAGCGGATGATGTTTTCAACCCGTTTTTCGATATCGATGCGGCCGGGATAGGCGGGCTGTTCCGGCAGCGGGATGGTATTGATGTAGGGCGTGTTGAGCGTGGCCTCGTTAATCGCGACCCCACGCAACAGGGCATGGTTCTGAATCTCACGCAGGAGCGTTTGAACGCCCGCAGAGCCGTGCGTGGCGAGCACGTAGTCCAGTGAGTCGCGCCATTCGGCGATATCGACATCTATCTCGTCGCGATCTGCGAATACGCTCGACATGCTGCTCCCCTCACGGCCAGATATGCTTCTACGATAACCCGGAGGTGACGCAACGGGATTGCTAATAGTGCCCTTAAATTGCGATCATGAGGCACATAAAGTCTGTACCTGGGTAACAATTAGCACGCTATGCCAAATTTTAAACTTGACCGCACTGACTACCGAATCCTGCACTTCATCCAGAACGACGGACGGATAGCTAACACCGAGCTCGCCGAGGCGGTGGGTTTGTCCCCATCCCCGTGCCTGCGTCGAGTGAAAGCGCTGGAGAGTGCAGGCGTGATCAAACGCTACGTCGGCATCGTCGATGCGCACGCGGTGGGTTTACCCATCAACGCGTTTGTCAGTGTGTCATTGAGCAGCCAAAAGGAATCCGCACTGGACAAGTTTCAGACCCAGGTCACCACTTATGCGGAAGTCATGGAGTGCTATCTCATGACCGGGACTTCGGACTACCTGCTGCGCGTGGCGTTGCCGGATCTGGAAAGCTATGAACGCTTTCTGCTCGAGAAACTCACGAAAATTTCCGGAATCGCGAATATCCAGACCAGCTTCGCCCTGAAGCCCATCGTACAACGCACGGAGCTGCCTCTGCGTGAGCCCGCCCGCCAGGGGCGCCCGATCTGAATCGACGCCAGGGACTCGCAACCGGCGCTCAATCAAGGCAGGATCGTGAGCATCACAGGAGGACACACTATGTCGACGACCCAAACCCCGAATCTACCCGGTCAGCTCGGTTCCCCCGCGCTGGCGTTACGCGATGACCCGCGCGCGGACCCACGCATGATTGCTGCTCTGGCGCCCTTTGGTCTGGACGGACCGCCGCCAGATGCGGGCGTCGACGCGAACTCGTCGCTGGACGCGCTATACGCCTACGTTAACGCTGCCGAAGCCGGCTTCGAGGCTTTTAATGCAGCCATCTTCACGCCCCTCGAGCCTGTTGCGGGCGTGACGTCACGCACCGAGATCATCAAGGGCGTAGACGGCAACGATGTCGCCCTTTACATCCATCGTCCTGAAGGTGACAGCGGTCCGTTGCCATGCATCGTGCATACGCATGGTGGCGGCATGGTGTTTTTGAAAGGCTCAGCCCCGGGCTATGCGCGCTGGCGCGATGAACTCGCAGCAGCGGGCATGATTGCCGTCGGCGTCGAGTTCCGCAATGGCGGCGGCGCGCTGGGTAATCACCCCTTCCCTGCCGGGCTGAATGATTGCGCGAGTGGTGTGCAATGGGTGCACGAAAATCGTGCTGCGCTCGGCGTGTCGAAAATTATTGTGTCGGGAGAATCCGGTGGCGGTAATCTCAGTATTGCGACCGGCCTGAAGGCGAAAAAGGAAGGTTGGATAGATCAAATTGATGGCATCTATGCCCAGTGCCCGTATATATCCAATGCCTGGGCACCGAAGAATGGCGACCTGCCCTCGCTATTCGAGAACGACAACTATTTGATCAACGTCAATTCGATGGGGGGAATGGCGAAAGTTTATGACCCCGAAGGCAAGAACAGCAGCAACCCCTTGGCCTGGCCTTATGCTGCAACAACGGCTGATCTCACTGGTCTGCCACCGCATGTGATCTCGGTCAATGAACTGGACCCGCTGCGCGATGAAGGCCTCAAGTTTTTCCAGAAACTACTACAGGCTAATGTGCAGGCGGTCAGCCGCACGGTCAACGGCACCTGCCACGCTGGCGATTGTCTGTTGCGCGCCGCGCTGCCGGATGTCTATCTGGCGACGATCCGTGACATCAAGGGCTTCGCAGAATCAGTCTGAATCCAGACGCTGCCATGACTCTGGTGCCGCGCGATAGACATCTAGCGCCGGCATCGGAGCAACGCCCGAAGTTAATGCAGCGCTATGCTGTCGAGGGCTTGAATGCCGTGCGCAGGCCGGCTTGCTCAAGCAAGGGCAGGACGCGTTCGCCGAAGTATTCCAGCTCCTGGAGATAATCGAGCCAGGTCAGGATCAAGCCTTCAACGCCGAGCTGATGCAGCTCAATCATTTGATCGACAACCTGCTCTGGCGTTCCGATTAGGGGATAACCGCCCCACCCGGCAATAAAGCGTTCGCCGTATTTTTTTATCTGTTCGTTAAACGATCCGCTTTCCATACCGAGCAGACTCAAGACGTTGTTAGCCGCCTCCCAATCCCCTTCATCGACAATCCGCTGGTACAGCGCCTGCGCTTCCGCCTCGGTATCGCGACAGCACACCAGCGCATAACTCATCACGCCACACTGTCGTTTATGTCCAGCAGCACGCGCATGAATGTCACACACGAGTTCGCCAGCTTGTTCGGCAGTCGCGATGGTAATGAAATTAAAGTCGACTTCGCGGGCCGAGAATTCCCGCCCCTCCTCGGAATTGCCCGCATTCAATAACACCGGATACGGTTGCTGCACAGGCTTGGGCGATAGATACCCTTCCTTGATCGTGAAGTAAGGCCCATTGTGATTGAAGTCCTGTTCCGTCCAGGCACGCTTGACGCAGGTCACCCAGTCGCGCGCCATCTCATAGCGTTCCGCATGGGGTAGTTGTTCTTTGCCAAACATTTCGATTTCGGGGCGAAACCAACCGCAGACGATATTCAATCCGAAACGACCATTGGAAATGTTGTCGATGCTGGCGCCCTGTTTGGCGGCAAACAAGGGGTGTGCGGTTGGCGTGTGGGAGGTCGCGCAGACCATGATGTGCTCGGTATTGCACGCCATCGCAGTGGCCCAGGTATAGACCTCCATATTGTGAGCGTTGAACTGCGTGGTGCCGCCAAAGTGTTTCCAGCGCCCGACCGGCACGAGCATCTCAAAGCCCAATTGATCGGCGCGTTTGGCGATGGCGACATTGTGTGCGTAAGTCGGTTCGAACGTTGTCTCGGCGTGCGTCATCGTGCAGCCATTACTGCAATTGGCCCCGAAGATGCCGAGTTTCAATGCGTTGCTGTTGTACGCCGGCACGTGCGCCTGACGCCATGCAGCGATGTCGTCAGCGTGCATCCGGTCCATACGGTTTTCCTGAATGGTGTTGATTAACAGCGCGCAGCGCGATTACTCGCGCGGCAACTGATGCTTAACAATTTTGCCGGTGGCATTGTGCGGCAGCTCTGGTACGAACCGAACCGAGCGCGGCACTTTGAACTTGGCGAGATTCGCCTGGCAGTGCTCCATCACCGCCTTTTCGTCCAACTCAGCATCTGCATCGACCACGATGAATGCTCGCCCTACTTCGCCCCAGGTTTCATCAGGGACGCCGATCACAGCGCATTCCGCAACGCCAGCCAACCCGTACAGAACATTTTCAGTTTCCGCAGGATAGACATTCTCACCGCCAGAAATATACATATCCTTCCAGCGATCAACGATGTAATAGAAACCTTCTTCGTCGACGTACGCGGCGTCGCCGGTGCGTAGCCAGCCGTCGACAAAACTAGACTCATTCGCCTCCGGCCGGCGCCAATAACCCGGGGTAACCTGCGGACCGCGGATCTGCAGTTCACCGGTCTCACCGGCCGGCAACGGCTCATCCTTGTCGTCGACAATACGCAATTCGTTATGCAGAACTTTGCTCCCCGACGAGCCAATCTTGGTCAACGCCTCTGCCTGATCGAGCAACGTCCCCACTGTGCTGGTCTCGGTCATACCCCAACCCTGCTGAAGCAGAAGATTCTTCTCAGCCCAGGTCTCGAGCAGACTGAGCGGCGCCGCAGCACCGCCGATACCAATGCTCACCAGATGACTAAAATCAGCCTGGGCGAATTGCGGCAATTGCGCCATGAACAAAAAGTTGGTGGGTACACCAAACGTGTGCGTGACACCGCTGTTGGGATCGGCAAGCAGCTTCAAACAGGTAGCGGCGTCAAACTGGCGCATGATCATCGTGGTCGCGCCAAGGTGAAAACACGGCAAGGCGTAAACGCATAAACCACCGACGTGGAACTGCGGCAAAAACACCAGGGTCGTTGAATTGCGCGTTAACTCTGCTTTCATCGTGCAGTTGATGTTGTTGAACATCTGATTCTGGTACGACAGCTGGGCACCTTTGGGTCGCCCGGTCGTGCCTGAGGTGTACATCAACACCCAAATATCTTCGAGGGACCGCTCGACCTGCTGATACGACTGCGCATCCGCCGTCATAATTTGCTCGAAAGCACTGTCGTCACCATCAAGCTTGTGGACCGTGTGCACGATATTGCAGCGCGAGCGCAGCTCTAGTGCGGCATCCGAGAATTCATCGCTGTAGATCAGCAACTTCGGCTCGGCATCGTTCAGAATGAACTCAAGCTCCGGCACTGCAAGTCGCCAGTTGAGCGGCAGCACCATCGCACCGACCCGTTGGCCAGCGAAAAATATTTCGTAGACGTCAGTGGAGTTGTGCGCCAGAACGCTCACGCGATCGCCGGCCACGATACTCGCCTCGTTCTGCATCCACGCGGCGAGTCGGTCAACGCGGTCATGCATCTGCGCATAAGTGAAACTGCGCCCGGAGTGCATGTCGATTTGCGCAGTTTTATGCGGGCTGAATTCAGCGTGATGGGCAATCCAGTCATATTGCGGCAATGTCATTTCAACTCCTCATGCGCCGGCGTAGCCAGCGTCTCATTCCTACTAATCAGTAATCTGCATCCAGCAGCGCCGGGCTTACTTACCGGCGCTTCGCGCGCGAGCCTGACGAGCAACGCCGAAACGATGCGCCAGCGCCGGCGTAAACGTCAGGTCCAGCAGCCAGGCCACCACCAAAGTCGCTGCGGCGAGAATACCGAACTCTGCCTGACTGCGTAACTCGCCGACGATCAAGGTCACAAATCCCAGCGCCAGCCCGGCGGTTGTGAAACTAACCGGGCGAATAATACCGATTAGCGCGCGTTCGAGCGCCTCGCCATCGTCGTCACAATCGCGTGCGGCAGCACGCAAGCGCGCAAAGAAATGAATGCTATCGTCAACCGCAATGCCAAGCACCACAGAGGCAACCAGACTGGTGGTCAAATTAAGCGTAATGCCACTAAAACCGAGAATGCCAAAGAACGCGAGAATCGGCAGCACGTTCGGGACCAGAGCCAACAGGGCCAGCCGTACGGAACGAAATAGCGCGACCAGAATAAGAAAGATAGGAATGAATGCCGCCCCCAGGCTTTTGACTTGTCCACGCGTGACATCGTCCAGCGTTCTCGCAATCAAATACGAACTGCCCGTCACGGCACCGCGCAAATCCTCAGGGAGTGCTGTCAGGCGTTGTTCAATGCGCGCAGATAGGGCGTTCAAGTCGGCGCTCGCAACAACCCGCGCGCGCACTTGCAGCAACGTTGAGGTAAAGCCGGGTTCGGCAAAGCGGCGTATGTCCTCCCCGCCACCGAGCAATATCAAATGACTGGTAAGACCTGCTGATTCAGGGACCGGGTCATCGTCGATTAGCTCCGGCGCCAACGCCCGCTCCAGCACCCCGATGTAATCTAGCAGCGTGTAAACCCCGCCAATCTCCGGCTGCAACAGCAGCCACTCTTTCAGTTTGTTCACTTCACGGAGTGCGCGCGGCGTTTTCATCACATCCACCGTGTCGCTATCAAGAACTATCTGCAGCGGTACGGCACCGGAGAAGACTGAACTCATGCGCTCGAAGTTCTGCCGCAAAGTACTTTTTTCAGCGAAGTTATCAAGATAATCCGTACCCACTTCGATGCGCGTGGTCCCGTAGACCGCCACCAAAGTAAGCAGGATCCCCGCAGCCAGCATGGGACGCCCACGTTTCTGTGCAGTGCTTGCGAGCCACACGGCCAGTTTGCTGGATGTCTGAACTGCCTGGCCGGTCGTGGGCCGCGCAGGCATCAACATCAGCCCTGCCGGGACCACGCTAAGGGTCGCGAGCCAGGCGAGCAGCGTCCCAAGGCTTGCGTACAGACCGAAGAGTCGAATGGACGCTATGTCGCTAAACGTCAGGGAAGCGAACCCAATCGCCGTCGTCAGGGCGGTCAGGGTCACTGGCATAGCCACCTCTGCGAGTGCCGCGGCCGCGGCAGCGGCTCGGCTAGTACCCACATGGAAGTGGCGATCGAAATCGCTGACGACATGGATAGCGTACGCGAAGCCGACCACGTAGATGGTCGGCGGCAGGATGACCGTCACATAGTTAAGCGTGTGGCCGTTCGCGACGAAAATCGCGAGCGTGCCGACCAGTGCAGCAATGTTTGATAACAGCGGTAGTAATAAACCACGGGCGTGGCGAAAGCCAAGCGCCACGACGATTAAGGTCATTGCGATTGCGAGTGGCATGACGCGATACAAATCGCGCAACAACAAGCGGCTGATTTCGAGGCGCACATAGAGGGGCCCGGACAAGAACTGATCAACCCCGGCCGCTTCATAGCGAGATGCCTGTTCGATATCGGCGACGATCCCGATAAGCGTTTTAGCCGACAGCTCCGGGTCGAACCGAACTGCCAGCATCGTGCCTTTGCCATCGCCAGAAACCAGGTAACCCGCGTAGAGCGGATTGTCGAGAATTGCATCGCGCACGGCCTCGGCCGCCGCGATAGTTTCGGGCAGGTCGCTTAAGTAGCCGCGGACATCGGAGTAGTCCTCGTAGACTGCGACATGCAGAGCCGTCGCGAGGCTCTCCACATCTCGGACGCCCGGCATGCGCTCGAGTCGTCGCGTGAGGCGCTTTATTGCCGCCAGTCGGGCCGGAGTAAAAAGGTCGTCCGCAACCCACGCCACAAGGAGTAAATCATCGCTGGTGTAGCGCTCTCGAACTGACTCAAACGTTGCCAACTCTGCGCCATCGAGCGGCAGCAAGGCGCGTACCGACGGGTCGACCTCGAGCCGTAGGCTGCGATTCGGCCAGTCGATCAGACTCGCCAGCGCGGCAGCGCTGGCCAGCGCAACCACAAACAAGACCCACGCCGGGTGCGCGAGCAGGTGGCTCTGCCAGGCTTTCAGCACAAGCGCCTCAGGCCGGCGCCGAGTTCAGGCACCGGGCACTGTCCGGATCTTGAATCGAGATCGCCACCTGGGAGTAACTTTCTAGTTGCTGCGCATCAACTCGGTAAGATTGAACATGGCGTCGCCCAATTCAGGATCGATGACTACCTCTTGCACAACAAACTCGGTATGAGTGTTGTGTTTGAAATCGACCATCGTCGTGAGATACGGAATCCAGCGTTCCTGTTCGCGCTTAATTTCGCCACGATTGACCAGTAGTTGCTTGCGTAAGCTGCCATTGACGGCGAAAAAGTCCGCCCGAATCGGCATGCACAGTTCCTTGTCAACAAAAAAACGCACGACGTCGTATGTGGCATTCTCATCCTGCTTGATAGTCTCCAGCACATAGGCCGGATGTCCGTCGACTACATCGTCATCCATGCGTTGAACTTTTTCGCGTTCATCGACGCGATAAAAATGTGCAAAATCTTCGTAAGTAAAGTCGGTGCCAAGAATGGAACCGAAAAATGACTCGCCAGTTACCCGGCGCACGCGTTTCAGGCGCGGTGAATACATCGCATAGTTCGGATCTTCGAATTCATAGTCCTGAATCAACACCGCCAGGCCTTTTTCATCCGGTGGCTCAAGGACTCTCACCAGAACGCGCGCGTCATCGCCCTCGAAGCGCTTCCAGTACAACTCGCGAATCGACTCACGAACGTAGCCATTGGCACCAGCTACGCGCACAAGCTGTACCTGGCTGAGCGTGTTCTCGGGAATCGAGCGCTCTGCACACTCGCGAACCTCCGGGTCCTCGATGCCCGAGGTGTCGAACGCCGGCGATTGGAAAGACAACGTAAGAAAAACAGTCAGCACGGCCAACTGCAGGCGAATTGCTTTGGGAGCCCAAACGAATTGAGTTGTCATCGGGCAATTCTATGCGCTAACGGCCGGACGGCAAACCGGCAACCGCCGGAATTGCGGTTCAGACTTATAATCAGGCAACGTTTAGCCCGTTTTCACAATTACAGGAGAAAAAGCGATGGATCCAATAGATCAAATGAAGGCTGCCGCGCGCGAAGCCTGGTCCACATTCGGACCGTTTGAATCAATCACGGGCACTGCTGCGCCGGATCTCGTTCGCTTTGCTGGTATCGATAGTTCGATGCACGTCCTCGATGTCGGCTGTGGCACGGGCGTGGTGGCACTGACGGCGGCCCGGACCGGCGCGCGCACAACCGGCGCCGATTTATCGCCGGTTTTACTCGACCGCGCGCGAGAAAACGCGGCGCTGGCTAACCTCGACATCGATTTCCATGAAGCCGACGTCGAAGCGCTGCCGTTTGCGGATGGCGAATTCGATGCCGTCATCAGCCAATTTGGCCACATGTTCGGGCCGCGGGCGGACGTTACCCTTAGTGAAATGCTGCGGGTGCTCAAACCCGGCAGCACGATCGCCTTTTCGACCTGGCCGCCGGAGCTGTATACCGGTCGCATGTTCACTTTGCTTGGTAAATACCTGCCCGCGCCGCCGCCGGGGACAGACTCACCGGTCGCCTGGGGAGAGCCTGCAATCGTTCGCGAACGCTTGAGCGGCGCCGTCGACAACGTCACGTTTGATCGCGGCTGTATGCGATTTCCGGCGCTGAGTCCGGCCCACATGCGTCAGTTCCTCGAAAGCAATGTCGGACCCGTCACGCGTGCCGCGCAACTTGTCGCCGAGGATCCGGCCAAACAGACGGCATTTCGCACAGAACTGGAGGCACTCATCGGGCAATATTTTGGCGACAACGTCGTTCGTCAGGACTTTTTGGTCACGCGCGGAACGAAGCGCTGATCTACCTCGCCCGACGGACATGCCGATGGGTAGATGACACGGGCGACTAGTCGACCAATACCAAACGCGGGTGGGCGTGCGACGACACGCCACACCAGGCTATGCGTCCTCAGGCGAGGTGTTTTGGTTCGGTAATGCCTCGACGCCGCACGATTCGGCGTGGTTGTTGTCGCGTGGTCGGACCGATCAGGGAAACGATGACCCCGGAGCCGGCGATGGCCGCTGCGGTTGCGCGCGATTCACACTTGACCGGTTAAGCCCGCGCATTAATCGCGATCGATAGCTTTCATTAACGATGGCGGATAGCGCTCGCCAGCAACCTTGTCCGACGCAAACATCTCGTCCAGAAGCTTTACCGCAGCGTCATCGAGATCGAGATCCGCAGCGCCAATATCCTCCTCCAGATAGGCCACGCGTTTAGTGCCCGGAATCGGAGCGATATTTTCCCCTTTGGCCAGCAGCCACGCGAGAGATACTTGCGCGGCGGTGCTGCCGAGCGTTTTTGCGAAATCTTGCAGCTTAGCGACCAGAGCGAGGTTGGCACTGTAATTCTCACCGACGAAGCGCGGCATATCGACCCGCAGATCATCGTCTGGAAGACTCAGCCCCGGCCCCAATACGCCCGTCAACATCGCGCGACCGACCGGGCTAAATGGTACAAAGCCGATGCCAAGTTCGCGACATGCCGGCAGCACGTGGGATTCCGGGTCTCGCGTCCACAGTGAATATTCCGACTGCACCGCCGAGATAGGATGCACAGCATGTGCGCGTCGCAAGGTCGCGGCTGAGATCTCCGACAAGCCCAGATAGCGCACTTTGCCCGCCTCGACCAGCTTACTCATCGCCCCAACGGTGTCCTCAATCGGCACATTCATGTCGCGCCGGTGCAGGTAGTAGAGATCGATGACGTCCGTATTCAGACGTTTCAGACTTTCTTCGCAGCGCGCAGCAACCTGCTCCGGTCGCCCATCGACACCGCGCGTGCCGTCGTCGTTACGGACAATGCCAAATTTAGTCGCCAGCACGTACTCCTCCCGACGTGCTGGCAGAATCTTGCCAATCAAGTCTTCATTGCGACCGGCACCATAAGCGTTGGCGGTGTCGAGGAACGTCACGCCGGCATCGAGCGCCCGATGCAGTGTCCGTTCCGACTCGGCCGGATCAGCCTTGCCGTAGGATTGTGACATCCCCATACAGCCAAGCCCAATCACCGAGACTTCGAGGTCGCCCAGCTTCGTTTTTCTCATCATCGCTGCCCTGATTCATTGTGCGAAATCCACTATAGCACTGCTTTCGGACGCGCTTCGAGTGCGGAACGTGTCGCACCCAAACAGACTATTCGATGCTCACAAATGAGTGCACTGCATAGCAGCTCGACGCGCACACGACGTTGAGCTGCAGCGCATAGTGCGCCGCCAGCGCGGGGATTGGGGAGTTCAACATAAGACAGACGTGTGACACAGGCGCAGGGTGAAATGACGGTAGCGAAAGGTAGCGTAGTCGATGCAGCCGATGGCCTCACCGTCGGCGCAGGTATGAGCTGAATTGACCAACCCTGGCGAATCCTGCAACTGGAGCGGATTACTCTGCCAGGAATGTCGCGGCTACGTCGTAGAGCTGGTGCCGTTGCGTCTCCAGCAACATCGAATGCGTTGCCGCGCCGATTACCGTGTAGCGACGCGTCGAGGTCCCGCGCAGACGATCGAACACCTGCAATCCCTGCGCCGGACTGGTTTCCCGGTCCCATTCGCCGACAACAATCTGTACCGGGCAGCGAATCAGTCCTGGATCATAAGTTGGCTGTCCTTGCATCCAGTAAGTCTGCACATCTTTAACCACGCCGGCAGGTGCGCGCAGGCGTGGCGGTTGATGTTGGAGTGATTGTGGGTCCGAGGCGATTGCAGCGCGCGCCCAGCGCGCGATGTCGCCAGATGGGGCGACTACCGCCTTCTGCGCTTCTTCGAGTCCAATGAGCCAGCGGCTTTCGATAGCCTCAGCATCCACTGTGCGATACGCGCCAAGCGTGGCGCCGGTCCGAATTTGCGGTGCATCTTCTAGCAGCCACAGCGCGCCGCCTAAAACGAGACGCCGTACAGTCTGTGGAACGTCGCCGGCAACTTGACCACAAATCGCGCTTCCCCACGAGTACCCCAACAGATCAATCTGTGCGCAGTTCCGGCGCGCAAGGATGTAGTCAATTGCTCGTTTGACATCGCCGACCGCCTCCTCGGTGTCGACCAACGGAGCGTTAAGACTCGCGTCAATCGACATTTCTGGCGGCCGATCGGCAGCCCCGTAACCGAGCAGGTCAACGCACCAAACGTCGAAGCCGGCACGTGCCATCCAATCGAGCCAGGAGACACCGCCAATGGCGTAGTCGAACATGACAGTCGACGGATAGGTCGCACCGTGTACAAACAGTACCGGGGTCGTTCCGACCGCAGTACATTTGTTGCGCAGCATGATGCTGAGTCCGGCACGACCACTTGCCACGCGATGCTCGCTTTGCATGATGTCCGTCAAGCGTGTTCCTCCATTGGAGTGCCCTGTGCCATGTCGTTTAAAGCTCGGCGAAGCGCGCTACAGTGTCTTTCCATTTCAGAACGTCGCCCGGATTCTGAATACCGCTATCGAGCCCGGTCAGCGTTGTTACCGGCACCAGCACCCGGCTCACACCGAGGGCCGCATAGTCGTTCAGCAACTCTGGATCGGCCGGCATGCTCACGGTGATCTCAAGCGTCGCCGGGTCGCGTCCGGCGGCACTTGCTTGCGCCTGCGCGTACTGAATTATTTCCGCAGGCGCCTCGCGGGCAGGAAAGTACCCATCTGCGAAGCGGCCAGCACGCCGTGCTGCGGCTTTTGATTGCCCGCCGACAATAATGGGTACAGAACCCTGGGCTGGTTGTGGCCGGCAGTAGGCATTTTCAAAATCAACGAAACGGCCCTTGAAAGTCGGTTTGTCCTGCGTCCATAACGCCCTGATCGCTGCGATGTATTCATCGGTGCGGGCACCACGCTCGGCGAACGGTACGCCGAGGGCCTCGAACTCTTCGCGTAGCCAGCCCACACCAATACCGAACAGCACGCGCCCACCCGACATCACGTCGAGAGTAGCGACCTGCTTGGCGATGACGACGGGGTTGTGCTGCGGCAGGATAACAATCCCGGTCGCGAGCTTTAGGGTTGTTGTGCGGCTGGCCACGTAGGCCATCCAGATGAGGGGATCGGGTAAGTCCACATCGTCCTGGCCACCGGCCATTTTGCCGTTTGCCGAATACGGATAAGGAGAGGCATAGCCTTCTGGAACGACGGTGTGTTCGACTGTCCACGCCGAGTCGAATCCCGCCTCTTCACCCGCCTGAACTAACTCAATAGCCGCCACCGGGTCGACATAGGGCCCGGTATTGCAATAGCGCAAACCAAATTTCATCAGCACATTCCTGAATCACCAGCCAGCACTATAACGCCCCGTGGCCGCGAGCTGATGGACAGATTCGAGACGCTTTAAGGCCTCGGTCAGCTGCGCGACGCTATCCGGATCGGCGGGCGCGGCACCGAAACTACCGACGGTAATGTCAGGTCCGCTCTAGGCAAGGAAATGAATCATCACACCGGCTGCGACAGCCGAGCCGATGACGCCCGCAACATTCGGGCCCATCGCGTGCATCAGCAGATAATTGTCGCGGTTAGCTTCCAGGCCAACGCGGTTCACCACACGCGCCGCCATCGGTACGGCTGACACCCCGGCAGCGCCGATGAGCGGATTAATCGGCACTTTCAAAAACAGATTCATGAATTTTGCCATCAGGATCCCCGCCGCGGTGCCCAGCCCGAATGCGACCATACCCAAAGCCAGAATTGCCAGTGTGCTCGGTACCAGAAATTGGTCAGCCGCCAGTTTCGAGCCAACCGCAAGGCCAAGGAAAATCGTCAGGCTGTTGATCAATGCGTTTTGCGTAGTATCCGACAAGCGCTCGACGACGCCGCACTCGCGCATGAAGTTGCCAAAACAAAACATACCCAATAGTGGCGCGGCGCTCGGCAGTAACAAGGCGACTAGCAGCAACATCACTAAAGGAAACAGGATTTTTTCGACGCGGGAGACTTCGCGCAGCTGCACCATCACAATTTCGCGTTCACGACGCGTGGTAAGCAGGCGCATGATGGGTGGTTGGATCACCGGGACCAGCGCCATGTAGGAGTATGCCGCGACTGCAATTGCGCCTAATAATTGTGGCGCCAACATACTGGCGACATAGATAGCAGTCGGCCCGTCGGCGCCACCGATGATGCCGATCGCAGCCGCGTCGCTCAGGCTAAAGTCCGTAATCCCGGAGCGAGTCAGAGCCAGCGCGCCCAACAAGGTCGCGAAGATACCGACCTGCGCAGCCGCGCCGAGGAACAGCGTCTTGGGATTCGAGAGTAGCGGCCCGAAATCCGTTAAGGCACCCACCCCCATAAAAATCAGCAACGGAAATACGCCGGTTTCGACGCCACCGGCATAAAACACGTGGAGAATGCCACTGCCGGTCGCGAGCGTCGCGCCGGGGATGTTACTGAGCAAACCGCCGAACCCGATCGGAATAAGCAACAGCGGTTCAAAACCTTTGTGGATCGCGAGGTACAGCAAGGACATCGAAATCAGCATCATTGCCGCATGCGGAAGCGTAATCTGAGCGAGCCCTGACCCGAGCCAGAGCTGATAAATCAATTCCATGCCAGTTATTTCATGCTGCGGTTAAGTGAAGCCATGCCGCACTACGCGACGGGACTTGGAGAACGGCTCAGCATCGCTCCACCGGAGGGCTGCCTATTGACGTGCCGGTGATAGACCCGGCGCATTTGATGCGTTCGCATGAGCTAACAGAATGCCTAGGCAGTCAGGTTAATCAGCAGGTCACCGGAGCCGACTTTATCCCCAACCGCAACCGCGACACCGGCCACGGTTCCTGACGTCGGAGCGCAGACGGCCGTTTCCATTTTCATTGCTTCCAGAACGAGCAACACCTCGCCTTCGGCAACGTGCTGCCCGGTGGCCACCGGAATTTTGCTGATATTGCCGGAAAGCGGCGCGTTGACTGCCCGGCTCGTGCCGTTTGATGCGACCGGCGCAGGGGCCGCGACCGGCAAGCTTGGTGCAGCTGCGTTTGCGGGCGACGCACCAATTGCCTGGACATCGCCACCATCGCTGACCTGCACAACGTAGCTTTGGCCTTCCACGGTCACCGTATAGATATTGGCTTCGCCGGCGGACGGCGTTGCCGCTGCTGGCGCGCTCACCTCTTCGCCCGTCGGAACCGGTTCGAAAGCGTCAGGATTATCGCGGTTGGCGAAGAAGTTCGTTGCGACCTGCGGAAACAGGGCGTAAGTCAGTACGTCGTCAATCCGAGAGGCTGCGAGGCGCAACTGTTTCTCTTTCGCGAGCGTTTCCAGTTCGGCTTCGAGTTGGGCCATTTCAGGTTTGAGCAAATCGGCTGGGCGGCAGGTAATGGGTTCAGCACCATCAAGAACCTGCGCCTGGAGTGCGGCATTCAACGGTGCAGGCGTCGCCCCATATTCTCCTTTCAGCACGCCGGCAGTTTCGTTGGTGATCGATTTGTAGCGCTCTCCCATCAAGACATTGATGACGGATTGGGAGCCGACGATCTGTGAGGTTGGCGTGACCAACGGGATGAAGCCGAGGTCTTCACGCACTTGCGGGATTTCTTCCAGCACTTCGTCGAGCCGGTCGGTGGCGTCCTGTTCACGCAATTGGTTTTCCAGATTCGTCAGCATACCGCCCGGCACTTGAGCGACGAGAATGCGAGAATCGACGCCGCGCAGCGACCCTTCGAACTTGGCGTATTTCTTACGCACTTTGCGGAAATAAGCCGCAATTTCTTCCAGCTTGACGATGTCGAGGCCGGTATCACGCTGGGTGTCCTCGAGAATCGCGACCAGCGCCTCGGTCGGTGAATGGCCGTAAGTCATACTCATGCTCGATATCGCGGCGTCGACGTTGTCGATGCCCGCTTCAATGCATTTGATATAGGTGGCCGTCGACATCCCGGTCGTTGCATGACACTGAATGTGCACCGGAATACTCAGTGATGCCTTCAGCCGGCTCACCAGCTCAAACGCGACATAGGGTTTCAACAGACCCGCCATATCCTTGATGCAGATCGAGTTCGCGCCCATGTCCTCGATGCGCTTGCCAAGCTCGACCCACATGTCGACCGTGTGGACCGGCGAGACAGTGTAGGAAATCGTACCTTGCGCATGGCGCCCTTGTTTGAGGACTGCCGCGATGGCAGTTTCAAGATTGCGCATGTCGTTCATGGCATCGAAGATGCGGAAAACGTCCACCCCATTCACTACTGCGCGCTCGACAAACTTCTCCACCACATCGTCGGCATAGTGCCGATAGCCGAGAATATTCTGTCCCCGCAGGAGCATTTGCTGCGGCGTTTTCGGCATCGCTGCTTTCAGTTCACGAATGCGCTCCCAGGGATCTTCACCGAGGTAACGAATGCAGGCATCGAATGTCGCACCGCCCCAACTCTCGATGGACCAAAACCCCACCTCATCGAGCTGAGTGGCAATCGGCAGCATGTCGTCGATGCGCAGGCGGGTAGCGAAAAGCGACTGATGAGCATCGCGCAACACCAGTTCAGTGATGCCCAGCGGTTGGGCGGGCGTGTTTTTCAATTCGGGATTAGTCATGGTTCACATTTTTCGCGCGGTGCGCGTGAATAGCAGCGGTCACGATCGCAATGAGCCGGGCCTGCTGTGCCGAATCCGATGTGGCCGACGCAGATACAGGCGGTGGTGTCGGGGAGAAGGTGGTGACCAACTTCGACATGAGCATGGTCGCAAAGACAAGGGTAGTTAGAAAAGAGAACACTGTACCCATCCCAACCATCGCAAGCTGAAGGCCGTCTGAGAACAGGGGCAACGAAGCATCCATAGGCGGTCAAAATCTATAACTATATGAATTTAATGGCAAAGTCGCCGACGCAAGGCACTAATATACGCATCGTGGCGGGACGCCGCAATCGGCCCGTGGCGCGATCTCATCTGCATCTGTCCCAAGTTGGGGCCGCGCTATCGCCCTGCGCGCACGCCAAACACCGAATTTGTCTTGTCGCAGCCTAAATCTTGCCTTCGATGCCCTACCAGGCCATCGCACGGCTGCCGCGGCGGGGATCCGCACCGGCTTCAAGTTGCCCACTGCGCAAGTCTTTCTTGACCGCACACAGACCCGCCATCCAGTGTGTCCATTCGGCTACTCGCTCAATTTTGTGCCCGCGTTTACCGAGTGCCGTGCAGGCAGATTCTGCGACCCGCCCTTCCACGGTCACGCGGCCCGCAGCGCTCCGGTTTGGGGCAAAACTATCCGGTTGTGAATGCGTCATTAATCGCGGCGCCTCGATAGCGTCCTGCAACGGCAGCTTGAAGCTCAGATGATTGAGCAACAGCTGGAGATTAGCCTGGACCTGCGTGTCTCCTCCCGGAGTCCCGAACGGCATGATCCAACGCCCCGCAACGCGCGCGAAACAGGGGTTGGGCGTCAAACGCGGGCGTTTGCCCGGCGCCAGACAGGCCGGATGCCCGGCGACTGCACGTGACTGGGAGCCGCGTGAAGAAATTACCAACCCCGTACCGGGTACGACCGGCGTGTCCCAACTCGGATCGGATGGCGTCGCACAGAAGGAGTTACCTTGTTGATCGATAACCGCAACGATCGACGTATCCGGCATCGGGCGGGTAAGTCCCTCGTCTGGCTGGCTCAGGAATGGTCGGTAGCCATCGATGATGCCGGGCGCCGGCAGGCCGGGACTGGCATGCCGGAGATCGATACGTGCACGCTGACTAGCCCCGTAATTTTCGCTCAGCAACGCTGCGAGCGGCACGTCGACGAACGCCGGATCGCCGATGTACGCCTCACGATCAGCGAGCGCGAGTTTGAGGGTCTCGGCCAGGATATGCAGATACTCCGCCGAGTTGTGTCCCAGTGCCGTCACCGCAAAACCTTCGATAACGTTCAAAGCCGCCAGCAACGTTGGTCCTTGCGACCACGCACCGCACGTATGTACTTCAACAGCTTCGTCATTCAGGCACACGCGTCTGGACAAAGATGGCGTGACTGCGCAACGAAACGATGCCAGATCAGCAGCACTCAAGAGGCCGCCGTGATCACGGACGTGCGAGATCATCGCGCTCGCGATATCGCCGCGGTAGAACGCATCGTGAACGGCGTCGAGGCCCGCCAGCCGACCACCTGCCGCGGAACGCTCCTGGTCGCACAGGAACTGGAGCGTGGCAGCCAGGTCACGTTGCACGAATCGGCTGCCGATGGCGGGTACCTCCCCACCCGGTAACCAGATGTCCAGATTGTCCGGCCACTGTCGATAGTCGCCTGCGAATTGCTGCAGATAGTCGACCATGACGTGATGGCGCGGAAAGCCATCGCGCGCATAACCGATCGCACGTCGCGCCACATCGCTATAAGTCAGCGTGCCCCATAGGGACAACGCTTGCAGACAGGCATCCGGGGCGGCGGGAACCACGCAACGTTGCACGCCGGGCGGAATGCTGCCCCCGTGCGCAGCGATGAAACGTTCGACCTCGAGTGCCTGGGGCCAGCCACCCACACCGGCAACCGTCCAGGTTTGGCCGGACTCGGCAAGGTGGACCATCATCGGTGCGACCCCCGCGATGCTCACCTGGTCGCTGTAGACCACGCCGAGCGTCAGTACGGCTGCGACTCCGGCGTCAATGGCGTTGCCGCCACCCTCGAGCACTTCAACGGCAGCCTGGGCCGCGTACTCATGCCCGGCACTGACCGCGTAGTGATGGCCGTAGGCTGGTGCGACGATAGACATAGCGACTCCCGGTCAATATCTCGTTGGAATCAGGTTATGTCGGTGCCGACCTGCCGCGCAAACCGCCGATGCGCCGGGAGCCAAAGATGGCCGTCGGCGAGGGTAAAAGTCACTGCGATTGGGCTGATTACCATCGCCAGAATAAGTGGTAGGGTAGTCAATCGGCCGCAATTTGAGGGGGATGTTATGTCCGCAAGCACTACCGTAGGTTATATGGAGCGCACGCGTGAGTATTACGCCGCGTATGGTTACGAGGTCCCGTATAAATGGGCTCACTTCGACTCGGTGCCTTTCTCTCCTCTCAAAAAACCGCTCAGCGAGTGTCGCGTGACGGTCGTCACCACAGCGATGCCGGACCCCAGTTACACAAAAAAAAGCCGCCGTCTGGCAAACCTCGATCCACTTGCGTTGCCGACATCCCTGTATACCGATGAACTGTCCTGGGACCACGAGGCGACGCACACCGACGACGTGCAATCATTCCTCCCCAGCGAGCAGCTTGAGCGTCGCATCGAACAAGGTCAGCTCGGCTCCCTCTCGCGCCAGTTCCACTGCATTCCGACCACTTACAGTCATCGCCAGACGATTGAACGGGACGCACCAGCGATTGTTGCAGCGTGTATTGAAGACGCCGTCGATGTTGCCCTGCTGATTCCGTTGTGACCTGTCTGTCACCAGACCGTGAGTCTGGCAGCGCGTGCATTAGAAGAGGCAGGTATCGCGACCCTGGTAATCGGTTCGGCACTCGACATCGTCGAATACTGTGGCGCACCGAGGTTTTTGTTTACCGATTTCCCACTCGGCAATCCCTGTGGCCGACCTTACGACGACGATTCGCGGCGCATCATCATGGACGCCGCCTTAACGGTGTTAACCGAAGCAACCGAGCCGGCACAAACGGTCAAAACGCCGCTTGTCTGGAGTGCTGATGAACACTGGAAAGACGCATTCTTGCGCGTCGGCCCCGATAACATCGATGCGCTGCGCGCAGCAGGCGATCAACGACGCGCCGAACAAGCGGCACTCAAGCAACCCGGGCAGGCTTCTTCTGCCGGTTAGCAGGCGGGACTGGAACAAGACAATGACAATCCACAGGCAACCCATCACGGACGCCAGCGCATGGCATGGCAAGGACGTTGAGCGCGATCGCGCTTGGGAATTTGTACTCGACGCTCAGGACATTGAGGAACTCGAGAGCGCCCTTGCACAATGTCAATCACGCGCACTCGAAATTACCGGTATCTGCGCCGACACTTTTCCATTACCGCGCTTGGGCGCGAAACTTCACCAGCTTGCAGAGCATTTGCGCAGCGGCCAGGGCTTTGCGCTGCTGCGCAATTTTCCTGTTGCAGACCATCCGCTCGAGGACCTCGAGAAAATGTACTGGGGTTTGTGCAGCCACATTGGCGTCGGTAGAACGCAAAATGGTGATGGCGGTTTAATCCATTACGTCACCGACGGCGCGCTCAGGCCTAATCAAGGCACACGCGGCGTCGGCTTTCCACAGGAAGCGAAGTTGCACGTCGATTTAACTGATGTTGCTTCCCTGCTATGCGTGCGCCAGGCACCTGACGACCCACTCAGTCGTTTTGGTAGTTCGACTGCGTTATATAACGAAGTCCTACGGCGCCGGCCCGAACTTCTGGAACGACTTTATGCCGGCTTCGAATGGGATCGCATGAATGAACATGGTGATGCGGAGTCGCCGACCTCCGGTTACCGCGTGCCGTTTTTCAGCCATACGAACGGCGTCGTGTCGTGTCGCTACAACCGCGCCTGGATTACCAACGCGATACGTCGTCGCGATGCTGAGATGAGCGCCGCAGATCGCGAGATGCTCGATTTCATCGACGACGTCGCACAGGAAATTTGTTTTGAGTTTCCATTCCGCAGTGGCGACGTCCAATTTTGCAATAACTACACGGTCCTACACGGGCGTGCAGCACACGCCGTGGTCGACGACGAAGCACGCAAAAGAATGTTGTTGCGCATCTGGCTCGATCTTCCCGACATCCGCGAATTTTCCGACGCGGCCATCGTCCGTTATGGGATTGGCTATCACGGCCGCCTCGGCTGGAGTGCGCAAGAATTGTTGAACGGGACGAGCGAGTTGCCGCGACGACGACGCCCAGACGGTGCGCTGGCTATCGAACAACTCGCCCCTTAATTGCCTCGTCTGTTAACAACCCCGAGAATTGCAGAAGTGCTTAAGCGAGCGTCGGTGCAACCAGAGCACGGCTGACTGTCACCGCCAACCATACCCCGCCGGCGGGGACCAAGAGCGCGGATAAGAACAAACTTAAGACGGTAGAATTGCAGTTGCGCATAGCGGTTCTCCTAAGTGAGGCCACAGTGTGGCGTCGCCAGGACGTTTGTACGTTCCGCTTGTTGCTATGTCATTGGTATCAGCCTGGCGTGATGTATTGACGCTGGGTCAACACTCCCGCGTGCGAGATTTATCCGCCGGCGTTGTTCAGTGCTACACGAGCAGTAGCAACGGGCAGTCCCGCAACCTCAGTGCGTAAATGATAGATACCACCACCACGCTCTGACCCCGTGCCCTCAGAACCGGACACGACATACAAATCCTTTCGATCCTCGCCACCAAAACACACGCTGGTACACATCGGCGTGGCGATTTCGACGAATCCTTGTTCGACCCCGTCGGCACCATACACCGCAACGCCATGTCCGCCGTCGGCCAGCGCCACCCACACGGCACCATCTTCCGAGACGACCAGACCATCGGGAAGGCCGCGCTGCGGTTCTACGAAACGGGTTTTCTCGCCCAGACTGCCGTCGTCCTCGACTTGATAACAAAACACCGCATTGCGGCGGGAATCCGAGTGATAGAGCGTGCGACCGTCAGGTGAAAAACCCAAGCCATTGGTGAGCATCACGTCGGGCGCGACGATGCGCGCGGAACCATCGATGTCGATGAGATACAGGTCACCGGCGCGCGGTTCGAGGCCATCATCAAACACCGGGCTCGAACCGAGCGAGCCCGCATAGATTCGACCAACGCTATCAGTTGTGATGTCGTTGAAGCCGACTCGACCGTTCTCCGGATCGTGGTCGAACACCGTAACGGTATCGCCACCCACAAAAGACTTAAAGGCGATATTCCTGCCGCTCACGATCAGACCGCCCCGCTCATGCAATGCCATGCCGCCGATGCCACGGCGATGTTCGAAGACCGTTGTTACGTTCCGCTGGTCATCCAGGCAGTACACGCCACCATGGACCACATCGCTGAAAATCAGTCCCCGAGTGGGATCCCACACGGGCCCTTCAATCAGACCGTAACCGTCACACAATAATTCAGCGCGCATAAATTCCCCCAAGCAGGCCGCGTTAGCCGCGCATCAATCCGCAGGCTCAGCGAGGCCGGGCTTACTCTGACCCCATTTACCGAAGTGAGTTTTGCTAATCGCAGGCTCGCGCGTCAGTGGACCGAACTTGCCGGTCGGAAAGCCGATCGGAATGACGGCAACGACGCCATGCGTCTCCGGGATGCCATAAAATTCATGCATCTCTGGTTCGAACATTTGATGCATGGTGGTCAGGCTTGCGCCGAGGCCGAGTGCGCGACAAGCCAGCAGGACATTCTGCACTGCCGGATAGATGGAGCCGTAGGAAGGCGGCGCAAGACCAACGCGATCTTCAGCGGCTACGACAAATGGCCAATCACGCTTACCAAGGCAAAACAACAACGCCGGCACTTTGTGCATGTTCTCCGACAAATGCAGGGCCGCTTTGACCGTGCGCCCCATCGGCGTTTCGTAATCTATGGTCTTGAGCGTATCGCCGAAGCGGTTGCGCATCCAATAGTCATAACGCTCTCCGAAAAATTTCTTGCCTTCTTCGTCAGTCACGACCAGAAATGACCAACGTTGCAGGTTTTGACCACTCGGTGCACATACCGCGGCATCGAGAACTTTCCTGAGCATCTCATCCGGTACCGGATCGGGCTTTAAGCGACGCATGGCGCGCATGCTGTGCATGGCTTCGAAAAGATCAGGTTGTTCATTCATGCCGTTTTCTCTGCGGTGGATCAGTACGCGCCCAGCATAATAGATTTCGCTGAGCGCGGCACAAGGCGATCGCGCTAGACGTTTTTTTCGTGCAATACGCCGGCCTTTTTGAGCGCACTCAGTTCGTCATCAGACATGCCAAGCAAATCCGACAACAGTGCGTTGTTATGTTCTCCGAGCAGCGGTGCATCGTAATCGTTGTTGGCTGGATAACGATTGGAGTGGATTGGGTGGCCGGGCATTTGGAACTCACCCGCGACGCGATCGTTGACGGTCCGTACCGTGCCACGCTCAACCAGATGTGGATGGCTGATCGTCTGCGCCACGCTGAGTACCGGTGCGCACGGCACGCCGTGGGCTTCGAGGCACGCGATGGCACTGTCAACATCGGCAAAATTTTGTAACCAGTCTTCTATTGTGATGATGACCTCTTCAGTGTGGGTCATGCGCTCGGCATCAGTTTTCCAGCCGGCTTCATCGACTAGCTCCGGTCGCCCCATCGCCGCGCATAAATCGGCCCAGTGCTGCGCGAAAGCCATGATGACCACATCGCCACCGCTGGCGCGGAACACACCGGCCGGACAGATGTAGCCCATGTGACTGCCGTTACGTTTATGCGAAATCTCACCGTTGCTGCCACTGTACTGATGCACGTTCACTTCATGACAGTGGTAGTAGCAATCCAGAATGGCGACATCGAGATGCTGGCCAAGACCGGTCTTGTAGCGATCGAGTAGCGCGGCTGCAATCGCGAATGCGGCGGTGACACCTGTACTCACGTCACCGATTGCTGCTGCCGGGATTGACGGCGTGCTGTCAGGATCGCCGATCATGGAAGTAATGCCTGCGTACGCTTGGGCGATGTAGTCGTAGCCCGGTGATTCTGCCAGCGGACCGGTCTGCCCAAGTGCCGAAATCGAACACAAAATGATGTCCTCGCGCAATTCACGCAGGGCCGCGTAATCGAGCCCCATCCGCGCCATGATGCCGGGCCGAAAGTTTTCGACCACCACATCACACAGCGGTACGAGTTTGCGCAAAATGGCCATCCCGTCCGCGTCGCGAAGATTCAGGCACAGACTTTTCTTGTTCAGGCTTTGTTGAATCATATGCAGGCTGCGCTCGCTGCCGAACTTCGAATAGCCGCGCGTCATATCGCCGTCCGGAGCAGCCTCGACCTTGATCACTTCCGCGCCCATCTCGGCAAACATACGCGTGCAGGTCGGCCCCGCAATGGCGCGCGTCAGGTCAAGAATACGAAAGCCGCTGAGCATGTGTGGGTTGGGATTAGTCATAACGAATACGGGTTTCCTTAAAGCTAAAGTACGGCGCTGGCGAAAGCGTCAAGCGCGTCGCCCACAAGCAGACTAACAAATGCCGCGCAGGGCTCGGAAGCTGCCCACTCTCGACATCGCGCCGGCGGGCCTTATGACGCTATCGAGTCGAGGTCGCTCTTGCGCGCTGCACAACATTGCCCAAGGTGCCGGTATTCCCACCAGCGTGGGCCGCATCGCCACCCCGCCTCGCGACAGCCGGGGTGGCGACCATGCGCGGTACTGGAACGTCGCAAAAGATTAGGCGACGATGGTCGCTCAATGTTCCGGGGGAGTGAGCTATGAGTGCGCTGTTTGAAGGCTTGCGAGTCGTCGAGATTGCGAGTTTCGTCTTCGCGCCAGGTGCGGGTACGGTGATGGCCGATTTTGGTGCCGAGGTGATTCATGTTGAGCCGCCCGGCATTGGCGACCCGATGCGGGTGTTATACAAACTGCGTCCGTTGCCAGAGTCGGAGGAAAACTACTGCTGGATGCATGAATCGCGCAACAAGAAAAGTATCGTACTCGACCTCAAGCAGGCGGCCGGCCACGACGTCGCCGTCGACCTGATTCGCTCTGCCGACGTCCTCATTACTAACTATCAGCCATCGGTGCTTAACGAGCTGAACCTGTCCTACGAAACCGTGCGTAAAATCAATCCGCGCTTGATATTCGCGCACGCCACCGGTTACGGCGAAGCGGGTGACGAAGTGGAAAAGCCCGGCTATGACGCGACCGCCTGGTGGGCACGTTCGGGAATGATGAATGCCGTGCGCCCCGCCGACGCCGAACTCGCGATGTCCACCGCGGCAATGGGCGACCACCCGAGTTCCATCAGCCTCCTGGCCGGCATTTCCATGGCCTTGTATGCGCGCGAGAAAAGCGGCGAAGGAACCAAAGTATCAAGCTCTTTGATGGCGAACGGCGTGTGGTCCAATTCACTTCTTATCCAGTCAGCTTTGTGTGGTGCACCGCCATACCTGCCACCTACCCAGGCGACAACCTCCAACGCCATGCTGAATCACTATCGCACTTCTGACGGGCAGGCTTTTTTTCTGCTGCTCATTAAAGAGGCGGACGAGTTCGGTACATTCTGCGATGCGATCGGGCGTGAGGATCTGGCGCGCGACGTGCGTTTCGCCGAACTGAGTAATCGTCGTGCCAACAGCCAGGCGCTAGTGGCGATACTCAGTGAACTGTTTGCTTCGCAACCGCTGAGTTACTGGCGTAAGTTGCTCGATGAGCACTCGATTACTTTCGGCATCATCGCGTCGAACGAGGAAGTCGTCACTGATCCGCAGATGCACGCCAATGACGTGTTCGCCGAGTTCGCCGATAGCCCCGGGCAGCAGGTTGTAAACAGCCCGATAAGTCTGGCTGATTACCCCAAGGTTGCACCGCTTCTACCGCCCACTCTTGGCCAGCACAGCGACGAAATTCTGACCAGCCTCGGCTACGACGAAAACCGGGTACGCACGCTCAAGGAAAGTGGCGCGGTGGTGGGTAAGTCCACATTGTGACGTCCCACCCGCAAAACACGACCAGGTCTGCTATCTCTGACAGCTACGTCCTGGTGCACCCTCAACAACGGAGAAAATTCCATGTCTGATTCAAATACCGAACTGAGCTGGGCCGAACTTGGCAAACTGACCGCGGAAGTCCTTGCCGACGACGGACCTGGATCGAAAAACTGGCGCGCGGAAGGATCAGACACGAAGCGCATTAATGAGCGGTTCATGCAGGCACTACGTGATAACAACGGCAAGGTGCCGGGTGAACTCGCCGACGTTCCGGGCCTGATCATTACGACTACCGGAGCGAAGAGCGGTGAAAAGCGCGCCGTCCCGCTGGCCTACCAGAACATCGACGGCCGGGTAGTCATCATCGCCTCCATGGGTGGCGCCAAACGCAACCCGCCGTGGTACTACAACCTGGTTAAGAATCCGGACGTGCTGGTGGAAAAAGATGGCGAGAGCTATATGGCCAAGGCCGTCGTAACCACCGGCGCCGACCGAGACCATCTGTACGAACAGGTGTGTGCCGGCATTCCGGTGTTCGCCGAGTATCAGGCGCGTACGGCCAGGACCATCCCGGTGATCGAATTGAAACGCAAATAAGCACTGCATGATGTCGGGGCCGCACACCGTAATGTGCGGCCAACGGCCTTGTCACCCACATCATTGGCGATCTCGGGTGGACCTACTACCGTCCGCGATGGTTGCTATCAGCGACTGTTCGGAGCCCAACTGAAGATTCGGGTTCCATGCTATCGTCGTCCTCCCCATGACTGACCCTACAGATACCAGTGCAGCGGCGACACCACAGCGGAAATGGCGTCAGCTGCTGTTGCGCGCCATCACCTGGCTGTTAGCGCTCGGCTGTTTCTACCTCGTGTTCGGTAAAATTCAATCCGCTGGTGCCCGCGAAGGTTTAAGTGGGCTGGCCTATCTCGCCCGATTCTTTGGCGATGCGAATTGGCCCGTATGGCTGGCCCTGATGATCCCCTACTCGTGTTTCTTTTTCATTGTCGATGCGCATGCGACCTGGCGCGTGGTGCGTTGGTTTAACGTCGATGATTTCAAGTTCCGCCACATGCTGCCGATCCGGGCCAGCGCGTACATTCTGTCGCTGGTCAATGAACAAGTCGGCAAAGGGGCTATAACGCTGTATCTATGGCGACGCCACGCCGTACCGGCCTGGCAGGCGCTGTCCAGCATGGCTTTGCTCGGCATGATGGAGGTTTATCAGCTGTTGTTGTTCTCGGCGATTGGGACGGCGCTGTATTTCAACCTTGTCGTCGAAGCCTCGACGCAACTGCCACTCAGCACCATTCTGCCGGCTGTTTTCACGCTCGCAGCCCTCTATTTCCCGCTCCATCTGGCATTTTTTAGCGGTGCCATTTTGCCGCACGCTAAATTCCGCGATGCACAGATATTCCGTGCCTTTCGGCGCGCCTCGTTGAAACACTACGTACTGGTCGTGCTCATGAAAGCACCGAACTTACTCGGCGCTGTGGCGGTTTATACACTGGCACTGAATCTGTTTAACGTCGACGTGGCTTTCGGCCAGGTGCTGGCGTTTCTGCCGGTCATCTTCTTTGCAGCCGCATTACCGTTACCGTTTCATGCCGGCGCGTTGCTGTTGTGGACCGTGTTGTTCCCGGATTATCCGGAGATTGGTGCCTTTAGTCTGGTGATGCACACCTTTTTCGTACTCTTCAACGCCCTCATCGGCCTGGTATTTTTGCCGCGCGCGAATCGCGAACTGTTTGATGATCCCACTCCGGTTGCCTCCTCCGACTAGCGTTGCAGATATTCCTGTGCGCTAAATCGATGCTGTCATCGGGATCCTTATCCCCGGAGCCGATGACGCCAACTAAACACCGCCCGTTCGACGATTGACGAGAGCGTTGTCGCGATCAACATCCAGCACAGGACCAACAAGACGGTTTGTACGAGGGTACCGGCAAGAAAGTGATGAGCAACCAACGCAACCCCAACCACGACGTAATAGCCGATGCCGTTCCAGCGACCCATCTGCGACGGTCGTGGTGCCGCACTAGCAGCGGCCCGCCCGTCGCGGGCGTATTGCGTAAAAGCGATAGCGATCACAACCGGCAGCAGCATCGGCACGAGCCCGTGGGTGCTCAGCAGCGCCGCACTGGCAGCGACAAATACGGCGTCACAACCATGGTCGAGCAGAGTGCCAAAACGACTCACCTGGGCGGCGCGGCGTGCCAACTTGCCGTCGAGCACATCGCTGGCAACGACCAATACGAACACTGTTACCGACAGCACGCCTGCCTGTTGTTCTACAGCCCAGAACAGTGGCGCAAGCAGGATCAAACGCGTGACGCTCAGTGCGTTCGCGAGAGTCAGGCGAGCTACCCAGACGTTATCGGCTTGCGACATGTCCGGCAGTGTACCGCCAATGCCATCACTGACCGACCACGGCAGACTAGGTGTCAGGCATGAGCGGCATACTTGTCACGGGCGCGAATGGCCATCTGGGTCGCCGGCTGATTCGCGAGCTCGTTCACGACGTTGCGGTGACTGCGCTGGTACGCAGCGAGCGCGCCAAGCGAGTGCTGTTAAAACACGTAGCCCCATGCGACGCACTCACAGTGGTGGTTGCTAACCCATGTGATGTGAACGCGCTAATCGATGCGGCCCGCGGCTGCACGCAGGCCGTGCACCTGATAGGCACGATTCGCGCGACCCGCAAGGCGGGCTACGAAGACGCTCACGAGCGGCCAGCCGGCGCGCTGCTCGCAGCGCTCGCGCAAACGACCCTCAAACATATCGTGACCATTAGCATCCTCGGTGCATCGCCCGCGAGTTTATGCGCGTGCCTGCGCTCACGGGTCGAGACTGAACAGCAACTATTAGCGGGGCCGGTGCCGGTTTCAGTGTTACGAGTTCCGATGGTGCTTGGCGAAAAAGACCGCGCGAGCACCGCGCTGCGCAAACGTGCGCTCGCCAAGCGCGTTCTGTTGTTCCGCGCTGATTGCCTCGAGCAGCCCATTTATGCCGGTGATGTGATCGCAGCGATGCGCAGCACGCTCAATCAGCCCCCGCTCGTCAATCAGGTTCTGGAACTGGCCGGGCCAATTTCTGTCACACGTCGTGAGCTGATTGAACGTGCTGCCGGCCAGTTGAATCGGCAGCCCGCAATTTATTCGCTGCCACTATGGGTTGGTATGGCGGCGGCTGCGCTACTCGAGTTCGCGATGGCCAATCCGCCCGTCACTCGTGACATGTTGCGCCTATTCGATCACGACGACGCCATCGATGCGCAGCTTGCGGCGCGGCGACTGGCTATCGAGCTGACACCGCTGACCGATATGCTCGCACGCTGTATCGACAATCAGCAGGCTTAGTCCGCAACCTGGTAGCGCAACAAAACTCGCGAACCGTCGGCCAGCCCGTCATGGAAACGCGGTCCCCATGAACCCCATTCAGCGGCATATTTGGCACCGAATACATCGAGCACTGACTTGTGTACGCTAGCCTCTGCTTCCAGACGCCCGGTAATTTCAAGGAACGGCGCAGAACGATAGCGATCGTTGGCAGATTTCCAGGCGCCAAACTCACCGATCCAGATCTTGGCCGTAGTGAAGCCTTTTCGCACTGCCTCCGCGCGCCAAGCGTTCGCCTGAGTCACGACATATACCTCACTCTCGTGGTGCACGAACCAGACCTCGCCGTGACAGGCACTTTCGCGCCCGTCGCTCACCACCGGGGTCAGGTAAATGAGCGCCGACTTGTCGAGCGCCGCCACTGCAGGGGAAGGGGCCGCGCTTGCGAACCTGGGACGCGCTCCGCCTGCAACTAACAAAGCCGTGCCGGCAATCAACATTCGTCTGCGTGAAATCATCATCGTTGAACCTCCTTTTCAGTGTCTCAGAGACTAAACCAGAGCCGCCGCGCTGCCCAGCACCACGATCACACGCGTTATACTGCGGGGCTATGTCAGACACTCCAGCTCCAGCCAGGCCCTCAGCGTCCGTCGTGATTATCCGTGACGGCGATCATTCACTTGAATATCTGTTGCTCCGTCGTAACGACAAAATTGCCTTTCATGGTGGCGCGTGGGTATTCGCCGGGGGACGGGTTGACGATGCCGACCAGACTCCGGCCGGTCTCAGCGAACTCGACGTTGCGAAAAACGCTGCGGTGCGCGAGGCCATGGAAGAAACGGGCCTCAGCGTCAGCGCTACCGCGATGACGCCATTCGCACACTGGACCACGCCGGTGCAGTTGCCCAAACGCTTTGCGACCTGGTTTTTTGTCGCACCAGTTAGCGGTAATCCGGAAGTACGAATCGATAATTCAGAGATTGTCGACTTCCAATGGCTAAGCGCAGACGCCGCACTTGCGATGCACCATGCCGACGAGCTGACCCTGCCTGGCCCGACCTACGTCACGTTAACCCGCTTTCGGGAACTCGCCTCAAGCACAGACATGCGCAGCCACCTCGAGAATCATGAAATCCAGACTTTCGTGCCGCGCATCGCCAAAATTGACGGCGGTCGTTGTGCGATTTACAGCGAAGACGCCGGCTACGAGACGGTGGATATGGATGCGCCGGGAGCGCGGCATAGACTGCTGATGCGCGGCCAGAATTTCGACTACCAACGGGATTTCTGACGCCAAAGCAGCCCCCGAACATTCTCTCGAGGCGAATCTGTCCAGATCGGTTTGACGACACAACTGCGAGGCCATCTCCATGTCCCGAGCGATAAAAATAGCCGCTATCGTTGGTGCCTTGTTGGTGGCCGTCGTCGCGGCACAGATCATTGCCTCTGAAAGCGGTGAAGTCGTTGTGCTTGGTACCACTGAAGCCACTGGCGAGGTTAAAGAAACACGGGTGTGGATAGTCGAGCAGGACGGACAGCTGTGGCTGCGCTCGGGGTCGCCGACCTCAACGTGGTACCTGCGTCTGCTCGCCAATCCGCAAATAAGCATCGAGCGCGACGGTCATCTCGAGCGTGCTATTGCAGCGCCTGATCCAGCCAGACAAACTTCAATCAATCAACTTATGCGCGCTAAGTATGGCTGGGCAGACGTCCTCATCGGGTTGATGCATGGCCGCGACGACGCGATTGCAATTCAACTGATTCGCATCCCGGACCCGGATTCCGCCTAAGCGGCTGCTGCATCGTGTTGCGTACTGAGCGCGCACGGCAACCGGCGCGCGAAGAGCTTCTTGAATAGGGGTGAGTGCGCGATTAGTACGAGGGCGATTACGACTACTGCAAAGAGCCGCCCGTCAGCCCCGCATCGGCGTTATAGAAAATGCTTAACGGCCAACAACGCACTTTTTTTAACGCGACTTGTGGCAGTGACCGATGCGCGCGGCGCCATCGCAGCACAGGACTGGCGAAAATCCTTTTCGGTCTTGCACCGTGAGAGGCCGTAATCAGTACCTGCAATCTGCTTGGCCGCGGACTCGGCAACGCCGCTGAAAATGCACATATCGTAGCCGCAGGCGCGGCTCGCTTAAACGGCGCCTGGCCGGGAGAGGGTCTCCCCTCCCCGACTAAGCCGTCTGGACTAACCGGCAGATTGTTCTGCCTTATCGGCTTTCTCTGCCGCAGCATCGAGGTAATGCGGCATCACTTCAGTGCCGAAACGCTCCAGCATCCGCTTCACGTCATCGACCGGCAAATAGCCCTGGTCACCCTGCCAGATAAACCATTCCGGATTGGCCGCTTCGACGAGTAGGTCCATTTCCTTGCGTACGTCACTGGCATTGCCGGTGAGCGCGAAATGTTTCTTCTCAAAGCGTTCCATGGTCGCCTCTTCGCGCGGCAGTTTCTGGTCTTTGTACTTGATGTCGTCTTCCGGCAAACGGAATGCATCGGTAAAGCCAAAATCGTGCGCCCAACCTGGCCAGCCGGTCCCCATCAAGCCGCGCATGGCAATCTCACGCGCCTTGGCGCGGTCATCGGCCATGTAAACAGTCCGGAACACGCCGAGGCTTTCGCCCAGCGCAAGTTCGCGTCCATGCTTAGCCGCTTCTTCGACGTGCAAGTCAGCGAACGCACGCAAATCGTCCAGATCGGAGGTCAGCAGCGTCGGGATGATGCCTTCCTTCGCGGCCCAGCGAATCGTACCCTCGCTCTGCGAGAACGCCTGGAACAGTAGCGGATGTGGTTTCTGGTAAGGCTTCGGCACGACGTTGATCATCTGGATATTGCCGTCGTCATCGATTTCGCCGGGCGTGCCGTATTGACGGGTCCAGCTTGCCGCGGGCCACGGCGTACCACCTTCATACGGATAGGGGTACTCGTAGTACTTGCCTTTGTAGCGGAACGGTTTTTCGGCCCACGCCAGTTTCAAAATCTCGAAGACTTCCTGGAACGCTTCGCGATTGATCGTGTCGTTGTCCGGGCGCATCGCATCGTTAAGTGCACTAACCCCGTGCAGGTGTTGCGCCATCGGGTTCAGCCAGCGCGCCTGATAGCCGCGCGCAAAGCCAGCGATGGTGCGGCCCTTGGTGATTTGGTCGAGCCACGCCATTTCGAGCGCGAGGCGCAGTGGGTTCCACCCCGGCAGCACATAACCAATAGGGCCCGCGAGAATCTTTTTAGTGTTTGCCAGCACGTGCTGGGTCAGCACGGGCAGGGAGCCCATCTCACCGCCTTCGCCGTGCAGGTGATGCTCCGGGAAAGTTACCGCGGAGAATCCCAGGTCTTCAGCCATCTGCGACAGCTCGACAATTTCGTCGAGCATTTGCTGGAACCGATCGGTACGCGCTGCAATCGGACGCAGTTTTTCGCGGTCGTCCATGGTCGCCGGAATCGCCGGATAGAAGAAAAACATAAACTTCATCGGGTCCCCTCCATATGGGAACTAGTGGAATATAAATCTGGCTTGGTCGCAGAGGCGGAGGCAGGGCAAAACCGTTCAGAAACCAATTCAGTCGACCTGCTTGACGCGGCCAGCGCGCGTATTTTGCCATGATTCAGGCGCTGATAGGTGCATAACCTGGGGCGTATGACCTGCATTTGACGATCTAAACAACAAGTGGACCGAACGATCGCAAAGCCGTGAGATTCGATCTGTCATAGCGAAGAACTGGCGGGCCAGACCTGGCTATTTTCGCGTGTTGCCAAGCATATTGAGATCGCCCGCGGCGGTTGGCGGCGGGGACGCTTGGGTGTCCCACTCTGGTCGCGGCAGCGCCTGCGAATACGTCCGTAAATCGGGGCGTCAAGTAGAGTTGCCCAAAGTCCGTCGTGCTTGCAACCTAATTGACGGGCTAACCCCGGCAGTATGCGAGCTGCCAGAGTTGCGAAGCGGGGTCGTGATGGTCTGCTTCGGGAACACGGGGTCTACCTGCGGATACTGCCATCCGCCAATTCCGGCGCAAGAGCGGACAATAGCGCCACAAAAAAAAGGGGCGATGAATCGCCCCTTTTTTGTTAGCTTTTGCGTTCGCCTAGAACTGCCAGCGCAAGTTCATCGAACCGCCGTGACTCTGGTAG
>Ga0209631_10000589_pt1 | contig 49545 bp, 46 predicted proteins | sample COG_08_FD_184752 | JGI IMG/M metagenome (GOLD analysis project Ga0209631, IMG submission 184752) | Pelagic Microbial community sample from North Sea - COGITO 998_met_08 (SPAdes) (version 2) | ecosystem: Environmental > Aquatic > Marine > Neritic zone/Coastal water | place: Helgoland, sampling... | reverse complement strand
CCGAAACCATCAAGTGCGGTTTCTTTAACGATGAAACATGCTCTTTCAACATGCCTTGGACGCCACGGATCCAAAGCTCCCATACAGACAGATGGTCAGCGTGTGGCTTTTTGGCGCCTTGTTGCTGCTGCCTCTGACATCTGTCCTCGTTACAGCGAACGCCACTCAAGCACGAGACGTTACTCCTCAGTCGTGGGCCCTCGAGGACGAAGCCGGGGGGCATTTTGACGATGTCACGGCCTTGTCCCATTCGGCAGACGGCCGGTGGCTGGCGTCTGGAGGGGAGGATGAGCGTTTGCTCGTATGGGATCTCCAAACATGGGAAGTGGTGACAAGTTTTGACTGTGGGGTGTGTTGGAGCATCTGGGACATCACGTTCTCTCCAGACAGCACGATGTTGGCTGTCACCTCCGAAAAGGGCGGCTTGTGGGTTTGGGACACGAACGATTGGGGCGTACGCGAACCGGGAGCCGGTTTGAGCGCACGTTCCATCGCTTTTTCACCCGATTCAAGTGAACTTATCGTCACGGGCACGAACGCTCAGGGTTCGCCAACAATCACGGTGCTTTCAACCTCTGAATGGACCACCTTAGCGGAACATCCTCTGCCCAACGGCTCTCCTTACAGCTTGGCTCTTTCACCAAACGGTGATGATTTGATGGTCGGCCATACGAACGGGTCAATCGGCGTTTGGAGCACCAGCGATTGGACCCGAACCCACTTGCTTGAACACCACACCAGTCAGGTGACTGCTCTCGGGTTCTCACCGGACGGCACCATGGCCGCAAGTGGAGATTTTAACAGCGACCTGCGGCTTTGGAACACAGAAAATTGGAGTTTGAGTGCGAGTGATGATGTTCGGTACAACTCCATTCACGATGTGACATTCATCGACGACAACCAGCTGGCGGTGGCCTATGGTGGCCAACTCGGAATTCGAACGACGGACACGCTACAAGAAACTCAGACGCTCTTCAGCAACGGTCAAACACAACTTCGCGTTGTGGACTTGAGCCCAGACAGAAACTCCATGATGGTCGGTGGAGAAACAGGTTCAGCCCTCCTTCGGTACATCGATGCCTCCACGGGTGGTCTGTTGGTTGAACCCCAGATTCACGACCGGACAGTACGGGCAATTGCAACATCCAACGATGGAAACCTTGTGGCCACAGGAGATGAAGGGGGGCGCGTGGTGCTTTGGAACGGTGCATCGGTTGAAATCCAGCACGTACTTCAAGCCGATAGCGAGGTCGGCTCGGTGCTGTTCAGCCCCGAGGGAAGCACCGTTTACGCCCTCACGACGAATGGCTCGATTCATGGATGGAACACCACCTACGGGACCAACTCGATCAATCTGTCCACTGGTTCAACAGACCTTGCCCCCGACCTTCTCGATCTGTCCCCCGACGGTCAAATGTTAGCAGCGGCGAACCTTCGCTCATCTGCCATTACGATTTGGCGAACCTCGGATTGGACCGAAATCACCTCCCTCTCCGGTGTTTCATGGCCCCAATCCATTGAATTCTCTCCCGACGGCGGCCTGCTGGCCGTTGGCGAAGGTTCGACCAGCGTCCAAGGTGGCGAAGGTCAAGTGCATGTATGGTCGACAAGCACGTGGTCCAAAGAAACCACCGTGACTGGTTTTGATGCTGAAGCGTATGTTCAATTCTCACCCGATGGATCCATGTTGTGGATTTCAAGTGCAGAGGGCGATTGGTGGGACCAGAGTTACGTTACCAAAGGTTACGACACCTTGGATTGGGCGCTGAATTTGACCCACCCTGGCGTTCAACGCGTGCTCGGGGCTTCTGCTGACGGCGTATACCTGCTGCATGCCGATTGCGGCGGTACACTTGTGAACGCACAAACAGGAACCACCGTGGAACGCTGCATAGGAGGTTCGGTGTTTTCAACCTCCACCTTTGACGCATCAGGCAGCGTCGTGTTTGGTACGGCCTTTCCAGGTGTGTTGCAGCGCATGGGGAGCGATTCGGACGAAGACGGTACGCCAGACACGGTGGATGAGTGCCCGGGGACACTGCCCAACGTCGCCGTTGACGACACGGGCTGTTTGATTTCCGATGCCGACACCGATGGCGATGGTGTGCTTGACGGCGATGATTGGTGTTCACTCACGAGGTCAAACGAAGCTGTGGACATCAACGGCTGTTCATCTCGTCAACGGGATGGAGACAACGACAATGTGAATGACCTTGAGGACGATTGTCCCGGTACTCCCTCCGGAGCCAGTGTTGATGAACAGGGTTGTGAAGTTCAAATGGAAAACGAAACGTCTGTCAACGGCACGGAGAATGGTACTCAAGGGACCGGATCTCACGATGGCCATTCATCTGCTAACGGCACCAACTCATCAGATGCGAGTAACCTTTCGGCTGCTGGCAACGAATCTGGCAACACCTCTGATTCTGAGTTGAACGAAACGGTCGATCCGGAACCGTGTGAACAGAACTGTTCACCCAACTCAACGGGCAAGGAGGACACTGGTGGTGCTTTGCCGTGGCCCGGCATGTGGTTATCCACCGCTTCTCTGGTGTTTGCTGCAAAGTTCTTTTCGTATCAAAAACAGTCTTTTCGACCTTCGATGGAACCTTTTAGCAAGAAATGTTCATCCGATTAAGCCAAAACGTATGACTCGAAGGTCCATGAATCAAAACTCATTGTTGAGCATTCAAGCAAAAAATTCTCCAACGTCAAGATTCGGACGGCGCCTGTGAATGCACCCGTCCTGCCAAATGCTCTTTTTGAGGTTAGGCAGTACGTGGTGTGTATTTAGAAGAAAAGTAGAATGATGCAATCGTTATGCTAACGAATCAAAGGGTAAATGCACAAACCCACTGATTCGTTTTGACCTCATCAGAGGGCTTTCAGTGGGTCGGTGCTAACGCTACCCTTTGATTGGATGCCTCGAAGGTCAATTTTGACGTCAATCAGATGTGGGTTTCCCGGTGGGAGCACTCGATGACTTTCTACTCACTGTACGATGTTGTGCGGTAGGTGTTTTCACCGATGGCGATCATGGTGACGCGGTCTGTGGCAATGGTTCGGTATTGGCTATTTTCCATATCAAAGACTGCTTTTAGGTTGTAATCTGCGGGGTTGTATGACATGGCTTCCTCTGCAACACGTGTGTTGTTTTCATCTCCATCCGCATTGTTCCAAACGCCTATTCTTGCGGTCATGTTGCGAAGTGTTCCATCGCGCTTTTCAAATTGAATGGTAATGATCGTGTTTGGGTTTTGACGTGTTAGCCCTAGAATTCTTGATTCAGGTAGAAATTCTCGACCTGATGTTGAGGGCCGGCCAGGAACATAGGGCTGGCGAGTTGGAGGTGGAGGAGGCAGTGAAGATAGTTGTTCTGCAGTGAGTATTGAGTGGAGTGTTCTTGGAACTGCTGCAGGATTGAACTCATTACGACCCAAAAGTAACATCATGCTGGCGATCATATCCGTATGCAAAGGACGTGGACGCGAATGCGTTGAGCGGACACAAGCATTCGAATTGTTGAGGTGAATTGGAAGATGGTCTGCTGCGAATCGTGATTTCATCCCAAGATCGACATAGGCTGCCTCAAGTGGGAATAGTTCAATCGTTTGTTCATTGATTGTTCGTTGAAGTGAAATACTGTTTCCGACTATTATGGGCGTCCATAGAGTGCTTGAGTGAATGGTTTCACACCAACGAAGCGCTCGATGTACTGCATCAACTCTCTTTTGTTCAATCTTTTCTGGTGGATGAAGCGGGCCAAAAGGAGTTTTGTGATTCATAAATTGGAAAAGAATTCAACTCTTAATAACAAATATGAGAAGAGTCACAACATTTGGCTTGATGTTTTGAAGTTATAATGAAGGCAATACCTCATTACGACTTGATTTCGTCTTGTTCGGCATCTTCCACGAGAACAAATTCGTAAGCTCCAGTAGCACTGTCATAGTTGATGCTGAGGAAGAGGGCTTTCATCTGACGCTCTTCGAATGGATCATGAAACCAAGGCTGGCCGCCCCTGAAAATGGCGAGAATTTCTTTGTAATCGGCCAATGACATGTTTCCAGTGATGGTGTATTCTGCAGATTCAGCACCTTCATCGAGAAGATCGTCGCCCTCATTACCACGAATCACCGTGCGCTGCAGTCTGCGTTTTACGGTCATGTGAACGTTGCAGTTTGCTATTTTGTGCCAGTCTTTGCCAACGCTTGCGATGAAACACTCATTTGCTTCCATGCCTTCGAATACAGGTCGCAAGTTTTTAGTCGTTGTCGAGGCATCGATGAACGTCTTTTCAATTGTTGAATGCCAACGTAGCAACGTGTGACTGATCAAACTTCGGTACGAGGAGTTTGGATTTGGTGAACATCTCAAGGCAGAGGCTGTAAGAAGGTGACCTATTTTTCTACTACTTGCTGTTAACTCCAACTATGCGGATTAGTTTGTCCTTGATAACACTGCTGTTACTCATGGTGCCTCTTGGACACATCATCACTTCGAGTGATGAACAAGACCTCGGTGTGTTGTCTAATTTTGAAGACAATTCCCTCAAAATTCCTGCTCGCTCATCGTCATACACGGTCAGTCCCGCAACAGGCTGGACCACTGGTGGTGAGGAAATCACCATCACAGGAAGTGGTTTTTCTGGACTTGCTTTCTCCAACACAACCGACGATGGAATCAACCATCAATGGGTGGAGACGACCATGGACTATTCTGATCAAGCCGGCCGATGGAATGCCGTTGCCGTCGATTCAAATGGCCACATCCACGTCGTGCAAATTAAGGATGAAAGTTACCAAATCCGTCACAGTGTCAATGACGGAACCGGTTGGATTTCAGGAAAAATCAACGATTGTGGTAGCACATATTGTTGGGACATTCACATGGTCATTGATGACAATGACCACATACACTTGGCCTACACAACATACACTCAATGGGATGAAACGCTGGTCTACATGAACTACGATGGAACAACATGGACGGATTATACGGTTTCAAACTCCGCTCATTTTGGGCCAATCGGTATCGCAGTTGACTCGAACAACCATCCGCACATCTCCTATGCTGTCGACGGCTCAGATCAATGCGGTGCTGGACTTCGCATTTCCTCGTATGATGGCTCGAGTTGGTCGTACACGAACGTGGACCAGGGGGCTAACCGTGGTTGTGAGTCTGCCATTGTCATTGATGAAAGCGATCATATGTACATCGCCTATCAAGACCGAAGTTCCTCGAAATTGAAAATCGCAACAGACAAAAGTGGTTCTTGGGATTCCTATTTGGTTGATACAGGAACATCCCCGAGCAATTTGTATCCTGGTTACATGACATCGATGGCCCTGGACCAACAAGGACAATTTCACATCGCTCACCAAGATAACAAAGAGTATGATTTACGATACTCAACAGGCGCTCCCAATAGCCAATGGACAACCACCATAGTGGATGCAACTGGGCATACAGGTCGGGACCCTTCAATCGCAGTTGATGCTGCTGATCAACCCCATATTGTCTACCACACCTGGTCTGGACAGAATCTAAAATACGCAACAACCGACCCGGTTACGGGCAATTGGACCGTCAGTACACTTGCCAATAGTGGCGATGTCGGTGAGGGTAACTCTATTTTCATCGATGAAAGCGGGGTTATGCACGTTCCTTTTAATGACGATGCAAGTGATGTTCTGAAGTACGCCACAAAATCGACAGGCTTGACTCAAACTATGGAAATGACCGTTCAATTCGGTCAATATGGTTCCGTCACAGGGACCGTGGTCAACGACACGACCATCGTTGTGACAACACCAACAGCAGGCCAAACCGCAGATACAGTCGATCTCACGCTATGGGACAAGGACGATACGAGCCACCCGACGGGTGCTTCATTCACGTTCATCTCCCCGGATGATTTGGACAGTGACGGCGTGCTCAATGCCGATGATGACTGCCCGAACACCGCTGGAGATTCCACTTCAGGCGAAGTTGGTTGTCCAGACAGCGATGGGGATGGGTTCAGCGATTCTACCGATTCTTTCCCAGCTGATGCCTCTGAATGGGGCGATGCTGATGGTGATGGCGTTGGCGATAACGCCGATGCGTTCCCAGACGATGCCAGCGAAACGCTGGACACCGATGGCGATGGTGTTGGTGACAACGCTGATGTTTTTCCAAACGATGCCAGTGAATCCGTCGATTCCGATGCAGACGGGGTTGGTGACAACGCCGATGCTTTCCCTCAAGACGCCAATGAAACGCTGGATTCAGACGGCGATGGTGTTGGCGACAACGCCGATGCTTTCCCTCAAGACGCCAATGAAACGCTGGACTCCGACGGCGATGGAATTGGCGACAACAGCGACCCCAACCCGAATCAACACAGCGATGATGACAGCGATGGAGACTCAATTGCCAACATCGATGATGCCTTCCCGAATGATGCAACCCAATGGCTTGATTCTGATGGCGACGGTTATGGCGACAACGCATCAGGAAACAACCCTGACGCCTTCGTGAACCTCTCCACTCAATGGTCCGATACCGATGGTGACGGCTACGGCGATAATTGGGGCAATGCATCATGGAACTCAACTCGACTGTTTGTTTGGCCGGGAGAGTTTGTCGATGGAGCAACCCTTGCAGACCATTGCCCAAGTGAGGCGGGCAACTCCACTGTCGACGGTTACTTCGGCTGCCTTGATCTCGATGGAGATGGCATTGCAGACATTTATGAAAACGAGGCTGAGAACAATTCCAATGCCTCATCCAACGAAACAAATCAAACAGGACCTGTTGATTCTGACAACGACGGAGTCGATGACCTGTACGACCTTTGCCCGGGAACTGTGGCCTTTGGCTATGTGGATGTTGATGGATGCCTGATCGATGAAGATGGTGATGGCGTTGATGATTTCAAAGACGATTGCCTGGGAACGGCAGCTGGAACAACGGTTGACGCCGATGGTTGCCCAGTGCAAAATGACGCACCGAGGAGTTTCTTTGAATCGTTGAGTTCTGGCGAACAAGGTGCGGTCATCCAAACTGTTGGTGTCAGCGCCATCATCGTTGCCTTGTTTGGTTTCCTTCAGACCAACATGGTTGCCGCATTGTTGCCAGATTCAATTCGATGGGTTCGGGTGTTTCGCTCAAACGCAAAGCTCAATGAGGAAGAGGTACGAGAATTGGAGTATCTCAAATCCCTTGTTCAAACATATCACGATGACCCAGAGGTGCTGCGCGATGAACTCTTCCAGGTGAAATCCGAACTGACCGCCCGCTACACAAACAGCGAGATCAAGAAGGTCACTTTGGAGAAAATGAACACCCTCGTTGCCGATTTGCTTGCGATGGAGCCCTCAGATGTCAGTCGCATCGCACACAACGATGCATATTTCGGTTTGGGTGGCGCTATGGACACAGACGCACGAACTGAATACATGTCGCAAGACGTGTTGATGCGAACATTGGACACTGACCTTCAACCTCAGAACGCAGTCAATGCTGTGCAAACAGATATTGGGCGTCCTTCAAAGGAAATGAAAGGGAACCTCAATGAATCGGACGGGCACGAATACCTCGAGTACCCCACTGGCAGCGGAGCATGGTATTACCGCCGATCTTCGAATGCTGAATGGAAGCAATGGGTTCAGTAAGCCTTTTTCGGCTGTTCAAAATTGGACATTTCGGTAACGAAGTAGGGCAAAGGTCTTCCCGATTCTTAACGAATCCACGACGGACGGCCAAATCATGATGCGTTATCGTCCGGGTGAAACACGGCTCGGAACACGATTTGACCAACCGCGACGGTTGCGAAAATCAATGCTGCAACCAAAGCGATCATCGAGCCGCTACCGGTGTCCATTTCTGCAGAGAAATACAAACCAATCAAGACCGAGAGGAGTCCAAACAATTGCGTCCATAACAAGCATGATTTGAAACTCGTTCCAACCAGTTTGGCAGTTGCCGCTGGGGTGACAAGCAAGGCGGTCACGAGAAGGGTTCCGACAACCTGCACCATGCTGACGACAACCGCTGCAGTTGTGATGCTGAAAAGAAGGCCAATGTTGCGAACAGGCAGGCCTTGAACACGAGCGGAAATTGGATCAATGGCTGTTGCAAGCAGGCCGTTTCGAAGGAAGACCAACACCAGAAGGGCAGACACACAGATGAGGCTGATGAAATCAAGGCTTCCTTCATCGATCAACAAAAGGTTTCCAAACAGGTAACTGTGAATGTCTGAGGTGATTCCACCCCCTGATACACGGAGGATGACAAGCCCAAGGGCCAACATTCCTGTCAAGAAGATGGCAATTGATGCATCACCAGTGAGCATTTCCCTCGATTGCATTTCATGAATTAAAATGGCAGCTACAACACTAAACACCAGTGCATACCACAAAGGCGATGTTGCGCCAAGTACGATTCCGACAGCAACCCCCCCGAACGACACGTGAGCCAATCCATCACCGATGAGCGCTAAATTTTGAATCAACAAGAAGGTCCCTAGAACACCTGCCACAATGGTCACCATGATCGCTGCCAACATGGCACGCTGCAGCATGTCCATCGAGAAAAAATAAGGAAAAATTTCGCCAGGCATGAAGGGTGCTATCGCTTCTAGAACCGGAGATGTGAGATCGAGCAATGTGGAGCCAATTCCCATTATTCTTCCTCCTTTGAAGGTGCATTTGTGTGGTTGTGGCTGTGCATGCCGTCATGCACCTGGCCAATGCCCCGAAGGTCGGCAAGGCTGACCAAATCAGGGAACTCTTCTGTGTCGCCATCGAATCGAATGCTCTCTTCCAAGAATATCATTCGGTGGGCTGTTTGCCGAATTGCTGCTAAATCGTGAGACACCATGAGGATGGTCTTTCCCTCCTCATGACACAGGTTGTCCAACAATTTGAGCAGCGAATTCCGAGCGTCACGATCAATACCAACCAATGGCTCGTCGAGGATGATAAATTCCGCTTCTGACGCCAGCGCTCTTGCAATCACTGCACGCTGGCGCTGTCCCCCAGACAAACGACCGATGTCTGTGTTCTTCACATCCAGCAGATCCACCATTTGAATGGCCTTCTCCACTCGGGCGGCTCGATCCTTATCGAAGAGTCGAAACAAATTTTTCGCATTGACTGTGCCAAGTTGAACCAATTCGCGAACTGTGATTTTGATGTCCCGAGGTAGGTTCGCTGCTGCTTGCGAGACCCACCCAATGTTTCCATGGAGATTCTTCGACATTGGTGGATGACCAAACATCTTGACTGAGCCGCTCTGTGTCTTCAATATGCCAAGGATGCTGAGCAGAAGCGTCGATTTACCGCTCCCGTTAGGGCCGACCAGACCTACGAATTCACCCTTGTGAATCTGTAAATTTATGTCCTTAAGGATCAGCTTTCCAGACCTTGCCACCGACATGTTCTCGATCGAGAGAATCATGTCCTTACCGTCTGGTTGTCGGATGGTAATTGATTCCATTCGCTGGCCCCGTTGTTGTTGCGAGTTCTGTGCCGTATTTTACACCGCAGGGCAAATACCACCAAATTCAAGCGGACTTGGCTTTGATGTAGTCAACCACCATCCGCCCAATGAGGAACAGGAAGGCTCCACCGACAAATAAAATTGGGACCGTATCGATCATATGCATCAAAACACCTCGTTTGTCCTGATTCAGTCAGTAGGTGTGATTTAGCATCCCATACCAGTTGCAAGATTGTCAATGTTCTTGGCCATCATGGAAAGGTAATCATCAGTCGAGTCACTTGGTGCCATTTCCATGGTGTAGAGGATCTTGATCTCCACGCCAGTTTCATCAACGATGCTTTGAATTGAGGATTGGTCTGTGTATTCTTCAACGAACAGGACACTAATTTCTTCCTCGTTGATGAAGTTGACCACCTTGGCCACGTCTTCAGGTGATGGTTCACCTTCAGGGTCGAGTCCGTGGACAGTCACGAATTGAATGTCATATTGAACAGCAATGTATGAGTATGCATTGTGGTTTGCAGCAACGGTCTTCTCGTGCCCGCCTGCCATGCATGTTCCATCTTCACCAAAGGCTGCATCGAATGCTGCATCCAGTGCGGTGAGTTCTGCGCCATAGGCGTCGGCATTGGATTGGAATTCATCCGCTCCACTTGGGAAGGCGGTAGTGAGTGCATCCTGGACAACAGTTACTTGTGCTTTGAACGCCAATGGGTTAAGCCAGCTGTGTGGGTCGAAGTTAAGCGATTCTTCGTCAGCATGATCATCATGTCCGTCTTCATCGTCGTGACCTTCTTCCTCACCTTCATCGTGACCTTCTTCCTCGCCTTCATCGTGACCTTCCTCATCTTCGTCATGTCCGTCTTCGTCGCCGTGGTCATCGTGACCAGCATGGTCGTCATGTCCTTCATGACCGTCGCCGGCCATCATGAGGTGGAATTCAAGGTCGGTTGGGTGTGCGAATCCATATTCGCCCTCAGCCTCAACGTGAAGCGTCACGTAGCCCATTGGTGGGTTTTCCCATGCATCCAAGTCTTCGATGAAGTGTTCGAGTTCGCTCATGTTGAGCAAACCGTCGCCATCCATGTCGGATTCGTTGAACATTTCCATGACGATTTCTTCTTCGTGCTCGTCGTGTGCGTCATGGTCGTCGTGATCTTCTTCGCCACCAGGTCCGCCGGTAGCAGCAGTCCACATCAATCCTGCAGCCTCACAGTCAGTTTCTGTGGTGTGGCTTGCATCGACGGTGTGGGTTGACATGTCGTAGCAGACCATGCCTGAATCATCGTCGCCGTGATCCTCGTCATGGTCTTCTTCTCCAGCCCATGCATTCCAGAACTCGTCCCAAGAGAGGTGATCGTCATCGTTGACGTCAGCCATGATGAGCGCTTGTTCAGGGGTTGGGACGTCGCTCTCCATCATCTCGATGAGTTGGCCAATTTCAGCCATGTCAAGCAGACCGTCTCCATCAACGTCGGATTGGTTAAACATCCACATGAGGTATTCTTCCATGTGTTCGTCTTCATCGTGAGTTTCGTTCTCATCGTGAGTTTCGTTCTCATCGTGAGTTTCGTTCTCGTCGTGAGTTTCGTTCTCGTCGTGAGTTTCGTTCTCATCGTGAGTTTCGTTCTCGTCGTGAGTTTCGTTTTCTTCATGATGGTCGTCGTGGTCGGCGTCCATGCCTGCCCACAATTCGTCCCAGGAGAGGTGACTGTCATTGTCTGAATCGAATGCTTCGAGCATGTGCTCAGCAGTCATTTCTTCTTCATGGTGTTCGCCTTCCATCCACATGTGGCCAGCTGCTTCACACTCTTCTTCTGTCGTGTGGTTTGTGTTGGCATGTGATGCAGTGTCGTGGCAGGAGTCGCCTTCGTGGTCATCGTGATCGTCCTCTTCCATCCACATGAACCCGCCTGCTTCACAGTCTGCTTCGTTGTCGATGTCGTTGTTGGTGTGATCAGCCATGTCGTGGCAAACGCCGTGCTCGTCACCGTGCTCGTCACCGTGATCATGGTGGGCGTGTCCGCCTCCCATTTTGAGAACGGCCATTGTGAAATCTTCAGGGTGTTCTGCGTCGAATTCAAGGACATACTCGCCTTCTTCGAGATGGAAGATGGAAATCATGGAGTCAGCTGGGCAGCCCGCTGGATTGGCGATGGTTTCCTCAGCCTCAATGTGAGCGTGACCTTCGTGTCCACCATCATGGTCGTCATGGTCGTCGTGGCCGTCTTCATCATGATCTTCTTCATCGCCGTGGCCATCGTGGTCTTCCTCATGGAATTCCATGTTGAATGCGGTGTACTCGGCATGAATTTCGACGTCATCAGCGTGGTCTTCTTCATCAGCGAGTTCGATGTCTTCGTAAGGGCCTTCGGAGAGTGTTTGACACAAGTCCGCAACGAGCACGCCTTCGTAATCGAGGGTGTCTTGGCCAGTTGGCATGGTGTGGACTTCGATGGAAGTCGGTGCGTCATCGCCCAAAGAGGAGAGGGTTGCTTCGACCCATGGCTCGAGTCCCAATCCGTGGTAGAAGAACACATCAGCGTTCTGGAGGCGAATGAGATCGGAGGTCGATGGTTCATAGTCGTGCGCTGGTATGTTGTCTTGGCTCATGTATTCCATGGTGACTTGATCTCCAGCGATGCCCTTGACGAGTTCTCCAATGTGGTATGTTGAGACCATAACAACTCCAAGGGAGTCTGTGGAATCATTGACTACAATGCCATCATTGTTTGCATCCAAGCAACCTGCGAGGCTTGAAAAAATCAAAATTAGGCTGGCGAGCATGGCGCGTTTCCAATTGGCGTTCATGGCTCTTCCGCAGACTATTAACTATTTAATGAATCCTAATAATTATTGATTCGGTAATTATTATTAGGGGTGGGTTCATCGAAGATTCATGAGCAGAATCATTTCATTCAGCGCCGATGACGAGTTTGCAAAAGACTTTGACAACCTCATTGATCGTTCAGGATACAAAAACAGAAGCCGCTTTCTTAGGGACGCAGCACTCTTCTTTGCTGAACACCAACAACGCGGCGATCTCATGCAGATGGCTGATCAAGAGGTGGTCGAAGGGCATCTTGTTGTCTATTACCAGCACGGAAGCGAACAGAAACTGATGGTCAGCAGAACAGGTTCAGTTGAAGTCGCCGCCTACCATCATAGCAGTCGGCTCGGCCATTCGTGCCATTCATGTGTTGACGTTGTGCACGTGAAAGGTGAAGCACCTCACGTCCGCTCGGTCTTTGAACAACTGAACACCACACCGAATGTCGACAAAGTATCGTTCATCAGTGCTCCAATGAAAATTGAAGATTGCTGTTGAACCGTCGATTAAGAACCGATCTTCACTTAATATAGGATTGAAAGGGTGGGAAGGAAGATGAACAAATGGGTTCTGCTCACTTTGGCAATCGTTTCCGAAGTTGTGGCAACATCTTCATTGAAATCAACGGAAGGGTTCACCAAACTCCTGCCTTCATTGATTGTTCTGTTCGGCTATGGTGCCGCTTTCTATTTTCTTTCCCTGACGCTCGACACGATTCCAATTGGCATCGCTTATGCAGTGTGGTCAGGCGTCGGAGTGGCAGGTATTGCCCTCATCTCGGTGTTTTTTTTGGACCAGCGACTTGATGCTGCGGCTCTCATCGGTATTGGCCTCATCGTTGCAGGCGTTGTTGTGTTGCGCTTGTTCAGTGACGCTTCGATTGAATGATTCGCACGCAGGTTGATAGCAATCACACCCGACGCTTTACCATGGGACCACTCGAATCGCTCGATTGGTTGTCACGTTTTACCGAAGAAACACCGGGCGATCCTCAATCTGATGGTCCTTCTCGCCAGGTGCCAAATGCATGTTGGTCGAAAGCCACTCCCTTCAAGGCACCTAGCCCAACCTTGGCCTTGTGGTCAACAGAACTGGCCGCTCAACTGAACCTGCACAAAGGTCAGCCTGAGGTTCTCGCAGGCGGCGTTTTGGTCGATGGCATGGTGCCGTATGCTCAACGCTATGGAGGTCATCAATTCGGGAATTGGGCCGGTCAATTGGGGGACGGTCGGGCGATCACGCTCGGTGAAGTGCGAACTCGAGAAGGTGCGTTAGAGTTGCAGCTCAAAGGCGCCGGACACACACCGTATTCCAGATTCGCTGATGGAAAAGCAGTCCTCCGGTCTTCAGTTCGAGAATTCCTCTGCAGCGAAGCAATGCATCATCTCGGCGTGCCCACCACACGGGCACTTTCGCTGTGCACCACGGGTGAAAGCGTGATGCGTGACGTGCTTTACAACGGCAATAAAGAATTAGAACAAGGCGCAGTCGTGTGCAGGGTTGCTCAGAGTTTCATTCGCTTTGGCAGTTTTCAAATTCACACCTCCACTGGCGATGAAGCTACATTACGCGCCCTTGTGAATCACACCATCAAGCACCATTTCCCTCACCATTCGGTGGACAGCGACGAGGGGGTAGTGGCTTGGGCCAGTGAAGTGGCAGAAACAACGGCGCTGATGATTGCTCATTGGATGCGAGTCGGATTTGTCCATGGCGTCATGAACACCGATAACATGTCGATTCACGGCCTGACCATCGATTACGGACCCTATGGCTGGCTTGAGGATTACAATCCTGGCTGGACCCCGAACACCACCGATGCCTCACACCGCCGCTACAGGTATGGACAACAACCACAAATCGGGGCATGGAACCTCGCTCGATGGCTGGAGAGTCTCATTCCACTTATGCAAGAACCTCAACGCCTCGAGGGCGTTTTAGATCACTATGGCGAGGTGTTCAATCAGCATCATAATGCCATGTGGGCAGCAAAATTAGGCCTTGGAGTTTGGCGAGATGAAGATCAGGAATTGGTGGTCCAACTGAACTCAGCATTACAGATTATAGAAACGGACATGACCATATTTTTCCGCACTCTTGCCTCGATTGCTGCACCAAATGTGTCGTTGCTTTCCGATGCCTTTTACCAACCAATCGGCGAAGCGGAGGCACCCTTACAAGGCTGGCTCCATGAGTGGTGGGCCAGGGTTGGTGGAGAACCAGACCGAGCAACAATGATGGCTTCCAATCCAAAATACGTCTTGAGAAATTGGATGGCCCAACTGGCCATCGATGAGGCGGAGAAGGGTGATTTCACCCTGTGTGAAGATCTTCATTCACTGTTGATGAATCCCTACGATGAACAACCAGAACAGGAAGAACGTTGGTTCCAACGCCGACCTGAATGGGCACGAAACCGTGTCGGTTGCTCCATGCTCTCCTGTTCAAGTTGAACAAGGCAACGATGGTGATAATTAGGTTGTAAGCCAACCAAGCATCATGGCAGAGAAGGAGGAACTTGCTTCCGCCTCGCTGTCAGTTGATGATGTGCCACCCGCACCATCATTACCACCAGTCGGTGGTTGGCCTCGTGCCATTGTGCTGAGGGTGTTGGCGCTGCTGATCGCAGGGGCAGCCTTGTACCGTTCGCAAGATGGCTTGGGCGCAGTGATTGTCCTGTTCATCCTCGTTGTGCCTTTCGAGCGCCTTTTTCCCCGACATGCGCACCAAAAATTCCGTCGTCCTCACCTTTCTCTCGATGTTGGTTATGCGTTTGCCTCCCCGTTATTGCAGTCTGTGGGCTTAATCGCAGCGGTGTTTGTTGGCGTGCTGAGTTTTGCTTGGGTTCCTGGATTGTTGTTGAAGCCAGTGATTCAATCGATTCCACAGCCTTACCTGCTGATCGTCGGGGTGGCGCTGTTTGACTTGGCGGGCTATTGGACGCATCGTTGGTACCATGAAGTGCCTCAATTGTGGAAGTTCCACGCTGTCCACCATTCGCCCGAACACATGGATTGGGCCAGTGGGTTCCGTGCTCACCCCTTTGATGGCACCTTGATTGCCCCAGCCTTTTTCTTCTTGCTTGCCGCTGGATTTAGTCCTGAATTTTCTGGCCTGATTGCGGTGGTGCAAATCGTCTTGGGTCTGTTTTTACATGCCAATGTTCGCCTTCGATTGCGTCCGCTTCATCGCCTGATCATGACACCTGAATTCCACCATTGGCATCACTCAAGTGAAGAAGAGGCCATTTGGAGCAACTATTCCACCTTCTTGCCGCTGTGGGACATGATCTTTGGCACCTACTACATGCCCAAAGACAAGCGCCCAACCATCTATGGTGTGGAAGAGGTGATGCCCATGACGATGGTCGAACAGCTTCGCTATCCATTGGCGGGCATGGGCAACCCCCTGCGGTGGTTGCGCCATCCATTCAAATCACTCAAAGCCATGTTTGTCGGTCTTTGGGGCATTCTTGGAATGATGAAGCGCTCGGCGCTTCGCCCGAGAAATGAGCCGTTTGAACGGGCTGTGGTTCGAGTCCAAAAACCGCTTGAATTCTCCCAAGAAGAAAACCAAGCACTATGAGCGTCCAGCACCAGCACCGATTGGTGAGAACCAAATGTCGTTTCGAGTTTGCATCGCATGTTATGGAATCAGAGTCTACCCGTATGTTGGTTTCATGACCGGTCAACGCTATCAGTGCCAAGACTGCCTTGAACTAATGGTGATCCCAATCGAATTTGATGAAGAGAAGGATTACAGGGATTTCGTCACAGCCATGAAGGGCGAAAGCGAGTGAATCGCCACCCCCGTTTCACCCCCCAAAAACACCGTTTTTAGCAGAATGCGACGGGGAACGTTGATAACCATTTCAAGCCCGATAGAGGACTGGATGGGATGCGTATGGGTGAGCGAAAGCAGGATGCTTTGAGCACGAATTTTTTGATTGGATTGATGGATGAGGTTCCGAAAAAGAAGGAACCAACGCTCCACGTTGATGTTCGACGCCGCCCAACTGTCAAAGGCGATGCGACCCTTGAACACCTTGCCAACAGGATCGTCGAAGAGGTCACGGTTTCCTCCTCACCTCGTCAATTGGCCACACAAGTGTTGAACAACGCTGGAATCGACACCCGGACCAAGAAGGCACAAACGGAGAACAGTCATTTGCGACATGTGGGTCAGCGGGCTCGGAAAATCCCTCGCAGTCCTGCACGGAAAGTCCGCAAGGTCAAGCGTGCAGTTCCCCAGATGGCACCGCCTCAACGTCGCCGTGGCCCACCTTCGCAAACGCGGAACCGCCCTGCTATGGGTGCTGAGCAAGAAACGGCACCACCTCCACGCCGGGTTCGCCCCAGCAAAAATAGGCAAAGCCGCCGCGGCCTTTTTCGTCGCTGAGACCTTTTGCCCGACAAAGGGTGAAAAGGGGGATGCTCCTCCATGGGGTGTAGGTGACCTCAATGGACATTGCAAACCCAAGTGAAGAACACACAATGCTTCGTGAAATGGTTAGGGACTGGACAAAGGAATACGTCGAGCCACAAGCCTTTGAACATGACAAGCATGAACGATTCAATCTTGAACTTCTTCGTTCAATGGGCGAACTCGGACTTTTAGGCATCAGCGCCCAAGAAGAGTACGGCGGAGCCGGTCTTGACGCTACAGCATGCGCTATTGTTCATGAAGAACTCTCGGCATCCGACCCCGGATTCGCCTTGGCCTATCTTGCTCACTCGATGCTCTTTGTCAACAATTTGGCATACAATGGCACGGATGAACAAAAATCTCGCATTCTTCCAAAGGTCTGTTCCGGTGAATGGATCGGGGCTATGGCCATGTCTGAGCCAGATGCAGGAACAGACGTGCTCGGCTTGTCCACCACCGCAGTTCAACGCGACGACGGAACATGGTGCATCAACGGGCGAAAGATGTGGATCACCAACGGTTGCCTTGACGACCAAGGCACGCCAGCAGACGTGGTTTGGGTCTATGCCAAGACCGGTACTGATGACCGAGGACGGGTGCAAATGTCGACCTTCCTTGTCGAAGCTGGTATGCCGGGGTATTCGGTCGGGCAGAAGATTTTCGACAAGACTGGAATGCGGGCATCAAACACTGCAGAACTCGTTTTTGATGATTGCATTGTTCCAGCAGAAAACATCGTCGGTGCCCCGGGTGAATCGCTCATCCACATGATGGGCAACCTCGAACTCGAACGATTGACCCTCGCAGCAATGGCGCTCGGCATCGCCCGCCGTTCGCTCGAAGAAATGAACAAGTACGCCACAGAACGTTCAGCCTTCAAAACTCAAATTCGCGACTTTGGACAAATGCAACGCTACATTGGTGAATCATGGGCAAAGTACCGTGCTATGAGGGCCTATGTCTATGACACAGCCAACAGCCTGACCATTGGAACCGCTGGCCAGCGCCTCGATTCGGACGGTGTCAAATTGTTCACCACCACCGCAGCAAAAGAAATCGCAGACGCAGCCATGCAGGTCATGGGTGGCTACGGCTATGTTGCAGAATACCATGTTGAGCGTCTGTGGCGTGATGCCAAACTTTTGGAGATTGGCGGTGGAACGCTTGAATCCCATCAGAAGAACATCACTCGTGATCTGTTCAAGGATTCAGAAGCCATCACTCGATGAGGATACGGCACTAAAATTTGCCTCTAATTTGCCTTCTAGTAGGAATCTTCCATACGGGAGGACTATAATCTCAAAGTTCATCCCACAATCATGACTGAAGAGGACGATTTACACAACGATAAGTTCTCGGCATTCAGAGAACGTGGTAAAGAACTGCTCAACAAGAGCATTGAAGTGACGAAAGATTCCTCCAAGTCTGCCCTTGAATTTGGAAAGAAAATTACCGAAGATGGAATTTCACAAGCCAAGGAAGGTCTGAATTCATTAAACCAGAAAAAAGAAGATTATATTGCACGAAAGAGTGCCAAAACGCTTGAACGATCTCGAATGAATGCCTTGGATGAAGGAAACAGCGGGCCTGCATCCTCAAAAAAGGACCAATCGGCAGAGTTAGATTTGATTCAAGAACAAATGAAGCAAATTGAACATGAATTTCCAACGGTCCTCAATGAGCCTGTGCCCAGAAAAAGAAGAATCCCAAAAAAGAATATCTGGGCAAGAATCCTTGCGAGTACGCTTTTGTTTTCGCTGGCGATCCTCACCATAATTCATACCCTTGCTCCCTATTTGGATTCTGAACTTATCTCCCTTGTCGCAGATGTTTTGGCGTTCATTTTACCGAGTTGGTTGTCCAATCCAACAACATTGTTTGGATTTTCTGATTGGCCATTGATTCTTGGAACTGCGACAACGATAGTCCTGGTTCTTACCGGAGTCCTCACCTTGTTCAATAGTCCCATCAGTCATCGTTTGCTTTGGGTGTACTACGGTGGTTTTCTATGCATCGGACAACTTGTTTTCAGGTTTTATGGAGATTCGGGCTTTGAATTTTATGCGTTGTGGGACTTTTTCAGAGACGCTCTCAAAACCTTGGTGGTTGTCGGGATTGCAAAATCCCCATCGACAGTAAAGTTGCTCAATGATTCGGATGACCAACCAACAATTTTCGAATACAGTGGAATATTGGGTATTAAGGGCAACATATCAAATACATCAGATGACTTAGAGGTATTTATCGAAGAGGGACTAAAAATGGATTTTAGAACAGAAGTTGCGAAGCCCAAACCCCCACGTGCACGAGCTAAGTTTGAAGGATATGAAGTGATTCTTCTTTGTGTCTCATTCGTTCTTTGGCCGGTTACAATCCTCATGACAATGGCATTTGATGGTGGTCTCAGTCCTTATATGGACTACTCAAGCGGACCAATGCAAGTTGGTGCAGTATGGGCTCTTTCGCTTCTCACCCTCATCGCTCTTGTCCGTTTCGACCGTTCCGCAAGAGGCAACGGTTGGTACGCCAAGGAAAAGGAAACCTATGTTGGCATGATGGATCTCTACAGCAAGGCACAGGCTAAGCATTACGAATATGTTGAACTAAGAGCCGCAGCCGAAGCCCAAGAAATTCTGGAGAAGTACCCACAATTGGACAAAACCGTCTCAGGCCGCTCATCGAACGCTTAATCAGTATTCGACTGGAACAGGGTCCAACATTCGCCACAAAAACCAGCAAGCAGCGGTTCTGTAGGGTGCCCATCGCTCTGCAGTTTTGACAACCTGGTCATTGGTCTCAACGCTCTTGTCAAGAATTTTGACCGCTTTGATCAATCCAATGTCGCCGATGCTAAACACGTCAGGGCGGAGCAGCGCAAAGATGCAGACCATTTCTGAAGTCCACGGCCCCACTCCTCGAAATGAAGTGAGGTGGGCATGGATTTCTTTGTCAGAAGATTCGCTCCATTCGAAAGTCAGCAATCGTTCTGCATCGCTTGCAAGACCATGGATGTAGGATGCTTTTGACCGGGTTAAACCGCACGTAGCCAATTCTTCTGGCGTTTTCTTGGAAATGCTGTCGGGATCAATGCGACCGACAAATGCTTCCAAGCGTCCCCACACTGCATCAGCCGCAAGCACAGAAATTTGTTGCCCAACAATGGCTCGAATGATTGTGGAAAAGACATTCCCCTTGCCGCTGAGTCCACCTTCAGGATACCGCTTGACAATTGGGCCCAGCAATTCATCTTGGTTCAGCTGCACGAGTGCATCTTGCCACCATGACGGTTCACCAAGTTCCATGGTGTCCGAACAGGGGTGGGGGTTTTGAGGGCTTGTGTGTTGGCTTGGGCATGGACGAAGGCATCTTGGAGTGGCTCCATCTCAAAAATGTAGCACGGGCTGGTTGGGTTCGTGCAGGCGTAGAAGCACCAGAATCTGTGGCCGCACACTCTTGGGGCATGAGCCTGCTGGCATTGCATCTGTGTCCACAGCATCTTGACCTGTCGAAAGTGTTGAGCCTCTGTTTGGTTCACGATCTTCCCGAGGTCCGTGTTGGTGACTTGACCCCACACGATGATTGCTCGACTAAAGCGCAAGATGAACGTCAAGCCATGAAGGATATGGCTCCTCAGTGGCTCAGTCTTTTTGATGAATATGAGACCGGCAGCACTCCAGAAGCTGTCTTCGTTAAACAATTGGATAAACTCGACATGGGCCTTCAGGCAAAAGTCTACCAGCAGGAGCAGGGCATTGATTTGGACGAGTTCATCACCAGTGCGAAACAACGCATAAGCGAATCAACACTTAGTTCCTATTTGGACTGATGTTCCACATTCGGGAGCCGACAAAAACAAAAGGGTGAGCCTACCGCCCTTGTTCCATAGCCCGATAGTGTAGGGGTCCATCATGGTGGGTTTTGGTCCCGCCGACCTCGGTTCAAATCCGAGTCGGGCTACCTCTAACTCCTAAGTCTGCGGAGTGCATCAACAGGTTCAGTCTGATCCTCCTTTGGCCAGAACGAAATGCACAACAGCCCAGCATCGACGTTGGAGCAGGTTGATGAATCCCCTCCGCTTGGGCTGAGCGTTGAGTCACATGAGCATCGCAAAAATTGCCGTATTAGGAGCAGGACAAATGGGGAATGGCATCACGCAAGTCGCTGCTTGCGCAGGTTACACAGTGACCATGATTGACATCGAACAGGCCTATGTCGATCGAGGCATCGCCTCAATCGAAAAATCTCTTGCCAAACTCGTCTCAAAAGACCGCATGTCGCAAGAAGACGCTGACGCAGCCCGTGCTCGGATTTCGACCGCCATTGATCGCACCGCATGTGCAGACTGCGACTTGGTTGTCGAAGCAGTACCTGAGATTTTAGAATTGAAACAGAGTATTTTCAGTGAACTTGACAGCATCTGTAAACCAGAAACGATTCTTGCATCAAACACCTCATCCATATCGATTTCTACCATTGCAGAAGCCACCAGTCGCCCTGACCGCGTCATTGGAATGCACTTCATGAATCCTGTACCAATCATGAAATTGGTTGAGATCATCAACGGGAAGGACACCAGTCCAGAAACAAACGCCGCAGTCATCGAAGCCTCTGCAACCATGGGGAAAACAGCCCTCTCGTGCAACGATGCCCCGGGTTTTGTCTCAAATCGTATTCTCTGCCCAATGCTCAACGAAGCAATCCTCACCCTGCAAGAGGGCGTTGCCGAACCGGAAGCCATTGACGGCATCATGAAATTGGGAATGAACCATCCAATTGGCCCCCTTGCGCTCTCAGATTTGATTGGGTTGGACACCGTTCTCCACATTATGAATGTCCTTCACGATGGCATGGGTGACGACAAGTACGCTCCTGCACAATTGTTGGTTGACATGGTCGAGGAAGGAAAACTCGGTCGTAAAACGGGCCAAGGGTTTTACACCTACTGATGTGGGTTTAGGCTGTGTTCACTAAGGTTCAGGATTGGGCTATCGCCCGCTTCATCCACTCTGTGAATTCGAATCCTGAAGTGTACATCCCGGACAGAAGGGAAGCAGATGCTCGCCTTGACTTGATTGGACGGCTTGTCGTTGCCCGAGCGGGTTTAATTGGCCTTATCCTCGGCCTGCTCCTCTTCGGTCTGGCTTTTTTCTTATACGAACATCCTTCTGCCAGCGGTTTGTCAGATGTTCAAATCATCTTGATTTTGACCGTTCTAAGTTCATTTGCTACGGCGTTTGAATTGTTGTTCATTTACCGTGATGCTCTTCGAACAGCTGCACGGATGGCAAGCATTCTCGGCATCCCAAATGAAGAACTGGAAACGGTGGACTTGGAGCATTCCATCCCTCACTGGTTGATTCATGCTGCCCTTGGCGCACCTGGTTTCAAGGCAACCATGTTTGGTATTGATCCACTTGCCCATATTGGAAAAGTTGGTCATGTCATTCGTAAAGCGTTGGGGAAAGTTCGCATTGTCGTGTCGGCGACCATGTTCAAAATCATTCTCCGTCGATTGTGGGCTAGGTTGATTGGACGGGTTGCAGTTCGTGCCTATTCGATGCTTGCTGCGCTCCCATTCTTCATTTTCCTCAACATGCTTGGGACGCGTTCGATGGTTCGCGACATGCGCTCAAGACTTGTGGGTCATGAATTAACGCCCAAACTCGTCTCTCATGCGTTTCCCGAGGGCATCAACACCATCTCTCCCGGTCTATTCCACGAGGTGTATGAAGGGCTAAACTCACAGATTCAAACCGCTCGTTTCATGCACCCAAATCAAATTCGATTTCTGATGCTGTTGCCAGATTCACCAGCGTCCACCGCTCAGAGAAGCGAAGAAGAGCAGCGACGGGGTCAAAGGTTTCTCTTGGCCCTTTCTTGCATGTCTGGAGATCCCACACGACGTTGTCGCAAACTCCTCCAAGCCATAGAGCAAAACCTTGGACAGGACGAAGCATCTCTTGTGCGGCAAGAAATTGACGATGCAATTCATGATTTGACACCACTGACTCGACCCTGGTTGTGAACGGCAGAATCAAAATCCCTCCAACGATGGCAAACCATGACGCTTCCAATTTACGTGATCACGGGTGCTTCCAAGGGCATAGGTCGTTCTTTAGCGATTCAAATGTCCCAACAAGGTTACACGGTCTTTGCCTTAGCCCGCCCCTCAGCTGAATTAACCGAGGTCGAAGGTGTGCTCAAAGCCTCTTCCAAACACTCCATGAGCATTGAATGTGATTTGGGTGATCTTGATTCCATTGCATCCGCAGCAAAAACCATCAGCGCTCATGCAGATTTCATTTCCGGCCTTGTTCACAACGCTGGTGCGGTAGCACCTGTGAAACCAATGCAGGCTGCGAATGCCAGCGATTGGTCTCGAAGTCTTCATGTCAATTTGATCGGTGTTCAAGCCATCACCCAACACCTCACCCACCTCTTGGGTGGTGCACAGCAAAGTCGAATCACAACCATCTCCAGTGGGGCCTCTTTGCGCCCGATTGGTTCATGGTCGGCGTATTGCGTTTCAAAAGCGGGCCTCGATATGTGGGCCCGATGCATGGCTGAGGAGGGCCGAGCGAACAACATCAGTTGTATTTCTGTGGCACCAGGCGTGGTGGACACTGGTATGCAACATGAGATTCGCTCCACACCTGCGGAAGATTTCCCTTCGCTTCAATCGTTCATCGATCTCCACGAACAGGGGCATTTGGTCGCGAGCGATACGGTCGCAAGTCAACTCATGCCGCTGATCACTGAGCACTCCATGGAGCAATCAGGGCAACGCTTTGATGTTCGAGAGTTGTAATTTTGATTGGGAAAAGTGCGAAGGGTGATAAGCCAGCACCATGAGCGCTCGTTTAGAGGGATTCTATGCCAGGAACCGACCGAGTTGAAATTCGCACGCTAAAAGTTGGACGATTTTGCGTCGTTGACGAAGAAGCTTACAAAATTCTGAGCATTTCGAAATCAAAGCCTGGTAAGCACGGATCTGCTAAGGCTCGCCTCGAATTAGTTTCGCTGTTTTCCTCGAAGAAAATTTCGCACGTTGGCACCGTGACCGACAACATCAACGTTCCAATGATCGAAAAAGGAAAGGCAATGGTCACCCACATCGAAGGCGAAGAAGTCCACGCCATGAACATGAAAGACCACTCAATGATGATTCTACCACTCGATCCGGACATTGAAGTTACATCCGGTCAAGAAATCCTTTGGATGGAAGCACTCGGACGGTACAAAATCGAACGCTGATTTGGCCATTCACCAACATCGAAAAACCTGCTTTGCCTAATTGCGGCAGGTGGATTCTTGTTACAATACGCGTGATTTTCCTCCTTCACCGGAAATGTATTGATAAGCCGAACGGGTCCATCCGTTTCTATGACCGGTGGAGAAACAGCAACAGCCGAAGTTCCCTATTCAGTGGATGCCGCGCTTGCAGCCATGCCTGAGGCAGATAAAAAAGCCCTTCAGGGCTGGTATTGGTACGATTGGGGCAACCAAGCGTACGCACTGACCGTCATGACCGTCATTGCGCCAGCACTGATGGCCAATTTGTACAACTTAGCCACAGGTACTCAGTCTGGTGACGCATTCTATGCGTACATTCTCACTGCTTCGATGCTGCTTGTCGTCGTCACCGCACCGGCATTAGGTGTGATTGCCGATCGAATGCCAATCAAGAAGAAGTTGCTCAAATGGTACACCACAGTTGGTGTAATCTTCACTGCACTTATGGGTGCAGCACCGTATTTCGGACCGGATGGATACATCATCCTCGCCTTGCTCTATTCAATTGGTACCGTCGGGTTCACAGGTGGAAACGTCATCTATTATTCCTTCATGCCTTATCTGGCGGATAAACGCTGTATGGATCATGTTTCAAGCCGTGGTTATGCCTATGGGTTCATGGGCGGCTCTTTGCTGCTGATCTTCCACCTCATCGTGCTCATGGGTCCATTCGGGTGGGATACAAACTTCCGCCTCGCAGCGATCTTTGTCAGCTCATCCTTGTGGTGGTGGGGCTATGGTATGCTGATGTTCAAGTGGACTCCAGAACCAGAAATCCCATCCAATATGGAATGGCAAGGCATTGGTCATGCAACCAAATTAGCCTACATGCAAGTTGGTCAGACCTTTATGGAAATCAAGAAATTCAAAGTTCTCGCACTCTTTTTGCTGGCTTACCTCTTGTTCTACGACGGTGTCAACACCATTGCAAGCATGGCGAGTGCGTTCGGTGAATCGGTGCTCAGGCTCAACCCTGCAATGAACATCTTCCTGCTCTTGACCGTCAACATTGTGGCGATCCCAATGACCTTGCTGTTTGGCAAGTTGGCCAATGTCAAGGGCACCAAGTTCGCCCTCATGCTCTCATTGTTGATTTACTCTGCAGTGGCAGTTGTTGCTGCGGGATTCTCTCCGCTCGAACTGGAAGCCGACTCCGCAGTTGAAGACTCCGAGCGATATGACTTCCAATTCACTTGGGTCGAATCGATTGATGGTGATGCCGTTGACGAACCTTACTACGAGCTCGATACACTGTATGACCGTGGCTATGAAGGCTGGATTGGAGAATCATCAGAGGGCGATGATGCGTTCAGAAATGCCTTTGAAGAACATTTCCCTGAACCGGATTACAGCACCGAAGAAGCAGGATCAAGCACGTTCGGTGCGGGCATCTTAGTTTGTTTATTCATTCTCATCATGCTCGGTTTACTCGGCGGTGCAATGGTTTTCATTCAAGGTAAGGAATTTGGTTTCCCTGGTGCGATCCTGATTATGCTGATTGTTTTGGTTGGCCTATTCGGCGCATCAATCCTCGCTGATGAAGCGACGAGTGAAGAAGCCGTTGTCAAACACATCACACCCCTCGACGCTGCGGCAATCGTTACGCAATTCGACAACACCAGCGACCACAGGTTCTCGATTGTGTTTGTCGGTGGTCCCGAAGACGGCAACGCAACTGTTGGTGACACACACCCAAGCGTCGTCGACCAAGGCGGACCAGTTGATGGCTATGCCACATTCATGAGAGACAACCTATGGGCTCCATTCGGAATTAGCGTTTCGATGCAATGGATTATTCTGGGTCTGTTTGTTGGTATTGCAATGGGTGCTGCTGGTGCTCAAGCAAGGTCGATGTTCTCAATGCTCATCCCTGAAACTCGAACCTCCGAATTCTTTGGTTTCTTTGGATTCTTAGGAAAGTCTGCGGCCATGATTGGTACCTTCCTGTATGGTATTGCCAGTTCAACATTCGATAGCCGTGTGGCGATCTTAACGATCACAATCGTGATTCTTGCAGGTACTTACCTGACAAGCCGAGTGGACCTCGAAGAGGGGATCCGAGTGGCTGCAGAAGAAGACAGGTTGGCCCGTGCAAATGGCATGGCAATGGCTGGTGAAACAGCCACACAAGAATCCAAGTAAGCATGGTCTTACGCTGACGAAGAGGGTTGTTCATGAAACTCTTCTCAGTGGTGCAAAACCTCGGTTCTCTGGTCGTGCTTGGGGTGATGATTGTCGTTTGGGGTCTTCCTGCGGCCCCTGCCTTGCTGTTTTTTCAGTGGGCAAGCGAAGCAGTCACTTCTGAAACCTCATGGATTGAAGCCTCAATAACAGCCCTCTTGTTGTCAACATCTGCAGTCATCTACATGATTTCGATGTTGGTGTTGTCTGCCTCATTGCAATTTTTGTTCACCATCAGGATCAAGCAGAAAAAGGTCGTACCGCTTCAATCAATGACCACTGTACGTTGGGCTTTCTGCGGACAAATAGGACGTTGCACCCGTCCTGTATTGCAACACTTCGCCCCCTCTGTTTTGGCGAATCTGTACTACCAAGCCTGCGGGGCCAAGGTGGGCAGTGGGGCACAAATCAACACACCAAACTTGAACGACCCCAATTTGATCAGCATTGGAAAAAACGTCGTGATTGGCGGGGCTGCAACGCTCAATGGCCATTTGGTCGAACGAGGCGAACTGGTGTTGAGTCCAATCACCATCGGCGACAATGCCCTGATTGGAACGGGTGTGATGATTCAGCCAGGCGTTCAGATTGGCGAGGGCGCAGTTATCGCTTCGCGCGCTGTTGTTCCAAAGTACAAGGTGATCCCTGCTGGTGAGGTATGGGGTGGTATTCCTGCGGTCAAAATCAAAGATTCATCTCGCCGTTGAATGATGAATACAGACTCCATCTCAAGCGTTTTGCTTCATCAATCAACAGCAATGGTCTTGAAGTGGCTACGGATACGGCAACCTGTGCGCCATGCGCACGCTGGATGTGTCCAACGATGGGTGTCGAAAAATCTGCATACCGCCAACCCGTAACACCTCAAGGTCTGAAGGCCATTGAGAAGGGTACGTTGACGTGGTTGGATGACGACATGTACAACAACCTCAACACTGGAGTTTTGGAACAATACCTTGAGGAAAAGAACCTCGAAGAATCGTTTGAAGTGTCGCACTGGAACACATCAAAGGTGCTCTACGGAATTGCTATTGGAGCTGTCTTTTCAGGAGTTACCGCCTACATTGGTCTCAAACTTGGTCTTGCCATTTCAGCAGCCTGGTACATCGCTTACTTGCTTGGTATGGCCCTCAAATGGTCGCCTTCGGAAGTCAACATCGCAACTTCAGCAACCACCGGTGCTACCCACGCATCAACTGGATTTATCTTCACCTTCCCAGCGATTTTCCTTCTCGCTTCTGATGCTCGATATGAATTGGCCACCGGACCGCTGATTTCGAACGCCGATACGTTCAATCTGGCCTTTGTCGGTATTGTTGCCAGCATGTTTGCTGGGTTCTTGGGAATCATGTACTTCATCATCTTTAGGCGTGTTTGGCTTGTCGAAGATCCACTGCCGTTACCGGGCTTTGAAGCCACACTCAAGATGCTTGATATCGCCTCTGATGTCAACACTGGTGCAGTGGAACACGCACGTGAATCACTCAAGACAATCGGGGTATGGACCAGCGTCACCATGTTTGGATTGTTCTTGGTCGAATACCCTCTCATTTGGGTCGGCGACCGCAAGTTGGCCCTGCTTGATTGGCTTGCAGAAACATTGGCGATTGGGGATTATGGCCTGGCCAGTTTCTATTCAAGCGGTAAAATTCACCAACCATCCGGTATTGACAGCGAGGGTGTATCGCTTGGGTACACCAACTGGACCGAATCAACCGCTTGGAATCCATTTGCCTACACCTACGTCGGTATTGCCCTCACGCCTTCCATGTTCGCCATTGGTTGGTTCATGAAAACCCGAGTCGCATTCCTTGTCAACCTTGGAACGCTTGTTGGTTGGTTCTTCCTCGTGCCGCTCGTTGTCTGGTTCAACTTCCCAATTTACGATGCAATGTCGCAATCCAATGTCCCAATCCAATCCTATGCAAGCGGCGGTGGGGCACCGTTGCAGATGATCGCCTTCTCCAATTCCGTGCGAACCATTGCAATCGGTTCCATCGTTGGAGGTGGAATGTTTGGTCTGGCAAAGATGTACAAGACGTTCCTCAACATCTTTTCCGACATCGGGACTGCCTTCAAGGGCGAAGGCAGCCAAGAGTACATGGAAGGCAAGGGCTGGTATGAATGGCCTCTCAAACACATTCCAATCTTCATGGGCGTGACCTTCGTTGCTATGTTGTTGATTTTCACCGTTGGTGGATTCTCTGTTCTCGCGTCGTTGGTGTTCGCAACCGTACTCATCATGACCACCTTCTTGCTTGGAGCAATCGCAGTCCGAGTGATGGGTGAAACTGGAATCGAACCTGTTTCTGGAACCTCTTTCATCGTGCTTTTGATGCTGCTCGGTGTCTTCCTTAACGCCCAGGATTTGCTGCAGCTCAGCACCCAAGACGCAGTGCTTTTGGGTCTTGTTGGAACAACCGTTTTCGGATCTGCCATCTCAATGTCCGGGACTGTAATCGGTGATTACAAGAACAGCTTGTACATTGGTAACCGACCATACCACATCTCAAAGGGCAACATCATGGGTGTTGTTCCTGGTGCGATCATTGGTGCTGGTGTTGCTATCTTCCTCTCAAAGCAATTGGCGGATGGAAACATCTCATTGATGGCCCCTCAAGCAAATGCCTTTGCTACCTTCTCGGTGATCTTCGCAGAACGTCAAGGCAACCTCTACCTGCTTGCCCTCGGTTTCTTACTCGGAATGTTTGTCGAATGGGCCACAGGAATGGGCACTTCATTCGGTCTTGGTATGTACCTCGACATTCCACACACGCTCCCGATGCTGATTGGCGGTGTTGCTCGTGATTCATGGGAAGAGAAGAAACTCAAGCCTCGCATCGATGCCATCAAAGAAAAAGAGGGCACGACCGCTGCAGAAAAGAAACGGGCCCTCATCCTCCTGAGTACCTTCATGGTGGCAGCAGGTCTCTTGACTGGCGAAGCCTTCTTTGGCACAGAATCGAGTATTCTTTCCTTCGTCGACACCCTTGTTCCAAACCCAGATGGGGCAGGATGGTACATTGGCCGCATGGTTTCCTTTATCGGATTGAACCTCGCCATTGGCGGAGGAATTTACCTTCTGTTCAAGCGAGCAGGCGTCATTGGCGGCGAAAAGACCGTCGATGCAGTGCTGGAAAACTGAGCGTGATTGAATGAGCCAAACCAAACCCCCCGCATGGGTTTGGGGACTCCTCGTTGCAGCGGTGTTCGGTGTTTCGAGCGCTGGAACACTTCTTCAGCAAATTGACTTAGATCCCTTGCTCAAGGCCTCATGGCGCTTGCAATTGACATCCGTGGTGCTGTTTCCGTTCGCCATTTGGCAGTGGCGTCAACAACCAGAGGCGGTGAAGCAACAGATGTTTGAACGCCGTACCCTTGGCATTTTGGCGTTGAGTGGCCTTGCGTTGGCGTTGCATTTTGGTTCTTGGGTGGCCAGCCTGAAGTACACCACCTTGACGCATTCCTTGCTGTTCGTAACCGCTCATCCGCTCATCGTTGTAGCGGGAATGTTTTTGCTTGGTTTCATGGCCATTGGTGTGCGTAAACCCACACGGCGTGAACTCGCTGGTGCCTTGATTGGATTCTGTGGCGCAGCATTGACGTTGTTCGATGAAGGGACAACACAGGGGGACCAGACGGTGACGATTTTGGGGGATTCGCTCGCTTTGCTGGGCGCGCTGACGGTGGTTGGTTACATTGTCTGTGGACGTATTCTTCGTACATGGATGCCCATTTTCCTCTATGCGTTCCCTGTGACGCTGTTAGGGGCAGTGCTTTTGCTTCCCGCTTCGTTCTTGGTGGAGAACGATTTTGCCATTCATGGTGTCTTTGGTTGGGTTCAACCTGAGTTTTTCTATTGGTTCCTTGCCTTGGCTTTGATCGCAGGCCTTCTCGGTCATACAGGACTGAACACCTGCCTGAAGTACCTCTCACCGCTGGTGATTTCAGCTTGTGTCACATTGGAACCAGTCATCGGTTCGTTCATCGGTTATGTGTTGTTTGACACGGATTTACCGGGTCGTTGGACATGGATTGGTGGGGCGGTTTTGATGGTCGGTTTGATGCTGATTGTGACGGCCATGCCCAGTGAGGAAGATACGAAGGATGAAACGGCATCGGTGCCTCAGTGAAGTTGAGCACCATGGTCAATGACACTCCTGAAGCCGGTTGGCTCCTTCTCACCAACGATGACGGCATTGAAGCACCTGGATTTCGATTGCTTGCTCAAGCCCTGAATGAAGCAGGCCATGCCATCATCGCCTTCGCACCATCGGACAACAATTCCGCAGCTGGAATGCGAATCAATCTGATGAAACCAATGAACCTCCGTGCACGCGATGACTTGATCAGTGAATGGAGTTTAGATGAAAGCAAAGCTCCAGTTCGTTTGTTCGAATTAGACGGAACACCCTGCGACACAATGATTGTCGCCTTAGACGGTGGAATCGAGCACGTAGCGCCGAACATCGTTCCTCGGCTGGTCGTATCGGGTGTGAACCTCGGCCCAAACATGTCACAAGATTCCTATCACAGTGGTACCATGGGAGCAGCACGAGAAGCAGGTCTGTATGGAATGCCAGCCATCGCCTCCTCGCTTGGTTCGTTTGAATTGGAAGGCATGGAACAAGCGGTGAAGGCCACCGTCGATTTGATTGAAGTCGTCCTCGATGTTCTCCCATTGGTTCCTGAAAATCTAAGGCGACCCCATGTCGATGTGTCCGCCAGCCATCTGACTCGATGGCCTGATGTTCCAGAACACCCGGCTTGGCGTGACGACCCAAAGCAAGCGCTTAGGACTGCATTCCGCCATGGTGAACTCATGCTCAACCTCAACGTACCACCTGCTTGGAATGGCGAAGTCACAACCACACGTCTTGGAATGCGCTGGTACCGCAATGCCGTTAGTTTTGGGACTGCACAAGCCGATCAAACTGCATTGTTCACGATTGGAGGGGCCACGATTGACCACACGCCAGTGCCACAAAGCGACTGCGACGCAGTTGATGCAGGAAGAGCGAGCGTCAGTTGCCTACCAGTTTGGCCTCAGACACATCCATTGGCTTTGGATGACGGCTTGCTCAAGTGGGTCTTGGAAGCATCGGAAGGTGGCTATCCCGCTTGGATTCAGTCGTGATTGAAGTTCAATTCAACACCTTCATCCATCAGAAAGTGGCATACAGCAACGGCCATGTGACCTTGAAGCCAAGCATCACCCAGCGATCGCATCACCATTTTGGACTTGAGTTCATCATTCAAGGGCTGGTCATCACTTAAGACAAATCCAACATCGATCCCTTCAATTTCAAATGCATCCCGATCTCCTGTTGCTTTCGAATGCGGCACACTGACTGACGGCAACATCGCATTTGTCGCCCAGAGACGTGGGGCATCTGCTTCGAGGGCAATGGTGGTCGCCTCGCCCCACTCCCCGAGTGTGTGACTGATGTCGCCTCCACTGTCATAGATTCCTGAGGACCGTTCAACCCATTGTCCACGCGCCGGCAAAGGTAACTTGATCACTTTAGCAATCTGTCCTGCAACAGCACGTTCCTCTGCATGAAGGCCTTTCAATTCAGAACCAACAAATTTGATCCGACGTGACGGGCCTGGCCCACCCATCAAATGGAGGGTCACTTCGGTGTCGTGCCTCAATCCATGGCTTGTTAGAAGTCCTGCCATCAACGCACGAACAAGCACATCCATGCGTCCTGCTGCACCTGCCATGTCGTTCAGTGGCAACTTGCCTTTGGACATGGCTCGGTGACCGATGATTGCAAATCTACGCACAACCACACCTCAGCGTTCAATGAAGGTCCTGATTGCATCGCACATTTTCGATTCATCTTCAAGGACAAAATGGCTGCCATAAGCATCGACAAGGTAGCCCCGTGGTTTCCCTGAATCGCCTAAGTCCTCCAAACGGTTGGCAACCACTGCAGTCATTCCTGCTTTCTCGATTTGGGCCGTTGCTCGGTAGATCAAATCTTTCTGCTTTATTCCTGATTCAAGTTTGAACCCGATCCGGACTGCATCAGCGCATCGTTGTTTGAGCGCCAAAATGTGCTTTTCACTTTCGATAAGTTCGATGCTCAGTGAACCTTGTTGGCTCGCCATCTTTCCTTCAGCCGGGGTGCCCACGACATAGTCGAGAACTGCAGCAGCATGGACCCAAGCATCGATGGAATCGTTGGCGAGAGCGTTCAATTCATTGAGCATTTGTTGAGGTTGAGGGGCACGGATGACAAGCGGGAGCCATGCCGGTTGTGAAGCGGTTGTGACACCGGCAACACATGTGACGTCATGTCCATGTCGGTAAAGATCGTCAGCGAGAGCAAATCCAGTCGCACCACTGCTGTAATTTTGAACGAAGCGCACATCGTCGATAGGGGATTGTGTAGCGCCCAGGGTAATGACGACTGATTTTCGATCAGGTCGGGCTTTGTTCATTTGGTGGCAAAAAATGGCAACCGTTGTTTCATGGGCGGGAGTTTTACGCTTCCCCTCTTCTTCTTGACCCCACAGCACATTGATGCCGTTTTCACGTGCCCTGAGAACGAGGTCATCGGTCATTGGGTCGTTGGCCAAATCAATGTGCATGCTTGGCACCATCATGATCGGAGCGCTACGGCTTCGTGCAACGCTGAGCGCCATCAACAAAGGACCATTTTGCAAGCCGTGGAGGTAGGACGCGAGGGTCTCTCTTGTGGTTGGGACAACAAGAACTCCATCGACTGAGTTGAGGGCTTCCATATCACCATCCCAATCGGTGATTACATTGCCCTGTGTGGCCCAGCGGACGGCGAGTGGTGTAATGATTCTTTGAGCGGCCTTTGTCATGACCACGGTCAGGGTTGCGCCATGGCGACGCAACTCTCGAGCAATGCGTACCGTATCGACGGCAGCGATTCCTCCTGTGACGCCAAGCAAAACATGGCGGCCTGCAAGGGCGGCCCCGTGTGGCTCAACATCAGTGTCACGCACCGCCATGGTGATGCCACTCTGCCAACCAACATGATTGCTTCGGCGTTGATTTGCACAGATGTTTCGGCCCCAGAACCATAGCCTCAAGATGGGCCGGTCTGTGGAAAAGCCATGGCGGGTGGGCGAGGTGACGACCTTGTTGTGGCAGGGATGCGTCCACAATCCTTTGGAAATGCTTCCAACCCTTACGATCCAATTCACCGCGGCACCACGTTCATCTTGTTGATCGACAGCCTCATTTTGCTGTTTGCAGCTTTTGGTACACTCAACGCTCTAGCCCCCTCTGCTCAGGAGGCCGTTCTCGGTCTCTTGGCTGCCTGCTTGACGGTGACATGGCTCGCCTACCGTCGTAAATCGAAGCCAGCATACTGGGTAGGTGCCGCAGTGATCAGCATCGCCTCGTTCATTTTCCTCGTGTACGCGCTGCTTCTTTTGGTCGCAAGCAGTTTCTTGATGGCGTTTCTTATGATTTGGGCATGTTTGGGTTCGAGTCGCAGGGTTGCGACACATTTCCATCCTGGCTACAAGCATGCATACCACAACACCACGGAAATCATTCCAGATTTACCCTTGGAAGCAGGTGAAATGTATGCTGCTTGCCCAACATGTCTTGCCGTGCTTGCCATTCGTCCAGCGATGCTCCATTCAAGCGACAGATGCCCGCACTGCCAAAATCAACTGGTGAGCGATGAGCTTACCTCAAAGTATGAGCAAGAGTGAACCATCGGAATCGGTGGCTTCAGAACTTCGGTTTGACAAACACGGAAGTTGTGTTTTCGAGGTCCAGATCTTCATCATCCACATCGTCATCATCGTCGATGGAGGATTCAGTTTTCCCGCTTCCTTTCTTGACTTCTGCCGATGCCTTGTTGCCAGTCTTTTCCAAACGTGCAATCTGTTTTTGCATCAATTCGAATTCGATTTCCATATCGTCCATGAGGTCACGAATTTCTTCCATCCGCTCGCTCATGCGTGAGGACAACTTCTTGAGTTTCCTCAATGTTCGATCGTTTCCCATTAGGCATCACACATCCAATGTATTGGTTTGAGTCAATCTGATTGATGAACGAACTCAGCGGGTTGCAAGAGTGAGGGAAGACCACATTTCTTCTGGGACTTCCATGGCCAAACGAAGGCCACCCATTGCTCCGAGTCGGACTGGGTCGTCAACGACGTGAACATTGACGTCGCCCATGTCGGACAAGCGTCGCTCAATCATAGCACCAAGGCCCTTGATTCCTGAACCGCCACCAGCGAGCACCATGTTTCGGCGGAACTCGTCGTGGTATTCGGGGTTGGATCCTGCGATGAGGGCTTTGACGTTCTCGACAATAGGTTCAACGATTGCTTCGCAAGCTGCTTGGACACAATCGGTGATATCGAGGTTCATGGCCTTTCCATCAATCGAGAAATCCACCATGATAGGGGATTCTGGGGTGTGGGTTCCAACGAAGGAGTACTGTTCCTTCCAGCGTCGTGCCATATCTTTGGTGATTTGAGCACCGTTATACTTGGATTGAATCTCCTTGATGAGGCCTCGGTCGATGAAATCACCAGCATGCCCTGTGTGCATCTGGTCTTCAGGTCCTGGGATGGTACCGTAGACACGGCAAAGGTCAGCGGTTCCTGCACCGATGTCGATGACGAGGGTGTGTTCAATCATGTCCAATGCGTAAGCAACTGCGAACGGCTCAGAGATGATCATTGCAGCGTTGACAGAGCCTGCAGCGGCATCGAAAATCGCGGTTTTGTCGACGTAGGATGCTTCAGCTGGTGCTCCAATGACTGCGACCACTCGGTCGTATTCTTCAGGGTCAGATAGACCGATGAGGTGAGTGATGAAGTGAGCGATGAACTCGCGGTCTTCTTGAGTGTCCTTGATGACACCGAGTTCAAGAGGTCGGAAAAGGTTGAGTGCAAGTCGGTTCTTGAGCGCTTCCTCACCGAAGAGGACGTCTCGCTTCAGGAAGTTTCGTGCAATTGGATCTTTAGGGGTTCCAATAACAGTGAGTTCTTCCTCTTCGTGGCTGTCAGATGAAACCATCACAGAACGGAAGGTTCCCAAATCAATTCCAATATACAATACGTCTTCTGCCATAGCACTCGCCTAACCTTGCCATCTCGCCCTACCTTATGAAGGATGCCTCGCTGTTGGACACTCCAGTCCAGCATAATTCAAGGTTCAGCGTCGAAAATTTATGGCATCCGTAATTCTATAGAATCGGGGGCATCAGGAGTTTTTGTGATGTTCTGATGCTCAGCACCACGATTCACAAGTTTGGCAATACCATGCTGCGTATTCAGGGTAGAGTGGTGCCATGTTTCCACAGCCTGTGCATTCCTTTAACGCCTTATCACCACAAACTTCGAGGACCATTTGGATGTGATACACATCATCGATTCCCAGTTGCTGACGCATGGACCACAGCAGTTGATCTTCGCTTGGTGAGATGATGCCATCTTCAAGGACAAGTTCAACCACGCTACGGTAGTCTTCGAAATCTTGCACATTTCTTGCATCAAGCACCACGCCGTTCTTTTCTGCGACAATATCGGTGCCACCTGGGTCGTCGACGAACAGAACGAGCGATTCTGGTTTGAGTTTTGCATCACGCAGTTCAAAGGAAATTCGAACTCCGTCCAAATTTGCATACACAAGGTTGGAATTGTTGTTGATCAGATTGCAAATTGACCTTGCTGTGTCTTTTGCGGTTCGACCCTTTCTCCAACCGTTTGGGTCGGCCACGTTGAATTCGTAAAATTCCGTTCCCATTCCGGGATATTCGAGCCTGATTTCTTCACCGCCATCAAAACCATTGGATACGATGGTGAGTGCGGCGACTTCTGTGGACACAATGTTGTCGTCGTCATCAAAACTGATCATCAATGGTTTTCGGTCTTCAGTTGCGGTGTTGAAATGCCCCTGCATACCCGACATCCATTTGTCTTCTAGTCTGCCCAGTGATGCTTCCTGCTCCTCAGTGAGGTTGTTATCGACACCAAGTACGCCTGCTAGGCTTCCCGATTCGACTTCTTTTTTGAACTCCTCAATCATTTCAGCATCTTGCCTGTAGGTTGGAGGTGGAGCCCGTTCGGAAGTGGATTGATGATTTGGGTCGGCCCATTCGTGGTTGCAGCCACTGCACATGAGGTACCCTGTCATCGTTGAGGGTTGGGCTTCACCGCCACACCTAGGACAATCTCCACCCTCGGTGTATTGCAAATTTTCGACCGCATCGCGCCGACCTTTGCGTATGTTCCCAAAGCCTGCCATGGATGAGCGAGACAATTGGCTTTCTATCAATTCTTTGGGCGATATTGTTGCCGTCAGCCTCATGAATTGGTGGGAATTGCCTTCATACCGTACCGGATAAGGCCTTCCTGTGCATAGATCCGACGCACGACAAAGGACACTTGGTCACCAATGGTTGGTTCGTACTCTGCGTCATCAGCAACGAGAAAAACGCCACGTGGTCCCTGTTCAAATTGGACAAAGACCGTTTGAATGCCGCCCAGAACCGGGGCTCGCAAGGCAAATTCTGATGGAGCTCCAGCAGCGCTTAACTTGGTCCAAGACTCGACTGTGGCTCGGGCCATCAAGGCTTGATTTGCTGTTGGAATTCTCTCTCCATCCTGATCGAGTTGTCGGGGTGGCCAGACAAGTGCGTCACCTGAATGCTGAGCGAGTAGACCTAAGCGTGCATTGGCACCTTCACGATAGGCAGACTCCGAAACATAAGCCCCTTGAGACACGTGAGTTAATTCCAATTCACGACTCCATGCAGCAGCCATATCTTCTGCAAAGGTTGGATCAAGTGCTTCGAGGTCAGCTGGCCCATGGAAGGCTAAATCTCGCTCGAGGTTGTTGGTGAACACCAGTGTTGCTTCTTCCCCCACAAGCAGGTTCCATTCACATGGGGTGTCGTTTTCTTCATCAGACATGACCTCAACTCCAGTCGCCGCTTTGACGGCATGGGTGTTGACAAGGGGTAAACTTCTGACCGATGTGATGTCGATTCCACGGCTGAACAGCAAATGCAGTCCGGCAATAGCCATGGTTGTGTAATCAGAATCAGAGCCAAAGTCAATGCTTCCATTAAGGGTAAACGGCGACTGAATCATCAATGCATCCTCATCAAACATGGCCAAGTAGCCTTGCCAATCAATGACCTCCTTCATGTTCGGTCCCTCCCAAACACATGAACGGCGCATGTTGCACCCGAGCCGCCGACGTTGTGAGTGATGCCTATTTCTGCATCACGAATTTGACGCGCCTTTTCCACACTGCCCCGCAGTTGCTTGAACACTTCAACGGCTTGGCCTGTACCGGTCGCTCCTAATGGATGGCCCTTCGACTTGAGTCCTCCGCTTGGATTGATGCAAACGTCGCCTTGATTGCGAACGCCCCTTTGCTCACGGGCAAAGAGTCCACCTTCGCCATGCTGGGCGAAGCCAAGATCTTCGGTTGCCATCAGTTCTGCGATGGTAAAGCAATCATGAACTTCTGCCAAGTCAACATCATTGGCGGTGATTCCAGCAGCTTTGTACGCTGCAGCGGATGCTTGCTGTGTTGCTTTCACTTGAGTGATGCTGGGCCGGTCGTGCAAGGCGAGGTAGTCTGAACCCGCCCCTGAGGAACGGAGCCACACAGGATCGTCTGTGAATTGCCGCACCACGTGGTCGGCAGCCAAGATGACTGCAGAGGCTCCATCCGAGGTAGGGCAGCAGTCGTAGAGGGTGAGTGGGTCGGCCACCATGAAGCCACTTTGGGCCTTCTCGAAGGAAACTTCTTTTCTGATGTGTGCCATTTCGTTTTCGAATCCATGCATGTGATTCTTGACGCTGATGTTGACAAGGTCATCGTGATTTGAACCGTGTTCGTGAAAATGCCTCCGAGCCATCAAGGCATAGGTGCCGGGAAAGGTGAGACCGGCAAGCCGTTCCCATTCAGTATCGCCTGAAACGCCAAGCCAAAATCTTCGGCGTTCTGGGGAAAGGTCGTTCATTTTCTCAATGCCACCGGCGATGACCACGTCAGCTTGCCCACTCTTGATGGCCATCCATGCGTCACGAAGAGCAAACCCTGACGAAGCGCAAGCGTTCTCTACTCGACGAACGGGAATACCTTCCATGCCAGAGTGTTCTGTTAACAGGGCCGCTGTGTTGCCAAGTTGGCCCCCTCCAAAGGCTACGCTTCCGATGAATGCTTCATCGACACAGCGTGGCTCAAAGTCCCTGTCCACGCTCGCAAAGGCCTGTTCGGCGGCTTCAGCCCACATTCCTTTCAAGCCAGATGGGTGATTCCCATACTTCGTTTGACCAGCGCCAATCACGGCAACATCGACCATGAACCGTCCAAGACTCCACAGCATTTGATTGAGTCGGTTCAAGGCTTTTTGATTCGCCAAAAAAATATGATTCCTGCGTAGGTACTAAAAACAGGTCACAGCCGCACATGAACCATGCTACGACAGTGCAACAGACACGGACACTTCAAAGGGGCCAACTGCCCAACCTGCAACGAAGAAGGCAAATTCATCATGAGCGACCGTGAATCCAATTCACTTGGACGCATGCTTGCTCTCGTTCTTCGCCACGCTCCGGAAAAATTCAATGTGGAAATGGACATCAACGGATGGGTCAACGCACGGGAACTTTCTGAAAACATCGCAAAGCAACGCCGCCACTACCATTGGCTTCGTGGCTGGCACTTCGCCGCTATTGCCAGTGCTGACGACAAAGGACGCTACCAAGTTGAAGGTGACATGCTTCGTGCCACATACGGACACTCGATTGAATTGGAACTTGATCTTCCAACCGATGACATCCCAGAAGCCCTGTACTGGCCGTGTGAGCCAGACCAAGTTCCGACCATCAAGGAACTCGGCATCACAGCAGGCGACAGAAAGCACGTTCACTTGTCAAAATCCATCAGCAACGCAATGGAAGCAGGACACGTTCGAATCAGTCGCCCTGCCATCCTCGAAGTGGACACCGTTCGAGCAATCGCTGACGGCCACGTCATCTACCGTGCAGGAAAAACAGTGTACTTGGTTGACGAAATGCCTGGTGAGTACCTTTACCAAATCGAAGACGACGACCCAATGGTTCTCGAAATCATTGCCCAATGGGAACTTGCTGAGGCAGAAGAAGAGTGAGCATCACTTTTCTTGCCCACACGCAGGGCAGAAATTGAGGTCACTCTCAAGATGTGCTCCACACCCAGCGCAATGCATGCTGCCGCTCTTCAATGCCTCAATCTTGTTCACTGGAGGTGCAACGGGATCGCCACCCTTGGGCTTGATTAATCGCAGTGGATCAAGACCGTGCTCTTGCAGTTCTCTGTATCGATTACCAAAAATAATTGCTTCTTGAATGGCGGCTTCGAGTTGCCATTGACGTTGTTGCTGTTCTTCAGCATCCGAGATTTGAGTGGATTCTTCGAGAACAGCTTGCAAATGTCGCATGAAATCGCTTAGACTCGGACCTTCTGCCATGTGATGCGCTTCCAGCCGAGCCTCATCAATGCTTGGTGCTAAATTCCCTCCATGGGTCAACCTCATCAATCGCTCCCTTCTGGCATAACCATGCGTGAGCGTGTCGTCATCAAGTGGGGTGGAGGCCTCATCACGGACAAAACCACACTCTGCACACCCAATTTGACCGTGATTGCTCAACTGGCAGACGCTGTGAAGCGGTGCATCGATTCGGGTGTCGATGTTGTGCTGGTTCATGGTGCAGGTTCTTTTGGCCACCTCAGGGCAAAACACTGGCGTCTCAATGAAGGGCGAGTGGATGCAACATTTGCACCGGATGAGCAGTGCACTTCTCAGGATGAAGCCGTTCAACATGTGCGTCAAGACATGCTGACACTCAACGCTCATGTGCGCTCGGCATTGGAACACGTCGGTGTGGCCACTTCAGTTCACCCACCTCACGAATGGGCCAATGGGACAGGTGAACACTTTGCTGGTGATCTTGATGCCTTCAATGCCGATGAGGGGGTTGTTCCAATCACCTTTGGTGATGTAGTCCCTGTCAATGGTGAACTTGAATTCGGGATTTTGTCTGGCGATGATCTTGTTCTTCGATTATCGACAGAGGTTCCTGGCGTACGTCGACTGGTTTTTGCTATTGGTGGAGTGGATGGATTGCTACGTGTCCCTCCAGACCAAGCCACATACGATGACCTCATCGAGCACTGGTCACCATCGGTGGCCTTCGAAGGTGCCCACTACAGCGACATTGACGTAACGGGTGGCATTGGATTGAAGGCGGCTCGCGGAGCACAAGCAGCAGCGCAAGGCATTGAAGTTCACATGGTGAATGGTGGTCATGCAGACCGAGTCTACCAAGCATGCCTAGGCGAGCCCGTTAGGGGCACGCGTGTTACCAATTAACAAACAGCATCGTCTTTTTCCACTCGGTTTGAGAGAACTCTTCATGTAGCGACCGCGCATCGAAGGGCTGAGGATTGCTATGACAGGGTATGGAATATCGGATGTCCCAACCATAGAACTTGGTGATGAAGAGCAAAATTTGCTCACTTCACTTGGTGCGGATGCAACGCAATCCGCCCTCATGGCCGAAGCGATCATCTTGACTGATGAATGGGACAATGTGATTGGCCCGGGCTCAAAAATAGCAGCTCACAGGGGCACAGGGGCATACCACCGTGCCTTCAGTGTCTTGCTTTTTGACAGCAAGAACCGCCTTTTGCTTCAACGCCGTGCCTCCGACAAAGTCACCTTCCCAGATGTTTGGGCAAATTCATGCTGCTCTCACCCACTTCACAGCGAAGAAGAAATGGATGAAACCAATGCAATTGGTGTGAAGCGCGCTGCGGTCCGAAAACTGGAACAAGAACTCGGAATTTCTCCAAACCAAGTTCCTTTGGACGCCTTCCACTTCATCACAAAAATGCGTTACAGCGCTCGGATGAATGAAACTTGGACCGAGCGAGAAATCGACCACATCTTGGTGATTCAAGCAGATGTGGACCTCGCACCAAACCCAAATGAAATTTCAGAAACTCTTTGGGTGAGTCAAAGTGAACTCGAGGCCATGCTGATCGATGAAGACGGGACGGCAGGCGTTATTGCTCCATGGTTCCGTTGCATAGCGGCCCGCGTCATGAACGACGCATGGTGGCAAGCCATTGGTGATTCAGATGCTCTTGACGACTTGGTCGATGAAGCGATTCACGACATGGGTGACGTCAGCCACATGCTCCCCGATGCTGTAGGTGCAGACTTGATGACGGCTCTTGCAGAAGTGAAGCCTCTTGTTGAGGCACGCATTGAACGAGCCCTTACTCACACCTCACATGCACGCCTTTCGGGTGCGATGATGCACCTCGTTGAAGGGGGCGGCAAGCGCTTGCGTGCCTGCATGCCTTGGATGGTTGCACGTGCGGTGGGTGATTCTCATGCTGGTTTGCTTGATGTTGGAGCGGCCATCGAGACAATCCACAACTTCACGCTTGTTCACGATGACATCATGGACGATGACGATGTTCGACGAGGCCGCAATGCGGTTCACATCGAGTACGATCTTCCAACAGCCATCAATGCTGGCGATGCTATGTTGGCCATCGCCTTCGAGGCTATGGCTGTCGCAGAAGGCATTGAACACGAGATGCTTCCGTTCCTCGTCAAACGCATCGGGCGCATGGTCCGAAGGGTCTCGGAAGGTCAACAACTTGACATTGACTTTGAGAACATGGAAAGTGTGACTGAAGAGCAATACATCGAAATGATCACTGGAAAAACCGCAGTGATGTTCCTCACCTGCGCTGAGATTGGCGCCTACCTTTCGGGAGCGGATGAAGATACGGTCCAATGCATGCACGATTGGGGTCTCGCAGTGGGCCTCTGCTTCCAATTGATGGATGATTTGATCGACGCACTCTCAGATTCTGAAACGCTTGGAAAACCCTGTGGCTCAGACATTGCCCAAGGAAAGCGCACACTCATGGTGATTCACGCTCTTCGTCAACCTGAAAGTGAGACCAAAGCAACCTTGCTTTCAGTTCTCGGTAAAGGCGATGATGCAAGTCAAGAGGAAATTGATGCAGGGCTCAAGGCTTTGGCAGACTTAGGTTCGATTGATTACGCCCGTGAGCGTGCTGTATCATACCATGCCAAGGCCCATGATTGCCTCAATCAAATTCCAGACGGGCCGGCATTGCGGGCGCTGCGGGAGTTGACGGACTTCCAACTTGAACGCATCAGTTGATGGCCTCGATGTGAATCGCCTCATCGCAGTGGAGGGTTCCTTCCTTCACCACCTCAGCGTACCAACGCGTAGTCTGTGCTTCTCGCTTATGAGAAAGGGATTTGAAACCTCCATCAGCAAACGAGGCCTTGATGGTCTTGCATGGAGGGGCATCTCCTGTGATTCGAAGGGTGACATCCTCGGTCTTGATGACTGCACCCACGTCCAGGGATGTCCGAGGGATACCTGCGATCAAGAGGTTTTCACCGGTGGTTCCACCTTCAATCGGGTGCCCTTCTGCTTGGAGCTGTTCGAGAACATCTGAGGTCATGATGCAAACTGCTCGACGCGGTCCACCGTGGTGCTTGAGGTCATTTTGTCGATCACCGATGCACCCGTTGACCGTAACTTGCAGATGCTCGACAAATGGTTTGGGTACCCCACCTGTTGGGGATGCAAACAGGCCCATGATTGAGCCTTGCATGTTCTTCACTCAGAGTAGTAGGATTCTGGGTAAGGTTCTGGCTTGAGTCCCTTACGGGTTCGGATTTGGCCAACGACCTTGTCAAACAATTGCGGTGGCAACTGCTCGAAACCTAAGTTTTCTGTGTTCCACACTGCACGTCCTTGGGAGGCAGCACGGATGTCGTTTGAGAAACCGAACGTTTCTGCGATTGGTAGAACACCGACCACAGTGGTGACTTCGCCTTCAGATGGCATGTCTTCGATGATACCCCGTCGGTTGGTCACTTCACGAGTCACTTGACCGAGCCAGTCGTTAGGAACAGACACGAAGGCTTTCTGCATTGGTTCAAGAAGAACCGTGCGTGCACGAAGCATTGCGCCTTTGATTCCATTTCGAACAGCAGGGATCGTTTGTGCTGGTCCACGGTGAATAGCGTCTTCGTGAAGCTTTGCGTCAACAAGTCGAACGAACATTCCTTGGACTGGTTCATCAGCAATTGGTCCCTTCACACAAACAGCGTTGAATGCTTCAATGATGAGTTCACGGGTTTCGTGCAGTCCCTGAATACCCTTGGTGTCGTTCACCAATACGTTGGTCCCGTTGATGGCGTAGATCTTGCGCATGAGGTCCTTGTTCATGCCGAGTTCACCAAACATGTTTCCTTTTTCCTTAGCGTCACTGGAGCGAACTGGTCCATCACCGAGGTCGCCATTGCGGAGTGCAGCAACGACTTCATCGGAAAGAGCTTCAATTTCGAAGAAGAATCTGTTGTGGCGGTTTGGGGACTTGCCTTCAAACGCATGGCCGCGGTTGCTGCCTTCGATACCTTCACGGTAGACCACAATAGGTGGGCTGACCTTGACTTTGATGTTCTGCTCTTCTTCGATTCGGTACACGGTGATCTCCAAGTGGAGTTCACCCATTCCTGCGAGAAGTGCCTCTCCAGTTTCTGCATTGGTTGTGACTTGCAAAGATGCATCTGCCTTAGCGAGGGAGCGCAAAGCATCGATGAACTTTGGAAGGTCCTTCATGCTCTTTGGCTCAACGGCCACAGTGACCACAGGGTCAGAGTAATGTCGAATGGCTTCGAAAGGAACGAAGTCCTTGTCGTGCGAAAGGGTCACACCGGCAGCAGCCGAGCGGATACCTGTGAGCGCTGCGATGTTTCCTGCAACGACCTTTGGAACCGTGATGCGATCGCCACCGACCATCATACTGACTTGTTGAACACGCTCTGGCTTTGCAGCCCCGATTGCGTACACTGATTCACCTTGTGCGATAGCACCAGAGTAAATACGACCAACAGCGACTTCGCCTGCGTGAGGATCCATCCAAATTTTGGTGATCATCATTGCAAGTTCTGCTTCTGGATCACAACTCATCATGGATTGTCCAATTTCTGATTCAAGGTCACCAGTCCAGATGTTCGGGACACGGTATGGTTGTGCTTCGACTGGACCTGGCAGCTTTGTAACAGCCATGTCGAGAAGAACTTCGTGGACAGGAGCCTTCTCAGCGAGGGTCTTCTGATCTTCGTTGTTGCAGTATTCGAAAATTTCCTTGAAGGAAATGTTGGACTTTGCCATGTATGGCACGGTGATCCCCCAGTTGTGGTAAGCGGAACCGAAAGCAACGGTACCGTCACCGACGGAAACTTGCCAGCTCTTCTTGAATTCTTCAGGAGCGAACTGCTTGATGAGTCTGTTGACCTTCTTGATGGTCTCTGTGAAACGGGCCATCATGTCTTCAGGGGTGACTTGAAGTTCGTTGATCAAACGGTCAACCTTGTTAATGAACAACACAGGCTTGACCTTTTCTTTGAGTGCTTGGCGAACGACGGTTTCTGTTTGAGGCATTGGACCTTCAACAGCACAAGCGAGGATGAAACATCCGTCGACTGCACGCATTGCACGTGTCACGTCGCCACCGAAGTCAACGTGACCTGGTGTGTCGATGAGGTTGATGAGGTAGTCTGTGCCTTCAACGCCGTGGACCATTGAAGCGGATGCCGCGTTGATGGTGATTCCACGAGCAGATTCTTGTTCGTCAAAATCGAGAACACGTGCTGCACCTGCAAGTTCGCTCGACATCATTCCAGCACCTGCGATGAGGTTGTCGGACAGGGTCGTCTTTCCGTGGTCAATGTGTGCTGCAATGCACAGATTTCGAATTTGTGGCAAAATGTGCATGACCTCTGTGGCCTTCTTGATGTTGTCTTCCTTTCGTCCCATGAAATCACCTGTGACTTCTCGTCGTTCTTGGCCACCTGAAAGGGGTTCTTAAGGACCTCGCAACGTTCCCAAAGAAAGCGATGCTGTGAGCCAACAAAGTTTCCACTCGTATGGGTTCTAAACCGGAGTTGATCCGGAGTTCACAAGAGCGCCGAAGCAATCAGCGGGCGGAGGCAGCGATGCGCTCCAACTCTTCCTTTTTGCCAACAGCATAGGAAGTCACGTCGCCTGCAGCAGCCTTGGTCAGTTCATTGGTGATGCAACCGGTCAAGGTTCGCTTTGACTTGTGAGTGCCTTGTTGTGCGCCCTTGGCGAGGTTGCGAAGTGCAACGTCAAGTCGGCGGGATGGTGAGGAGTCAACGGCCTTGGGCTGTGAAACTGCACCAAACTTGATTCGAGTGATTTCTTCCATAGGTGCTGCGTTGCACAGGGCATCAACAAACACTTGGAGTGGGTTGTTGCCAGACTTTGCAGCAATGGTGTCAAGTGAAGTTTCGAACGCCTTCATGGCACCTTGTTTCTTTCCAGTGTATGGACCTGTGCGCATGAGTTTGTTGATGTAACGCTCAACGACAGAGAGTTTAGCCTTGCCAAACCAAGCGTTTGCGTGTCGTCCACCAGTGTGCGGAACACCAACGGTTGAGAGGTTGATGTAAGGTGCGAGTCCTGGATCTTTGCAGGTGATGGCGGATGCGTCCCACTTGCCAAAGACAAGGGTTCCAATTCCTGCAATTGGTCGAACTTCTTCGACTTCTTCCACAGCTTCTTCGACGATTTCTGTTTCGGACATGATAGGCACCTCAGCGGATAGGCTTCTCCTTTCGCCCACGGACCATTTCATCAAGTGAAACGCCGTTGACGTGGATGACCTTGTATCGGACACCGGGAATGTCACCGTATGAACGACCCATGCGTCCACCGATACCTTCGACCATCACTTCGTCGTGTTCATCGATGAAGTTGATTGCACCATCGCCAGGAGCGAAGGCCGTGAGTTTGTTTCCGTTCTTGATCAAGGAAATCTTGACGGCTTTGCGGATTCCGGAATTTGGTTGCTTTGCCTCGATACCGACTTTTTCGATGACGATACCCTTGGCCTGAGTGGACCCAGCAAGAGGGTCGTGCTTTGCTCGCGACTTGAGCATTCGCTTCTTGTATCGGCGATCGGACCATCGGAATTTTTGGCGGTCTTTTGCCATCTTGGCACCGGCGAATAATCCTCTACCCATGATAATCACTGCATTGAAGCACTTCGCCGACTTGAAGCCCCTATTTAACAACAACCATTCGGGCGGGTCAGCCCTCATTCAAACCCAGACCTTCGTTTGGATGAATTTTGCTCCGATATTGGCCTTTCTGAGATGGTTCAAATTCCTTCGGCCACGAGTGATTTGTGAACGAAAGTTCAAGCGGCGGATGCCGGTGGGCGGGGCATGGCGTTTCGTGATCATCTTGGTGCAGCACACACTGAATCTGCTCCGGTGAGCATCATTCACGGCTTATGGGAACACTCCCGTGCTTCGCATCATGCCTTGACCGTCTTCGACAACTTGGTGGAGACACCAGGTCATCGGGCAGCTGTCAATATTCTCACCCGCGACCGCCTTTGTCAAGCGATTGGGATTTCACCAGAGGAATACATCGACACCCTTGGTTGGGCCATGGACAACCCAAGCGAACCGGTCATCGTCGATGCCTCCGAAGCCGAATGCTTCGACAACATCCAGGAAAAAGTCAACATTATGGATCTTCCAATTCCTCATCACTGGCCTCAAGACCGTGGCCGCTACTCTTCCGCAAGCGTGATCATTGCCGAAGACAATGGCATTCGAAACATGTCGTTCCACAGACAATTCGTAAGGGACGAAAATCACCTGGTTGTCCGTCTCGTTCCTCGGCACCTACGTACCATGACCATGACGGCTCGTGAAAACGGTGGCGAGGTCAACATTGCAGTGGTCAACGCACCTGACCCGGTCGTGTTGTTGGCTGCAGCTATGTCGTTTGATGACAACATTGACGAATTGACCATCGCTGCTGCACTGCACGAGAAACTCTACGGCAAACCCCTTCGTTTGACTCGAATGCCAAACGGTGTGTTGGCTCCAGCTGATGCAGAATATGTTCTGTGGGGGCGGATCACCGGGGAAAACGATGACGAAGGCCCCTATGTTGACATCACGGGTACTGTGGATGATGTGCGCCAAGAGCCCGTGATTGAAATCGAAGGCGTCATTCACCGCAATGACCCTATTTTCCACGCCTTAATTCCCGGAGAGGCCGAGCACAAGACATTGATGGGCTTGCCAAGAGCACCAACCATCAAAGCAGCCGTCAACGAAGTATGCGAATGCCTGGACGTTCACATGACGGAGGGTGGCTGCGGTTGGCTTGCTGCGGTTGTGAAAATCCGACGAACAAAAGAAGAAGATCCAAAGAACGCGATTATGGCTGCCCTCGCAGGTCATCGCAGCATGAAGATGGTGACGATTGTCGATGAAGACATCGACATCACCGATCCAGTGCGCGTCGAATGGGCAAAGGTAACCCGCTGGCAACCTGACACAGACACGATTGTCCTGTCCCACCAAAAGGGCAGTTCACTCGACCCCTCGCGAGACAGCGATGGGCTCACCGCAAAGGTAGGCTTTGATGCTACCTTGCCTTGGGGCGTCGACCATGAAGGCTTCAAATCCGTTCAATGATGCGAATCCTCCGTAGGTTTGTTAGGTGAACCTCACCAGTTCAATTCATGTCGGGGGATAATGCATCGCTGTTGCAACACCCTCGCCGGAACCTCGGCAACCGGTACCGGAGTCAAGCTCAGAAGTTTGCCCGTTTGGCGGCTAAGGATGAAGCACGGTTCGGTGAAAACATGGCATGGGCCGAGCAAAACGCACGCCAAGCCCTGCTGCATGACTTCACAGAAGAACAAAATTGGCGTTGCCTTGCAGATTTGAAATTAATTCTTGGTGACAGCGCAGGCCTCGAAGCTCTTTTGGAAGATTTGTTCGTAGTCTTAGGCCGAGATCCGGAGCAGGTTGGTCAACTCAAAGGCATTGACTTCCTCCTCGTAGGCGGGGAATTGCTTGAAGCAGCGTTCCTGAAGGACCCACTTGAACCAGATGCTTGGTGGTCGCTCATTGATTCAATGGAAAACACAGATCAAGCAGTTTTGGATTTTTCAAACCGATGCAAGCGTCTTGATTTCAGCGATCAAAGAGCCAACATTGTCTACGGTCGACGTTTGGAACGTCTCCGTTCCAGCGGTCGAGAAGATCGGTTCATTGAACTCTCACGTCACCTTTTGGCTCACCGACCGAACAACCACGAACTGTGGATGGAATTGGGACGGTTGTATGAACGGCGTGGAGAAAGCGATGAAGCATGGCTTTGCTATGACCACGTCCAGAGTCTTCGACCTCACACCAACCCCCGCGATGAATTCCTCGCCCGACTCAAGCAAGGTATGGATGGAGTTGACGCTGGTCCATGGACGCGTCCCAATGTGGAGAAGCGGTCAGAATTTTTGACACAAATGCAAAACCTCTCTCAACGCATTTCAGTGACCCAACCGCAAGATAATCAAGAAATCGAGGCCGTCGAAACAGAGCGAAAAGATCCAGATTTGATTCGGCTCGAAGCGCTGTTGGAAGCAGGCGACGCCTCTGAGGCATTTTTCTACGCAAGGCGACTTGTAGCCCAAGGGGAAGCATGGGCAGAGGAATGGGTCGAGAAAGCCAAACTTGCATTTGAGGCTTGACCATGGATGCGGATGATCCCGTTTTCGTTTTGGCATGGGTCACCGTTCGGGGCCAACCTCCAATGAAAATAGGTGAGGGTGGACGCGTGCTGTTTGTCAAACACCCGACGCGTGGTTGGGAGATTCCAGGAGGGCACCTCGAACCTGGCGAAACACCAGAACAAGCACTTTTGCGGGAACTTAAGGAAGAGACAGGAGTTGAGGGTGAATTGGTGTGCTGGAACAAATCCTACTACCCAAAGGGATGGGTTGCGCATGTCGTCACGGATGCCACGCCGCTTGATTCATGGTTCGTTGATGACGCTAAAGTGGCAGAGGTCCGTTGGTGGAAACAAGTCCCACCAGTGATCGAGTGGACGAAAGAAGAATTTGAAGACCTTTCACATTGGCACTGCAATTCTGAGTGAACCCTACCGAACAACACGGCACCCTGAGAGCCCTCGGATACAGGCTTGTCGTGTACAAGGGGATTTCTCGTAGCCGGATACGCGTACAACCGTAGCCTATGAAAGGACGGACTGCAATCCCATTAATTCAGTAAATGCTAACTCATCGGTCTAAGCAGAAACCCATTGATGTATCTGTTAATCGATTGCATGATGCTCTGATTATACTCGTAATTGTCATCAAACTAATAATAGTTTATATCTTTTAACTTAATCAACAG
>Ga0209631_10000587_pt1 | contig 49560 bp, 39 predicted proteins | sample COG_08_FD_184752 | JGI IMG/M metagenome (GOLD analysis project Ga0209631, IMG submission 184752) | Pelagic Microbial community sample from North Sea - COGITO 998_met_08 (SPAdes) (version 2) | ecosystem: Environmental > Aquatic > Marine > Neritic zone/Coastal water | place: Helgoland, sampling... | reverse complement strand
CCGGTGATTCTTCCGGGTGACCCCCATAGTAGCGTTCTGATTAAAGCTATACGCTACAAGAGTAATGATCTGCGTATGCCACCAGATAGAAAGTTGTCTGAGGAAGAAATTGCGGATATTGAAAATTGGATTATTAGCGGGGCCAGTGATCCACGAGAAGAGAAAATTGGGATTGTAACAAAGGGAAAACAATTTCAGGTCAAGGGATTAGTTGAGGGGCGCAAATATTGGGCATTTAAGGCGATAGAAGATCAACCATTACCCAGCGTACATTTAAAGAACTGGCCCAATGAGCCTATAGACTATTTTATTTTAGAAAAATTGGAATCTAAGAAGCTAAGCCCAGCTATGCAAGCTGATCAAAACACATTACTTAGGAGAGTTTATTTCGATTTAACCGGACTTCCGCCAAGTCCTGATCAAATCAAAGCCTTTGTTTCGGATCGTTCCTCTGGTTCATATTCTAGGTTGGTGGATAAACTACTTAATTCAAAAAGGTTTGGAGAACGATGGGGGCGTCATTGGTTGGATGTGGCTCGTTACGCAGATACGACTGGTGGTGGGCGTAATAACCCATTTCCAAATGCAAGTCGATATCGTGACTATGTGATTGATAGTTTTAATAAGGACAAACCGTTTGACCGTTTTATTATCGAGCAAATTGCCGGAGATTTGATCCCCGCAAACTCCGACTCTGAGTATAATGAAAATTTAACGGGTACGGGATTTTTGGCTCTCGGTCCCCATAACTACGAATTGCAGGATAAAGAACTCTTGAGAATGGAGGTGGTTGACGAACAGCTTAGTACGGTCGGGAGTGCATTTATGGGTATTACGATGGGGTGTGCCCGTTGTCATGATCACCCCTTTGATCCGATTCCAACAAAAGACTACTATTCAATGGCGGGTATCTTTCGAAGCACTAATAGTTTAGTTCCGGGAAATGTAGCCGGTTTTCACGAAAGAGAATTGCGTGATGAGTTTAGCTTACAGAGAAAAGAACATAGTAAGGTCTTGGCCTCCTTTGAGAAGAAATTAAAAGAAGCCCTTTCAGCATTGAAGTCATTGGGAGGCGAAAAGGTAATTTCGCATACCAGGCAAAGATTTTTGGATCCACTTTCCCTTGATGGAGTGATTGTGGATGATTCAGATGCCAAATTGTCTGGAAAATGGATTTCTTCCACCCATAATAATGGTTTTGTTGGAAAACGATATTTGCACGATGATAATAAGGACAAGGGTAACAAATCGATTACTTTTTCAGCAAACATTCCACATCAGGGAGAATATGATGTGCAAGTCTCTTATACTAGTGGACCAAATCGGTCGAAGAGAACTCCGGTGACTGTTATGCATGCGGATGGTGAACAGAAAATCTACATTGATCAAACTAAAGCCCCAAATATACTTGGTTCATTTAAGTCCGTTGGAAAATTTAATTTCGATAAGAGAGAGAGGGATGTTGTCCAGATTACAACCGAAGGAACAACGAAAGTAGTGATCGCGGATGCGATTCGTTTGGTACCGGTAATTAAAGAATCCATTGCTGATCGTTCTCGATTACCCGCAGTTGATTCTGAGAATAAAACAAGGGTAAAAATTCAGATTAAGAACGCAGAAAAACAAGTTGCTGAATGGAAAAAAGCTATTGAGGATCATAAAAAGAAAAAGCCGCCCAAAGTTCAAAAGGTCATGTCCGTTTTGGAGCAGAAAGAAGTGGGTGATGGGCATATCCATCTTCGGGGGGGGATACGTAATTTGGGACCGATTGTTCCGCGGGGTTTTTTGGTCGTCGCAACGCCTGAAAATTTGTCCCCTTATCCTCAGATCCCGGAATCATCAAGCGGTCGATTGGAACTTGCACGTTGGATATCATCTCCCCAAAACCCTCTTACTGCACGAGTATTTGTCAATCGAGTGTGGCACCATCTGTTTGGTCGTGGAATCGTGGTGAGTCCAGACAATTTCGGAGAAATGGGTAATCGTCCTACCCACCCTGAACTTTTGGATTATCTCGCTCAGTTTTTCATTGATAAAAAATGGTCCACCAAAGCACTCATCCGTAAGATTGTTCTGTCGAGTACCTATCAAATGTCCTCTTCCGCTTCTACATATGTATTAAAGGAGGATCCCGAGAATCAATTTTTTTCCAGGCATAACCGACGAAGATTGGAAGCGGAAGCGATTCGGGACGCCATGCTTTTGGCCAGTGGGCAGATTTCTTTTAAAAACTCCAAAGTGAACCAAAACCGCTCATTATTTGAAAAAATTGATCGAAATAAAGTTCCTGAAATTTTTGATGTATTTGATTATCCAAACCCTGGATTGGTTTCTGGTAATCGTAATACCAGTACAGTTCCCACCCAAGCATTGTATATGATGAATAATGACTTTGTAATGAAGCAATCTGAACTTACTGCCCAAAAAATTCTTGTTCACCAGGATTTAGATGAGGAAGACAAGATTAAATTGGCTTTTTTGAGCTGCCTTGGCCGTGGTCCACATGATGAAGAAATAAAATTCATTAATGGTTATTTAGGCCAAAGCCTAAATGGGAAAATAAGTTCAAAAGCAATGGAAGGTCTTGTGCATTCTCTTTTTGCATGTTTGGATTTTAGATATCTTAATTAATTAAATTATGATTAGGCACCCTCAAGAATTATCCCGTAGAAATTTACTGAAGTCAGTAGCTTGTGGATTTGGTTCTCTTGCCTTGGCTGGTTTAGAGCATGCGAATGCTCAACCACCGAGTTCGCTATTGGCGAGGGCTTCCTATTTTCCCCAACGAGCTAAGCGTGTAATCTTTATTTTCATGGCAGGCGGACCCAGTCATGTGGATACTTTCGATTTCAAACCGGAACTTTTCTCTAAAGACAATAAGCAAGTTGATTTTGTTGGTGTGCGCACTAACACTTTTGGTAAAGCGAGTAAGCGTACTTTGATGAAACCTCTCTGGGAATTTAAGCAGTATGGTCAATGCGGGAAGTATGTATCCTCTTTGTTTCCCCATATTGCTCAACATGTTGATGAACTCGCTTTTATTCATTCCATGCATACGGAAGGAGTTGCTCATGGTCCCTCTACCCTATTTATGCATACAGGAGCCACTAACTTGGTTCGTCCATCTATGGGGAGTTGGATTTCATATGGCCTTGGGACGGAGAATCATAATTTACCCGCTTTCGTAACGATTTCCCCATCTTCAAGCAAAGGTGGGCCACGAAATTACGGTAATGCTTTTTTGCCATCCATTCATCAGGGCACAGCTCTGGGAAGAGCAGGGAATGTCAATGGGGCCAAGATACGAAATGTAGAGAATGCGATGCTTAACGATTCTCAAAGAAAAAGTCGTTTCAATCTATTGCAGCATTTAAACGCTGTTCAATCGAGTGGCTATTCTCAGGATGATGAGATGGAGGCGACCATTGAAAATTACGAGTTGGCTTGGCGAATGCAAATGGAGGCCCCCGAATTAACTGATTTGTCCAAAGAGACGAAGGCTACCAGAAGCATTTATGGTATAGACGAGAAATATACAGATGATTTTGGTAAGCAATGTCTACTAGCCAGAAGAATGGTCGAACGAGGAGTTAGGTTTGTAAGCGTTAATTATTCGGATGAATCGGCTAATCCAAGGTGGGATCAACACGGTAATATGCCGAAACATGCCGATCACGCCAGAGCAACGGACAAACCGGTCGCTGGATTATTACAGGATCTGAAAGCCCGGGGTTTATTGGAAGATACATTGGTGTGGTGGGGAGGCGAATTCGGAAGAACACCTTTTTCTCAAGGAAAAGATGGAAGGGATCATAATCCGCGTGGCTTTACGGTATTTCTTGCCGGCGGCGGAATAAAACCTGGAATTTCTTATGGTTCAACGGATGAAATTGGAGGGGTCGCGGTGGAGAACCGGGTTCATATGCATGACTTGCATGCCACCATTTTGCATGCTATGGGATTAGATCATGAAAAATTAACCTACAGTTATGCAGGTAGGGATTTTCGATTGACTGATGTTTATGGTCGGGTGGTAAAGGAATTGTTTTCCTAGAATTTCATGAAATAAACTTAAAGAATTAAACTAAAAAAAAGGAAGGCAACCCCTTTAATAATTTAATGTGGAGTAAGAATGTTTAGTCTAAGTTATTTTATTTGAGGACTGCTTTTAGTTAGTAAAGTGCTTGCAAGATTTAATGTCAGCTGTTATTTCTGATCGCTTTCTCAAATTTTTGTACCCCCACATTTATCATGTCTGAATTAAGTGATTTAACTATTAAGGTAGCACCGCGCGATCAAACTGGGCGCCAAGCTTGCAACAAACTTCGTGCATCAGGTAGAATACCGGCAGTTCTTTACGGAAAAGAACTCAATAAATCTGTCTCTTTAGAAGATAGATCCATGAGAATTTTACTTCGAAAGGCTTCTGGGACATCTTCATTGCTTCGATTACTTGGAGAAAAAGGTGAAGATGAGTTAGTATTGATCAAGGATATGCAAATGGATCCAATAAAAAATAGTATCCTGCATATCGATTTTGTACAAGTCAATCGGGGGGAAGATTTGCAAACTAAAATCCCTCTTACTCTCAATGGAGAAGCTGAAGGAGTTAAAACAGAAGGAGGAATTTTGGAGGTATTGGTAAATGAGGTCGAAATTCGTTGCCGACCAAGTAACTTACCAGCTCAGATTGAGTTAGATATATCAAACCTCGCACTAGGTGAAAATCTTCAAATCAAGGATTTGCCCAAATTAGATGGTGTGGAATATGTTGCAGAGCCAGATGGAATGTTGGTTTCATGCGTTGGAAGTGCTGGTGGGCGTTCATCTGCAGAGGATGAAGAAGAATCAACTGAAGGGGAAGCAAGTGATGCTGAATCCGAGGACTCTGCATCTGATGAGGGGGCAAAGGAGTAACCTTAATCTTATCTCTATTTTATTTGATGAACCGTGGGAAATTTCGCAATCATTGGTCTTGGCAATCCGGGACAGGTTTATCAAAAAACTCGCCACAATCTAGGCTTTTGGTTGGTTGACGCAATTGCAGAGAGGGAAAATTTAGTGTTTCAATCAAGTAAGGATTTTCACGCCGATCATTTAGTTATGTCACGAAAAAATAACCGAATTTTATTAGTTAAGCCTAAAACCTTTATGAATGAAAGCGGGAAATATCTTTCGAAAATACTTTCTTACTTTCGATGTCCGCCAGAAAATGTTGTACTTGTACATGATGAATTAACCCTCCCGTTTGGAGAATTGAAAATATCTCACAAAAAGGGAACCGGTGGTCATAACGGTGTTGCTAGCGTGATCAGTTTTATTGGTAATTCATTTATGCGATTTCGTTTAGGGATCGGTTCAAAGCCCTTTCCTCAAATGAAACTTTCAGACTTTGTCCTTTCCAAATTGTCTTTGGAGGAATGTAAATCCTTAGACAGTAAAAAAGAAAATCTCATCGATGCACTTTATGGTCTTATCGATAACGGCGTGGACGCCACAATGAACTTAATTAACCAAACTAAACCTTCCCAACTATCCTCATGAATAAGCGAAATTATTTAGCTACTATTGTATACGATGCCCACGGTGCAGATGGATCTGCAGACGAGATGATTCCAAAACTTAGTGAAATTATCCGTCAAGTCGAAGGTGAAGTAACCAAAGTTGATAACCAAGGATCACATGACTTTATATATCCGCAAAGCAAAGACAGAACATCTGGAACTTTTCTTCAATTTGAAATTGAATCCGATTCAGAAATGCCAACTCGTTTAAAAGAAAAATTAAAGTTGGAGAAAAAGGTTGATCGTATTCTCATCGAGCGCAAATAATAGGAATCGTTTTTTAACCTAAATTTATTTTCAAAATGGCATCTCTTAATAAAGTTCTACTTATCGGTAACCTAACCCGTGATCCCGATGTTAGAATGATGTCAAATGGTCGTCCCGTTTGTAATTTTGGTTTGGCATTAAACAGATCTTACAAAGATGCTGAAGGAAATCGAAAGGAAGAAACAACTTTTGTTGATGTCGAGAGCTTTGGCCCGAGAGCTGAAGCAATTGGAAGATTTTTCACGAAAGGGCGTGCTATTTTTATTGAAGGTCGACTAAAGCTCGACCAATGGGAGTCGAAAGAAGGAGAAAAGCGAAGTGCATTGCGGGTTGTGTTAGATAGCTTTGAGTTTGTAGACACCAAGCAAGACGGAGGTACTGGTGCTTCTAAAACTTTTGAATCTTCCTCTTCGCCGGCACCCTCCACAAAATCTCCGTCGAGTTCAGAAAACCCCAGTAATGACACCTCTTCTTCAAACACTGATTTGGATGACGATGTTCCTTTTTAACCACCCACTTATCATTTTTTAAATTATGGCCACAACAGAAGTATTACTCGTAGAACATATTAGCAATCTTGGAGCGGAAGGAGATGTTGTAAAAGTTCGTCCCGGATACGCACGAAATTTTCTATTGCCTCAAAAAAAAGCCGTTCATTTAAATTTGGCTAATAAGAAAAAGCTGGATGCACTTAAGGTTGCTCGTGCTGCAAGAGAAACTGAAGAGCTTCAAAAGTCTCAGGAAATTGCAACAAAACTTAAGGAAACCAAGATTGCAGTGGCAGTTAAAACTGGATCCGGTGGCAAACTTTTTGGTTCCGTAACTGTTAATCATATTCTTGAAAAACTTAATGAGCGCGGTTTTATTTTTGATAAAAAACATGTCAGTTCGTTTTCACCGATTAAGGAACTTGGAAAAACTATCATTACATTATCGCTTCACAAAGATGTAGATGTGGAGATTGAAGTAGAAGTTGTTTCGGAAAACCCCATAGAAGAGGGAGAATAATTCTCCATCTAAGATTAAGATATTAGGATTCCCCGAATGCCAACGATAGAATCTTCTACTCAGAAAGAAAAATCGGTTGGTCGGTATGACGCAGCAGGATTAAAGAAAAAATCTACGGTTAATGAAACGATAGAGGGAAAGCCCTTACCCAGTAACCTGGACGCGGAGCAGGGTCTGCTTGCTGCTTGTATTATGGATACATCCGGTGAGGTTATGGGTAGATGTGCAGAACAGGCAATTGGTTCCGATCATTTTTACAATCTTAATCACCAAATAATTTTTGAAGCACTTCTTGACTTAAATCGTGAAAATAAGGCAGCAGATGAAATTCTTCTGGCTGAGAAGTTAGAATCCCGGTCTCAGTTAGAACAGATAGGTGGACAAAGTGCCCTGTTCGATCTAACATCAAGAATTGATACTACCGCTCATGCTACTTATTGGCTAGAAATTGTTAAGGAAAAAGCACTTCTCCGTCGGTGTATATATGTAGCGTTTGAAATTATTGATGGTGCTAATAATCTACAGGGCGAAGTTGATGATTTTCTGTCAGGAATGGAGCAGCGGGTTTGTGAGCTAGGCGATGATCAAAATACTCGTTCATCTATTCACTTTCGAGAACCTATTCAAAAGGCAATGGGAGAAATTCAGAAAATGCTCTCGAAAGAAGAGGTAGATGGATTACTTACAGGTTACAAAGACCTAGACAATTTAACCAATGGCTTAAAGGCTGCTGAAATGATTGTTATTGCCGCACGGCCTTCCGTTGGTAAAACAAGTTTGGCGATGAATATGGTGGAGAATATGGTTTTTTCTCCTAAGTACATTGACAACCCCAAAAACATCTTAGTTTTTAGCCTTGAAATGAGTGCGTCATCTCTTGCCATGCGTCTCATTTGTGGAAAAGCGAAAGTTAATATGAATGATTTACGTAAGGGCTTTGTTGCTAAAGATTACGCCGAAAGACTTAATGGAATTAGCCAGCAATTCCAGCAGGCTCCGATTTGGGTTGATGATACAAGCGGGTTGAGCATAAATCAAATCCGAGCTAAAGCTCGGAGGGTGAAGTCGAGAAATGGGCTATCTCTTATCGTTGTTGATTATTTACAATTAATTTCAGGTGACCGCTATTCTTCCTCGCGTGAAAATGAAATTTCAGTCATCTCTCGTGGCCTAAAATCCATGGCTAAAGAATTAGAAGTGCCAGTCATTGTTTTAAGCCAGCTGAATCGTGATTCAGAAAAAGAAAAGAGAGATCCCAGACTATCTGATTTAAGAGAATCTGGTTCAATCGAACAGGATGCTGATATTGTGATGTTGCTTGGAAAAGAAAGAAAAGGCGAAGACATTCGTGCTAGCGATGTTCCACAGCAAGACGGAGAAACACAGGGGGAGGATTTTGAGCCAATTAAGTTAATTCTTGCTAAACAGAGGAATGGCCCAACTGGATATGTAAACCTTGCCTTTATCAGAAAATATACGAGATTTGAGAGTGCACAGTATGACCCTCGACTTAACTAATTATTAGATGAGAATCCTTCGCTCAATTTTTCCATTCATTTTTCTTCTTTCAGGAATTATTATTTTGTGGTCACAAGTAATTCCAGATGGAAAAACTATTTCTTCAATATCTGTTCAGTTAGAAGGTCCTGATACGATTGGAAAATCGTTTATTTTGCAAAATCTGCAAATAGAGACTGGAATTCCCTACAAATCGAATGCAATTGATAAATCAATTACAAACCTTATGGAAACGGGGGCAATTGATGATGTAAAAGTCTTCCTCGACCCTGATTTAACTACTGATAGCGAAGTTGCATTAGTTTTTAAAGTTAGAACTAAATCACGAATAGGAAAAATTATTTTCGAAGGAAATGAAAAAATATCAAATGGAAAACTTGAGAAATCAATTGAAATAAGCGTAGGTGAACTATTCGACGAAGCTGAAATTAAAGCTGACCAAGGGAGCCTACAGGAATTATATTTAGAAAAAGGTTTTTGGAATTCACAAATAGATGCTCAAATCGTAAGAGATGAGGGAAAGAGAAGCGTTACAGTAGTTTTCAATATTATTGAAAATGAAAAACGAAAAATAAGTAAAATTATTTTCGAAGGAAACAAGAATATCCCTGAAAAAAAATTACTTAAAGCAATGGACACAGCACCTTGGCGCTTCTGGCGCTTTTGGTCTAAAAGGTCTCGATATCAACCTGTAATATTAGAGGACGATTTGGATAAATTAAGAACACTGTACAGGGACGAAGGATTTTTGGATGTTGCTATTAAACAAAGTGGGGTAAAAATTATACCTGAAGGTAAAAGTTCATTAAATATTGTACTTGAAGTTACAGAAGGTAAGAGGTCTTATTTCGGAGAGATTATTATAGTTGGAAATCAAGTTATTACGACAGAAGAACTAAAAAGCCTGACGAACAGAGGGGATATAGAACTTAAAACCGGTGATGCCTATTCGCCCACTCTTCTTTCCCGAGAAGTTAACCGACTAAGAAAAAAATATGGAGAGAAAGGATATCTTGACGCACGAGTAATATCTATTAGGAAGCCAAATGTTGTAACTGGGCAGATAGATTTACGGTTTGAGATTACCGAAAATAATAAATTTTCGGTAAATTCAATTCAGGTTCGCGGTAATGAAAAAACAAAAACTATTGCTATAATGCGGGAATTAGCACTGGCTCCAGGCGAGACATTTGATTTACTACGAATGGAAACCAGCGAGGCTCGCTTGAGAAATACGAGGTTTTTTGAAAAGGTAACCTTAGACGATGAGCCGATTACTTCTCAAGACCCTGAATTGCAGAGCAGCAGAAGAAACTTGGTGGTTAATGTAGAGGAAGGGCGTACCGGCCATGTGTCATTTGGTGTGGGATTTAGCTCATTAGAGAAAGCCATGATGTTCGCTGAATTTCGCCAGGGCAACTTTGATATTATGAGATGGAGGAGCCCGCACCGATTACAGGGAGATGGGCAAAAATTCCGTTTGCGGTTAAAGTTAGGTGCACGTAGTAATGAGGCAAGACTTGCTCTTGAAGAACCTTGGTTCATGAACCGGAGGGTCGCTGCCGGCTTTGAATTATTTAGAGAAAAGTCAGACTACTACAGTTCATATTATGATGAGATGCGAGCAGGATTTGAGGTCTATTTTAGAAAGAGATTATTCGAGCTTGTTGAAGGCCGCCTTTTTTACCGATTGGAGGATGTCGAAATTGACGATGTTAGCACTTCGGTTGGTGTTCCTAGTTTTATTAAAGAAGAAGATCTTCTAATTTCGAAAATTGGACTTAGCCTGACCCGAGATACTAGAAATAGTATTCTTTTTCCATCGGAAGGAAGTATTGTCACATTACGTAAGGAATTCGCTGGAGGTCCTTTCGGGGGAGATGCAGATTATGGGCGATTTGAATTACAGGGTGCCAAGTTTTTTCCAACGTTTGACCCTATGGATCAAGTTTTATCAATTGTTGGCAAAACAGGAACCCTGGGACGCTTTGATGGAAAAGATGCAGATGTTCCATTTTTTGAGAAATTCTTTTTGGGAGGTCCTTACAACTTGCGCGGTTGGGATTATCGTGATGCTGGACCTCAATCTTTAGATGAGCCGAATGGAGGTAACTCCTACAGTTATTTAAGTGCAGAGTATACTTTTAAAGTAGCTGACCCATTACGCTTTGCATTTTTCTATGACGGTGGATTTTTGAGAACAGGTGACTTTAAATTTCTTCCTGGGGATAATAATAACGAAGGTTGGCATGATAATTGGGGTCTTGGTGTCCGAATAATGGTTATGGGAATGCCTCTTCGTTTAGACTTAGGTTTTCCAATTACAGATCCATCTAATACAGGAGGATCCCCGCAATTTCATTTCTCTGGTGGTACAAGATTTTAATTTCTCTTCAAAACTTAATAACTTAACTTATTTTCTCTATGTTTAATCTTCGAGGTCTTCTATTCTGTTTAACTATTCTGTTTACAGTTTCTATTTCATCTGCCCAAAAAGTAGCAGTGGTAGATGTTCAAAAAGTTTTTGATGGATATCAAAAAGTCAAGTCTGCGAGAGAGCGGTTAGACAAATCCAAAAAAATTGCAATGGAAGAACTTGAAATTTTTAGAGCTGAAATGGAAAAAATTGTAAAAGAGCTGAAAGAAATGGAAGAAAAAATTAAAAATCCAAATATTGACAGCACTGCTTTAAGATCTGAGTACCAGAAAAAAGTTGAGAAAGCGAAAATTAAACAAGATGATATGGTTTCATATGACAAACGGGCAAAAGCCACAATAAGCCAAAGGCAGAGAAACCTCTTGGTCGAACATCTTGGCGATATTCGTAAGGCTGTTGAGAAAGTTGCAGGGGCAAAAGGATTTGATTTGGTTTTGAATTCTTCTGAAACACAGTTGGGCGTTTTTTATGCTGGTGAAAAGTTTGATGTTACCGAAGATGTTATCGTTACCCTAAATGCTAATCCGAGCAAAAAGTAGATAGTATATAACGGTATTGATGGTAAAAAGTCATGGATTTCACGATCGACCTTGATCAAATTCTTGAACTTTTACCATCATCAAAAGTTGATGGTAAAATAAACGATCCTATTTTAAAAGGCATAGCAGCCTTAGAGCGTGCTGTCCCTGGTGATGTTTCTTTTTTAGGAAATTTAAAATACAAATCTCTTGTTTCTAGCACAGAGGCATCAGTTGTCTTTTTACCTCTTAGTTACGAAGGCGCTCCTAAACAAAATCAAGTGTATTGTAGAATGGAAGACCCTTCACATGGATTGGCAACCGTATGTGAATTCTTGGAAAAAAAATTATACCCTCGACCTGATTCTTATATTCATCCCTCTGCATGGATCGATCAATCAGCAAGGCTAGAAACTGGGGTTTCTGTTGGAGCTTTTAGTTTTATTGGAAAGGATGCACATATTGAAAAAGATGTTTGGATAGGAACGCATTGTCATGTTGGTGACTATTCAAAGCTTGGCAGTGAAACTCTTTTACACCCCGGGGTAAAGCTATTGTCCCGTTGTGAAATAGGAAAAAGAGTAGTCATAAATTCCGGAGTGGTAATTGGTTCAGAGGGGTACGGCTTCGAGCAAATTAAGGGTTCGCATATTAAAATTCCACACCTTGGCCAAGTTATCATTGAAGATGATGTGGAAATTGGTGCTAATACTTGTATAGATCGTGCCCGCTTTGAGGAAACAAGAATTGGAGAAGGAACTAAAATTGATAACCTAGTCCAGATTGGTCATAATGTAAGAATTGGTAAGGGCTGCCTAATTGTAGCCCAAGTTGGCATTGCCGGAAGCGTTCAATTTGAAGATAATGTTGTTGTTGGCGGGCAAGCCGGATTTGCAGGTCATTTAAAAATAGGAAAAGGGGCTAAAATTGCCGGGCAAGCTGGAATTACGAAAGATGTTTCCCCTGGAGCTTTTCTTAAGGGAAATCCTGCAATGCCGTTTCAATTAGCTCAGAGAATTTCTATTTTACAAAAAAGATTACCCGATTTGTTCAATAGATTTGAAGCAACTTTAGATAAGGACTAACTTTAAAAAATGCAAAGCGGGAAACAATTAAAAATTTTTACTGGTAACTCAAACAAACCATTAGCTAATGAAATCTGTAATTATTTAGATGTTCCATTAGGCGATGCAACCGTGACTTCATTTCCTGATAATGAGAGTTTTGTTAGGTATAATGAGAACATTCGCGGTATGGATGTTTTTCTAGTTCAATCTACCTGTTCTCCAGCCAATCATAATGTGATGGAATTGTTAATTATGATTGATGCAGCACGGAGAGCCTCAGCTGCAAGGGTTACTGCGGTGCTTCCTTTTTTTGGTTATTCTAGACAGGATAGAAAAGATCAACCTCGGGTCCCAATTACCTCAAAATTGGTTGCTAATCTTTTAGTCGCTGCAGGTGCAAACCGAATTTTGACAATGGATTTACATGCCCAACAAATCCAAGGTTTTTTTGATATTCCAGTCGATCATCTATATGCATCACCTGTATTTTTTGAAGAATTAAAATCTAGAGATTTAGATAATATGACGGTTTTTTCTCCCGATGTCGGAGGGATGAAAATGGCGAATGCATATGCCGAAGTCTTGGAATGTCCGCTTGGTTTTGTTGCAAAGAGGAGAACAGGAGCTAGCACTGTTGAAGCCATGAATTTAGTTGGAGAAGTAGAAGGGCGCGAAATCCTCATAATTGACGATATGACGGAAACTGCGGGAACTTTGATTGCTGCTGCAAAGATTTTAAAAGATCGAGGTGCAAAAAAAGTAAGTGCTATTGTAAGCCATGGTGTTTTAAATGATACTGGAAAAGAAAGGCTGAGGACTGGTGTCCTTGATGAACTTATTACCACAAATACGGTAAATATGGAGACCGAAGATTTACCAATTAAGAAATTAAGCGTAGCTCCCCTTCTTGGTGAAGCAATCCGAAGAACAAATACTGACAGTAGTATATCCAGCCTTTTTCAAATAAAAGGCTTCTAATTGAATTGAAGCTCTCAAATATAAATTAGACAATAGCTTGGCGTATACACGCTTTATAAATTATGAGATCATATCATTCTATTATTTCATTATTTCTACTATGTAGCTCTTCTTATCTTTACCCACAAAATAAAGGGTTTACTCTTAAAGTTGATGATACTCAGATTGACAGGTCCTATGGAAACGCTCCGAGCAGTTATTCCGCAGCTTTAAAAAATGTTACTCCAGCAGTTGTTGCAGTCACTACGCAGCAAATCGTTCGCCGACTTTATCCTGGAAATTCGTTGAACCCGAAAGAGGAGTTTCTTAGAAGGTATTTTGGTATTCCTGATTTGAGTAAACCACGCATCGAAGAAGAAATGGTCCCTGCTGGTATTGGGTCAGGAGTTATAGTTACACCGGAGGGGCATACAATTACAAATGCACATGTAATTACTGATCCTAGGACAGGGGAACTCGTTCAGGAGGTAATCATCCAATTGTCAAATAAAACAGAATATCAAGCTAAAATTATTGGCTTTGATCGTTCGACTGATGTTGCAGTTCTTAAAATTGAAGCAGATGAAGAACTCCCCCATGTAACACTTGCTAACAGTGATCAATTGGAAGTAGGAGATGTTGTTTTTGCCGCAGGCAATCCATTGGGCATAGGCATGACCGTAACCATGGGTATTGTTTCAGCAACCAAAAGGTCTGAATTAGATGTTCTTGCCCAGGAAGGTTCGTACGAAAATTTTATTCAAACAGATGCTGCAATCAATAGAGGTAATTCAGGAGGTGCGTTAGTTGATGCCAATGGCAGGCTGATTGGAATTAATACAGCAATTATTTCGCAGACAGGTGCCAGCATTGGAATTGGTTTGGCCATACCAGTTAATATGGTCAAGAAAGTACTTACAGATTTAGTTGAACAGGGCGGAGTTCGCCGCGGGTTTCTTGGCGTTGCATTCGCAGATGTACAAGGTGAAAAAGGTGCTATTGTTGGAAAAATTGTTAACGGTAGTGCTGCGGACTTGGCAGGTTTTCAACTTATGGACCGAATTGTGAAGGTCGGGGACACTTTGGTTGACTCAATTAATCAGTCAAGGTTGGCGATTTCACAAACTGCTCCTGGAACGAAGGTTCCAATTGATGTAATTCGTAAGGGTCAAAGAATTACTCTCTATGTGACTTTAGATTTACTTGGTGGTAAATCTAAAGTATCTATTCCCGGAGTTTCTCTGGAAGAGCTTAGTTCCCAGAATCGACTTCAATTTGATATACCGGCAACAACAAGAGGTGTTGTTGTAATAAAATCTACAGGCAAAGCTGAAACATTTAAACAGGGAGTTGTAATAGTTGAAATAAATGGTTTTCAAGTCACCTCAGTCAAAGATGTAGAGGAGCAAATCAAAAGTGGAATCAATCGATTTTATGTTTGGTATAGAGGCAAATACAGGTTTTTGGCCTATAGGATGCCTTGATTCAGATTCAGAAGATTTAACTTCCGGGTTTAATTGGCTTAATTGCCTTTAGTTCTTCAGGTAATTCCTCAGGATTGTAAGTAGGGAAATTTAACTTGAGAAGAGGATTAAAGGGAACATCAAATTCAAGTTTTTCAGTGCTTCTATCTACTAATGCTGTAACGCCACAGACATTGCATTCAGTTCCTTTCAAAATGGCTAGGGCTTCGGAAACTCTTCCACCCTTAGTTACAACATCTTCGACTAGTAAAACTTGATCCTTTTGGGAAAGAGAAAAATTCCTTCTCAGGGCTAGTTTATCGTCTACTTTTTCTAAAAATATAAATCTACAATTTAATTGCCTCGCAATTTCTTGTCCTAAAACAAGGCCACCCATTGCCGGAGAAACAATTGTGTTGGGCTTGGCGATTTGTAACTTGCTTATTAGTAGTTCAGCCAGTCTGGTTACTTTGTCCATGTATTGACAAACTTGTGCACACTGAAAAAAATGTCCGCTACGAAGTCCAGATCGCAATATAAAGTGCCCAGTTAGGAGGGCATTTGTTTCTTTAAAAATTGTGATAACTTCTTTGTCTATTTCCTCTGTCATGAATTCACTTTTTTGATTCACTAGAATTAAGCAACAGAATTCATTCTACTGGTATCAAATGGTAATTAGGTTTCTATTTAGAAAGAATGCTCGGTAGTTAATTGTGGCCAATCCCTTCCGGAATTTTTGGTGAATTAATTACTTTATGATACAATTTAAAATCTATTTCGTAACTATCTGATTTTGCCAACCAAGGTTAACTTCTGGACCCATTCCTTGAAGTTTACCAGATACAACTCTCAGTTCCTGTTGCTTTGTCTCAATAGATTTATCCATTGCTAGTTGGGCTTTCTGAACATCTGAGTAACAACTAATATATTCCTCAGAAGCCTTAAATCCTTTAATTTTTGAGCGAAATACAGCCCCATCCGATTCAAACTTTGTTTTACATTTATCGCAACAGAACCCAATTTTTCTCCCTTCAAAAATAGAAAATTTAGTATCATCTACGGCTTTGTTAGAAACTGGGCAATTTTTGTTTATAGGAGTTTTGTCTGCTGTCTTATCTCCCGCTTCTTTAGCGACCTTCTCCAGTTTCTCTAATTTTAGCTCTTCAGACTTTTTAAGTTTTAATATAGAAGCCTGCAGACCTTTCAGTTGGCTAAGAATTTTATCATAAGATTGTGAGTCGACAAAAGATTTCCTTAGTGTTTCAGCACCTTTGGAGGTGACTTTTGTTTTCCACAGGAAGACTTTTTTAAGTTTTTTAAGTTTTTTAAGTTTTGGAATTGAAGCATCCGTAACTTGTGTTCCATATAGATTGAGATACTCGATATTGGGTAACTTAGATAAGTGATGTGTGGCTTCATCGGTTAAATTGGTATTTTCTAGGTGAAGGCGAGAAAGAAGAAGATGCCCGGATAAATCAGCAATTCCCTGATCAGTTACTCCAGTTCTAGCAAGATTCAGCCAAAGAAGTTGTTTTGATATGGGTTTGAGTAGGTTAATGTTTTCATCAGTGAAATTTTTGCCAGTGTAGGAAGCGTTGACATAAATAGTGTTTGTATTTTGGGCTATAGGCATGACTAACAGCCCAGCTTCTCGAATTTTTTCCAACGAATCTGGATCTGCAGGCGGAACAATCGGTAATTTGGGTTGAAGTGCTAAACTTTTTGACAAAAGTTTTTTTGGCATATTTTTAAAAACATGCAGAGCATACTTTTTTGATTGTTCATCTAAGTCAGAAACAAGAAGGTCAAAAGATGCTCCCATAGAAATCCATGCTTTCATAACCGTTAGCTCTTCCTTGGTCACAGGGTTATAATGGTCTTCATCCTCCATAGGGGGCATGGCTTCGTCATCGTCTTTGGGCAGTGTAATTCGATAAATTAATTCACTATCATCAATATTACCCTTAATTAAAATATCTTGTCCAACTCCGCTACCACCTTTGAGAAAGTCTTCTCTTGTGTGAAGTTTCAGTTTCCCTTTACTTTTATTTGGACCATGGCATTCTAAACATTTTGCTACAAAAACAGGCTGAATTAGACTATCGAAAACCTTTTTTTTGGAATAGTTTTCTTCAGCAATAAGTTGTAATGAATGAAAAGTAAGTGTGATGCTAATAAAAATATTCAAGAGTTTCATAATTCGTTTGGAAAAAAGTTTTATAGTAATAAATCTAGTGTTTTTAATAAACCTTGCAAGGGAACGATTGTTTTATGAGTAAGAAAGTTGACTGGGGTAAGGAGTTATGGTGTGTTTTGCTTTTCGGTTGCATAGGATTTACTGTTTGGCCCTTGATGGTCTATTATTTGGGGCAAGCATTGCATGTTAGTTACTTTATGGACCTTCCTTTGCGAACTTGGGCTGAGCAAAAAGTGTATGGTCCATTATCTTGGTACAACTTTCGCTCCATTTTGAGTTTTCTTTTTCTTTTGTTTCCTTTGATTTTTTCTATTTTCTTGCGTTCTTTACTTTGCTGGGCTCGTAAATAACTCTTCTATACCGAAGATGGAACAGTACTTTCCTGATGTTTGCAAAAGTTTGCGTACGCCCCATTTATCCCTAGTAATTCTTGGTGAGTTCCTTGCTCTTTGATTTCACCATGATTCAGAAAAATTATTTGGTCAGCTTCCCGAATGGTACTAAGACGATGTGCGATAATCAGGGTTGTCCTATTTTTAGTCAGCTTATTTAAAGCGATTTGTATTTGCCTTTCAGTTTCTACATCTACGCTTGAGGTTGCTTCATCTAAAATAACAATAGGTGGAGACTTTAGAATCGCACGAGCAAGGGTCAGCCTTTGCTTTTCTCCCATACTTAATCTTATTCCCCTTTCTCCTATCAATGTGTCCAGACCTTCAGGAAGTTTTTGAACAAAATTCCATGCACTTGCTATTTCTAATGCGGCAACAATTTCTTCATTGCTAGATGATGGAGATGCGAGCAAAAGGTTTTCTTTTATTGTTGTATCAAACAAAAATGGATCTTGTGAAACTAACCCAATATTGCTTCGAAGTGTGCTTAATGAAAAATCTCGAACATTAATGCCGCCGATTGAGACTGACCCTTTTTCGACATCGTAGTAGCGAAGCAGAAGATTTGCTATGGTACTTTTTCCCGCCCCGGTTGGCCCAACCAGGGCTGTCGTTGAGCCTGATGGCAAAAAGAAATCCAGATTTTTTACTATGGATTGCCTTTGGTCATAGGCAAAAGTTACATTTGAGAATTTAATAGAATCCTTGTTTGTCGGGAAAGGGATAGATTTCATAGGGTCTTTAATTGAAATTTCTTCATCCAGAATTTCAAAAACCCTTTCTCCTGATGCTTTCCCTGCAGAAATCATGTTGTTGATTGAAACCAACTGCCTTACCGGCTCGTAAAACATATTAGCATAGAGTAGAAAAGCAAAGAATTGCCCATTAGTAAAAGCGGGGTCAGTTTGTAAAAGGTATGCTCCCATCCCTACTACCGCTAGGATTCCCAGCGAGGACGTAAAGCTTGCACTGGGCCCCTGAATAGACCATCGGTACATCGCTTGGAGCGATTTAGCTTCCAACTTCTTACTACAGGTAAGGAACCTATCTTTCTCTCTTTCTTTTAAATCAAATGAGTGAATTAACCGGTTACCTTGAATATCTTCGACCAATAGAGAATTCAAATCACCGGAAGCTTCTCTTACTGCCTTCCAATTTTTTTTAGAAACTTTGGAATATCGAAAAGCCATTATTATTAGTACGGGTAGAGGTAGAAAAACGAGTGCAGCCAATCTTGGTTCCTGTACAAACATCATTATCGTTACTCCAATTAATGTAAGTACTGCTATTACTCCCTGCTCGGTGCCATCCAGTATTGCCCGTTCGACATTTTGGACATCCTCTACTACCCGTGATGAGATATCACCACTTTTTCTTCTGTCGTAAAAGTTAATTGGTAAATCAAGTAACTTGTCGTGAAGAGCTTTTCTAATTCTTATTATAACCTTTTGTTCTAATTTGTTATTTACTCTAATTCTTAAGCAATTCAAAATCTCTTTGGACAGAAAAAGCCCACCAATTAAAAGAATGCCGTTGGTTAGGATTTTGGAATCTTTGAATCCTTCTGCAAAAATTTGATCTAGAACTCGTTGAATTGCTGATGGAACCATTACTGAAAGGATAGTCATGGCGAAAGCCAATGTTAGCGTCACCGCAAACAGAACTTTAAATTCGAAAATATATGCAGAAATTCGTTTTATTACTTTTTTGTTTTTGCTTTGTTTCATGTATGGTGTTGAACAGATAGGTAAAACCTTTTTTTTAATTTTGACAAATATCGACAACAAATTAGACCATGGTCCCACTGGTGCAATACTGCGTGACCTTCCCTCTCCGTATCAAGCACATTCAACAGGGCTTTTACACCTGCCTCGTTTTATTGCCAAGATTAGGAAACATTTAGATTGCGGGCTTCCAAAGAGTTATCAGAGAAACTTCACGAAGGGCTTTGACGGTTTTTTATGCCTTCACTTGGGTGTTGAGCCAAGAGATATAATAGAATGTGTACAAAGCTCAGTATCCGATGAAGAATTAAATCAAAAGCTCGTTGAGCTTTTCCCTGAAGAACTAAATTCGCATGTTTGGAATCGAAAAGTTGTGCAAATGGGTATGTCCGACATGGCATTAGAGAAGCTCGAAGAAATTAAATCAGATCTTGGTGCAAAAGATAGGACGGACCTTCGATCTTTTGCTGATGTCATAGATTTTGATGAAGGGCGTATAAAGTAAATTCTTTTACAGCCTTTTAACTGATAGTAGTGTTAGATCATCTCTTTCTGAGGATATTGATGAAAACTCCTCTAAACTTTTCATTAGGGACGCATTAAAGGATAGCGGGTTTTTATCTTTGGAATTTTTAAGCTTGTCGCATAATCGATCGAAGCCAAATTCTTCTTTTGATTGATTTTGCGATTCAGTAACGCCATCGGTATAAAGTACAAACATATCTCCAGGGTTAAATGCACATGTCTGATCCTCTATAATCTCTTCGAAAAGATCGGACGGAACCATTCCTAATGCCATACCATTTCCGTGCAGCTTTTCTACCTCTAAATGGTCGTTCTTTAGTTTGCCTAGGAGGGCGGGCTCGTGTCCAGCACGAGAGTAAGTTATTTTATTAGCTTGAGTGTCAATAATCGCAAGCACCAAGGTAATAAACATGTCCTCCCGTATTCTTTCTTCCAAATCTTGATTAAGTTTAATCAAAATTTCTTTTGGGGATTTTGATTTTTTTACATAATGCCTAAGGTTTGTTTGGCATAGAGCCATTAGAAGGGAGGCCGGCACACCCTTGCCTGAAACATCTGCAACTGAGACCGCAAACTTGGTCGCAGATAATTTATAAAAGTCATAAAAATCTCCACTTACTTGAGCTGATGGGACATAATGAGTGTCGATATCCAATCCTTTGAAGTCAGGGGATTCTTTGGCAAGAAATAACTCTTGTACATCCCGAGCTAGTGTAAGATCTGAATCCATTCTGGTTTTCTCAACCCGCAAATTCATTGCATCCGAATTTTTAATTGCCAATGCAGCTTGTTCAGCCAAGGAATTAACAAGTGAAAGGTCAGTCTCGCTAAAAGGTAGGCCATTCGCTGGGTTTGCAACAACAAGAACTCCTAAAATTTGATCATCGTGTATTAAGGGTGAGTAAATAAGGGAGCGAAGAGTTAAGGAGGGGTCATCGTGTTTTACCACACGTGGGTCATTTTGAGCCTGCGGAACATAAACAGCTTTTCCAGTTTTGGCCACTTCCCCAATAATTCCTTCTCCATCTTCAAGAATTTCTGCAGCAAGAATCTTTTCTAAAAAGCGTGCTCGAGTCAAATTTGCTTCACCAGAGGGTGTTTTAAGTTTTCGCTGCGGCGGGAATAGCCCTTCTGTTGCAATGCTTTGAAGCTTGCCGCTTTCCATTTTTTCGTAGACACAGGCACTAATTGCCCCAGTCGTCATTACAGCAGTATGAGCGATTCTTTGATAAAGGACATTTTTATCAACTCCCTCCCCTATCGCAACCGCTAGATTGTGCATGAAATCAACTATGATTTCTTTCTCTTGTTGCAGGCGAATTTTTTGATCTTTGAGCGTATCTATTTCAAATCTCGACTTTTTTCTCGTATAGTTCCACCCGAGTATTCCAATTATTATACCAGAAATGAAATAAACAATTGGGCTCATTGAAATAGTTATTTTAAAGCTGAATCTTCTACTTTTTGTTCGAGGTAATTCACTACATCCCGAAAAATTCTGGAATTCTTTTCGTTTAGGTCCATTAATGTCTTGTGTGCATTATATATTAATTCAGGGCATGTCTGCTGGTTAACATTTTTTACCTTCAAATTTTTAAGTTCATTCGGATTTGAAATAAATTCAGAGCTTACATGTGCAATCTTATGGATTCCTAGGTTTTGAACCGTTTCTAAATTTCTACCAATTAAATTAAGGAGAGTCAGATTTCCTTTTTCATCCAACTTTCTTAATTTTAAGGAAAGTCCCACTAAAATTCCTAAAAAAGTACTATCCATACTAGAACAATTTTGAAAATCGATCACGAAATTTCTGTTTCCTTCTTCAACCATCTCGTGAAGAAATGAGCGAAGCGGAGCACAATTTAAGTAGGAGGCTTTTTCCCTAATACGAACAAAAACCTCTTTGCCAGTAGCACAAACTTGGTAAATTGATTCATTGTTCACGCTATTTTGACGGTTGGTTAATGTATTTTAAAGATTTTAAAATTAACCACTGATTATTCCAAAATGAAAATAGATTAATTTGGGAATCGCATTCGCCAAAATAATTTGCATGGCAGGTTAGATCCGAAATCAATTACAACGCTTCTTTAATTGCGTTGAAGTCTGGTAATTGCTTGGGGTCATCAGAAGACCAGGCAAAGGTAATGTCTCCATCTTTTGAGATTACGAAAGCTGAACGTTTGCATACCCCCTTAAAACCAATGAAGTCCTCGTACAAAACTCCATACTCAGAGGAAACCTCTTTGTTGAAATCACTTAGCAGCGGAAAATTTAGGTTTTCTTTTAGGGCCATTGCTTCTTGAGCAAAGGGGCTGTCTACGCTTAGACCGTAAACTTTTGCGTTTAGGTTTTCGTAGGAAGAAAGATCGTCTCTGACGGAACATGTTTCCTCGGTACATACCCCAGTAAAGGCGAACGGAAAGAATAGTAATACAACCGAAGATTCACCTTTATGGGAACTAAGTGTAACTTCAGATAGCCCCTCAGGCGTTTTTGTTTTAAGGGTGAAATTTGGTGCAGATGTTCCTACTGATAATGTCATAAAATTTAACTTTAATTTAAAGGGTTTATAAACTATAAATTAGGTAACGGAGTTAACACCGAAAGCAAGCGGAATTCACTAACTTTCAAAAAGAATTCAAATTCTACGCTCGAAGATTACCAAGTTGCTCTCTATGATTAAGTATTTTTAAGTTATATGATGAGTACCAGAGAATTGTTATCCAACACGGAAATTGTTATTGGAGAGGAAGAGTTTAACAAGAAGATTTCTAAGGGTCAAAAATTGAAAATTAAGTTTGGGGTAGATCCTACTCGCCCTGATCTAACTTTTGGTCATTTAGTAGTTTTTAATAAATTAAAACAGTTCCAGGATGCTGGGCACGAGGCTATTTTGTTAATTGGCGATTATACCGCTAGGATTGGTGACCCAAGTGGACGCTCAGATTTAAGACCTGAATTAACCGAAGCCGAGGTTAATGAGCATGCCCAAACTTATCTTGAACAGGCTTTTCGCATACTTGACCCGAAAAAGACAATTGTACGAAGAAATAGCGAATGGTTCCAAAAGATGACTTTTGCTGATTCTCTTAGTCTCGCTAGAAAAATGACAGTTGCCAGAATGCTAGAACGAGATGATTTCGAAAAACGTTTTAAAAGCAACCAACCAATTTCTATGGTGGAATTTATGTACCCACTTATTCAGGGCTATGATTCTATTGTTTTAAAATCAGATGTTGAAATTGGAGGGTCAGATCAATTGTTTAATATGTTAGTTGGCAGAACCTTGCAAAAAGATGAGGGTTCAGATCCGCAAACTGTTATTACGATGCCCCTTCTTGTCGGGCTTGATGGCACAAAAAAAATGTCAAAAAGTTATGATAACTACATTGCATTTAATGATAGACCAAGGGATATATATGGAAAAACGATGTCAATTTCTGATGATACAATGTGGGATTATTTTCAACTTTTGCTCCTTAAGGACATTGATTGTATTAATGAATTAAAAAAGCATCATCCCATGGAAATGAAAAAGAAATTAGCAAAGGAATTAACCGCTCTTTTTTATAATTTAGAGATAGCTGAAAAAGAAAATATGTCTTTTTCTAATGTATTTACTCAAAGGGAAAACCCAGAAGAAATGGATTGTTATTCTATTTCTCAAATTCTTACACCAGGAGATCAACCGAATATATTGAATGTTTTATTTGGAACGACCCTTTTTGAATCAAAAGGGCAAATTCGTAGATTAATAAAACAAGGAGCCATCAAAATCGACGGAGTTAAGGTTGAAGCTCCCGAGGACTTAATTAATATCACAAATAGTGAAGCACAATCGATCGTTAAGGCAGGAAAAAAAATCTTTTTTAAAGTGCTTCCTTAATCTAAAACCTTTTTAAGAAATGGTGCAGTCAGACTTTTTTTATCAGTTAAAATTTTTGAGGTAATTCCATTGTAAAGTAATTTTCCTCCTTGCATCCCGCCCACCGGACCAAGTTCAAAAATAAAATCCGCTTCCGAGATAATATCAGTGTCATGTTCTATAACTATTACTGTGTTCCCTTCGTCAACTAAACGATGGAGAAGTAAAATAAGTTTTTTACAATCTAGTGTATGCAACCCAATGGTCGGCTCTTCTAAAATATAAAGTGTGGGCTTAGATTTTAGAAGCTTTCTATGTTTTTGCTTGTCTATGCCCAGTGCTAGTTCGGATGCTAATTTAAGTCTCTGTGCTTCACCGCCCGAAAGGGTTGGAGACATCTGACCGAGTTTTATATATCCAAGGCCTGTTTCGATCATAATCGAAAAAGTTTCGAATAAGAAATGGTCGAATTTAAAAAATTCTGCTGCTTCTTCAAATGTTAAATCAAGAATTTCAGATATATTCTTGGAATTCCAATATAATCCTAGAATTTCTTCTTTATACCTCTTTCCCTTGCATTCAGAGCATTGAACAAAGGAATTTGGTAAAAAGCTCATTTCTACTTTGATTCTACCGGCACCTTTGCATAATTCACAACGCCCCCCCTTAATGTTAAAGGAAAAATGACTTGAAGAGAATCCTTTCGCCTTTGCTTCCGGCAGGGAAGAAATCATTGTTCTAATTTTATCCCACACCCCCAAATATGTAACTGGGGTAGAGCGCGAAGTTTTTCCAATAGGATTTTGAGTGACTTCGATTACTTTATTAAAGATATTACCATTAATTATAGTTCCGTTATCTAATTTTAAATGCGGTTTTTTTTGCGAAATCGCTTCTTTTACAGCTGGAAAAAGAAACCCCCGAACTAAGCTTGATTTACCTGAACCTGATACCCCACAGCAAACAGATAGCCGAGCGGTAGGAATTTTAATTTTAAAATTTTTTAGATTTCTAAAATTAACTTTTTCCAATGTAAGCCAATTATCACTTTTGTTAACTTTTGTCTTTGAGGGCAAGCTCCTCCAATGACCAAGTAAAGGGTGCTTCATGCCATGGCGCATGTAGTTGCCCGTAGGGGAATCAGACAGTTTGTTGAGTTCCTGAGGTTTTCCAATACCGACTACCTGTCCACCATTCCGACCTGCCTCAGGGCCTATATCAATGAGATAGTCAGCTTGAAGAATGGTTTCTGGATCATGTTCTACCACAAGCAATGAATTCCCTTTCGCTTGTAGATTACGTAGTGAGAGAAGTAGCTTTTGATTATCTTTTGGATGAAGCCCAATGGAAGGCTCGTCTAAAATGTATAATACACCTGATAGATTTGAGCCCAATTGAGCAGCAAGTCTAATTCTTTGAGCCTCGCCACCAGACAATGATGAAGTTTCTCGGTCTAATGAAAGGTAATCTAGGCCAACTTTCTTCATAAATTGGAGCCTTTCAACAATTTCTGGCACGATTGCAGTGGCAACGGATTGAAGACGTTGGGCAAGTTTTATATTTTGAAGAAATTGAATAATTTCTTCGGGAGTAAGTTGAAGCAAGTGAGGCAGTGAAAATTTTTGATTACCTTTACCATATAATACAATATTTCGGCTAATAGGATTTAGTCTTTCACCCTTACATTCTATGCAGGTTTCGCCATCTTCCATTTTCCACCATTTTCCAGTTGCCGGCAAATCGTCCTTCATCCACTGATAAATTTTCCCATATCCCCTACAAAATTTACACCAACCCCTCCCCGAGTTCCAGGAGAGTAAACTTGGTTCTAATTCTGGGTATGATTCACCATTTGCTGAATCAACTCTTGTCGTGGAGTACCAAATACTTGTTTTTCCGTCTTCTGAACTTAGCAAGCTTCTACCATTTCCAAGTTTCAAAGAATTTTTGAGGCAGTTCTTTAATATTTGTTTTGAGGGAATATCTTCCCATTTTTCTTGAAGAATTTCGATGTCATGCAAGCGGTATCGATCTAATCCTTCAAAACCTTCGGTTTGAAAAAACTGACCATCGCATCTTACGAATTCATAGCCTTTTTCGCGGGCCCAGTTAACGACAGGTTTATGGTGTCCTTTTCTACTAGTAATGACAGGAGAAAGTAGAAACAAGGGATTTGTTTTGCTAGGTTTTGTTTTGCGAAGAACTTTTTCTATTTGTAATAAGATTTCTGATTCGCTTGCAATACTTAAGGGTTTTCCGTCCTTCACGCTAAGTTGAGTCCCTACCCTAGCATATAACAGCCTAAGAAATTGAGCTACTTCTGTAATTGAGCCAACTGTAGATTTTTTGGTTCCACGAGTTACTCTTTGTTCAATCGCAACTGTTGGTGAAATACCAGAGATTTTATCTACCGCAGGCTTTCCGAGCTGTTCAACAAATTGTCGAGCATAGGAAGACATCGATTCCATAAACCTTCTCTGGCCTTCTGCAAAAATAACATCAAATGCAAGAGAGGATTTTCCTGAACCGGAAGGACCAGTAATAACAACAAATTGATTAGTGGGAATGTTGAGGGAAATATTTTGTAAGTTATTTTCGCGAGCCCCTTCTATTTTCAATACATTGGATTTCCTATTGATGCAGTTTTTCGTATTGGCTTTCCTGCCCAAACCTTTACCGCTTAGGATGGAACCTGTTGGTGTTTTGAGTTTTGAAATCGCGACAGGAGAACCTTTTGAAATCATTTGTCCGCCGTATTTTCCAGAACCCGGGCCCATTTCCAGAATCCAATCTGCCTGAGCAAGAACATGTGAGTGGTGTTCAATGATGAAGAGGCTGTGTCCGTTGGCCACGATCTCTTGTAAGCAACTCATTAATTGACTTACATCTTCTAAGTGTAATCCGGTAGTTGGTTCATCAATAATAAGTAATGATGGGGAGAGACCTTTTTTCAGTGTGGTCATATATTTGATTAGCTTCAACCTTTGCAATTCGCCACCAGACAGAGTGTTCAAGGGTTGCCCTAGGGTCAAATATCCAAGTCCAACCTTTTTTAATGAACTTAGCTTTCGATTGGTTTTAGGAAAATCTTTAAAACGAGGCACTGCATCTTCAATCGTTAGATTGAGTATATCTAAGACATTCAATTCACCTAGTTGAACCGCTAGAGTTTCATCTTTAAACCTTTTGCCATGGCAATAATTGCATGGGATTTGAATATCAGAGAGAAATTGCATCTCTACAATTTCATATCCCAACCCGGAGCAAGCCTCACATCTTCCATTACCAGAATTAAATGAGAAATCACTCGCCGAAAAACCAAGTCTTTTAGCAGATTCTGTTCTACCCAAGGCTTCTCTGATGGGGCCCCATGCGTCAGAATAAAGAACAGGATTTGATCTTGGAGAGCGTGCAACAGAACTTTGATCAATTAAAACGACTTCTTCAAAGTTGATGTCGCTTCTTACCTGACCACAGGTTGGCGATGATGTTAGCCCTTCATAAATAATATTGTGAAGAAGTGTAGATTTTCCTGACCCTGATACCCCAGCGATACATACAAGCTTTGATAAGGGCAGTTTGACATTCAGATTTGTTATATTATGGCATGAAGCATTACTTACATGAAGATAAGGCGTGTTCTTGGGGATTTTTCTTTTGGGAAAATGTAGAAACTCAGGGAGTGATTGTTTGGACAACCATTGTCCGGTAATAGAATTTCGGGATTTAAGAAGTTGGGCAACAGATCCCTCAAAGGAAATTTTACCCCCATTCGTGCCCGGTGATGGTCCAATCTCAATAACTTTGTCTGCCGCATTTATAACTTGTTCATCATGTTCAACCACACACACACAATTCCCAGCATCAGCAAGTGCTCGAAGAATCGAAATAAGTCTGTCTACATCAGTTCCATGAAGGCCGATAGTTGGTTCATCTAGAGCAAACAGAGTGTCTGTTAGTGAAGATCCCAAGCAAGCGGTTAGATTAACACGTTGAGTTTCCCCACCACTTAAGCTTTTGGCAGAGCGATCAATGCTTAGATACCCGAGGCCTACATCCTGAAGATAAGAAAGCCTTGATTTAATACTTTCAATTGCTAGGTCTGATTTTGGATCGCCAGAAAGTTCGTGGGAAGAAACCTTTTCGAAAAGATCATCAATCGAGAGCCGGTAGAGTTCGGGCAATGTACATGATTTCCATTTCCAATGCATTGATTCCTGTTTAAGTCTGTTACCTGCACATTCAGGGCATTCAAAGTAGCCCCTGTATTTTGAGAGAAAGACTCGAACATGCATTTTATAGGCTTTCTTCTCAACCCAACTAAAAAACGACTTGATACCGTACCATTTTCCGCTTCCTTCTTGGTAATCCGGGTCACCTTGCCAAATAAATTCTCGCTCATTTCTCGAGAGTTTATTCCAAGGGATGTTTAATGATATCTTTTCTTTTTTACAAACTCTGACAAGCTCGTCTTGGCAATGTCCATATATTTTTCCAGAAAAGGCTTTAATTGCACCCTCTTTGATAGAAAGAGATTCATCAGGGATAACCAGGTTTGGGTTAATTTCAATAATCTTTCCAAACCCTTTGCATTTTGGACATGCCCCGATTGAAGAGTTAAATGAAAACGCTGATGGGTTTGCGGGAGAAAATTTGTGCCCAGTAGATGGAGAGCGAAGACCTTCGTACAGCAAGTTAAGGGTATTTCCGTTTTCATCTCTAATTTCTCCCAATCCATGTCCGTGTTTAATTGCGACCGAAATTGCTTCAGTAAGGCGATCCTTGTTTTCTTTTTTGGTGGTCACTCGATCAACAACCACAAATAGTTCATTCTTTTCCCAACCTGAATGAATAAGATCTTCTATGTGGCAATACTTTTTTCGGTGTAAGCCCCTCGCATGCCCAGCTTGAATCAAAAAGGAAAGAAATTCTTTGGATGGTAGAGTTTTGGGTTTTTTTGCAATAAACCCAATGATTACGTTTGAATTTTTTTTGCGTAACAAATCTGCGGCTAGAGATTCACCTGTCTGATATTTAAGGGGTTTTCCTGAATCAGGGTCAAAAAAAGTCGCAACTTGGGAAAACCACACTTTAAAATAGTCGCAAAGTTCCGTCATTGTTCCAATCGTCGACCTTGAATTTCGAACGGTATTTTTTTGTTCAACGGCTATAGATGGGCGAATATTTTTGATCGAATCAACTTCAGGTCGCTGTAATGTTTCTAAAAACTGCCTGATGTATGGACTAAATGTTTCAACATATTTCCTTTGTCCCTCTGCATGAAGAACATCAAACAATAAAGTTGATTTCCCTGCACCGCTTAAGCCAGTAAATACAATTAATTGTCCCGGAAATAATTCAAGATTTATGTTCTTGAGATTGTTCTGTTTTGCACCAAGGACCTGAATCGGAGAGTGATTGGATGCCATTATTAATATCTAAGTGTAGTAGCGAAACAGACAAGCCACATAAGAAAAATGGCGTCCCGTAGGGGATTCGAACCCCTGTTGCCGGGATGAAAACCCGGTGTCCTGACCTGGCTAGACGAACGGGACAAGATTCAACATAATGGTTTAAAATGAATATTTCGCAAGTTCAAATGATTTATAAGTTATAATTGTGAAGGTTTGACTTTAATCAGTACAAGTCTATCTTAGAGATTTTTTCTAATGAAACCTACCTATAATCCGTCCAAAATACGTAGAGCACGTAAATTTGGTTTTCGTAAACGCAATCAAACAAGTGCTGGACGTAAAGTCCTAAGAAATCGTCGCAGAAAAGGAAGAGCAAGTTTAACCGCTTCAGTACCTCGCAGATTTCGCTAACACTTATTTGCTTTCTCTCTCTTTGAATTCTGAGAACCAATTTTATTTGCAATCCATGCGGTTGCGGAAATCTTGGGAATTTAATTCTGTTAAAAAGTTAGGAAGGCGATATAAAGATCAAACTTTTTGGTTTCAGATTTTCTGTGATACTGTTTCGATGGAAATGCCTAAGTTAGGTATTATCGCCTCACGGAGATTTGGAGGTGCGATTCAAAGGAATCGTGCCAAAAGAAGATTTCGAGAAATATTTCGTAAAAACATTAACCATTTTCCTAGGGGATCTAAAATAGTTCTTCTGCCACGACCGGCTTTGTTTTCTTATTCTTTTGATGTAATTGAAAGCAGAATTTTAGCCGCGGTCGATAAAACAACTTATATGTAATGAAAAACATTCTAATTGGTATTAGCATGCTTCTTTTGGCTTTCTTCTTATTGTGGGAGCAAGGTCAGCAACAACAAGAATTTATTGAGCAAGCACGATCTTCGGATGAAAACTTTAAAGAGAATTTCAACGAATCTAATATTAGCACACATGCATTTGAACCACCTTCAAACTCTGAAATTGAAACTGATCGTAATGCAAGTCAAACTGTACTTCCCGTTGCCTCTGTTGAGATGCAGAAAGAAGAATTGTTTGAAGGGTTATCAAATGATTTTTCTGATTTGATCTTTACCAATCAAACAGGTGCAGTCCGGGAGGTAAAATTAAAGAAATTTTCTAGGTTGAGTCGGGATTACAATATGCCCCATATTGGTGAAGCGATGTTATCGCTTACATTTGAAGATGAGGATGGAAGAAAATTACCGGGATTCTCCTCTTTCCCTGGTGGTTTTAAGAGAGTGAAGAGCGACCCTCAATCAATTGTTTACCAATGGGAGATCCCTAATCAATTAAGGATAGAGAGGCATTATACGAGGGAGGATAACAGCACTTATGTGTTTGAGCATAAAACATCTATAACAAATCTTAGTCAAATGCCTCTTGCACTGGACCGAGCAAAATTAAATTTAGGATCAGCGTTTAGAATGCCCCGTTTGTATAACCCCTTCGATAATGCGACAACCTATTTAAATGTTGGTTATTATAACGCTGGTTTACCATTGGCTGAAGGTTGCTCCTGTGCGGAATGTAGTGGGCGGATTGATGGAGAGAAAGAAGAATTTTTTCAACTTAACGAAATGGATGCTACTGGAGAGTTGAAAACAAGAAAGTTATCTCAAGCAAAATGGGCCTGTGTTAATAACCAGTTCTTTGTAAATATTGTTCGCCCAGTAAACGATATTTCGAACGCTTGGATTAACGGTAAATCAGTTCAAATACAAGCAAGTGATAGTGAAGAAGAAATTCAAGGAATAAGCGGAACAATATCTTTTCCCCTCGGCATTATCAGGCCTCAGGAATCAAAGGAATTTTCTTTAATTGTTTATTCTGGGCCCAAAGATTATGCCGGCTTGGCATTATTGGGGCATGAGCAAAAGAAAGTCATGCAGTTCGGTGTCTTTTGGTGGGTTTCTGAACCTTTTAGTTGGGTACTGAATAAGTTGCATGGATTACTTGGTAGTTATGGGATCGCCATTATACTTTTAACCATCTTGGTTAAGCTAATTCTTTGGCCGTTAACCGCTCAGGCCACCCGTTCCCAAAAGAAGATGCAGTCCTTGCAGGGGCCAATGTCTAAATTAAGGGAGAAGCATAAGGGTAATTCGCAAAAACTTAATCAAGAAATGATGAAGTTTTATAAAGAGCATAAGGTTAACCCGTTTGCCGGATGTTGGCCTATTCTTATTCAAATACCCATTTTTCTTGGAATGTTTTGGATGTTGAGGTCTGCCGCAGAGCTTTATGGTCAAGAGTTTTTATGGGCAAAAGATTTATCCGAGCAGGATCATGTCGCTCAGATTCAAGGGTTTTCTCTTAATGTTCTTCCTATTTTGATGGTGATAACTCAATGGTTTCAGATGAAGTTAAATCCTATGCAAATGGGACCTGAATTAAGCGATGCTCAAAGGATAAATGCGAAGATGATGCGTTTCATGCCCTTCATGTTTTTGATTTTTCTATATTTCTTTTCTTCTGCCCTTGTTCTTTATTGGACCGTACAAAATTTGATGACGATCCTTCAAACACTTATCACTAAAAATAAGCCGGAACCTGCATCTAACTTCAAGGCAAACCTTAATACTACCGAAGAGATAGAGGATAAAACTACGGGTAGAGTAGAACTCTCAGATAAGGAAAGAAGCTACAGAAATCTACTTGGACTTAAAGGGAAAGGGCCCATTGACTCGAAGGTTTTAGAAAAAAACTATAAGGAGAGAGCCTTAAATTATAGCGAATCACGCATGGATTCAATGAATCCCGCAAAGAGACGCCAAGCCCTTGATAAGAAACAAAGACTCGAGCAGGCACATCAATATCTCTTAGACCTTTTGAATAAGTGAACTTGACAAATACATAAATCAAACCTTTCCCTTTTATAGTATGTCTGGACATAGTAAATGGGCGACAACGAAGCGCCACAAAGCATCGGTTGATGCAAAACGAGGAAAAATCTTTAGCGTACTTAGTAAAGAAATTACTTTGGCAGCAAGAGATTCGGGTAAGGACCCAGAATTTAATCCCCGTTTGCGTACACTAATTACAAAGGCCAAGCAGTCAAACATGCCTGCTGATAATATTGATCGAGCGATTAAGAAGGGTACGGGGGAACTTGGCGGAGTTACTTTTGAAGAGCTTTTGTACGAGGGTTACGCTCCAGGGGGAGTCGGATTGATTGTGGAGGTAACTACCGATAATAAAAATCGTTCTGCCTCAGAGGTAAGGAGCACATTTTCGAAGGGTGGAGGAAATTTGGCTGGTGCTGGTGCACTTGCGTTCAATTTTAAACGTAAAGGGCAATTTCTTATAGCAAAAGAAAAAATTGAAGAGGACGCACTTACTGAATTAGCACTAGAAAATGATGCGGAAGATATAATTGTCGAGGAAGAGCATTATGAAGTAATTTGCGAAACAGCTCACTACGATCAAATTTCAGATGCTTTATCAACTGTATCGGTTTTACCCGATTCGTCGGAGTTGGCTTATATTCCCAATAACCTAGTTCAAGTCACCGATGAAGATACGGTCAGAAAAATTCTTAAACTAGTAGATAATTTGGAAGAACTCGAAGATGTTAAAGCAGTCCATGGCAATTATGACATAGATGATGCTTTGCTTGAATCGTCGAGTCCATAGTATTAATATGCTATCAGGCAATATTTTTTGCCTCCTTATTTAGATGAATTCTTCCAAAGACAAATTTGTGGATAATGACATGGGTGAAATTGGTATAGTTTCACCACTCACATTTTATTATAAAAAGAAGTTTGTTATGGAGAACGGAGTATTGGAGAGTTTACAGCTTTGTTATGAGACTTACGGTACTTTAAATAATAATGGAACAAATGCGATTTTAGTCTGCCATGCTCTTACTGGTGATCATCATGTGGCAGGAATATATAAAGAAAGCGATCGAAAGGGTTGGTGGGATCATGCGGTTGGACCAGGCAAAGCGATAGATACAAATAAATATTTTGTAATTTGTTCAAATTGCTTGGGTGCATGCCAAGGTTCTACTGGTCCATCATCTATTAACCCAAAGACAAAAAATCCCTATGGTATGGGTTTTCCAGATCTTACTATTAAGGATATGGTGCGTGCTCAAAAATTACTTTTGGATCATTTAAAAGTTACATCTTTATATTCTGTTGTTGGTGGAAGTATGGGAGGAATGCAGGCTTTACAGTGGATCATTGAGTTTCCTTCTTTTGTGCAGAGAGCGATGATTATCGCGGCCACCCCACAACACAGTGCACAAACGATTGCATTTAATGAAGTTGGCAGAACCTCTATTAAGGGAGACCCGCGATGGAATAATGGAGATTATAGTCATGACTCTCGCCCAGAGACGGGCTTAGCTGTAGCTCGCATGATGGCTCACATTACCTATCTGTCCGATGAAGGGATGGAGCAAAAGTTTGGGCGTAACCAAATGTCAGTAAGCAATTCAGGCAATAAAGCATTAGATGAAGAAGATAAGCAATTTGCAGTCGAAAGTTATCTTCATTATCAAGGCAATAAGTTTGTTGGCAGATTTGATGCCAATACCTATTTGAAGCTCACTAAAGCACTCGATCATTTTGACTTGGTTGGCGAAAAGGGACTTGATTATTCTCTCCAAAATGTTCGTTCAAAAGTTATGGTTGTAGGTTTTACATCGGATTGGCTTTATACTCCGGCCCAAAATAAAATGATCGCAGAGTCGTTACAAAGACTAAATAAAAACGCATCATACCTAGAAATCGATCATGAGCATGGGCATGATTCTTTTTTAATTAAGTCAGAAAAATTTCTTCGATTAATCCGATTATTTCTTAATGGTGGAGACCAAAACGAAATCGAACATTCGAGTGCCCCCAAATCAAGATCTGCAATTACGCGCTCTGATGTAAAAAAAGAAGCAGACCTTAAGGTCATTGGAGGTTGGGTTAAAAACGACGAAAAAGTTTTGGACTTAGGTTGCGGTCGGGGTATTTTGCTTGAACACCTTCGGGAAACAAAAAATGTGAATGGATTAGGAGTCGACTATGACTCCGATAAGGCTGCCGGTTGTATTTCTAGAGGCGTTGCCGTATATCAAGGTGATATCCGTAAAGCATTAGCAATGCTTCCCAATGATTCTTTCGACTGGGTGGTTTTTTCTCGAATGGTTGAAGAATTACCAGAACCGGGCCAAATAATTTTAGATGCACTTAGAATTGGTAAGAGAGTGGCAATAAGCTTTGTTAATCATGGATACTGGAAGAATCGCCTACACTTCTCCCAATATGGAAGCAGAATTGAAAATGATGTATATCGAGAAAATTGGCAAAGTAGTTATCCTAGAAACCATTTTTCTATAAATGAATTTGAATCTTTTTGTTTAAGTTCAGAGAGTCAAAAAATACCGTTTGATATAGGTAGGAAGATTTTTCATCGTGGAAATTGGAGGACTACTTGCAAGATTTTCCCCAATCTGCGAGCTGGTCTTGCTATTTATGAACTTGTTAGGAAATAGCAATAATAGTTGATTATTAAGATCCTCTATTCCAACGAACGGCAGATATATAACCCCAAGTTGAACCAGTAATTAATCCCCCGGCATGTGCCCAATTAGCAACGCCTGGAAAGATCCCGGCAAAACATAAGAAGAACCATGCCAGCATGATAAGTGCAGTAGTTTGGTGAATAAATAGTCCATCACCTGGATCAAATTTACTTTTAACCCATACATATCCAAACAAGCCATACACGACTCCTGACATTCCTCCAAAAGCAGGTCCTCCCAATTTATATTGGGCTAAGTTCGACACGATAGCAGTTACCAATAAAAAAAGAGATATAAAGCGGGACCCTTTCTTTTTTTCGATTTGGCCCCCTAAGTCATTTAACCAATACATATTAAAAAAAATATGAATTAGACCGAAATGCAAAAAAATGGGAGTAACTAGACGCCAAACCTCACCGTTTAAAACTTCAGATAAAGAGCCATTAAATGTTTCGGTGATAAGAAAGCTATTAACGATTTCAGCGTTTTTTCCCATACCCGAAAGGAGGAAAACCGCTACGGAAGTAATTATAAAAGCCAAGGAAATCATACCAGGGCTTCTTTCCTGTTTCCTCCAATTATCCCTTAAATTATAGTTTTGGAACCTTGATTTCTTTTTGGGAATATTCAAGGTTTCATTATTTGGAACAGCGTCCTGTGCTTTGACTGATTTGAACTTCAGGTCTTCGGGGTTTTCTTTAAATTCCTCGAATGATTTTATTGCTAAAGGAATTTTTTCCTCCTCCAAGACCCAAATAAGCCAAGTGTGATTAAGGTCATCTTCTTCTAAGGTGGATTCAACCCCTTCCCCTTGAAGATAATTCCAAAATCTTAGGGCGATCTTTTCTTCTTTAAAAGTAGCAATGCTTCGCATGTCATCACTTCTAATTACTTAATAGGCAATTTGCGAGAAAATGCTGAGGAAAAAACTCCTCAGTACTAGTAAGCATTCGCTCATTAATTGGTTGAAAATTGGTAGATTGATTAGAATGAGCAAAATAAAAAAACCATACTTTGAAAGTTTGTTAAATGTTACAGCTTTCATGTTAATCGCGTTTTTTAGCAAGTGGGATCCATCTAAAGGTGGAATTGGGATCAAGTTGAATAGAAACAACAAACAGTTGAGATTTACCGCAATAAAAAGAACAGAAAATAAACTTTTAGTGATTTGGAAAAATAACCCAAAGATGGAAAATAAAAGAACTGTTATTAAAGCAATAGCAAGGTTGGAAACTGGCCCGGCAAGAGTTATTAAAATATCGTCTCTTTTTCTGGATTTTAAATTAGGGAGTGAGACCTGAACGGGCTTCCCCCATCCAAATACAGCAAAGCCTGGAGAAGCAAATATCATAACCATTGGAAGCACTATAGTTCCGATCAGGTCAATGTGGGAACGGGGATCAAGGGTTACTCGGCCTTGGGATCTAGGTAATGGGTCACCCAGTCTATCTGCAGTTACAGCATGTGCCCATTCATGTATGCTTATGCTCGCAAGCAAAACAAGAAATAAAACGAATTTTTCTGAGTACAAACTCAGTTCATTATAAGCGATTACAAACTCCATAAGCTTTTTAGTCTAAATTGCCCTGAAATCAAAATCTAGTTTCGGATTAATTAGAAATGTTAGTCAGTTCGATTTTAATTTGCCCAGTACTATCAAACCTTGCTTTTACCGCGTCAGATTTTAATTCGCTTAGCATCTTTTCTTCGACCAATCGCTTAGTTAATTTTCTTAGTCTTTCCAAATGGGGGTCAGTGGGAATAAATTGCCGGTGGCTTGATTCATAGAAACTTTGTTTTTCTTTGCTTATTTCAGTGTTTTGAATGTCAGTTTTATTTTCTTGGTTCACCTTTAAAAGAAGGGCCTCTTTAGCCTTAATTAGTGACTGAGATGAAACGGCCTTAATTAATTGTGATGCATCTTTTTGACGGTTCAGTTCAAGTAGTATTCTTGCTCGGCAAAGACGAAAATAATCTTTTTCGATATTTGACCTGTTAGGAAACGACTGTTCTATTTTCTTCCAAACATTAAGTGCATCTGCCTTATTTGATTGAGGAAAGTCAAAGAAGCTCTGTGCATAGCGTAATTGAAATTCAAAATTATTTGGCCTTAGCATACTTGCTTCTCGAAAGGAACGATGCATGAATGATTGGGCAGATTTTTGGTTTAGGATACCATTTTCTATTAGTTCCTTTTCGAAGAGAAAGAGAAAATTACCAAGGTGAAAATGGTAGAATGCCTCTTTTGGGTTTAGCTCGATAGTTAAAATATAATAAGGAAATGCGTCAATAGGACGTCCTTTTTCCACTAAGTAATTGGCTAGCTGTTGTTTTACCACTGCAAGTTTAGGATTAATTTTATCAGCTTGAATAAAAAATTCTACTGCATGTTCTTCCTGCCCAACTTTTCGAAGAAATTTGCCAAACAGGATTAACGCATTGGTGTCATCAGGGTTTTGACTAAGGTAGCTTTCGTATGATGCTACAATTTCTTGTGCATTCCTAGTCATTTCCTGCTCGTTATCTTTCCGGGTGGAAAAAGGAATGGTAAAAAACTTTTCCTGCCGATCTAGAATTAGACTTAATTTTTTTTGGGACAGGGTAATCTCTTGAATTGCGAGGGAGCTTTTAAACAGGAGAATGAGCGGAAATATCATAAATATTCGAGCTCGAGCCAAATAGATGTAGCGAGGAAATGTCACAGAGATTAAGTTATTAATATTGTTCCTCTTTTTCAAGCTTGGAACACCTGTGTAAAATATCTACGATAAGTTTATGTTTACTAAAAAACATATTTGCTTAGGGCTACTTTTATTCATTGGAAATTATCTTTGCGCTAAGAGTGATAGATGGAACAGTAGCCTTACCTACGAAAATTTAATTAAAAAAGCACAAGAGGGCTCGTCTTACTTTCAGGGTTTGCTGGGAATTTATTTAAGGTCAGGAGAAGCTGGTTCATCTGTGGATATTGAACTTTCTCGTAAATGGTCTCAGGTTGCTGCCTCCAATGGGCATCCATTTGGTGCTTATAATTTGGCAAATATAGCGATGCTTGAAGGTGACCTTGTCTCTGCTACCACACTGTATCAGGATGCTGCTTTGAGGTTGCAAAGGCATGCATCCGATGGCGATCCAGTTGCTATGTACTGTATGGGTGAGATTGACTTTCAGGTTATTCCTACCAATGTACATAGGGCTTTAGAGTTATTTATTCGTTCCGCTGATCTAGGCTACCCTCAGGCTCAGGCTACCATTGGGGCACTTTATTTACGTGGTTTGCCGGGTTTACTTGAGCGTAATACTGAGGAGGGAATAAAGCTTTTGTCAAAAGCAGTCCGTGCCAAGTCACTTACCGCAAGATTTAATTTGGGAATGGCATATTATAATGGAGATGGAGTTGAAAAAAATAGATATAAAGCATCTCAGTGGCTTAGATTGGCAGTACAGCAAAATTTTTCGGAGGCACAATATTCACTTGGCTTACTTTTACTTGAAGGCGACGATGGAATCCCAAAAAATACAGTAGAAGGAATGAGGCTTTTAGAAAATGCCGCCGCACAGAATCATCAATTTGCAAAGGAGTACTTGCGAAAAAGAGGAGTTGTTCCAGCACAAAAAGGGAATCAATCTACTCCTTTATCCATTTCTGAACAAAAACAAGGCATTCAGGAATTTGATGATGAAGGTCGAATAGATCGGGCACGAAAATATTACACCGGGGTTGGGCTTAAACAAAATTACAACAAAGCTTATGAACTTTTCATGCCGCTGGCTCAGGGAGGCAATGCTGAGGCTGCTCGATTTATAGGCTTAATGAAACTGAGTGGTAAAGGTACAGAGAAAAATTTGAAATTGGCCAAAGAATGGCTTTCGGTCGCCTCTCAAAAAGGCGATAAGACAGCCCGTCGATTACTTGCTTCTTATCAATCTCTTTTTTAGAAAACCCCAAAAAGAGTCAGGTTGACTCAGTCAAGTGCCGAGCGAGCCTGCGGGTAAGACATTATGACCTATTAGGTTTCTGTGTTTAAATTTCAATTCCATGATTGATAGGTATTTATGAAAGATTATTTCTGGCATTAATTATGCAATAATTGAATAAATTATTAATCCAACATACAAATGAACATAAATAAAAATACAGAACTATACCCATTTTCGCATATTTTAGATTCCTTTTTTAATACACGGGGAAAAAACATTGAGGGATTCAATGCAATTTCTTCCTTGGGAAGTAAACATTATCAAGAAAAGAATTATTATGAAGATAAAAATCAGCTAAAGCTTGAACTTCCATTGCCTGGATATTCAAATGATGAACTTGAATTAAAATTTGATAATGGATTGTTATCCTTAGAGGCAAAAGTGGATTCGGAGCTTAATGAAAAAGCTTTAGTTTTAAAAAAGAGTTCTTTCAAATACGAATTTCAAGTCCCTGAATCATGTGATATTTCAAAATTAAATGCAAAATTACAGAATGGAATTTTGGAAGTTCATTTACCTAAAAAGAAATTGCCAGAGCCAAAAAAAATTGAAATTTGTTAAGGGTATTATTAATCCCGTTTATTTAACATTGAAAACTCTCTTAGTTTAATAAATTTTGGGAAGATGGATGAAATTGGTGAACTCCCAATATCGAAGGGATTTGATAAAATAAAAGATGCTATTCTATCCAATTCAAACCTTATACTTAAATCCCCCACAGGTTCTGGAAAATCTGTTGGTTTACCTTTAATCCTTCTAAAGGAAAACCTTATTAACGGACAGATCCTCGTAGTTCAACCAAGGAGAATTGCCGCTCGTTTTTTAGCAAATCGGGTCGCTAAAATTTTACAAACGAAAGTAGGGGAATTGGTTGGCTATCAGGTACGTTTTGAGGACCTTACGACAGCTGAAACAAAAGTTATTTATTTAACTGATGGCGTATTATTTAGGAAGATTTTAACTGATCCGTTTTTATCGCGTGTAGGTTTGGTTATTTTTGATGAGTTTCATGAAAGAAGCTTACAGATGGATACCTCCCTAGCCTTGCTAAGAAGTCTTCAAGAAACTAAGCGCCCGTCGCTTCGTTTGATTGTCACTTCAGCAACCTTATCATCTGATGGAATTAATCAATATTTGGGAAAAAGTAAATCGATTGAACTATTCGCAAGGAATTACCCGGTAGAAATTGAATATCGTCCAGTTCAAAGAAACGAAGTTTTATGGAAAAAAGTTTCTGCCGAGGTAAAAAAGAGTATGAGTAAATTTGAAGGTCATTGCCTTGTTTTTGCATCCGGAAGTTATGAAATATCTAAAATTATTCAAGAAATTCATTCATCCCCTTGGGCAAAAGACTTTTTAATCAAGCCACTTTATGGGGATATGCGTTTGGAAGAGCAGGAATTAGCACTTAAACCTAGCGGACAAAGAAAAATTATAGTGAGTACAAATATTGCTGAGACTTCTTTGACCATAGAGGGGGTTCGTATCGTAATTGATACAGGAATCGCTAAAAAGTCTAGTTATGACCCGATTAGAGGTGTAAATGTTTTATTACCACAGTTAATTAGTAAGAGTGCTGCAGATCAAAGAGCTGGTCGGGCTGGAAGGACTTCTTCTGGCTATTGCATAAGATTGTGGGGTGAAAAGGAACATCAAGGTAGGCAAGAAGAAGAAATTCCAGCAATAAAATGTCAGGATTTATCGGAAATTTATTTAAATCTTGTCAATTTAGGGGAAGATCCTGATTCCTTGGGATGGTTGCAGGCACCGCCTAATAATTCCCTGGATCGAGCAAAAGATACGTTACGCTCAATTGGTGCGCTAACGCATACCCATGAAATAACCGACAATGGTCGAAAAATTTGTCAATTTCCCTTAAGACCAAGATTGGCCATGGCTCTCTTAATGGCAAAAGAATTAGGATGCCTTCCCGCGTTTGCATTAGCAATGGCACTAATGGAGGATAGAAGTCCAATAATACATAAAGATTTTAATCGAAATATTGTGGATTCATATCTATTGCAAAAGTATGGAACTTTAGAAGATGAGGGTTTGGATTCTGACCTTAAACTGCTTTTGGGTGCGTGGGCATATGCAAAAAATGAAGAATTTTCAGTTGACCGATGCAAATATGTTGGAATTCATGCATTTCGATGTAGGGAGGCAGAACGCTTAGCCAATAGGTTTTGTAGAATTGCAGGTTTACAAGAATTTAGTTTTGAAATCCCGAAAATAAAAGAATTTGCTGAGGTTCTTCTTGTCGCTTTTCCCGATCATTTGGCCGTTATGAAAAGCCGAGGAACCATGATGTATGAAAGCATTAACGGCATCAATTTACATTTAAATAAATACTCGGAAGTTCAAAAAGCACAATGGGTAGTTGCACTCAATCTCCTTGAAAAACCGATCAAGGGGAAAATCGGTTTAGAGATGGAGTTTGTTACTGAGGTCAAAGAAGAAATTATTATTAAAGCATTTGGACAAAAAATATTAAATGGACAAGAAGTCATCTTAGATCAGCAAACCCGTAAGGTAATTAAAAGGAATTATGATCAATTAGGAACAATCAAATATAATATTCGGGAATCTGAAAGTGCGACAAAAGAGGATATGCAACATGCCTATTCGAATGAATTAAAGGTTGGTAATTTACATTTGAAAAATTGGAATGCAGAGGTCGAAAACTTTCTTCAGAGAGTTTGTTTTATTACCCAAAATTATCCAGAATATCTAATTCCTGAGTTTAATGAAGATTCAAAAAACCTAGTGTATGAGGAAATTTGTGCAAATGCGAAAAGTTGGAAGGAAATTCGGAATCGAGAAGTCTTACCAATTATATTAAAGCTTTATTCACGGGCCGAAAAAGATTTATTAACTCAGGCAATTCCTCAGGCAATCTCTTTAAGAAGCGATAGGCGACCCTACCGTGTAGAATATCTCGGGGTTAAAGCAACGATAAGAGTAAGTTTGCAAGATTTATATGAGGTAAAGGTTCATCCAAAAGTAGTGTTTGATAAGCATTTAGTAACGATGGAAATTTTAGCACCTAATAATCGATGTGTTCAAATTACAAATAACTTACAAGAATTTTGGACTGGTTCTTATCCTGATATAAAAAAAGAACTATCTGGAAGATATCCTAAGCATGAATGGAGGTAGTAGATATACTTTGTTTAAAAAGTATTTGAGATCGATTACATGGTCTTTGGGTATGAAGCCAAAATTCGGAAATTCTCTTAAGAATGGAGAGTACGGAGAATGGCTTGGTAAAAAGTATTTAAAACGAAAGGGTTTTAAAGTACGATCCGTAAATTGGCGAAGTCGAAGAGATCGAAGAAATGAAATTGATTTGATTTGTATGGAACGCGAAATTTTAGTTTTCGTAGAAATCAGGGCGAGGTCAGTCAATTCTTTTACTACAGGTTTTGAATCTTTAAATAATCGAAAGAGAAAAGCATTATTAAATTCTTTTAGAGCATATCTTCGAGAAACCTCCGAAATTCCTGATTCTTACAGATTTGATGTAGTGGAAATCGATTTGCCATCTCAAGTTGGTAAAAAGGTAGAAGTTTTTCATCATGAAAACATTGCCATTTTTAAGGACTCCTTACATTAAAGATATAGTAAAATGATAAATTCTGCAGCATCTCCCTCCACATTAAATCGTAAAACGCCACCTACAATAATTGTTATTTTTGGTGCTTCAGGAGATTTAACCTCTAGAAAGTTGGCACCTGCAATTTTTAATTTGTCGAAAGATGGTTTATTGCCCCAAAGATGTTTTTTAATAGGTTATGGTAGGTCTGCGATAAGTGATGATAAATTTAAAGATGATATAAAAGAGGCTTTAAATGCTCATTCGAGGAGAAAAATTGAGGCATCGACTTGGGATACTTTAGAAAAAAATCTCTTTTTTCATGCAGGTGCATACGATGATTTAGAGAGCTTTATCTCTTTAGGAGAAAAAATTTCTAAGATTGAAGAGCAGATTGGTTGCTCTGCTCAATGTCTTTTTTATGTTTCCACTCCGCCAGGAGTATTTTTGCCAATATTGGAAAACTTGGGAGAAAGTGGTTTAGCGAAGAGGCATCGAGGAACAGAAACCGCATCCAAGGTTATTATCGAAAAGCCCTTTGGCCGAGATCTGCAAACTGCTCGAGAGTTAAACCAAGTAATAAATCGCAGGTTTGATGAATCGCAGGTATTTCGTATAGATCATTATCTTGGTAAGGAAACTGTGCAAAGCTTGCTTGTGCAGAGGTTTGCGAATTCTATTTTTGAACCGATTTGGAATCGGAATTATGTATCAAGTGTTCAAATAACAGTATCTGAAGATTTAGGCGTGGGTAACCGTGGAGGTTATTACGATCGTAGTGGAGCCCTTCGGGATATGATTCAAAACCATGTTATGCAATTACTCGCATTAACTGCTATGGAACCGCCATCTTCATTGGACCCAGAGTCAATTCGGGATGAAAAAGTAAAAGCACTCAAAGCTTTGAAACCATTGGTTATTGAGGGTGATAGCCCTGAAGTCATACGTGCATCTTATGCCGCTGGTTTAGTCGATGGCTTGCCTGCAAAAGCTTATTTAGAGGAAGAAGGAATACCGAAAGATTCAGGAACGGAAACTTATGCTGCGTTACGGCTGTATTTAGATAATTGGAGATGGAAGGGCGTACCGTTCTTTTTACGATCTGGAAAGAGGTTGGCTATGAAGGCAAGTGAAATTGTTGTACAGTTTTCCCGTCCGCCTGCAATTCTCTTTGGGCAGGATTCTAGGCTTAAAGTTTCCCCCAATTTACTGGTAATAAGAATTCAGCCAAATGAAGGGGTCACTTTATATTTAAATTCAAAAACTCCTGGTTTAGAAACTAAACTTCAGCAGATCAAGCTCGCCTTTGGCTACGAGACAACCTTTGGCTCCAATACTCCAGAGGCATATGAAAGACTGATTTTGGATGCACTTAATGGGGATGGTACCCTATTTATTAGAGGGGATGAGGCAGAAACTTCCTGGTCTTTGCTTAGCCCGGTTCTTGACTATTGGAATAGTCAGGGCAAATACGGATTGGAGAACTATGCATCTGGAACTTGGGGGCCTTTAGCAGCTGACAAACTTCTCTTGAGGACTGATCACGAATGGATAACCGGTAGAAATTATGACTAAAATAAAATATTACTTTTGTCTTTTAACAATTATTGCTTTTGTAGGGTGTTTACCGCAAGAAGAAGCTTTGTTGAAAGTAAAACCGAAAAATTCTGATGAGATTGCTCAAAATAAGACACCTATGGAAATTTCCATTATAGGAGGAGGCTGCTTTTGGTGCACAGAAGCTGTTTTCGAAAAAATAAAAGGCATTAGAGATGTGGTTTCTGGATATGCCGGAGGAGAAGTGCTAAACCCGACATACAAGCAGATCTGTACAGGTACGACTGGTCATGCTGAGGTAATAAAGATTACATTTGATCCTTCTATAATAAGCTTTTCTGAAATATTGAACTTATTTGGTGAATGTCATGATCCAACAACATTAAACAGGCAAGGTGCTGATGTAGGAACTCAGTATCGCTCTACTATAATGTATCTTTCAGATGAGCAGAAAAATTTAGCGATCGAATGGAAAAATAGGCTTTCTCAAAAATTGGAAGACCCTGTAGTCACTGAAATCGTAGCCGCCCCCATTTTTTATCCTGCAGAAGATTACCATCAGGATTATTACAAAAAAAATCCTAATCAAGGTTATTGTTCATTCGTCATCAGACCTAAGTTGAAAAAGTTAAATCTGGAATAATAGCCTGATTTAGATTTTGAGGATTAGTAAAATCGTACAAAACCCAAACGCTTATTTTGTCAGAATGGTATTAAATTATCAATAATAGGCTTTGTCGTAAGATAAAAATCAGAACTTTAAGTTTATATATTTAATTAATAGTTTATTGAGAGTAATGCACTAATTCTTAAATACCGAAAATTTTTAAGAATTAACAAAGGTAGATTTCTAACTTAGCGACGCCATTCGACTCGCTCATTTGTAATCTAATATTTACAATTATGGTTCTTTAGGGAAATATTTATTAGGTTTTTATAAAGTTTACTATTGAAAAAAAAGCATAATTGCTAAATATTGAGAAAACATAATCTGCACTTTAAGCATAAATCTACACTTCACATAATTGTAAATCCAAGTTAAAAATGGAAAGTTTTCGAAAAAAAAGTTTAAAAGATACCAAGTTTCTTCAAGATTGGTTCAGTAATGAAAATTCAAGTGCGGGCCAGCTTAGTTTAATTTTTGAAAATATTCCAGGCGTTTCCTTTTTTATTAAAGACCGAAGCCACAGACTTATTTTTGTTAATGAAAGTTTACTTAATCGTTTCGGGCTGGAAAGCGAAGAGGAACTTTATGGTAAAACGGATTTTGATCTTTTTCCCCCACGCCTCGCTGAACATTTTCGAAGAGAAGACAGGATTGTTTTTGATACTCAAAAACCTAGGCTTAATATTTTGGAACTCTTTTTTAATAAACAGGGTCTGCCCGGATGGTGCTTAACCAATAAATATCCTATGTTTGACCAAGATGGTGAGGTTGTTGGGCTAATGGGAACGGTTCGTCCACACGATGATGGCGAACTTAAATGGGAACGTGATGATGGAATTGGTCGGGCAGTTGGTTTGATTCGAAAAAAATTCCGTAAAGATTTGGCAATTTCTGATCTCGTTAGTGAATCGGGGTTAAATCATCGAAAACTGCACCGTGGATTTATCGAGTTATTCGGAATTGCACCTATGCAATTTATTACTCGTACTCGAATAGAGGCAGCTTGCGATGACCTACTTACTTCCAGTAAGAAACTTGCTGTTATTGCGAAGGAAAACGGATTTTATGATCAAAGTTCTTTTACTCAGCATTTTCGTCGTCAGATGAAAGTAACTCCCCTTAAGTACCGAAAGCAAAAAGGGTTTGCTTAAAAAGATTATATTCCTGAGGGAATTACGCGTACTCTTCTAGTGTAGACTTCGGAGTTTTTTTCAGCAATTTCCCACCAATATTCGTCTGGGTTTTTTCCGCTTGGAGTGGGAATTAAGCCTTCTTCATAGGCAGAGATAGCAGATGCTCCCTCAGTTGTTAGAATTCTCACCATTACATCGATTACCTCAGGAAACGCATAGAGCCTGCTTGGTTTTTCAGATGCACGATAGTTGGTGTTACTGGTTGCAAAGTATTCATATGGTGGGTTGCCACCTCCTGTTGAAGCATTAACATCTGGGAATATCTGCTTTAAATGACCAGTTCCGTAGCTATTTTTATCAATCAAGTACGCACGAATTCCAAAATCAATAATATTTGAAGCAAGGGAAAAGTCCGTTGATAGCTCACCACCCTCAATGAATACCGGATTTTTAATATTCGCTGGTTCACGGCTCCCATTTGATCCCTGACTGTATGGCTCAGAAGATGGGTGTAAGTCATATCCAGCCTTGAATGTCTCTTGGACAGACACATCAGAGCGAAATAGTTGATAGCGTGACCTGGATGTTGAAGCCTTTGTTATTCCATATCGAATAATCTGATAGGAAACTGCACGAGCACCACCGGAATTTTCTGCTTTCGGATCAAGTTCAGGTGCTTGCGTGAAAAAACGAAAAAAAGTGCCAGCAACTCCAAACCTCGAATCGTGAAGTGGAATTTGATTATTAGATTTTGCAAAGAGATCATTAGCTCCTTCAGCCCAATCGTTAGGAGTAATTCTTAAAGACTCAGAAGGTCCTCCCTCATTACCCTGTGGTTTTGGTGAACCTTTAGATACCTCATTCCATGATTCGCTATTTGAAGTTTTCTGAAGAATCGTAGCTGCCATCCATACATTTCCATCGTTACGATAAATGGCACAGTGTAAATCTTCTTGGATACGATCTAAAATAAATTGTGCGACCTGATTTGTTTCAAGATCCCCGGAGGCTTGGGTTTGTGTGCTTACCACTTGTGAAGTAATATTCAAAAGCATGCCAGCAAGGAGTGCGGTAACAGATACAGCTACGAGAAGCTCAAGGACGGTAAAGCCTGATTTCTGAGATTGAATAGAGGGCATTTTAATAGGAAATTAAAATGTAAATCCGAATTTATATTATGGCAAGGAGAGAGGACATTAAACTTACTATATTCTATTTCCAAGCACTTGTCCCATCTTAGCATAAAGTTCAATTCCATTGGAAGTGGAATTCAATAAATCATCTGCTAGTGAAACAGCATCTTTCTCAAAAACTGTCAGGACAGAAGATCCACCAAAAAGAAAATATCCGTATTCATCACCTTTTTGAACTTTGTTGGGTAAATCTTGTGAAATTTTTACTGAACCTACGCAAGTTGCACCAATCAAAAAGCACGCCACTTTCCCAACGGCTGATTCTTCAATAAAGGAGAGATATCTCTTATTTTGCCAAAAGATACCAATATTTTGCCTAAGGGCGATCGGGTTTACTGAAAAAAGTGAACCGTTGATCATCTTGGGCGAGGTGGCAACCCCTGAAACTGGAAAATGAAAACGATGATAATCTACTGGGCATAACCTGCTGACAACTAATGTGCCTTCTTCAAATGGCTTTGCTAATTTTTCAGATTGAAAGAGTTTCGGAAGATCAAATTGTTGGCCTTTAACGAATATACGTTCCGTCTTAGATAAATTTTGAATTCCTAAATGTCTGCCATCGGCTGGGAATACTATAGATTCCGGAGATTGATCAATCTCTCTCGCTTCCGGTTTTAACTCCCTGCTAAAGAATTCGTTGAATGATTTGAATTCATTTTGATCTTTAAGAAATTCACTTTCATCTAAGCTGAATTTCTCAATAAAAGGCGAAATCTTTGCTCGACTCTTTGGGCTATCCATTTTGTGGCCGTACCATTTTGAAAACCATGCCCGTTTAATGGCTAACCAGAGGGGTATCTTTCCAAGAGGAGAACCATAAATCAACTTAAGCCAGTTTTCTCCGTAAACTTTTTCAGTCTCTATGCATCCTGAATCACGATGCATATATTGTATTTCCTCGATCATTGATCGCAGGTATTTGGTCTGAAAATGACCAAGGAATTGAAAGTCAGCCTTTTACGATTTTGCCAGCCTTGATTGCTTTAACAGAAACCCACATGCGCTTAACTTGACCGCTGGGAAGCTTAACTCGGACCCGTTGAACATTAGGGCGAAAAGTTCTTTTGTTGTTTTTAACCAACTGCAAGCCGATTCCGCCAGCTTTTTTGCTGACACCTTTATGAATAATACGACCACCAACTTTGGGGCGTTTTCCAGTAATTGCACAAACTCTAGACATGGGTATAATAGGTTTAAAAGTTTTATCATGTCGATAATCTCTAGATCTGACAAGTCCAATCCTCTATCCCTTGTTGTAAATTGCTATTTTATAAATTGATTCTTCTTGGGTTAAAGTAAATTCAAATTAATCATGGGTTTTAGTAAGAATTACATTATCCGAAATTTTTTGAACATGGTATCCCTTAACCAGTGGTTTTGACTTTAAAAATTTAATACCTTTAACTTTTCCTAAAACCAGAGTGGCAGATGCAAGGGAGTCTGCGTCCATACATGTGGGAGCAATTACTGAAACCTGTGACAGTGTTGTAAGTCCAATACCTGATTTAGGATGAATCAGGTGAGAATAAGTTTTTCCATTAAAGGTGATTGATTGTTCCATGTCTCCAGATGTTGCAACTGCTTTATTAGAAAGTATAATCGATGGTAAATCTGGGTGCTTTCTTCCTCCAATATCTATTTTCCAGCCTCTTTTTCCTCGTGGGGCATCTCCAGCAAGCAAATCCCCACCGGCATCAATAAGCACCCGAGTAATTTTATTGGATTTCAATATTTCAAGCATTCGATCTGCAGTGTACCCCTTAGCGATTCCTCCCAGATCCAGAACCATTCCGCTGATTAGTAATTTCCCTTGTTTATTTTCGAAATCCAGAATTAGTTTTTCATGCCCAACTCTTTTCTTGGCATGTTCTAATTTTTCTTTGGACGGTAGCATTTTTCTAAATCGTGAAATGCGCCAAAGTCTTGAAAATGGACCGATTGTAATATCAAACGCACCTTCTGTTTCGATGGCTAGTTCTTTGCTTAGGCGTAATATTTCAAGTAGATCGCCAGATAAAGGCTGAAAATGTTCATCTCCTGATTTTTTAGAAAATAAAGACAGTTCGCTCTCACTCTCATAGTCACTGAAAACATTATTTAGCCGTTGAGCTTCAGAAAACGCTGCCTTTGCCGCGTTTTCTGCCTTCTTGTAATCATCTTCGTCAATTAAAATGGAAAAATCTGCCCCCATACACGTCTCAGTAAATTTGTAATAGTTTACTCCCTTTGATTTTTTAGCAAAGATTGAAGGAATCCCTGCACAAAGCGTAAAAAGTAAAGCTACGCGTAATAAATTCATTTCCATATAATAACTTAATATTCTTTTCTTACGCCAAGAAATTTGGGATAAAAGAAGATTATTATATTTTATAATTTAGCATATTTACCATGAAATTACTTATTACCCTTTCATCATACCTGCTCGCACTCAACTTTTTTTTAGATCGTGCTTATGCAAATATTGATTTTATCCGGGATGTGAAACCCATCCTTGAACACAACTGTGTAAGTTGCCACAGGGAAGGCAATGATAAGGGAGATGTAATTTTAGATAGTAAAAAAGCTGCCTTTGGTGGTGAGGATGTAATTGTCCCAGGGAAACCAGATGATAGTTCACTTTATTGGACTACTACCCTGCCCTTGGATGATGAATTGGTCATGCCTCCTTACAAGCATGCAGATAAAGATTACCCTCTCCGTGATGAAGAAAAAGAAATTTTGAAAAATTGGATTTTAGCTGGTGCTGATTGGCCCGAAGAAGTTGTTCTTGAACCAATGAAACGCTTGCCCAAGGACATTTCTTTTGTTGAGCATGTACAACCCATCCTTGAGCAAAATTGCGTTGCGTGCCATTACGAAGGAAAAATTAAGGGCGATCTAAGATTAGACACTTTTGAACATGCTTTTTCTGCAGATCATGTGATTGCGCCCGGCAAGCCCTTAGATAGTGACTTTTATATTTTATCAACTCTGCC
>Ga0209631_10000586_pt1 | contig 49579 bp, 43 predicted proteins | sample COG_08_FD_184752 | JGI IMG/M metagenome (GOLD analysis project Ga0209631, IMG submission 184752) | Pelagic Microbial community sample from North Sea - COGITO 998_met_08 (SPAdes) (version 2) | ecosystem: Environmental > Aquatic > Marine > Neritic zone/Coastal water | place: Helgoland, sampling... | reverse complement strand
TTTTAAGTTCCTCACCAATAATCCGATATCTCAACCACATTGCTCTCATACTCAAAGCCTCTGGTACGAGCTGCATTTGTTCCAGTGGTGGCATCCATGTTCGCCAATAAGGTTTACTTAATCGCTCAACCCGGCCACCTTCTTGATCTATAAGTATGGGGACGTTTCGACCAACTACATCTTGCAATGAATCAGTTAATAATTTTAATTGAATAGGGTTTTTGATATTTCTGCCAAAAAGAATAAAGCCCCAAGGATTAGTCGTAGAAAAAAACTTTTTTTCTTCTTTTGTTAATACAAGTCCAGCACAACCAAAAATTATAGCCTTTTGCATCACTTTGCCCTCATCGGCAAACAAGTTGGTATTAAGCCCCTTAAGAGAATGCAAAAATCTCTACTATCATCCAAAGTCGTAAAACCTGAAGCTCTCAATCGAAATGGATATCTACTACTATCAAATTTTTGTATTGATCTCTTTTTATTTTTGAAAATGGTGCCATTTCTTTTTAAAAAACTTGCCCATGCTTCCTGCGCTTCTTTTCGTGTAGAATATGATCCTAATTGTACTAAATTTGTCCCACGCTTTATTTTTGCCTCAGTTATTTCTACCTCAGCTATTTCTACTTCAGCTCTTTCCAGGGCTTTCTCTGTATTCTTACTATTTAACATTTCCCTAGCCCACGGCTTCTTTGAACGATCTAATGCAAGAGCTGACAGTTTGTTTGAATCATCCGTTAATTGCTTATCTTCTTCAGTTTCTTTTAACACAATAGTCTTTTTAGGCTGGTTAATCATTGTATTTCCCAGATCATCTAAATTATCATTTTTTTTAATCTCTGTAATTGCTAAGTCTTTCTCCTTCAATTCTACAGGTTTTGGAGCAAGCAATATTCGTTTAGCTGTCACTTGTGCAGCCCCTTGCTCTTGCACATTATTGACTGACAAACCTTGGTAATTAATTATCTGCCCACCGGGGTTCTCAGATATTATCCGAGCCTCTTTTATTTTTGCTTTTACCACTGGGATTTCTGCATTTTCGCTAACATTTAAACTGAAACCCCAGATTATAAGAAAAACAAAGATTGAGATTGATAGTATCAAGCCAATCCAAATTAAGGTTCGTCTAATAATAGCAAAAATCATAGTTGATTTTTCACTATCGGGCTCATTATACATTAACATAACCCAATTTGTATGGATATTTTATCAAAATGGTGAATTCTTAAGAGCTCCCTTAACGCATTTCATCCATCGGTTTGACACCGAGAATACCTAACCCATTTGAAATCACAATAGCCACACATCGTGCCAAAGAAATCTTTGACTGCGACTGAATAATATTTTTTTCGACGATAAATCTAAGAACGTGGGTATCCTTGCCTTGACTCCAAAATGCATGAAATTCTGATGCTAATTCATACAGATAAAATGCTATTCTGTGCGGTTCATTATGTTTAGCTGCTAACTCAATTAAACGGGGCCATTCACAGATCTTTTTAATAAGCGTTAATTCACTCTCATGCCCTAATGAAGTTAAATCTGCCGCAAGCAGTGCTTTATCAGACACATCCATTTTCAGTTTTGAAGCTTTAGTTAGAACAGAATGCACTCGAGCATGCGCATATTGCACGTAAAATACAGGGTTATCTCTAGATTGGTCTTGAACTTTATCAAAATCAAAATCTAGGGGCGCATCATTTTTTCGAGTTAACATTACAAACCTGGCGACATCTGCACCAACTTGTTCTACTAAGTCTCGCAAAGATATAAAGTTACCTGCCCTTTTAGACATTTTGAAAGGCTCACCATTTTTAAATAACCGAACCAACTGAGTAAGCTTTATATCCAAAGTTACCTTATCATCCGAAAGAGCTCTAACAGCTGCTTTCATTCTTTTAACGTAACCTCCATGATCTGCTCCAAAAACATCAATTAAATAGTCAAAGTTTCGTCTTATTTTGTCATAGTGATAAGCAATATCTGGCGCAAAATATGTCCAAGTCCCATCTGATTTTTTTATTGGCCTATCAACATCGTCACCGTAATTGGATGATTTAAATAAAGTTTGCTCTCTTGGTTCCCAATCTTCAGGAAGCTTACCTTTTGGTGCTTCTAGTACGCCCTGATAAATTAAGTCTTTAGTTTTTAACTCATTTAAAGCCGCTTCAATACTTCCTGTGCCATACAATGACTTCTCTGAATAAAAGATATCCATTTTGATGCCCAAAGAAGATAGGTCTGAGCGTATTAAACTCATCATTGAAGCAATTGCATGCTCTCGAAATTGAGGAAGCCAATCAGCTTCTTCTGCATTAATAAAAGAATCTCCAAAAATATCTTTCAAAGATTTTCCTATTGGAATGAGATAATCACCTGGATAAGTTCCATCGATAAATTCAACAGATATGTCATTAGCCTCAAGATATCGTAAATAAACAGAGCGAGCTAACACATCAACCTGAGCACCCCCATCATTTATGTAATACTCTCGTGTAACGCTATAACCAGCAAAATCTAACAAGTTTGCTAGAGCGTCTCCAAAAACGGCTCCTCTTGTATGGCCAACATGAAGTGGGCCAGTCGGATTCGCACTCACAAATTCTACATTAACCCTCTTTTTACCACCAATTTTAGATGTTCCATATTCTGTGTTTAATCGTATTATCTGTGGTATTAAATCAATCCAAATATTTTTTTTAAGAATTAAATTTAAAAAGCCAGGCCCAGCAACTTCTATGTGTTCAATTCGTGCATCATCGCTTAATTTTCCGACTAATAATTCCGCAATTTGCCTAGGTTGCAATTCTGCTTGCTTGGCCAATACCATTGCCGCATTAGTAGACATATCACCATGCAGATTATCCCGTGGGGGTTCTACTGTTACATTTTGAAAATTTAATATTTCTGGTAAATGTTTTTCGTTTTGCAAAGTTTTAAGAGCATCCAGCACAAGGTCATAAATTTCAGCAAAAATATTCATCTAAAACTCTCAATTTTTGTTAAGGTTTAACATGTAAGCTACTGCGGTCAACGAGTTTAATGCAAGTAAGATAGTTACTTATAAATAATAGAATTAAAGGATGGCAAATAAATAACTTCTCTAAAACATCTAATTGATTTTAAGCATATTAATTTTAGGCGTTACAAATAATTGAATTTTTAAGCGTTCGCATATAATGATCTTAACATGAGCAGAAATATAATCACATTTTATAGGGCAGTAGTGTTGATTTTAGCTCTATTTTATTGGCTATATCAATTTGGAGGCATTGCAGAGGATCCCTTTGGATGGCAATTTAGGTATCTCACCATCTGGAGCTTAACTGCTAACACAGTTGCTGCTGGTCTCCTCTTAAGATATTCCTTGGGTTATACTGACAAAGATTGGAATAGTTTTATTTCAGCTGCGATGGTTATAAGTATGGTTGTCGTAATACAATATTGGCGATTGCATTTGATAGATCCCAAACTCGTTGGATCAGGTGAGATTCCATGGCATCAGCAATACTACCTACATCTTTTGGGCCCGATACTATTATGGATTGATGCCATTCTTATTTTAGGTACCTTCAAAAATATCAAAAAAATATTAATAATAATAACAATCTTTAGCATCAGTTACCCGATTTGGATGGAGTGTTTTCTTCAAATAATAAATACTAAACCTAGTGGATTAATTACAGATGGTTTACCTTATCCATTCTTGAACGATATGAGAGTTATTGAACGAGTTGTCTTTTACACAATCAGCATAGGACTAAACTATCTTTTAATTTACGTTGGATGGCTTTTATCAAATGTGATATTTTTAAAAGCACGCAAACACATTAATAAAATATAAATTAATAATTCAAACTTTTCTCTTGCAGGCAGATAACCTAATGGTTACACCCAAATTTACGCAATGGACGCGGGCGTAGCTCAGGGGTAGAGCATAACCTTGCCAAGGTTAGGGTCGTGAGTTCGAATCTCATCGCCCGCTCCAAATTTCTCATATAAAATTAATTACAAAAAATACAAAAAAGCCTTTACTTTTAAAAAAGCAAAGCTTGTGCTGCATTGAATTTAAATTTTTTAAATGGCAGGGGCTGAGGGACTCGAACCCACGACCCTCGGTTTTGGAGACCGATGCTCTACCAACTGAGCTAAACCCCTTTTCCTGTTATCGTCCTAAGGAAGCAAAGAGCCTTTTGCAAGAACTGTTACAGCAAAACAGATGAATCTTTACAACTTCGTTGTATTTTAATTTCGTTTGTGCTCTAGCAACCGCCGAACAATAACTTGGGCTTGTATCTCGGCCGCTCCTTCAAAAATATTCAGAATTCTCGCGTCACATAAAATACGGCTTATGGGATACTCAAGGGCAAAACCATTGCCTCCATGGATTTGTAAACCATTATCAGCAGCCGCCCAAGCCACCCTTGCCCCCAAGAGTTTAGCCATTCCAGCCTCCAAGTCACAACGTCTATCAGCGTCTTTCTCTCTCGCACTGTAATAAGTTAACTGTCTGGACACCATAATCTCCACCGCCATCATCGCCAACTTAGAATATACCCTTGGAAAATCAATTAAGGCTTTACCAAACTGTTTTCTACCAATGGCATATTCTAATGCTAAATCTAAAGCAGATTGGGCAACACCTATTGCTCGCGCAGCAGTCTGTATACGAGCACTTTCAAAAGTTTGCATTAACTGCTTAAAACCTTGACCCTCAATATCGCCCAACAAATTTTCTTCGGATACTTTAAATTGATCAAACGCAATTTCATATTCTTTCATTCCCCGATATCCAAGAACCTCTATCTCACCACCAGATATTCCTTCTGAAGGAAATGGCTTCTCATCAGTTCCAGTTATTTTTTCTGCTAAAAACATTGATAAACCAGAATAATTATCAGTAGTAGGGTCCGTCCTTGCAAGCAGGGTCATCACGTTTGTTCGAGAGGCATGCGTTATCCAAGTTTTATTCCCAGTAATCTCGTAAAAATTATTCTTTTTTACTGCTCGCGTGTTTAAAGCTCCGAGGTCTGAACCTGTATTTGGTTCTGTGAATACAGCTGTGGGCAATACGTTCGCATCGGCTATTTTTGGTAACCACTTTTTCTTTTGTTCTTCACTGCCACCACACAAAATTAATTCAGCAGCAATTTCCGATCTAGTTCCTAATGAACCAACTCCTATATAGCCCCGCGACAACTCTTCAGAGACAACACACATGGCTCCTTTAGAAAACCCTAGTCCACCATATTTTTCAGGAATAGTTAAACCAAACACACCAAGTTCAGCCATTTCATTAATAATCTCTAAGGGAATCAATTCATCTTTCAGATGCCATTCATGTGCATATGGAACCACTTTATCATTTGAAAATCTACGAAACTGCTCTCGTACCATTTCCAACTCATCATCTAAACCCGAAAATCCAAAGGTCGAAGCACCTTTGCTATTTTTCATCAAATTTACTAAAGTTTTTCTTGCGAGTTGAGTATTTCCAAGACTACAAAGTAACTCAACCTCTGGGATTAAAAAATTCTCAAGGATATTATTTGGAAGACCAAAGTCACTCAAACGAATAAACTCTGTTTGACTCATTGGTATTCCAGCCTTTATCTGCGTCAAATACTCGCCAAAACTAATCTGCAATATTAGTTTTTCGATGTCACCAAACTTCTTATTTTCTATACTTAACTCTGACCAACGATACATTTGCCGTAAAGATTCCACATAAGTCGCAATCCAAGCTAGTCCATGCGTCTCATCTTGATTTTCTTCAAGCTTTTGACCAGATACCTTCCCGTCAACGAGAGCGTAAGATCTGACCTTTTCAAATATATGATCGAGCAAAACCTCTAAAGCGGTCACAGATTTAAATGTTAAATCAGGAAGATTATCAAGAATTGGAGTTTTCATTTTTTTTCCCATTTAAACTATTTTTACGATAACTACTGTAACAAGTAGCTTTATTTCAAGAAACATCAGGAGTTAAAATAACAAAATGACAAAAGTGCGTCAAAATGGAATAAATTAAATGCAAATATCAGAAAATAAATGGAGATTCTAAACTCAATAAACGCAGAACAAGGTCTGTATTGGGTGATGTTGATCTTTCTGATAACTGTCTTTGCTGGCATTATAAAAGGAATCGTGGGGTTCGCGATGCCCCTGATAATGATAACGGGCCTAGCAACATTTTTACCATTAGAGTTCGCAATCATAGCGATGATCATTCCAACTCTACTTACTAATTTTCAACAAGCATTTCGAGATGGAATAAAGCCTGTATTTATACCATTAAAAAGATACTGGAAATATTTATTTGTAACTGTGGTAGCCATATTAATTTGCAGTCAGTTGATGCCACTACTAAAGAATGAGACTTTATTTTTATTAATGGGAATACCTATTTTTTGTTTTACTTTATTGCAGATTTTTAGAATTAAACTTAATTTTTTTAATCAAAATCAATCATTAACAGAAATATTTTTTGGATTTTTTGCTGGTTTTTTTGGAGGTTTGACTGGGACTTGGGGCCCACCCACTGTATCATTTTTTCTAACTCAACAAATTGACAGAAAATTACAATTAAGATCTCAAGGCATTATATATCTATTTGGATCAATTGCATTTATCGTGGGACATATACACTCAAATATTTTCACCCTAGACGCTTTTTTCTTCTCATCAATATTATGTATTCCAGCAATGTTTGGTGTATTTATTGGAAATAAATTCGGTAGTAAATTAAACAACAAGACATTTCAAACGGTAACTCAATTATTGCTCTTGTTAGCATCTTTAAACTTAATCACGCGAGGCCTTGGCTTTTAAATTATTGCAAAACAACGCTTTTTATACTTTCATCCACATAATCCAAGTACTGTTCAAAATTTGCAGCAAACATTGCGATAAGTTTTTGCGCTTGTTCATCATAATGACTTGAGTTCTTCCAAGTTGCCCTTGGGTTAAGCAATTCTGAATTTACACCACTTACAGATATTGGCACCTGCAAATTAAAATTTTCGTCTATTCGAAAATCTCCATTAAATATTTCTCCAGTAAGAGCTGCTGTCAGTAGTTTCCGAGTTGCCTGAATTGGCATTCTTTTTCCCTCACCATATGGTCCTCCCGTCCAACCTGTATTAACCAACCAACACTTAGCGTCATGCTTGGCAATCTTAGCCTTCAACAAGTTTCCATATACTTCTGGGCGGCGAGGCATAAATGGCGCTCCAAAACAAGTCGAAAAAGTCGGCTGGGGCTCCGTAACTCCACGCTCAGTACCAGCAACCTTAGACGTAAAGCCTGATAGAAAATGATACATCGCTTGCGATGGTGATAAAAGTGATATTGGGGGCAAAACACCGAAGGCATCACATGTTAACATTATTACATTTTTAGGTGAACCACCTAAAGAACTCTCAGAAGCGTTAGCGATATAGTGCAAAGGATATGCACAACGTGTGTTCGCTGTTAAACTATCATCCTCAAAATCTAACTCTTTGGTCTCCGGATCGTAAACCATATTTTCGATCACTGTGGCAAATTTTGTCGTTGTCGCAAATATTTCTGGCTCGGCTTCTTTTGACAGATTTATTGTTTTTGCATAACAGCCACCTTCAAAATTAAACGTTCCCTTTTCTGACCATCCATGCTCATCATCACCCAGTAAAGTCCTACTACTGTCTGCAGATAAAGTAGTTTTTCCAGTTCCCGAAAGCCCAAAGAAAACAGCTGTATCATCTGTATCATTTAGAGCGTGATTGGCTGAGCAGTGCATAGGCATAACATCTTGCTCCGGTAGAAGGTAATTTAACAACGAGAAGACTGATTTTTTATTCTCACCTGCGTATGCTGTTCCCCCAATAAGTATTAATTTTTTTGATAAATTAATAGCTATTACTGTATTACTTCGACAACCATGGCTGATCGGTTCTGCTGAAAATGACGGACAGTTAATTATTGTGTAATCAGCAACAAATTCTTCTAATTCAACATTGGTTGGCAATCTTAACAAATGACGAATGAATAATCCGTGCCAGGCCAATTCGGTTATCACTCGAACGTTTAACCTGTGATCTGGATCAGCACCACCATATAAATCTTGAACAAAAAAATCACGCTCTTTCATATGTGATCTGAAATCCTTTTCAAGAACGTCAAATGCCGACTCCGCCATGGGAGTATTATTCTCCCACCAAATTTTATCTTCAACATCTTTGGTTCTGACAATAAACCGATCATTTGGAGAGCGGCCAGTATGTTCACCCGTATTTACTAACAGTACCTCGCCTATTCCAAGCTCTCCTTCTTTTCGGTCTACAGCTTTAGAAAGTAACTCTGCTTCATTTAAATTATAAAATACCTCTCCCACGTTGTTAATTCCTTGGTCAGATAATTTAAATAAATTATTTACTCGTTCTGTGGACATAAAAAACCCCTTCAATATTCAAACAGCAAAATATTGAGATAAAAAATTGACAGTAGCTAAATCGCTCAACTGCCATTTGTTTTGTCAACATTTTTTCATAAAATCAATACCAGAAATCTTTAATTTTGCAAAATTACAATTACCTCATAATCAATCAGCAGAATATATTCAGAAATAATTAATATTAAGTATTTTAAACTAATTATCTTTAAAATACTTAATACAAAAACAAACAGTTTTTGTAGATTAATGATGCTAAAATAAATTTATTAGTCCAATATGCAACTTTATAGAGAGTTATGGTGAGAGCTAAATATGGGTCACAAAAATAAAAAAAATGTGCATGGAACTGCTGTTTCTATAGATGGTAAAGGGTTGCTTATTTTGGGGCAATCAGGCAGTGGAAAATCACAATTAGCATTAGCTTTAATAACGCATGGGGCTAAATTAATCTCCGATGATCAAGTAATATTAATAGATACTGAAAGTGAAATTATCCTTTCAGCACCAAAATCAATTTCAGGGAAGATAGAAGCGCGATTTGTCGGTATTTTAAAAATGCCAGTATTGATTGCACCTCTTTATTTAGTAATTGATCTAGATCAAAAAGAACTTGATAGATTACCTAAGAAAAAATTTGTGACTTATTTTAATAAAAAAATACCAGCATTAAATGCTAATGGTATAAAAAAATTAGAGTATAGTCTGATACCATTATTGAAAAATAATGGTATTATTTAGAGAAAGGCTTGCCAAAAGGGACTTACAGGTGTCTAAAAGATACTTAGAATAAAGAGAGCTGAAATAAAAGATCGAAACTGCAGAAATCAAGGTAATACGTGATAGGAATCGTAATAGTTGCGCATGGAGGGCTAGCAGATGAGTACAAATCTGCACTTGAGCATGTAGTTGGTGTTCAGCAAAATCTAATGGCAATAGGTATTGGCGAAAATCATGATAGAAAGTCAAAGCAAACTGAAATTTGCAATGCTGTAAATGATGTTGATGATGGCTCGGGTGTGATTTTAGTTACCGATTTATTTGGAGGTTCACCGTCTAATTTAGCGCTAAGAGCGTGCTCAGAAGAAAATAGAATAATCGTTTATGGCGCTAACCTACCAATGCTCGTAAAGTTGGCCAAATGCCGCAAAATGCTAGTTGATGATGCAGCAAGAGAGGCTTTAAATGCTGGACGTAAATATATCGATAGCTATTGTTATAAGTAAATGCCCATAAATACTGAGCACATAATCATTAATGAAAAAGGTCTTCATGCAAGAGCATCCGCTAAGCTTGTGGAGACAGTTGAAAGTTTTAACGCAGACGCAAATATTTCTAAAGATGATCTGGTTGTTTCAGGTGACAGCATCATGGGATTATTGATGTTGGCTGCCGCTAAAGGTAATAAGATAAATATTGAGACTATTGGGCCAGAAGCTCAACAACTTTCAAATGCAATATCTTCTTTAATTTCAAATCGATTTGAGGAAGAAAATTGAGTAATTAGATTTTACTTTGGAGATTTTACTATTGTCACAAAAAGAAATACCAAAAATAGGAGACCCCGAGTATCAACCTTATGATGGTAAAAATCTATCTTATGCTGGAACTTTCACCAACCCGCTAAAAGTCCTGATCATTAAAATTATAGAAATAACCACTGGAAAAATTAAACTTATGCGGTTAGTGCGCGAATATGAAAAAACCCCAAAAAAGGAAAATGAGAGCTTTTGGAGTAAAGCTTTAAGTCATCTTCGAATTAAAATCATAACTCCAAATTCTCAAATACAAAATATACCAAAAATTGGCCCCTTGATTATTGTAGCTAATCATCCTCATGGTTTAGTAGATGGTTTGATTTTAGCTGAGTTAACAAATAGAATTCGTAAGGATTTCAAGATTCTGACAAGATCTTTACTGACTAATGTTCCAGAAATACAATACCACATGTTGCCAGTAGCTTTTCCACATGAAGAAAACTCAGTAAGGCTCAATCTAGAAATGCGAAAATTGGCCATGACACATCTCAAAGAGGGAGGATCAGTCATCCTATTCCCTGCAGGCGCTGTAGCTACCTCGCCTGGATGGTTTGGTAATGCAATAGAGGGTGAGTGGCTACCATTTACAGCTAAAATGATATTGAAATCCGATGCTGAGGTGATTCCAATTTACTTTTCAGGTCAAAATAGTCGCTGGTTCCAATGGGCAAATAAAATTTCAATCACTATTAGACAAGGATTATTGCTTCACGAAATAGTTTACGCAATGCACAAAAAACAAAAACCTATAATAGGGGGTGCGGTCGATAGGGCGGAGATAGAAAAATATCGCAAAGATCCAAGAGGCTTAATGGAATTTTTACGAGCCAAAACACTGCGACTAGCAAAATAAAGAAGGCCGCTAAAAAGCGGCCCTCACTAAATCAATTAAATTACTTTATAAAGCTTCAGTTAACTCCGGAACAGCATCAAATAGATCAGCTACAAGACCATAATCAGCCACTTGAAAAATTGGTGCTTCTTCATCTTTGTTAATTGCAACTATTACCTTACTGTCTTTCATTCCAGCAAGATGCTGTATTGCACCTGAAATACCACATGCAATATACAAATCAGGCGCAACAACTTTACCAGTTTGCCCTACCTGCCAATCATTTGGAGCATATCCAGAATCCACAGCAGCTCTTGATGCACCTACAGCTGCATTCAGCTTATCCGCCATTGCCTCAATAATGTTAAAGCTTTCTTGTGAACCAACACCTCGGCCTCCAGACACAACAATTTTTGCTGAAGTTAACTCAGGACGATCTGAAGCTTGTACTTTATCCTCAACCCAAATAGAAAGGTTAGGATCAGCAACAGAAGATAATGTTTCAATCGTCGCTGAACCACCTTCACTACTTGCATCAAAACCCGCTGTCCTGATTGATAGTACTTTTATGTTGTCAGAAGACTTCACTGTTTGGATTGCATTTCCTGCGTAAATTGGCCGCTCGAATGTGCCGCCATCAATAATTCCAGTAATATCTGAGATTATCATAACATCTAATAATGCCGAGACGCGCGGTAGAATATTTTTGGCTAATGCGGTAGCTGGCGCCACGATATGTTCATAATTAGCTGATATTGATAAAATAAGATCTGCAATTGGCTCCGCTAATCCGTTTCCATAAGAGTCATCTTCAGCGCATAAAACTTTGCTTACTCCATCCAATTTAGCCACCTCTTCAGAGGCTAAATTACAATTATTTGAGGCACATAAAACTGTTACATCACCTAGTTTTTTTGCTGCAGTTAGAGCTTTCGCAGTCTGATCTATCGAAACATCACCAGACAACACTTCTGCTAAAAGTAGTACGGCCATTATATAACTCCTGCTTCATCTTTAAGTTTTGTAACCAATTCGGATACGTCTGCTACTTTTACACCCGCCGCTCGTGCCGCTGGTTCAGTGGTGCTAATGATTTCAAGTCTTGGTGAAATATCAACACCATAATCAGACGGTGTTTTCTCATCTAGCGGCTTTCGTTTAGCCTTCATTATATTTGGAAGAGATGCGTAGCGTGGTTCATTTAGCCTAAGATCTACCGTAACAACAGCTGGCATATTGATTTTTATCGTTTGCAATCCACCATCAACTTCCCGGGTTACCAGAGCTTTATCACCATCTATATCTAGCTCAGAAGCAAAAGTCCCTTGGCTCCATCCAGCCAATGCTGCTAACATCTGTCCTGTAGCATTCATATCATTGTCGATAGCTTGCTTCCCACACAATACCAATCCAGGTTGCTCTGCATCTATTACGCCTTTTAATAATTTAGCAACCGTCAATGGCTCCATGTCAGTATGAACATCTTCAGTGCATACGATCAAAATAGCTCTATCAGCTCCCATTGCTAGAGCCGTTCTCAAAGTTTCTTGTGATTGCTTTACACCAATAGAAACCGCAATAATCTCTTCAACTTTTCCAGCCTCTTTAAGGCGGATGGCTTGTTCTACTGCTATTTCATCAAATGGGTTCATCGACATTTTTACATTTGCTAAATCCACACCAGTTCCATCTGACTTTACTCGGACTTTCACATTGTAATCAATTACACGCTTTACAGGCACCAAGACCTTCATTCCGTTTCACTCCTGTTCATCAATCAATCGTCATATTTTGACAAGATTCGTTTCTACAATTTTGATTTAATCAAAAGTTACCGACACTAAAAGTAAAAAATTCATTCAATGCCGTTTGGTAAGCCTTTCATTTCTCTCTTATCGATGCGCTCCAGGGACCCAAAGCACATCATTTTTACCATTTTCGTTAGCAATTCTAGATGCTACAAAGAACCAATCAGATAGCCTATTTAAATATTTAATTGCTAAATCATTAACTGTTTCTGATTGGTTTAATTCAACAGCCAAACGCTCCGCTCGACGGCTTACTGTTCTGCATAAATGTAAATGCGCAGATAATGGTGATCCACCAGGCAAAATAAAACTTTTCAAAGCACTTAAACTTTCATTCATTTCGTCAATCTCTAACTCCAAACGATCTACTTGAGACTGAACCATTCTCAATGGTGGATATTCTGCTGATGAGTCTAGATCTATATTAGGGCGACACATATCTGCGCCCAAATCAAATAAATCATTTTGAATGGCAGCCAACTTTGTGTCTAAAGACCCATGAGAATATAGGCGAGCCATCCCAACTGTCGCGTTAGTTTCATCAACTGACCCATACGAATTTACCCTAATTGAATATTTTGGCACTCTTGTGCCGTCGCCTAGCCCAGTTTCACCCTTATCTCCTGTTCGGGTGTAGATTTTATTTAAAACGACCATTTATAACCCTCTTCCTCTAATCACTATATAAATTAAGATCATAATAACTGCCACTGCCTGTGCATATATTCTGTAACGCATTAAACGATTTGAATACTTTCTGTTAAACTCTCCACCCCGACTGAAACTGATAACTCCAATCATCAAAATAACAAGAACTAGTAAACAGGATGCGGTTACAATCCAAAACAGGGGGTCATTATTCATTTGTTTCTCCTTTGAATACACATAGGCCGAGATGGGTAAAAAGCGAAGCTTTATTTAATTCATCTTTGTGCCATAAAATTATCGAGCCATTTGTTTGGCAATAAGCGTTTAAGTAATGCAGCAACACGCGTTGGTGTTGTGATCATATATTTTGACCTTGGCACTTTGTCTTCTAAAGCTTTAATTAATACTTTTGTTACAGCAGAAGCTGGTAGTTCAAATTGATCTTTTTTTAAACTCTTATTGTAAAGGCGTTTCGATAATATCAACTCATACTGCTCACGGCGCGCTGAGGTCTTCCAATTTATCCATTTTTCAAAACCAACGATAGAATTTTCCCTGAATTTCGATGTTATTGGTCCTGGTTGCAATAAAATAACTTTAATATTTGTATCACGCATCTCGAGGCGGAGTGTATCTGTTAAACCTTCAAGCGCATACTTGGTCGCTACATATGAGCCCCTCCACCGCATCGGAATAAAACCCAACACACTGGAACAGTTTATTATGCGCCCGTGTTTCTGTGATCTCATTATTGGAATAACTTTAATAATAAGATCATGCCATCCAAAAAAGTTTACCTCAAAAGCCTGCCTCAACGCTTCCCTTGAAACATCCTCCACCGCACCAGGAATTGCATATGCTCCATTGTTAAAAAGTGCATCTAATGTTCCACCGGTCAAATTGATAACCCTTTGAACAGCAGAATCTATCGATATTGGATCTTCATAATCCAGGACAAAACTTTCAAGCCCATCAAGCTTTAATCGATCACAATCTATTTGTTTTCTGCAAGTTGCAAAAACTTGCCAACCGAGGTTATGCAGCCGATATGCGGCGTCAAGCCCAATACCAGAGGAACATCCTGTTATTAAAATAGATTTTTTTCTCATAGTCTAAAGCTACCTGGCAAAATATATGTTTCAGAGCGCATTTTGAATTTTAAATTACTTATATAACAATATAGAAAAATCAATCCAGGGTACAAACTAATTAGCTAACACGGATTAAATTAAATAGTATTACCCCTAGACCCATCGTCATCTGCATTGTAAATGAAAGCTATGAAAGATAAAAATACCATCGCTGACAAACCAATCCCATTTATTACAACTGAACCGTTAAGTAGAGCTATTGGTGAGCGTTATCTACAATATGCTTTATCAACCATAATGCACAGAGCATTGCCTGACGCACGTGATGGGTTGAAACCTGTTCACCGCAGGATATTATTTGCGATGAGAGAACTAAAGCTTGCAGCTAATTCTGGATTTAGAAAGTCTGCAAAAATTTCTGGCGATGTGATGGGAAATTATCACCCCCATGGGGATGCGGCAATTTATGACGCGATGGCAAGACTAGCACAAGATTTTAATGTCAGATATCCATTAGTAGATGGGCAAGGAAATTTTGGAAATATCGATGGTGATAATCCAGCAGCAAGCAGATATACAGAAGCAAGACTGACAAAAATTGCTCAAGCCCTGATGGAGGGGTTGTCAGAAAATGCAGTTGACTTCCAAGAAAATTATGATGGCACCCTAAGTGAGCCAATCGTTTTACCAGCCAGTTTTCCAAATCTTTTAGCAAATGGTTCCAGTGGCATTGCGGTAGGCATGGCCACCAATATACCTCCTCATAATTTGGATGAATTGATCAATGCTTGTATTCATCTCATCAAAGCACCAAATGCACGTATTGAAACTTTAATAGAGTACATTCCTGGGCCAGATTTTCCAACGGGGGGCATAATCGTTGAGCCAAATAAGAATATCTTAGAAGCTTACAAAAGTGGGCGGGGCTCATTTCGATTAAGATCCAAATGGCAAGCAGAAAAATTAGATAGAGGTCAGTGGCAAATAGTCATTACTGAGATACCATACCAAGTGCAAAAATCAAAACTAATTGAAAAAATAGCTGAATTAATAAATAGCAAGAAGATTCCTATTCTCGCAGACGTAAGGGATGAAAGCACAGAAGAAGTTCGCATAATTTTAGAACCGCGAGCAAAAACAATTGATCAAACCGTGTTAATGGAAACCTTATTTAAACAAACAGAATTAGAAATCCGATTTTCATTAAATCTAAATGTGTTAATTGATGGCAGAACACCTAAAGTTTGCTCTTTAAAAGAGGTATTGAACGCATTCCTACAACATCAGCAAGATGTTTTGTTAAGACGTTCTCAATTTGCTTTAGAAAAAATAGATCACAGGTTAGAGGTTCTCGAGGGTTATATCGTTGCGTTCCTAAACCTAGATAGAGTTATTGAAATAATTCGGAATGAAGATCACCCAAAATCAATCATGATTGCCGAATTTGATCTATCCGAAACTCAAGCTGAAGCAATTTTAAATATGCGTTTAAGATCACTGCGCAAACTTGAGGAAATAGAATTAAAAAAAGAACATGAGAGTTTATTAATCAGACGTGCAAATCTTGAGGACCTACTTGGAGATGAGGCTATTCAATGGAAGGAAATAACAAAGCAACTGCGGGAAACTCAAAAAGAATTTGGCAAAAATAGTGAAGGTGGAGCAAGACGTACTGAATTTGCAGAGGTAACAGCTTTTGAAGAAGTTCCCATTGAAGCAATGATCGAACGTGAAGCAATTACTATAGTATGCTCTAAAATGAGCTGGATCCGAGCGATGAAGGGTCACATTGATTTAGAACAGGAGCTTAAATTCAAAGATGGTGATGAAAAAAAATTCACCTTTCACGCTGAAACAACTGACCGCATTTCAATTTTTGCCACAAATGGTCGATTTTACACGCTTTCATGTAGTCTGTTACCAGGTGGGCGCGGTATGGGTGAACCACTACGATTGATGTTGGATATACCCAACGAAGTTGAAATTGTGGATATCTTTATTACTAAAAGCGACAGGCAGTTTCTTGTTGCCTCATCGACAGGGGACGGATTTATAATTTCAGAAACAGAAACAATTGCACAAACCAAAAATGGCAAGCAAATTCTTAACGTTAAAAACAAAACTAGAGCAATGGTTTGTAGGCCATTAATCGGTGATCATATTGCTTGTATTGGTGAAAATCGTAAAATGCTTATTTTTCCCATAACAGAATTACCAGTCATGTCGCGTGGCAAGGGCGTCCGAATGCAGAAGTATAAGGATGGAGGATTATCTGATGCCACCTCATTTAATCTTAAGTTAGGACTAACGTGGAAAGATCCAGCCAATAGGCAGAGAACTGAAATAAATTTGGAAGATTGGATTTCAAAACGTGCAGCTTCTGGTAGAATGGCTCCACGAGGATTTCCAAGAGATAACAAATTTAATTAGGAGAGTTCAATCCTCCCCAGCAGCACCACTGGTTATTCTCAAAATATTTCCAAAAATTAAGTTGCTTTAAGAGCGTAACCAAAACCTCGAACAGTTCTAATGATGTTTTTGTTTGCTCCAACTTCTATAACTTTTCTCAATCGTCCTACATGTACATCAACTGTACGAGTATCAACGTTAGCGGATATTCCCCATACGTGATCAAGAAGTTGCTCTCGACTAAACACTCGTTCGGGACTTTGCATCAAAGTAACGAGCAATCGATACTCAGTTGGACCCAAGTTCACCTGCAAGCCATCTATTGCTACAATGTGTTTTTGTAGGTCAACCACAATTTTTCCAACAATCAATTGATCCGATATAACACTAGCGGATGGGCGTCGCATCGCAGCTCGAACACGTGCCAAGAGTTCCTTAATTGAATACGGTTTTGTAATATAGTCATCTGCTCCGATATCAAGACCGCGGATTTTATCACTTTCCTCCGATCTTGCGGTTAACATTACAATTGGAATCTCGCGTGTCATTTTACTTCTACGTAATTGTCGACAGACTTCAATACCAGATACTTTTGGTAACATCCAATCAAGTAAAATAAGGTCTGGGTTTTCCTCTTCAGCTAAATTTAAAGCCTCTTCACCATCTCGGGCGACAACAACCTCATATCCTTCAGAGTTAAGGTTAAATTCAATTAATTCTACTTGGTTTGGCTCATCTTCTACTACTAGTATTTTTGGATTAGCTAATGACATTACTAAACTTACCTTAAGATGATGCTTTTAAATCTTCACCAGTTACAATCTGATGAACTTGGCGAGCAATATTTACTATATGATCCCCCGCCCGTTCAAAATTTCGCGCGAGCAGAATTAAATGGACTAATGTTTCAGTATCCTCTGGAAACTCAGGAATAGCTTTAATAGCCGTTTTTTGAATCTCCTTGTTTAAAGAATCAACATCTGCATCTCTTACTCTAATTTCAGCCGCTTTTTCGATATCGTTATTTTTATAGGCTGTTAAAACACCAGTTAGCATTTCCTGAACAATTTCACTCATCTGACCAATAAGCTTCATCGTTTTTTCTCCAGAAGAGTTCTCTGTAAGCTTTCTAACTTTTTTTGCAGTAGATTTCGCGTGGTCACCAAGTCGTTCGAGTTCATTTGCGATACTGGTTGCCATAAGAGCCAACCTCAAGTCCAAAGCCATCGGTTGTCGCATCGCAATTATTTGCTCAGCATGTCGATGTATAGTCTTGTTCATTCCATTTATTCTGCGATCAGTAGCAACCAAGGTATCTACATCATCCGTATCAAAGGATAACAATGCGTTTGTAGCACCTTGAATTTGCTTCCTTACCAATTTTCCCATTTCTAAAATTTCATTCTTAATGCGATCTAGATCGTCATCAAATTTACCAACAATATGTTCATTTTCCATAATATTAACCTATTCGACCAGTTATATAATTTTGAGTTTTTTCGTTAGAAGGAGTTGTAAATATTTGTTTTGTCGCGCCAACCTCAATTAATTTACCGAGATGAAAAAACGCTGTTTTATTCGAGACCCGGGCCGCTTGAGCCATAGAATGGGTAACAATAACGATGGAGAATTCTTGACTAATTTCATTTATTAAATCTTCAATAATTGCTGTCGCTATCGGATCCAATGCTGAACAGGGCTCATCCATCAAAATCACTCTTGGTTTAACTGCTATCGCTCTTGCAATACATAGTCTTTGTTGTTGACCCCCAGATAATCCAAGTCCAGGCTCATCCAAACGATTTTCTACCTCATCCCACAAACCAGCAGCTTTTAATGACCATTCCACCCTGTCATTAAGCTCTGTCTTAGATGAAGTCATTCCATGAATTCTCAGCCCATAAGCAACGTTTTCACGAATTGACTTTGGAAAGGGATTTGGTTTTTGAAAAACCATTCCGACCTGTGCTCGTAAAGCAACAACGTTTACGGCAGGATCATAAACATCCTGACCATCAATTTCTAATTGGCCAGTGATTTTGCAAATTGGGATTAGATCATTCATTCGATTAATACATCTTAAAAATGTTGATTTACCACAGCCAGAAGGTCCAATTAATGACGTAACTTGCTTTTCTTCAATTTTTAAATTCACATCGAATAAGGCTTGTTTATCTGCGTAAAAAACATCTACATTCTTAGCTTCAATTATAGTGTTGTTCATGATTAGAACCTCTGCTCAAGTCTACGGCGCATTAAAACAGCTACCAAATTCATTATGATGAGAAATATCAATAAAACAATTATAGCGGCAGATGTCTTTTCAGAAAATGCTCGCTCTGGACTATCTGCCCAAAGAAAAACTTGAACAGGCAAAGCTGTGGCTGGTTCTAAAATAGAATTTGGCACGTCAACTATAAAAGCAACCATTCCAATCATCAACAAGGGTGCTGTATCACCTAAAGCCCTAGCCATACCGACAATAGCTCCCGTCAACATTCCTGGCAAAGCTACGGGAAAAACATGATGAAATACTGCCTGAACAGGCGTAGCTCCTAAAGCGAGCGCAGCCTCTTTTATCGAAGGTGGCACTGATTGGAGGCTCGCTCTTGATGCTATAATTATCGTAGGCAACGTCATTAAGGAAAGGACCATTCCACCAACCAGAGGCGAAGACCTTGGAAGGTCAAAATATCCAAGAAAAATAGATAGCCCAAGTAAACCAAACACTATAGATGGAACAGCTGCTAGGTTGTTGATATTAACTTCAATTATATCCGAAATTCGGCTTCGGGGAGCAAATTGCTCAAGGTATGTTGCCGCCGCCACTCCTAAAGGAAAAGATAATACAAAGCAGACAGATAAAGATAATGCGGATCCAACTAAAGCAGCTAATATTCCTGCTATTTCAGGCTCGCGGCTATCCCCATTTTTAAAAAACCCCCAATTCACCTTAGAGCGTATTTGTCCCTCTTTATTAAGTTTTTCAATCCAATTAATTTCCTTATCTGAAATCTGTCTTTGATCTTCTGGTACCTCAACATTCATCTTTCCTCGAAAGAATAAACTTAGATCATCCGATGCTGATACCCATATATTTTGTTCCCCACCTAAAATACTGGGATTTTTAAGTATGATATCCCTTAACTCAAAAGTACTTTCGGAACTGATTAAATTATATAATTTCTTTTTATCTTTCCTGTTTTTAACATCAGGGAAACGACTCCGAAGTCCAGACTTAATAATTGAACCAAAGCTTGCATCCCTAATGTTATTTGGATCGACTTTATCAGCGCTTAAATTAACAGGTATATTTATCTCTACGTGTTTAGCGGCACCCAAACTACCTGCAAAGATCGTTATTAGTAACCAAGCTAAAAAACCAAGCGATACTAAAATAGATATGATCCCAAGAGACTGGAATCGAATTTCCGCGCTACTTCTCTTGTGCAAATTAAGGCCAACACTTTTTGTTAAATTAATCATATTGCTCTCTATATTTACGTACGATCCACTGAGCTGTAATATTCAAGATCAAAGTTATAACAAATAGAAGTAATCCTAATGCAAAGGCTGATAGTGTCTTCGCACTATCAAATTCCTGATCTCCAGTTAAGAGAGCAACGATTTGTGTGGTAATGGTAGTCACCGCTTCTAACGGATTTAAAGTTAAATTTGCAGCCAAGCCTGCCGCCATTACGACAATCATCGTCTCTCCAATAGCACGACTAGTCGCCAAAAGTAATGATCCAGCAATACCAGGTAATGCTGCAGGAAGAACTATTTTTCGAATCGTCTCTGATTGGGTGGCACCAAGTCCAAAAGATCCGTCTCTCAAGGATTGCGGCACTGCATTTATTACATCATCTGACAATGACGAAATAAGAGGAACTATCATTATACCCATTACAATTCCTGCCGCTAATGCACTTTCAGATGCTATCTCAAGGCCAAAATTACCCCCTGTCATTCGAATGAACGGCGCTACAGTCAGGGCTGCAAAGAAACCATAAACTACTGTTGGAATACCAGCCAATATTTCTAACGTCGGTTTTACCCAATCTCGAATGCGCTTAGATGCATATTCAGCTAAATAAATTGCAGATATTAATCCGAGTGGAGTTGCGACACACATAGCGATAAAGCTTATTAGCAGAGTGCCATTTATTAGAGGAATAGCACCAAATGATCCCTGCGCTGCCACTTGATCTGATCTGATGGCTGTCTGAGGAGACCAGTTGAGACCAAAAAGAAATTCAAAAATAGAGACTTTTTCAAAGAAATTTAAGGTTTCTGACAATAATGACAAAATTATACCTATTGTAACTAAAATCGCCACTCCAGCGGCTAATCCTAATAGTCCAATAATAGATTTATCAATCCATTCAGGTCGAACTGGTTTCATCAAATTTATTTTTAAGTCCGACATTAATTCTATCTTCTAAATGAAAGTAACGCGGACCTGAATTTAGGTCCGCGTATAACTTTTAATTACATTTCTAGTGGTACTAACCCATTAATTTTTTTGCCCCAATCATCACGAGCGTCTTCGTCCAAAGGTATCAATCCTTTATCCACCAAATAGCCATCTTCACCCCAAGTATCTTCTCTTGTGAATTCTTTCATATATTCAGTAATTCCAGGGATAACACCAATATGTTCTTTTTTAACATAAAAGAATAATGAGCGAGCGATAGGGTAATTACCACTTGCAATCTCTTCAAATTCTGGTTCAACGCCACCAACAATTGATCCTTGCATCGTGTCTGAGTTTTGCTCAAGAAATGAATAACCAAATACCCCAAAAGCTGAAGGGTTAGTTTGAAGCTTTTGCACAATCAAATTGTCATTTTCTCCAGCCTCGATATAGGCGCCATCTTCACGCACTGTATGGCAAACTGCTTTATAAGCTGACTTGTCAGTTCCCTTCAAAGCGGCAATTGATTCAAATGTTTTACAACCACCTTCTAACGCCAATTCAGCAAATGCATCACGTGTTCCAGATGTTGGTGGTGGACCTAAAACTTCAATTTTTACAGCAGGAAGAGAAGAATCAATTTCTGACCACATCGCATACGGGTTTGGTATTAATTCACCTGCAGAATTCGGAACATCTTTTGCTAAAGCAAGAAATATCTGCTGCCTGGTTACTTCCATTCTTCCTGATTTTCTCGAATTTGCTAAGACTATTCCATCAAAGCCAATTTTTGCTTCAATCGGCGTAACTCCATTAGCAGCGCATTTTTCTGCTTCAGATGATTTAATACGTCTAGAGGCGTTGGTTATATCTGGCGTACTTTCACCAACACCAGCACAAAATAACTTCATACCACCACCGGATCCAGTTGATTCAACGACTGGTGTTTTGAACGCTGTTGATTTTCCAAAACGTTCTGCGACGGTTGTTGAGAATGGAAAGACGGTAGATGAACCAACTATATTAATTTGATCTCGAGCTATTGCGGGCAACGCCGTAAGTGCAATAGCCGCGACACTTGTTAATAAACGAATATACATATCAATTTTTCCTTTAAAGAGAATTCAAATCCTGTTTGAACAACTCTTACTTGGCCCTTAATTGATTCTAAATTATGACGTTTAAGTAACAGTTTTATGACAATGAAGAGTTTTTTGTAACAATTAGGTAAAACTAATTCAAAGGTAAGAAGACATTAAAACTTGAGCCTTCTCCTTTAATACTATCAATTGTTAGAGCGCCCTTATGCCTTACTAAAATATGCTTAACTATGGCCAAGCCTAAGCCTGTACCACCCTTATTTCTGGATCTGCTCTTATCAACCCTATAAAATCGCTCTGTTAGTCTTGGTATTTCATTAGGATCTATACCCACACCTCTATCCACAATCGAAATTTTTAATGCTGGGAGCGCAAAATCATTTTCATTCTCTGTCAAAGCAACTTCTATACTTATAGTTTGCTCGTCATCACTATAATTTATGGCATTTTCGATCAAATTAACTAGGACCCTATGTAAATTTTCTTGGTTTCCAGATAGCTGAGGAAGAACATTATGAATATTTAATTTAAGCTGTTTATTTGCTGCGGTTGCGAAAGGTTGCATCGCATCAAAGGCACCTTGCAGTAAGATATTTGGATCTACCATCGTTGAAATTGATCTTTTTTCCTTAGCTTCAACTTGTGACAGGGATAGTAGATCAGCGACAAGATTCGTGACTCTTTGTGTTTCTTTTTCAACTACACTCAAAAACTTGGAGCGTTTATCAATATCATCACCTGCTGGGCCTTGGAGAGTCTCGATAAAACCACTAATCGCAGTCAATGGTGAGCGGATTTCATGACTCACATTTGCAACAAAATCACTTCGCATTGCTTTTGCTTCTTTCAGTGGCGTTAAATCTCTTAAAGTCACAAATGCAACCTTTTCGTCATTATCCGTAAAATCATGTATATCCACTGAAATCTCAGTGCTATTTTCGGTTTTATACCGAATTTTTTGATCAAGAATATTACCCAATTTTATGCACTCCAAAATTTGAGTGGAAATTGTTTTACTGTTAAAAACTGCTTCAGCTGCTAAATTCTTTTGAATACTTGGTAAGAGCCTGACGGCCGATTTATTGAAATATTTAAGTGTTAAAGCACGATTAAAAACTAAAATTGGAACACCAATTACATCAATAATTTCTTCAATTCTTTGCACCATAATCTATCTTCTTTTAACTTAACTAGAACCAAGTGAACCCAACCAAAATTAATAAACTCATCGTAACTAATTTGTAGGTATAGGTCATCAATTATTTACGCTAGTTAAAGCAATTTAAGTCCAAACATAAGTTCAATCGTCAGCTAAACTTAAAAATGATAGATTGTGCAATAAGAGAAAACACCATTATTTGTCATAACACTCGTCATAACACTTAATTTAGATGTACCTCATTATAGTCATAAAAATAACGCTAATATAGAGTTATTAAAATATACACTGGGGAATTCAATCCTCCCCAATTGGAGAATTCAAAATGGGCAAGCAGATTTAAAAATTACTCCCTTCCCACCTTCCGGGTGCCGAAATTTAATACTTTCGGCATGTAACAATAATCTTTCAGCGGCATGAAGCGCTTCACCGTCAGCATATAACTTGTCTCCCAAAATAACGTGTCCAATACTCAACATATGCATTCTTAGTTGATGTGAACGGCCAGTTGTTGGCTTTAGTCGGACCCTTGTAGACATCCTGTCTTTTTTTAAAACTCGCCATTCTGTATATGCCATCTTGCCTGTTTCATGGCAAACTTTTTGGCGCGGCCGATTTGGCCAATCAACTATTAATGGCAAATCAACTTCTCCCATTTTTTCACTAACTTCACCCCAGACCCTTGCAATATATGTTTTTTTTATTTGTCGCTTTTCAAATTGCAAACCTAAGTGACGCTGTGCGTGACGTGTTAAGGCGAATAACATTACACCAGAGGTTTCCAAATCTAGTCGATGAACCAAAAGTGATTCAGGAAAAATTTTTTGAACTCGTGACATTAAGCAATCTCGCAAATGCTCCCCTTTCCCTGGAACAGATAATAAACCGCTAGGTTTATCTACTACTACGAAATGTGCGTCATAATACAAAATATCTACTGGTAAGTTGGGAGGTTTATATTCAAATACATCAGGCATAGCTATTGATTTAACCTTCTCCTTGTTTAGATGCAAACTTATGATTATTCTAACCATGCGAGGAGTAAAAAATGCACCCAACTATCTTAAGAATGCAAGAAATCGTCTCTAAAGGGGATGAAGAAGAAATTAAAGAAATACTATCAAGAGAAGTACAGTTTAAACCACCAACTTATTATAAAACATGGACAGGTAAAGATGCCGTTTCAGCAGTATTAGGTCATGTTGGTAAAATTGTTCACAATTTTGAATATACTCGAATAATGGGAGAAAATAATAATTGGGCATTAGAATTCAAATGCAAAATTGGAAATCTTGATATTGTTGGTGTAGATCTAATAACATTAGGTGAAGACGGATTGATTGAACTATTTGAAGTTACGATGAGGCCATTAAAATCTATACAAGCCTTACGCGAAGCAATTAACGCTCGCGTAATGAAAGATCCAAGATTTCTAAATTTTAAATCAGCTTTGTCTTAAAAAATTCTATAATTTTGTGCGTTCTGATTTGGGATCATACATTGGCTTGACTGATGCTTCTGCTTTAAAACGCGTCCCAGCTACTTCAATCTCATAACTTGACCGTAAAAGATCATCAATCTTTTCATTTTTGCAAGGTATATAACCCATTCCAATTGCTCCGCCTAAAGTATGTCCGTAATTTCCAGATGAGACATACCCAGTTATTTCTCCATCCCTCAAAATTGGCTCATTATGATAAAGTAATGGCTCACTGTCATTTAGTTTAAATTGCAACAAACGTTTCTCCAAACCTTTTTCTCGCTTTTCCATAACAGCATCTCTACCAATGAAATTAGATTTAGTTTCCTTAACCGCAAATCCAAGGCCTGCTTCTAAAACATGGTCTTCACATGTTATATCGTGTCCAAAATGCCTAAAGCCTTTTTCTATTCTGCAGCTATCCATCATATGCATGCCACCAAATTTCAGCCCCATATCTTTACCTACATTTGCAACCACATCAAAGATATGACCAGCCTGATCTGAACTCACATAAACTTCCCAGCCTAGCTCTCCAACAAACGAAACCCGATGAATTCTTGCTAAGCCCATTCCAATCTCCACTTCTTGAGATGTTCCAAACGGATTATTTTCATTCGATAGATCTGCTGAGCAAATTTGATTTAAAAATTTGCGAGAGTTTGGCCCCATTATAGCTAAAACACCTTCTCCCGCTGTAACATCAATTATTGCTACGTTATAATTTAAGGCACACCTCATCATCCAAGTTTGATCAGCTAAACGAGTTGCAGCTGGTGTTACTACAATATAAGAATTTTCAGATAGACGAGTGACTGTAACATCCGCCTCAATACCACCCTCATTATTTAAAAACTGTGTATATACAATTTTTCCTATTGGGACATCACATTCAGCACCTGCTACATAATTCAAGAACTTACAAGCATCTGAGCCTTCTACTCTAATCTTACCAAATGAGGACATATCATAAACACCGATATTTTCACGTATTGCTTGATGTTCAGTCGCTGAATTTTTAAACCAGTTCTGCCGTTTCCAGCTATATTTGTATTCTTTTTCCTGATCATTTTCAGCAAACCAATTGGCTCGTTCCCAACCTGCTAATTCACCCATTACTGCTCCTTTTTCAAGAAGCTGTGAATGAAAAGGGGATCGCCTTATGCCACGGGCTGACGCTTTTTGCCGGAAAGGAAAGTGGTCTGCATATAACAAACCAAGCGTCTCCTTTGATCTTTCATACAAATATTTCTTATTTCCTTGAAATGGTTGCATACGACTAATATCAACGTCACCCAAATCGAAAGGTTTTTTCCCATCATTTATCCATTGAGCCAATGCCATACCAGCACCTCCAGCGGATTGAATGCCTACAGAATTAAAACCCGCAGCCACCCATACATTATCCATTTCAGGCGCCAGCCCTAAATGATAGGCGTCATCAGGAGTAAAGCTCTCCGGACCGTTAAAAAAAGTATGAATTCCCGCATTACCAAGTGCTGGCATTCTATTAATTGCATTCTCTAGAATGGGTTCAAAATGATCAAAGTCTTCTGGAAGTTGATCAAATTCAAAATCATCTGGTATTCCCTTCATACCCCAAGGCTTTGAAACGGGCTCAAACGCACCAAGCATAAACTTACCCGCATCTTCTTTATAATATGCACATTCATCCGGCACTCTTAATACAGGCATCTGCGCCAATCCTTTTACGGGCTCAGTAACTATATAAAAATGTTCACATGCATGTAATGGAACATTTATGCCCATCATTTTTCCTACATGGTGCCCCCACATGCCAGCACAGTTTATAACAATATCCGCCTCAACTGTTCCATTCTCAACGCCTTGATCCCAATGAACACCCGTTATCCGACGATTATTTTTTACAAACCCTGTTACTTTTGTGTTTTGAATAATTGTGCCACCATTTTGTCGTGCACCTTTAGCCAAAGCTAACGCAATGTTGGCTGGATCTCCCTGGCCATCGAGTGGAAGCCAAACACCAGCAACCACATCATTTGTATTTAGGTATGGGTATTTTTCTTTCACCTCGGTAGGTGAAATTTCTTCAACCTCCACCCCGAATGCACGCGCCATTGAAGCTTGTCTGTAAATCTCTTCTTTACGCTCTTCATTAAGTGCGACAGTTATAGAACCACAACGTCTAAATCCAGTAGACACTCCTGTCTCAATCTCCAAGCTACCATACAGTTCCTGGCTGTATTTTGCTAATTTTGTCATGTTAGCAGTTGCTCTTAACTGAGCTATTAATCCAGCAGCGTGCCAAGTAGTACCAGAGGTTAGTTGTTTTCTTTCAAGCAATAAAACATCTTTCCAACCCAATTTTGTTAAATGATATGCAACTGAACAGCCAATAATACCACCTCCAACAATGACTACCTGCGCTTTTTTTGGAACATTTTCCATCGCTTCAACTCCGCAATCTGGATGATAATTCTTTGATATGCATAGGTCCAACCTCACAACAACCACCAACCAATGTCGCTCCTGCTGCCACCCATTTTTCAGCAAAATCTGCATAAATTGATGGCGTGAGATCTTTCCTTTTTTCCAAGACGTCCACAGTAGAGCCTATTTTATTAAAGCTTTCCGAAATATTTACAAAACCATTTGCATAAGCTCCTAATGCAATACCACAATCGACTAATAATGGTATCGATGTTGTGACTGCTTCAGGCGAAGAACAGTTAACCAACAATGCTTGAGCCCCAAATTCTTTTAGTAGTGGTAAGACTTCTGTTATGTGCTCTCCTGAGCGTAACTTACTTCCATCTTGATCATCCACAGATATCGCAAGCCAAACCGGCTTTGTACTTATTGAAGCCCCCATTAGCCCTCCACGCGCCTGCTCAACTGAAGACATGGTTTCCAAAATATGAAAATCAACAAAATCAGATTGCTGCTTGACGGCAGTTTCATAAATTGGTGCTGCAATATCAATATCTGGACATTTATCGGGCTGATATGAAAATCCTAGGGGTCCCAAGGATCCTGCTATTTTCCCACTACCGTAAGCATCTCGAGCCTCCATCGCAAGTTTACATGCCATTTCCATCAATTCTGCTTGCCGGTCAGGAATACCATAATGTTTCAATCTGTCAGGTAAAATTACATAAGTATTTGCTGTTGCCACTGTCGCACCGCAAGCAAAGTAATCAGCATGTACCTGGCTAATAAGCTCTGGAGCATCAAGCAAAGCTTGAAGAGACCACATCGGGGTAGCTTTTCCTCCAGAACGAGCGATCAGTTCCTGGCCCATACCACCATCCAGAATTGTTATCATGCTTTAAGCCTTTCATTAGTAGGGTCCCACATTGGTTCATCTTTTTGAACAACAGCGTTATATTTTTTCCCATAAATCTCCACCTCTACCGTCGATTGTTCAAAAGCCAACTCAGTTTTAATCATTCCCAAAGCGATCGAAGCATTAACTCGATAACCCCAACCCCCTGATGTTGTTTCCCCCACAATATTGCCATCTTTCCAAATAGTTGACATGTAAGGAGCATCAAATTTTTCTGAGTTTACAAGCAGCGTTACAAATTTCTTAGTAGAACCTTGTTGTTTTTCATTCAGCAAAGCTGCCTTGCCAATAAAATCTTGTGGTTTATCCAGTTTTACAAATCTGTCTAAACCACCCTCAAACATTGAATAATCAGTAGACAAATCACCCTTCCAACCCCTGTAACCCTTTTCTAAGCGTAAACTGTTTAAAGCATACATACCAAAAGGAACAGCACCATTATCTAATACAGACTGATAAATTATCGGCATATCCTCATTGGAAGCATGGATTTCCCAACCAAGTTCTCCAGCAAAGGATACCCTAAGCAGGTAGACTGACTTGCCAGCTATGATTGCCGATTGATGCGTCAACCAACCTGATGACAAATTTGCTTGGGATATTTTTGATAAAACATCACGTGATTTAGGTCCAGTAATGATGAGGGTATCTTGAGTTTTTGTTATATCTTCAAACAAAATACCGTCTGGAATCACCCTATTTATCAACTCTCTATCATGCCACTGCGCAGTAGCCGCTGTAATCAGTATAAATGAATCCTCTTCTAATCTAATACAAGACATTTCACTTAATATTCGTCCCCGTTTATCAGACACATATATTAAATTCATCCGACCAATTTTTGGCAATCCTCCAGTGCAAAATCCACGCAAAAATTCACTCGCACCATCACCTTTTAAAATAAATCGAGCAAAACCAGGGAGGCTCAGCACACCACACTTATCACGGACGGCTTCACACTCTTCTTTTATTCTTTTCTCCCATGGCCCATTTCTATTCCAAGTATGCGTGCTCTCTAATGACGTATTATCTCCTGGCTTCGCAAACCAATTCGCACGCTCCCAACCATTATACGCTCCCATAACACCGCCAAGCTCAACAACTTTTTTGTGTATTGACGAAATTTTTTTATCTCTTCCAGCTGGCCACTCATGGTAAGGAAAATGCATCGCATACTCATTTCCATATACTTCCATACCTTTTTGATTGCAGTAATCTTGATCCGTATAATCTGTAAAACGGCGTGGATCACATGACCACATATCCCATTCTGTTTGTCCTTCTGTTAGCCACTCTGCTAACACTTTTCCAGCACCTCCTCCTTGGGCTATCCCAAAAGTAAACACACAGGCCTCAAAGGCATTTGGCACTCCTGGCATAGGCCCAATCAGTGGATTACCGTCAGGCGTGTAGGGTATTGGCCCATTTATCACTTTTGAAATACCAGCTTTACCAAGTAAAGGGACACGCGCCATTGCGTCCTCGATATGCCACTCAATTCTATCTAAGTCATCTGGGTAAAGCTGAAAGCTAAAATCTTCAGGCATTGGATCACCTTCAGTTAACCAAGCCGCCTTACAAGTATTTTCATAAGGACCTAAATTTAAACCGTATTTTTCCTGTCTTAAATAATAACTGCTATCAACATCACGTAATAAAGGTAATTTATGGCCAACTTCTTTATTCCAAGCTTCAATTTCAGGGATTTCCTCAGACAGTAAATACTGGTGGCTCATTACCATCATTGGCAAAGTACGACCTCCAAAAGGCTTGAACCACTCAGCCACCCTTTGCGCATAATAACCTGCAGCATTAACTACATATTCGCATCGAATTTCACCTTTTTCAGTACGTACAATCCATTCATCTTTTTCTCTCTGGATACCAATAGCAGGTGTAAATCTAAATATTTTACAACCTAGATCTCGCGCGCCTTTAGCTAAAGCTTGAGTGAGTTGTGCTGGGTCAATATCGCCATCATTTGGATCATACAATCCTCCTGATAAATCATGTGTTTCCAAAAACGGATAATGGTCTTTCAAATCATCAACAGAGCAAATATCAAGTGCCATTCCCTGATATCTACCCATTCCAGCTGCGCGTTCAAATTCCTGCATACGCTCTTTAGAATGTGATAGACGAACTGATCCTGTTACATGATAGTTCATTGGATAATCTACTTCTTTCCCAAGCTTTCTATAAAGTTCGGTTGAATAACGTTGCATATTCATTATTGACCAAGACGCTGAAAATGTTGGTACGTTACCGGCTGCATGCCAAGTAGATCCAGCCGTTAATTCATTTTTTTCAAGTAACACACAGTCTGTCCATCCAGCTTTGGCCAGATGATACAATGCTGAAGCCCCTACTGCTCCACCACCTATAATAACAACACGCGCAGTACCCGGAAAATCTGACATACTAACTCCTACATCCAAAATAGGTTAAAAAACAAATAGTACTCACTTTTCATGAGATGTTTGAAATTACCTTTCAAGTATCTCAAAAAAAACTAATAACAATCCTTAAACAGTTTTTTTTTGTAAACAATATCCAAAACCGACATTTTGATATAAACCAAGCTAAGTTTTTAGATATTTCTCCGACATCATGGCAATCATTTCAAACATTATTGCCGATGCTGTTCTTGCTGTTATCATATTAGACGAGTCCCTTGTGGGCATTAAGCAAACAACATCGCCACCAATAATATTCATTCCACGAACAGAGTGTAAAAGAGCCATAGCTTCATCTATTAAAAATCCTTGCTCACCAGGCTCCAGATTAGAAACTCCAGGGGCAACAGTTGGATCCAAACTATCAAGATCAAACGTAATATAAACTGGCCGTCCATCAAGTTGTTTTTTAATTCGAGCAATCGTTGCCTCAAGACCAATTTTTCTGTATTCTTTCATCGTAACAACATCATAACCATATTCATACGAGGGCTCGAGCCAATCAAGCGTTCTGGTATTTCCTCTAATACCCACTTGTATCGAAGTGGTCGCATCAACTTGCCCTTGGTCAACCAAATATGCACCCCAATGTGCAGCTGATTTTTTTGCGCCTAAAAAATGAGGTACTTTTGTAAAAACATCAGTATGGGCATCAATATGGAGAAAGCTTACTTTTTCTCCATTAGTTAAGTTTCCACAGCCTAGGGCCTGCACTATTCCACCTGTAATTGAATGATCACCGCCTATTGAAACCGGTCTAACACCAGCTTTATCTATCAATTTATAATAATCTGTAATCCTTTGGACACTTGCCTCATTGTCATTTGCTTCTGGCAAAGGAACATCACCCAAATCGGCAATTCTTGCTGTTTCCCATGGATCAAAACCCATTTCCAAATGAACTCTTCGCAATAATGCAGAGACATTTCGAACAGCGCGAGGACCCAAATGCTGATCTTTTTCAGTAGTCCCATTTCCTGATGAATGAGGCACGCCAATAAGTCCAATATCACAATTTTCAAAATTGATTTCGTTTGGACAACGAAATAATGTTGGGATACCCCACCAATATAAGTTTTCCATCATTCTAGCATCAGCTTGGTTTTGCATAATTTTCTCCAATCGTGTCGTTATTAGTATAGCGAATCCAATCCAACCATGATCGAATGTGATTTGAAAGAAGTCTTTAATGTCCAAATCAACAAATCTTCAACTTGGTGTCTTTTGTGCTATTGGCGCATCTCTTTGTTTTTCTTTAAATGATGTTGTCATAAAATTTTTGAGTGGTGATTATGCACTTCATCAGGTTGTTTTAACAAGATCAATAATTGGATTAGTTTTTACTTTGGCAATACTAATACCGCTTGAAGGAGGTGTTAAAAACCTAAAAACGAAAAGACCTCTACTACATATTTTAAGAGGTTTATGCGTTGTCATGGCTAACATGTTATTTTTTCTTGGCCTTGCTTCAATGCCCATAGCAGAGGCAACTGCTATATTTTTTATAGCACCCTTGGCAATCACAGCATTTGCTGTTTTTTTCTTGGGTGAAAAAGTGGGAATCAGACGTTGGGTTGCTGTTCTTTTGGGACTGGTTGGGGTTTTAATTATGTTAAGGCCAGGGTCAGAAAGCCTAAAATTAATAGCGCTATTACCAGCTGGCGCAGCAATTTTTTATGCATTACTACATACACTTACCCGCAAAATAGGGTTGTCAGAAACCGCTTCCACGATGTCTCTCTACATACAGTTAACATTTGTTTTTGTAAGTGCCAGTATCGGTTTAGCCGTTGGCGATGGGCGTTATTATGGTACAGGCAATCCTTCATTAGACTTTATATTTCGGCAATGGATATTCCCCAATACTTTTGATTTAACCATAATGTGTACAATTGGAATAACCTCGTCTCTTGGTGGTTATTTAATCAGCCAAGCGTACCGCGTAGCAGAAGCAAATAAAATAGCCCCTTTTGAATATATTAATATGCCTCTTGCAGTCGTTTGGGGTGTACTAATATGGGGGCATTGGCCAGATACTCCTGCTTGGGTTGGCATATTATTAATTTTTGGTACTGGATTATATGTGGTTTTCCGTGAAGGAAAAGTTGGCAAACAAGCAAATAAACAAAGACCAATTCAATGAGACGTTGACCTTCTATAACATTTTTGCTCAAACATACTAAGAAACTAAAAGGTGTGATATGAAAGATAGTAATTTTTTAAAAGAAAATAACGCCCGCCATATATGGCACCCAATGGGCCATCCTGGTGAACTGCAACGAAACACTCCAAAAATTATAACGGGTGCGAGTGGCGTAAGCATTGAAGATATCGACGGGCACACAGCTATTGATGCGGTTGGTGGCTTATGGTGCGTAAATGTTGGATACTCTTGCGAACCAATAAAAACTGCCATCAAAGAGCAATTAGACAAGCTACCGTATTATTCATCTTTCGCTGGAACATCAAATGACGCCGCTATTGAGTTATCGTATGAATTAAATCAATGGTTTGAACCGGAAGGGATGGTTCGTGCCTTCTTCACATCTGGGGGCTCCGATAGCGTAGAGACTGCTCTGAGGTTAGCACGCCAATATCATAAAGTTCGTGGTGATTTTGGTCGTACAAAATTTTTCAGCTTAAAAAAAGGTTACCATGGCACACATTTCGGTGGTGCTTCAGTGAATGGAAATCAACGCTTTCGCACTGCTTACGAGCCTTTATTGGCAGGCTGCCATCACATGCCATCACCCTATACCTACAGAAATCCGTTTAATGAGTCTGATCCTGCTAAATTGGCACAATTTTGTTTACAAGCGACAGAAGATGAAATCATGTTCCAAGATCCATCAACAATAGCAGCATTTATCATGGAACCAGTATTAGGGGCAGGTGGCGTGATTGTACCTCATGAAACATTTATGCCAGGAATTCGAGCGCTTTGTGACAAATATGGAATTTTACTAATATCGGATGAAGTTATTACTGGCTTTGGTCGCACGGGAGACTGGTCTGGAGCTCGCCACTGGAAAGTAAAACCAGATATGATGACTTGTGCAAAAGCAATCACATCTGCTTACTACCCATTTGGAGCCACAATGATTGGCGAAAAGGTAGCAGAGGTATTCGAAAATGATGAAACTGGAGCCGCATCAATTGGTCATGGCTATACATATTCAGCTCATCCTGTTGGCGCAGCAGCTGCAATTGCATGCTTGAACGAAACAAAACGTATGGAATTAAATATAAATGCCAAGGAGCGCGGTGCGCAAATTTTTGATGCCGTTAATCAATTAAAAAATAAATATGACATCATTGGTGATGTTAGAGGTGGTCATGGATTGATGACAGCTCTTGAGTTTGTGTCTGATCAAACATCTAAAACTCCCTTAGATAATGCATCAATGGCAAAGATTCAAAAGACAGCATATGAAAATGGTGCATTTGTAAGAGTTGGTGGGCATAATATAATGATGTCACCACCACTGATTGTTACAGAAGATCATGTTAATACCATAATTTCTGCACTAGAGGCGGGCATTAAATCAGTTTGACGAAAAAACCATGCATAATTTGTGTTGCAATTACAGGATCAGTGCCAACAAAAAGTGATAACCCTGCAGTTCCAATAACAATCGATGAGCAAATCGAGAGCACTAGTAATGCATTTAAAGCTGGTGCTTCGATTGCACATTTGCATGTAAGAAATGATGATGGAACGACCTCATCAGACCCATTAAAGTTCAAAAAATTAAAACAGGGTTTAAAAAAAGCCTGTCCTGGTATGATCATTCAATTCTCTACGGGGGGTAGATCTGGCACAGGCAAGGAACGCGGAGAAATGCTACCACTAATGCCAGACATGGCATCTTTAACAGTTGGGTCAAATAACTTTCCAACGCGCGTCTATGAAAATAATCCAGATCTTATTAATTGGTTGGCGTCACAAATGAAGCTTTTTAAGATTACCCCTGAAATTGAAGCTTTTGACCTCAGCCATATTTACCAAGCAATCAAAATGTCGCAAAATAATATGTTATATGGAAAGCTGTATATTCAGTTCGTAATGGGCGTAAAAAACGCGATGCCAGTTGATAAACACGTTTTTGATTATTACATCGAAACAGTTAAACGTTTGGCACCTAATACAGAATGGTGCGGTGCAGGAATTGGCGCTGGTCAAATTTTGGTTAATGAATGGTCGATCGCCGCTGGTGGTCATACTCGTACAGGGTTAGAGGACAATATCAGAATTAGCAAAGACGACCTTGCAAAATCAAATGCTCAGCTCGTAGAGTTGGCAACGTCTCTTTGTGATAAGTATTCGAGGCCAGTAGCTACTCACATTCAAGCTAGAGAAATTTTAGGCCTTTAAATCTAATCATTATCCGATAATCCAGCTCCCGCACCCAACACTCTGCTTTCTTCTGTCGCCGGCGCATAGGTTAGATAGGTGAGTTCTTCTAATCGGTTCCATACGTCATCCGCAACCTGACATCTTTTGGGTACCTGACTATACTTTAATTCAATCTTGTCAGAGGTTGCAGATAATTTTACCTCATTAGATCTTGAGGGCCAATCTTTAATATTTGTTTTAACCCTACCATCAATTAAAACGACACTAAAATTATTTGCTTCAATCAACATTGATTGCGAAAGTTGAGCAACAAATGGAATTAAAAAATGTGGCAAAAAGACATTTCTCAAAACAATGGTTTTATTAGTATCCAAATCAAGTAACGCCACCCCTGATTTAATTGGGTCTAAGTCACCACCTTTATTTTGCCAAATATCTTCGTCAATATTATCTGGTGGATAAATTATATCACTTTCTAAAAGGCTTATTAGATCATTTGATACATCAAAACCATTTTTTAACAGCCAAACTGTCGCAAAAGACACTTCTTCTGCCTGACCCCACGACAATCCAGAACCACGCGCAGCGCCTTTTGACATTGACTTTAATTCATTAAATGAAACTTTCATTATTAACTCTCGAAGCCTTCGAGATAACTCCAATAATCAGATACTGAGTTAGACATTTGATCAGGATATGGCGCACCTTTGAACATACAAATGCGAACCCAGCGATCTGATCTGGGATCAAAATGAATAGCTCCAAAAAATGAAAGCTTACACCGAAGCATATCTATTGGAAGAAGTTCAGAGCTAATTGTATTGTCCTGAATTTCAGAATACGGATTATCTGAAATAATTTGCAACCTGCGAACGGTGTGCCTGTGCTCTGGATACTTCATCAAGAACTTCGCCATTAACATTTTTTCATCAGATTTATTTAATGCCAATGACAACAGGTATGCGTCACGCGCTGGCGACAAAGGTTGTTCGTAATCCTCCACAGGTTCAGAAAACCTTTCGCCAAGTCTTGGTTCCAATTTTTCTTGAGATACGTACCAAGCTCTGGCCTTGGTATCATTTCTTTTCCAATCAATTTTGAAAATCCAAGAATATACATCCTGCAACTGTGCTTTAATCTCTCCAACCGTTTTCAAACCATCAATCTTTTCATATGATTGTGTATTATCAGACATTGTTGCTGATAAATCATCTATAATGTGACCATAAGGTTCCATCATTAACGAAACAATCAACTCCTGGCCCTCTATGCTTAAATTTTTACTAGACCAATTATGCAGTTGATCCCATGGATATCGAGACTTTAGATTGAAATCTGTTAAATGCTCTATAAGTAACTCAAGATCGTTGCCTAATTCCTTTAATTTTTGAATTTGCAATTCATGATCTGAACGCCAAAGCGATATCAAGGAACACGACCTTTTGAACAATTCTAGAAAAAGCTTAATCTCTCTACCGGTTGCATGTTGAATAGAGCGGACCCGAGAAAGAGCTGTTTCTCTAGCTAAAATCCAATTATTTAAAAGGATGGGATGATTTAATAGAAATGGTGCCATTCCCAATCCCGTGGAATTTCCAATGCCTAGTCTATGGGCAATATCAGGTTGAAGCGGTACAAACTTTCCAGGGTTTTGAACCTTCGCCATAAAATTTACTAGATCTAAAACAAACCACCTTATCATGAAGACCGATAAGAGTTCAGATTGAAAAGGTGCTGCAAATTCTTTTCTATCCAAAACAAAATCTCTATCAATTGCACCAAATTTTCCTGAACCATAAACTGCAGTTGTTCTCATCAAATATCCCACAGAATCTATTTGATTAACATCAGGCTGAGATCCATTTGAAAGCGAAGAAATTACATGCTCCCATAATCTAACTGATTTATTTGCTCTACTTAAGCAAAGCTCTTTTTCAGAAATCCTACCAACTTCCTGAAATGGAACATTTTTTTGAAGCCTTTCAATATCTTGGATTGTTGGAACACCATCAAATAATGTAAAAGTTGCATCCCAAGCATCTGCAATAACGCGGTCAGAGCGTTTATCATCTGACAACTCATGTGCAAAAGCGACCAACGAATAGGTATTGTGAGGTCCTATGGCACTGTAAACTGCGTGCCCTACTCCTGTTTCATTAATAGCAAACTCTACTTTTTTAAAATTCCACTTTTCATCCTTTAGCTGTCGCATGAGAATACGCATGAAAGACAACCTAGATTGGTGAAAACTACCCATCCGTGACAATTTCATGACTTCAGATGCATCACGCAGTTCAATCTTATTCTTAGAATTAACTTTCAGCAAAAAACTACCCTCCCTGTGCCTTGAAATTTTGAGCATAAAAATTATACCAATTTTCACCCATTATTTTATTCACTTCAGAGGCATTCATCCCCAAATCCAGCAAACCATTTTCAATATTTTCAAAATCTCTATTGTCTTTGAACCACTGAGGTTGTTCTGGAAAACCTGGTGAGGAAGCTGACCCTTCACCAAAGTCTATTTCTTTTGTCCATCTTCCAACCCGCATCCACTCAACAACACTATCTGGCTGATCTTGACATAAATCTGATCCGATTCCAATTTTGTCTATCCCAAATTTTTCTGCTGTATCTGCAATCATTTGACAAAAACTCTTTAAAGTACAAGCAGACTTATCTTTTAAATGATGAGGATAAATAGAAACGCCAATCATGCCACCGTTGGATGTCACAGCTTCAATAACATTATCACGCTTGTTTCTTAAAGCCGGGTGCCAACTGAAAGGATTAGCATGCGTGATCGCTATAGGTCTTTCAGAAAACTCTGCAGTTTGAATAGTGCTAAGGTCAGCAGAGTGGCTCATGTCAATTACAAGCCCAACACGATTCATCTCTTTAACAACTTGCTTACCCATTCGTGTCAAACCCGTATCAGTGTCTTCATAGCAACCACTCGCGAGCAACGATTGATTATTGTAAGTTAGTTGCATAAATCGGGCTCCCAACTTATGCACGATCTCGACTAAACCAATATCATCTTCGATCGGGCTTGGATTCTGGAATCCAAAAAATACTGCTGTCTTGTTTAGATTTTTGGCAATATCTATATCTTGAGCGTCATATCCAGGCATAATTAAATCAGGGTACAATTGAAACCAATGATTCCATTTTTCGAAATTCAACACAGTTTCACGAAAATTTTCATGGTAAGAAATAGTAACATGGATTGCATCCACATTCCCTAACCTTAATTGTTGGAATATTTTTGGCGACCAGTTCGCATATTGTAAATTATCGATTCTCAAATAAGTGTCTCACTAACTATGTAAAATAATATATAGCCCTTTTTATCTAACATGCCAAATTCCAAATAAAATATGTTTAGTTTCCTCAAAAATTCATTTTCCTCTTGAACTCAGGAGCATTCTTAGGCTCAATATTAATAACGAAAACCTAGCGGAGTGATCATGGAATATCATAAGCCCGGAAGTTTCGAAGAAGCTACGACAATCGCCAATGGCAATAATGGCATAACAAGGTTCCTTGCCGGAGGAACTGATGTACTTGTTCAACTAAGAAGTGACATTTTAACACCAGATATACTGATAGATATGAAACATATCGAGGGTGTCAAAGACATTTCACACGACAAGGACGGTTGGCATATTGGTATTGCTGTATCAGGTGCTGAAATGAGTGAGCATCTCATACTAAAAAAAGAATGGCCAGGCATTGTTGAAGCTATGGATTTAATTGGATCAACACAAGTTCAAGGAAGAGCTACTTTAGTTGGTAATTTATGTAATGGATCACCAGCTGCTGATGGCGTGCCATCATTGATCGCCGCCAGAGCCCAAGTGAGCGTTACTGGAACAACTGGAACTCGACAGGTTAATGTAGAAGACATACCAATTGGGCCAGGAAAAACTTCTCTTTTGAAGGGTGAAGTAGTTTCCGCCTTGCACCTACCAAAAAGAAGACCAAACCAAGCAGACGCATATTTACGGTTTATTCCACGAACAGAGATGGACATTGCAGTGGTAGGCTGTGCTGTAAATATTGAGACAGAAAATGATATAATTATTGATGCTCGGATCTCATTGGGTGCAGTTGCACCAACTGCGCTTTTATTGGACGAGGCAGCTAAAAAAATAATAGGAACGAAGCTAGATGATATTGCATTAGGCCAACTTTCCCAAGAGGCCTCGAATGCTTGCCAACCAATAGATGATAAAAGAGGAACAATAAAGTTCAGAACACATATTGCTGGTGTATTAGCAAAACGGACTGCAAAAATTGCATATGATCGAGCGAGGTTAGCTAAATGAATAAAATTCACGTTAATACTGAAGTAAACGGTGATGATGTAGAGTTTCTGTGTGATCCACGCGAAACATTATTAGATGCACTAAGAGACAGATTAAACCTTACTGGTTCAAAAGAAGGCTGTGGAACGGGTGATTGTGGCGCATGTTCGGTAACACTGGACGGTCGACTTGTATGTTCTTGTCTGGTTTTGGGTGTCGAGGTTGAGGGAAAATCAATTGGTACAGTTGAAGGTATTGCCGATGGAGAAACCCTACATCCATTGCAACAAAAATTCATTGAATATGCTGCGCTTCAGTGTGGCATATGCACTCCAGGAATCTTGGTAGCTACAGAGGCATTATTAAAGAAAAATCCAAACCCTACAGAAAAAGAGGTTAGATATTGGTTGGCTGGAAACCTCTGTAGATGCACTGGATATGACAAAATTATTAGAGCAGTCATGGATACTGCTAGAGATCTTAGGGAGGCTTCATAATGGCACTTGATAGTCAAAAAAATCGCGAGTTCAAAATTGTAGGCTCAAGGCCAAACAGACCTGATGGACTTGATAAGGTAACTGGACGTGCAAAATTTGGAGCAGATGCTTATGCGACAGGCATGTTACATGCTGCTATAGTTAGATCACCTCATGCACATGCAAAAATAACTCACATAGATACTTCAAAAGCTGAAAGCTTAAAAGGAGTCAAAGCGATCGTAACGCGAAAAGACTTCTCAACTTCTGTTACTGGAGAAAATTGGAATGTTTTAGAAAACGTGATGGCTGGAGACAGGGCTCTATATGACGGGCATGCAGTTGCAGCGGTTGCAGCAACTTCATCTCTTATCGCAAGGGATGCGATAAAACTAATAGAGGTAACCTATGAGATAATGCGACATGTAACTGATGTAGACAAAGCAATGGAAGATGGGGCTCCAATTCTCAGAGAGAATGCTGGAGATGGTTCAGTACCAAAAGGCATGCATCCAAATGTAGTTCGTTACCACGAAAGTGGGCATGGTGACCTTGAAACAGGATTTGCTTCTGCTGATCTTGTGATTGAAGATACTTTCAGAACAGAGGCCACTCATCAGGGATATATAGAACCCCATGCATGCCTCGCCCAGCTGGGTGGAGATGGCAAAGGCGAATTATGGTGCTGCACACAAGGACATTTTCATGTGCAAAAAACTTGCGCGGCGCTTTTAGACATCGAGACAAGTGCATTGCGCGTGACGCCGTCAGAAATTGGTGGCGGATTTGGTGGTAAAACAGCAATATTTATTGAACCGGTAGCTCTAGCTTTATCTCGTAAAACGAATAGACCTGTTAAATTGGTAATGAGCAGATCTGAGGTGTTTAGGGCTACAGGACCAACGTCTTCTACTTCTATGGATATTAAAATTGGAATGAAAAAGGATGGAACAATTACTGCGGGCTCAGGTGTTTTCAGATTACAAGGTGGCGCCTTTCCAGGGGCCCCAATGGAATTCACCGCAATGTGTGCATTTGCACCATATAATTTAAAAAATGTGCAACAAATTGGATATGACGTTCTCAGTAATAGACCAAAACAAGCAGCTTACAGGGCCCCAGGTTCCCCGATGGCAGCCTTTGCTGTTGAGTCAGTAATAGACGAATTATGTAATCGATTAGAATTAGACCCTATCGAAGTACGTTTAAAAAATGCATCTAAAGAGGGAACAAAAGCAAGTTTTGGTCCAAAATGGGATAGAATAGGATTGGTGGAGTGTTTGGAAGCTGCAAAAAAACACCCTCACTACTCCGCACCTTTGCTTAATGGTCAGGGAAGAGGTGTTTCCTCAGGTTTCTGGTTCAATCATGGTGGTGAAACCGCGGTGTCACTAGCATTATCTGAAGATGGAACTGCAGCTCTTTCAGTGGGCACGCCTGATATTGGTGGTAGCCGTGCATCAATGTGTCAATTTGCTGCTGAAGAATTGGGCATTGATTATGACAAGGTAAGAACAACAATCGCTGACACAGCAACACTGGGTTATAATGAAGTCAGTCATGGAAGCCGTGTTACTTATGCAAGCGGCTTAGCTACTATAAAAGCCGCTAGAGATGCTGTGAAAAAGCTTTGTGCTAGAGCTGCCAATAAATGGGGGATTGATGAAGAAGCAGTTATTTGGGAGGATGGTTTCGCAAAACCATCGGGTCCAAACGCTGGTAATTTTGATCCAGTGCCACTGGCTGAAATAACAAAAGACATGGGCAAAACTGGAGGACCAATTGTTGGTCATTTTGAAGCAACACCCGAGGGTGCGGGGGTTAGTTTTGCAACACATATTGTTGATGCTGAGGTTGATGCAGAGACCGGACAAACAAAAATAAATAGGTATACTGTAATTCAAGATGCAGGGAAAGCTATTCATCCTTCCTATGTCGAAGGTCAATATCAAGGTGGTGCCGCCCAAGGGATTGGATGGGCTCTAAATGAAGAATATATTTATGGTGACGATGGTCGCTTGCAAAATAGTGGATTTCTTGATTATCGAATTCCCGTAGCTTCAGACCTACCAATGATTGATACAGTAATTGTTGAGGTTCCAAATCCTGGGCATCCATATGGGGTGAGAGGTGTTGGAGAGACATCTATATGCCCACCCTTAGCAGCAATTGCAAATGCTGTTTCTAATGCGGCTGGCGTAAGACTTAAAGAGCTTCCAATGTCTCCTGTAAAAATATTGGAGGCTCTCGAAAATAAAGAATAAATTAACAATAAATCTCTGGTCTGGTTTAAGACAATATACTAATGGCTCAACTGAGGTAGATCTTTATGCAAATAACACTGGAGAGTTGTTAATTGCTTTAGTTGAAAAGTTTCCTTCTTTAAAGCAAGTAATTGATGCTGGCGTGTCAATAGTCATCGATGGAAAGGTTATGGCATATAGTTTAAGTGAACCTGTAAATAGCAAAAATGAAATATACCTCTTACAGCGAATAAAAGGCGGTTAAACTTCTTATATTTAGGATAAATTTAGATATTTTGATCACTTGAAAATATATATTGAGTTATAAGTAGTCAGAAGGAAGATAATTTGACCACAAATATTGAGATAATCAAACTTACCAAATTTCTAAACCGTTGCTTTCTCGCAGCAAATGTCTCAAAAAAAAATGCTGCTATTATAACTAAACATCTTATTGAAGCCGAAATGCGTGGTATTTATTCCCATGGTCTTAATAGGCTTAGCTGGTACTTAAACCTCTTTCAAACTGGTGAATTAAAATCAGATGCAATCCCAAATATCAAAAAACTCTCAGGAAACACTATAACTGTGGATGGTGATGGTGGAATTGGCATTATTGCGATGGATACAGCTGTTTCTCAATTGATCAAGATGACTTCCAAGAACTTAATTTCTATGGCAGGAATTACAAACTGTGGTCATACAGGCCGATTAGGGGCATATGCTGAAAAAGCTGCAAAAACTGGTTGCTTTGTGATATGTATGGGTGGAGGTGGCCGTGAAAAATGGGCAAGTGTAGTTCCATTCGGTGGTATTAACCCTATCATGAGCACAAACCCTTTTGCTTTTTCAATGCCAGGTAGTGAGGTAAACCCAGTTAGTTCTGATTTCGCAATCTCCACAATAGCAGCAGGAAAAATTGCTGTAGCCAAGGCAAATAACACCCCACTTCCTGACGGTGCTATTATTGACTCCGATGGTCATGCCAGTCGAAATCCAGATGATTTCTATGCAGGTGGTGCTTTGCTACCAGCAGCAGGACCCAAAGGTAGTGGAATGGGAATAATTGCTGAGCTTGTTGGAAATGCCATGCTTGGATCCGCTCTAGAATTTAATTGGTTAATAATCTGCATGCGAGTTGATGCTTTTCAACCAATCTCGCAATACAAAGTTGCAGTATCAAAACTTTCCAAACAAGTACGCAAGAGTAGCCCTGCAACTGGACATCAAAAAGTTCTGATGCCGGGCGACCTGGAAGAAAAAAAATATCAAGACTGCGTAAATTCTGGGTATTTGAGTGTGTCAAATAATATTGCGAAGTTATTGATAGATGCTGCGCAGTCAGTAGGTCAAAAGGGTTGGTGATAACTTACCATTATAAACATCCACTCACAAAACAAAATTATGTTTCAGGCAAACAGATTACTTAAGATTTTTATCTTAAATACTTTCGTCAAGCGCCTTGATGATAGCATCCCCCATTTGAGTTGTTGTAACTGGCACATCCCCCTCTATTTGCATCAGGTCAGGAGTGCGAACTCCACTAGCTAATACAGTTTGTATAGCATTTTCCAAACGAGTGGCTTCATCACCTTTATCAAAAGAATAACGTAAAGCCATAGCGAAACTCAAAATACAAGCAGATGGATTGGCCTTTCCTTGGCCCATAATATCTGGTGCAGATCCATGTACTGGTTCGTACATCGCCTTGGGGCGTCCATTCTCCATTTTTGCACCAAGAGATGCCGAAGGAAGCATTCCCAAAGATCCTGTTAACATCGCTGCACAATCAGATAACAAATCTCCAAACAGATTGTCAGTCAATATAACATCAAATTGTTTTGGTTGTCTGACAAGTTGCATCGCGCCATTATCCGCATACATATGGCTCAACTCAACCTCTGGGTAATATGTTTTATGAACTTCTTCAACTACGTCGCGCCAGAGAACGCCAACTTCCAAAACATTTGCCTTCTCCATTGAGCACAGTTTATTTCCTCGACGTTTTGCCAGCTCAAATGCAGCTATTGTCACTCGTTCAATCTCTGACTCTGTGTATCGCATGGTGTTAACACCAACACGCTCATTATTTTCTGTTGTAATGCCGCGTGGTTCACCAAAATATGTTCCAGATGTTAACTCCCGCACAATCATAATATCTAAACCAGTTACGATCTCTTTTTTTAAGCTAGAGAAATCTGCAAGAGCATCAAAGCATTGTGCAGGACGCAAATTAGCAAACAAATCCATCTCTTTCCTTATTTGTAATAAACCACGTTCTGGTTTTAGGCTAAAGTCAAGATTATCATATGCAGGTCCTCCAACAGCACCTAATAACACAGCATCCACTTCCTGTGCTTTGTCCAGAGTGGCTTTAGATAAAGGGGTGCCATGAGCATCATACGCAGCCCCACCAACCAAATCTTCACTAACATCAAAATTTATCCCTCGCTTTACTCTGAACCAATCAATAATTTTACGAACCTCTTCCATGACCTCAACCCCAATTCCATCTCCGGGTAATATCAAAAGTGAGAAATTAGACATTTTTTGTACTCCTAATTAAAAAAAATCATTGGTTTGATCGAGTTTAAAACTATTTTTTGAGATCGTTTATCATCAATATTATTTATCAGTAAATGTTGATTACGCGCAACAATAAAGGAAGAACTACCGCAAAAATTGAGAATAAATGATCCTCTCTAGACCCATGGCATTTGCTTTTCGTAACGTCTCTCAAAGCTATCAATACTTGAAGCCTTTTCCATTGTAAGGCCAATGTCATCTAAACCATTTAGCAAGCAATGTTTCTTAAACGCATCTATTTCAAAAGAAAATTCAATACCGTCACTGGATTGTACCTTTTGCGTTTTTAAGTCTACTGTTATTCTCGCATTCTCACCTTTTTGAGCATCTTCCATAAGAGCATCAACTTCTTGAGGTTTTAAAACTACTGGCAATATACCATTCTTAAAACAATTATTGTAAAAGATGTCTGCATAACTCGTTGAGATAACACATTTGATTCCAAAATCTAGCAAAGCCCAAGGAGCATGTTCCCTACTTGAACCACACCCAAAGTTTTCACCAGCAATAATGATTTCTGCGTTTCTGTAAGCCTGTTTGTTTAAAACAAAATCTGGAATTTCATTTCCTTCAAGATCAAAACGCATTTCATCAAATAAATTTGCCCCTAATCCAGAACGTTTTATAGTTTTTAAAAATTGTTTTGGGATAATCATATCAGTATCTATATTCACTAATGGCATTGGAGCCGCTATCCCAGTTAACTTATCAAATTTATCCATTTCTAATCCATTTTAAATTCTAAAAATCCCAATAAACGCTTCAAATTTCTAAATTAAATTTCGAACATCTGTTAACTTTCCAGTAACAGCTGCTGCTGCAGCCATTTGTGGACTCATTAAATGGGTACGACCACCTCTACCTTGACGACCTTCAAAGTTTCTATTCGAAGTCGCTGCACATCTTTCACCAGGTTTCAACTGATCTGGATTCATTGCTAGACACATTGAACAACCAGCCAAACGCCATTCAAAGCCTGCTTCTTTAAAGATGGTTGCTAGACCTTCTTCTTCAGCTTGTGCTCGAACTAAACCCGAACCAGGAACAACCATGCCTCGCAACCCTTCTTTTATTTTCTTACCTTTCAATATCTCTGCTGCTGCGCGTAAATCCTCTATTCGTCCATTGGTGCAAGATCCAATAAATACTGTATCTATTGTAACATCTTCTAAACGCATACCAGGCTCTAATCCCATATATTCAAGCGAACGTTCAACAGCACCAATTTTACCTCCCTCAAAATCTTTAGGAGTAGGAACTTTAGAATTAATTGGTAGAACATCTTCAGGGGATGTGCCCCAAGTCACAACTGGAGCAATGTCTTCACCCTTAATAGTTATAATTTTATCAAAGTGAGCTCCTTCATCAGTAAATAATGTTTTCCAATAAGCTAAGGCAGAATCCCAATCTTTTCCCTTGGGGGCGTGTGGCCTTCCCTTACAATATTCAATAGTCTTATGATCTGGAGCAATTAATCCTGCTCTGGCGCCACCTTCAATTGCCATATTACAAACTGTCATTCTGCCTTCCATCGACAAATCTCTTATTGCCTGACCGCAATATTCAATAACATAACCAGTACCTCCAGCAGTTCCAGTCTTTCCAATCACTGATAGTGTTATATCCTTTGCTGTTACTCCAGGCTTTAGTTTGCCAGAAATTTCAACTTTCATATTAAGTGATTTTTTTTGAATTAATGTTTGCGTTGCCAATACATGCTCTACCTCAGAAGTACCAATACCATGAGCCAAAGATCCAAACGCACCATGAGTAGCCGTATGACTATCACCGCATACGACGGTCATCCCAGGCAATGTCCAACCTTGCTCTGGCCCAACAATATGCACAATACCCTGCCTCACATCTGAAACAGGGTAGTAATGCACGCCAAACTCTTTTGCATTTTTATCTAAAGCCTCCACCTGTATACGACTTTCTAAATTATCAATTCCTTTTGCGCGATCTAATGTTGTAGGTACATTGTGGTCAGGAACAGCAATTGTTTTTTCTGGAGCTCGAACCTTTCTACCAGACATTCGCAATCCTTCAAAAGCCTGTGGGCTGGTAACTTCGTGTACAAGGTGACGATCAATATATAATAAACATGTCCCATCAGTATCTTCATGTGCAACGTGGGCATCCCATATTTTATCATAAAGTGTTTTGACTGTCGCCATCGATCTTTCTCCAAAAAACTTACGTCATTCAATTCTTCTAAAATCCCAGAATAGACGTCATACAAATCTGATTTATTAAGCAGATATCAATTGTTGATCCATCAATCAATCATAAATGAAATTGAAAATTATGCTATCAATAAATATTTGAAAATATTAATGTTGCTTTTATTTAGTTCATCTACTTTACTGAAAACGATAAATTTTCCAAATGAGTCTATTTTATGCTTTTAGTTAGGAGCCAAATAAATGAGAGAAACAGGTTTTTACTGGGATGAGAGATGTTTTTGGCATGGTGGTGGGAATTTTGCATTTACTCAGCCGATAGGAGGTCTTGTTCAACCTCTGGCAGCAGGAGGTTTGGCTGAAAATCCTGAAACTAAAAGACGTTTAAAAAATTTAATGGATGTTACTGGAATTACATCTGACCTTTTAATGCAGTCAAGCGAACCTGCAAAAATGTTAGATCTTCTCCGTGTTCATACAAAAGATTACCTTGAAGAATTTAAGGCTCTATCTGAGGTTGATGGTGGCTTACTCGGGTTAAGAACTCCCTTTGCTCGAGATGGTTTCGATATTGCTTCTTTATCAAGTGGATTAGCCATGTCAGCGATCAAGGACGTTTTAAAAGGTAAACATAAAAACTCATATTCCTTGTCGAGACCCCCTGGACATCATTGTTTGCCTGATTATCCAAATGGGTTTTGTTTATTAGCCAATATAGCGATAGCGATCGAGTCAGCGATTTCTGAAAATTTAGCAAAAAAATTCTGTGTTATAGATTGGGACGTACATCATGGTAATGGTACAGAAGCAATTTTTTATGATAGACCTGATGTTTTGACAATTTCGGTTCATCAGGAGCGTAACTATCCTGTAGACACTGGACAGGAAACTGATAGAGGAAAAGGAAAAGGCATAAATCATAACATAAATTTACCTCTTCCAGCGGGGTCAGGTCACGATACATATTTGGATTTATTTGACCGAGTAATTTCACCATTAGTTAATAATTATCGTCCTGATATTATAATTGTTGCTTGCGGATTTGATGCCGCTATGATTGATCCAACCTCAAGTATGCTCTGCTCTGCAGAAACTTTCAGAATTTTAACGCGTAAAGCTCAAATTCTTGCCGATAAGAATTGTAATAGCAGATTATCACTTATACATGAAGGTGGGTACTCAGAGGTTTATGTGCCTTTTTGTGGACATGCTGTTTTGGAAGAATTATCTGGGAGTGCAAAAATAGCACCCGATCCGTACGAAGAATTATTTAAGTTAAGACAACCAGGAGATAGATTTCAAAATATGGCTAATGAATTGATAAATGATTGGGAAAAATTATTCTTAGATTGATCATCTGTCTAATTAAATTGATTTTATGAAATGAATGAGAAATAAACATGCAAAAAATATATAAAACATCCGACAATGCTTTAGAAGGCCTTCTATTTGATGGAATGGTAATTGCTGCAGGCGGTTTTGGATTATGTGGAATACCAGAACTGCTCATCGAAGCGATACGCAAGGCGGGAACTAAGAATCTTACGGTAGCTTCAAACAATGCTGGTGTGGATGACTTTGGTTTAGGCGTGCTCTTACAAACTAGACAAGTAAAAAAGATGATATCCTCTTATGTTGGCGAAAATGATATTTTCATGAAACAATACTTAGGTGGAGAGTTGGAGTTAGAGTTCAACCCTCAAGGTACTTTAGCAGAACGTATGCGTGCAGGCGGTGCTGGCATACCAGGCTTTTATACAAAAACTGGTGTTGGTACGATTATTGCTGAGGGCAAGGAACATAAAGATTTTGATGGAGAAACCTATATTTTGGAAACAGGATTAAAAACTGATATTTCAATTATAAAAGCATGGAAAGCAGATGAAACTGGTAACTTGATCTACAGGAAAACAAGCCGCAACTTTAATCCAGCTGCTGCAACTTGTGGCAAAGTATGTATTGCTGAAGTAGAGGAAATAGTGCCAACAGGTCAGTTGAATCCAGATGCAATCCACACCCCTGGTATTTACGTTCATCGAATTGTCAAAGGTAATCATCAAAAAAGAATAGAGCAAAAAACAATAAAAGCTGACTAACTCAAAATATTTAATTTTCAAAAAGAAAGTGCAATTATTTTAGCACTGAAAGAATCGGAGAACAATCATGGCATGGGATCGTAATCAAATGGCCAAACGTGCAGCCCAAGAATTACAAGATGGCTGGTATGTAAATCTAGGCATAGGTATTCCAACACTAGTTTCAAATTACATTCCTGACGGGGTTGATGTAACTCTACAATCTGAAAATGGCATGTTGGGAATGGGCCCGTTTCCAACAGAGGATAATATAGATCCAGATCTGATAAATGCAGGCAAGCAAACTATCACAGAATTAGACAGAACATCTTATTTTGGATCTGATACAAGCTTTGCAATGATACGGGGTGGGAAAATCAATATGGCTATTCTTGGCGCAATGGAAGTTGCCGAGAATGGAGATCTAGCCAATTGGATGATCCCTGGCAAACTAGTAAAAGGTATGGGTGGGGCAATGGATTTGGTTGCTGGAGTTGGCCGCGTGGTTGTGGTTATGGATCATGCAAATAAGCGAGGTGAAAGTAAACTTTTAAGACAATGCTCCCTGCCATTAACTGGTAAAGCTGTTGTTCATAGAATAATTACAAACCTTGGAGTTTTAGATGTAGTAACTGGTGGTCTTAAAGTTATAGAA
>Ga0209631_10000583_pt1 | contig 49870 bp, 52 predicted proteins | sample COG_08_FD_184752 | JGI IMG/M metagenome (GOLD analysis project Ga0209631, IMG submission 184752) | Pelagic Microbial community sample from North Sea - COGITO 998_met_08 (SPAdes) (version 2) | ecosystem: Environmental > Aquatic > Marine > Neritic zone/Coastal water | place: Helgoland, sampling... | reverse complement strand
CGCAGTGGGTCATGTTCGTCCCTACCCATCCATGAGATGCTTCGTAAAACCACGAAGAACCTAAATCCCCCATGGAGTTTCGAGGAAATATGGGCCAGCGAACACTTCTTGTAACGCTTCTGTTACTCTCTGCCTTCCTCTTGCCGCTCATGGTCGAGGATTCACTGGTGAAAAGGACGGGTTCTTTGGATGAGCCTGCCCAGCCCGCTTTCTCATCACCGAACTACAGCATCTCGCCCAACGAAGGCTGGACCACGGGTGGGCAAAACATCACCATCACCGGTTCGGGCTTCCTCAACATGGCCTTCAAGAACGTCACCAACAACGGGGAGGCTTACACCTGGACCACGGACACCATCAACTACGTTGACGGCAGCGGCGTTGCTCCAACGGTCGCCGTTGACAGCAACGGAACGGTCCACGTCGTGCATGTCAACTACAAAGAAAACAAACTCTGGCACCAGTACTCCAACGGCGGTTCGTGGAGCCACAATGAAATCCGCAGTTGCCCCACCTGCCGCTCTGCCGACATGGCCGTTGACAGCAACGATAACCTCCATGTGGCCTACTTTGTTCAGCGAGACGGCACTTCCGGTTACCTCGAATATTCGTTCTTCAACGGTTCGGATTGGACGTCACAACGCCTTGACGGCAGCGCTCAATACGACCAAGTTCGACTTGTCCTGGATGCCAATGACCGCCCGCACATTGCCTATGCACGCTCTGGTTACCTGTGCAACGCTGCCATGTTGACCTACCACGACGGTTCTTCCTGGCAAACGCAAGCCTTGGACACATCAAGCACCTACATTGGCTGCGACGCCTCCATCGCCATCGATCACGACGGTTACGTCCACGTCACCTACCGTCATCACGCCAATCGGGATCAAATGATCGCTTCCAACGTCAGCGGTTCGTGGCAGAAGTACACCGTTGATGGAGGAAACGGCGTAGGCTACGGCAGCGGTATTGCCGTGGACCACGACAACACGTTGCATGTGCTTTACCGCACAGATTCCTCTGGGGGCGAGTACAAACACGCTACTGGCTATTCAGGCTCCGCATGGAGTCGCAACGCGACCTCGGGTGGATATGGCGAGTTTCGTATGCAAACCGATGACCTCGGCATCGTCCACGCCTCGGCCTACGACAGTGGAAGCGATGACCTTCTCCACAGAATGATGGTGCAGGGCCAAGCTTGGACCACCACGACGGTTGATAGCCCAGGAAATGTCGGCTCGTACAACGATATTTTCGTTGACAGCAGCAACATGATTCACATCGCCTACCACGACCAAACCAATGAAGTCCTCAAGTACGCCAACAGGTCAAGCGGCATGTACCTCAATCAAGAGGTGACGGTCAACTTCGAAGGTTACGGGTCGGTCACTGGAAAGGTGCTCAACGACACCACCATCGTGGTGGAAACGCCCGCTGCGGGCAGCGTGGCGGAACACGTGAACATCAGCCTCTCGGGCGACAACGGAGCCCAGCAAGACCTCGGCATCGGTTTCCTCTTCATCTCGCCCGACGATGTGGACATGGACGGCGTGCTCAACGTCGACGACGACTGCCCGAACACGGCAGGGGATTCAACCATCGACAGGGACGGGTGCCCCGACGCCGATGGCGACGGGTACAGCGACGAGAACGATGACTTCCCCAACAACCCCTCCGAATGGCAGGACACCGACGGGGATGGAGTGGGCGATAACAGCGACCTGTTCCCCAACGACAGCGGTGAATGGTTGGATTCGGACGGCGACGGTGCCGGCGACAACGGCGACGCCTTCCCCTACGACGCCAACGAAACGATGGATTCGGACAACGACGGCGTCGGCGACAACGCTGACATGTTTCCCTACAACTCCTTCGAGTACCTCGACAGCGACGGCGATGGGGCTGGCGACAACAGCGATGCCTTCCCCTTTGACGCTAACGAAACCATGGATTCCGACGGAGATGGATACGGCGACAACGCCGATGTATTTCCCAACGACAGCAGTGAATGGTTGGATTCGGACGGAGATGGTATCGGCGACAACAGCGACTCCTACCCGTTCATCAACAACTTCCTTGACAGTGATGGAGATAGCATTCCCGACCTCCAGGACGCCTTTCCCAACGACATGACCCAGTGGATGGACAGCGACGGCGACGGGTACGGCGACAACGCCACCGGTAACTCGCCCGATGCCTTCGTGAACCTGGCCAGCCAATGGTCGGACGTTGACGGTGATGGCTACGGGGACAACTGGGGCAACGCATCATGGAACGACTTGCGAAGTCCGTCCAGCGTTGGCGAGTATGCGGAAGGAGCCTTGATGGCTGATTTCTGCCCGCAAGTCGCGGGTAATTCCACCGCTGGTGGGTTCTTCGGATGTGCCGATGATGACGGCGACGGTATCCCGAACATGTTTGAAATCGAAGATATACCCCTCGACAGCGACGGTGACGGCATTCCTGACGAATTTGATGAGTGCCCCGATACCCCACTGGGAACGCTGATCAACATCAACGGTTGTGAATTGACCACCAACGACGACGGTACCGTTGACCTACCCGATGACTCATTCTTCTCCGGAGAGTTGGCTCAAACGGTTGGTTGGGGCGCCATCATCCTCGCCCTGCTCACCCTGCTCCAAACGAACGCAGCGGCGGCCGTTTTACCCGATGCCTTCCGTTGGGTGCAGGTGTTCCGCCGCAACACCAAACTGACGAAGGAAGAAGTTGACGAATTGACCTACTTGCAGTCGGTTGTTCAGGCCTACTTCCAAGAACCGGAGAACCTCCAACACGAACTTCGTGAGTTGAAATCCGACCTCACGGCCCGTTTTACCAACAACGAGATCAAGAAAGAGACCCGTGAGAAAATCAATGTGCTCATCAACGATTTGCTGACCAGCAGCGACGAAGATTTGCTCCACATCGCCCACAGCGACGCTTATTTCGGCCTCGTCGACACCCTCAGCCCTGAAGAACGCACTGAACTGCTCAACGAGAAGGTCGCCATGGGCCAAACGGGCGCTACGCCCTCTGCTCCGGCTGTAGGCGCCACAGCAAGCTCTCGCAAAGGCCCGCCAACGGGTCCTTCCGCCAATCTGAACGGTGAAATCAATCCTGAAGACGGGTTTGAGTGGCTCGAACATCCTGCCGGTAGCGGCACGTGGTACATGCGCCAACGGCAAGGCGAAGCATGGACAAAGTGGGACAACTGAATCCCATGAGTTTGAAGAGGTCCCCTGCGTGGCATGGCTGTGAGCAACCGTACCCTCTGCAAAGCCTTCAGACGTGAGCGCTTTCTGATTCATGAGATTGGCAGAGCCCTGGATGATAGCTGATTTAGGCAGGCATCAGAAGTGATCACAATTCTGTGATGTCCGTGCGTTCGCTCGAAACTGCGAAGTCCTTCTCTGCTTTTTGATAGGCTTCTGGCTCGATCTTACCTTCTCGAACCAACGACGAAAGAGATGCGAGGGCGACTGCGGCACCGTCAATTTCAAAGAAACGGCGCAGAGATTCGCGGGTGTCTGAACGGCCAAATCCATCGGTACCCAGGACGGTAAAGTGCCCGCTGACCCATTGACGAATCATATCAGGGACTGCGGCCATGTTGTCTGAAACTGCGATGGTCGGGAGGGTTTCGCTGAGCAACGTCTGCACCCACGGTTCTTGAGCCGTTTGAGTCGGATTGAGTCGGTTGTGGCGGTCACAGGCCAAGCCTTCACGTCGAAGTTCTCCGTAGGAGGTCGCGGAGTAGATTTCGGCTCGTACGCCGTAGTTCTCGAGTTTCTCAACCGCATCCAAAACTTGCACCATAATGGGGCCTGAACCGATGAGTCGGACGACCGGGCCTTCGCCTTTTGGAGCACCACGTAGCAAATACATGCCTTTGATGATGCCTTCATCGACGCCTTTTGGCTTGGGGGGCATGGGGTAATTTTCATTGTAGACTGCGATGTAGTGAATGACGTCTTTGTTATGCTGATACATCTCTTCAATGCCGTAGCGAATGATGGTTGCCAATTCGTAAGCAAAGGCAGGGTCCCAAGCACGAACAGCAGGATTTGTATGAGCCATCAACAAAGAGTGACCGTCTTGATGCTGAAGGCCTTCACCGTTGAGGGTCGTCCTTCCCGAGGTTGCACCCATCAAGAAACCTCGAGCACGTTGGTCTGCAGCCGACCAAATCAAATCTGCCACACGTTGGAATCCAAACATGGAGTAGAAGGTGTAGAAGGGGACGGTGGGGTAGAGGTGCGTGGAGTACGAGGTTGCTGAGGCGATAAAGGTGGATGTCGCTCCGGCCTCGTTGATTCCCTCTTCGAACAGTTGCCCTTTCTGTGATTCCTTGTACTTCATGAGCACTTTGTGGTCAACCGGTTTGTAGAGTTGGCCTTCGGGATGATAAATTCCAAATTCGGCAAAGAGTGGGTCCATACCGAAGGTTCGTGCTTCGTCGGGAATGATCGGAACGACTCTCTTTCCGAATGCTTTGTCCTTCATGAGTGAACGCAAAATTCGCACGAATGCCATGGTCGTAGAAACTTCCATTTTTCCTTTGGTTCCTTCATCAAATTCTGCATAGGCGACCGAATCGGGAAGTTCAATGTTCTCGGTTGGTGTCACCCGCTTGGGCATGGAACCACCAAGAGCTTGGCGTCGTTGTGCAGCATAGGCCACCAATTCAGGTACGTCTTCTGGGCGGACATAAGGGTAGTCTTCGAGGTCCTTATCGCTGAATGAAAGAGCAAGGTCGTCACGCATGTACTGCATGGTTTCCATGTCTGCCTTCTTCTTCTGATGCGTCGTATTGCGTCCAGCAAACGCAGGACCAAGGCCGTAGCCTTTGATGGTCCGGATGATGACGACAGTCGGTTCCCCTTTGTGAGCGGTTGCCTGTGCGTAAGCGGCATGAAGTTTCAGGAAATCATGTCCTCCAACATCAGCGCAGAGGTCTACAAGCGCAGCGTCGTCGAGGTGTGAAACGAGAGATGCGAGGCCGTCACTGTTGAACAACTCCTTGCGAATAGTTGCCCCGTCGGAGGTCATGATGCGTTGCTCATCACCGTCAACAAGACCGTTGAGGCGGGCTGCCAGCAAACCTTGGTGGTCCCTTGCGAACAAGTCATCCCAGGAACTGCCCCAGAGGACTTTGATGACGTTCCAGCCCGAGCCTCGGAAGCGCCCTTCGAGTTCTTGGACGATTTTTGAATTGCCACGTACAGGACCGTCAAGGCGCTGTAAATTACAATTCATGGTCATCACGATGTTATCGAGACCTTCGCGACCTGCAAGTGAGAGTTGAGAAAGCGACTCTGGCTCATCCGATTCCCCGTCGCCCATCGTATACCAGACACGGGATGCACTCGTCGTGATGAGGTCGCGATCTTCGAGGTAGCGGTTGAAGCGTGCCTGATGAATCGCCGTCATGGCACCTAGACCCATGCTGACGGTTGGGAATTCCCAAAACTCGGGCATCAGACGGGGATGCGGATAGGAGGACAAACCTTGGCCCCCGACTTCCTGCCGAAAGTGTTCCATTTCCTCGTGAGTCAGGCGGCCTTCAAGCCAAGCCCGAGCATAGATGCCAGGAGAGGCGTGACCTTGCCAGTACAAGTGGTCACCTGCACCGTCGCCGTCTTTGCCGCGGAAGAAGTGATTGAATCCGATTTCCCAGGCATGTGAGGCTGATGCATACGTTGAGATGTGACCCCCAATGCCGTCGAAATACTTGTTCGCTCTCGTGACCATCATCATTGCATTCCATCGAATCACACCGTGAAGACGTTCTTCCAAATCAAGATCGCCGGGGTAAGCACCTTGGTCATCAGGATGGATGCTGTTGAGATAAGGTGTGTTGACGACATCAATGTCAACCCCTGCTTGTTTGGCCGCTTCGAGAGTAGCGTGGAGGAGACGTTTGGCTTCCTCGGAACCAAGTTGTTGTTCAACAGCCCGAATGGAGTCCTGCCATTCTTGGGTTGCAACAGGGTCTGGGTCCGGTTGAGTTGAACGACCAGAGAAGCCCATGTCATGTCCCCCTTGCTGATGGGTCAATGGTGAGGGTTTTCAATCCCTCGCTTCAATCGGCCATGCTCCAAAGAAGAATGTGATGCAGGAGAGCGAATACTTCGGGAGGTTGGCGGCGTCATCAAAAGCCTCGCTGTGTGGCTCTATTCATCGTTTCACGGGGTAATCAATAAAAGCCGACTTTCTCAGCCGCTCTTTATGTCCGTCGAGGCTATGGTACAGAAGATGATTGATGAATTGAACGAAGCTCTTGGAGATGCTGTCAAGCACGACAAGGGTAACTCCGCCGCAGGCACTCGTGTCCGCAAGGCTATGCAAGCAGCCAAGGCTGCTGCACAGAACATTCGTGTCCAAGTCCAAAACGACAAGAACAACTGAACTGGCCAAAAGGCCAGGGTCGTAAGACCATGCTTGCTCTCCCGTGTGGATACGTTGAATTGATGCCTTCATTGAGAGGCCTTCATGCAACTCCCTCTTGCTGGCGTAAAGGTACTCGATCTTTCTCGAATTCTTGCAGGACCCCATGCTGCGCAAACGCTCTCTGATTTGGGAGCTGAAGTCACAAAAGTGGAAGCTCCGTGGGGCGACGACACTCGGACGTGGGGACCTCCTTTCCAGGCTGGTTTTGACAAGAACGAAGTGGCTTCATACTTCCTATCAGCCAACCGAGGTAAGACCATCGTGACGGCCAACATCAAGGAAGAAGCAACTCGAATCCGAGCCATGATGCACGAGGCCGATGTCATCATTGAAAATTTCAAACCGGGAACTTTTGAACGCCATTTAGGATTGGTCCCCGAAAGCGCCATCCTTTGTAGCATTTCGGGCTACGGACAAAACGGACCGCGCCGGGATGAGCCTGCCTTTGACCTCACCATGCAAGCACGCAGCGGCATCATGTCCATCACGGGCGAAGCCAATGGCCCTCCTGCAAAGGTTGGTGTTGCTTGGATTGACGTGATGACTGGGATGAATGCAGTCAACGCCATCCTTGCCGCCCTGCTGGCACGGGAGCGGACTGGGAAGGGCTCACGAATCGATATTTCGCTATGGGATACTGCCATAGCCGCCCTGGTCAATCAAGGCCACAACGCGTTGACTGGTATTGTGCCACAACGCATGGGGAGTGCTCACCCCAATCTGGTTCCCTATCGTGTCTTTGAAGCTAAGGATGGATGGTTCGCTATCGGTGTGGGGACGAAACGTCAATGGCTTGTTTTAGTGGAGGCTTTGAGGTTGGATGCTCCGGAGGATTGGGGCGAAAACAGCGTTCGTATCGCTCAGCGAGAAGAGGTTGAAGCGCTTGTCCAGTCTGCCGTCAAACAACACGCTCGAAACGATTTGGAGGTCATGCTGAGTGGTATTCCATGTGCGCCTGTCAATACCGTGAACGAAGCCTTGCAGGACAAACAATCGGTGGCCAGAGGTGTGCTTGATGAGCATCAAGGCGTGACGACCTTGGCCAGTCCACTCCGATTTCTTCACCCGTCAAAGGAAAACAACGACGTTTGACCGCCTTCCCGAATCAAGCCCGCTTGTTTCAGTTTCTCAAAGGCCTGGTCCATACGACGCTGACTGAATTGGCGTTCAACCTGAAGGAATTGTATCAGCCCCTTGCGGTCGACCGTTCCTTGTTGCAAAGCCTCATCTGGCACGTCAACAGATGGGTGGTTGAGAAAGATTTCACGAATCTCGTCCAGCCGCTCGGGAACCTCTTTTCCTTTGGCCTCACACACTGCTTCAATGGTGGTGTATTCGCGGATAAGTTTCAATCCCGTTTTGGGTCCGATGCCTTTGATGCCGGGGTGATAATCGGTGCCGATCATGATGGCCAAATCAACCAGTTGTTCGCGAGAGAGGTCGTTCTCTTTCAGCATATCACCGAGGTCAATGGATTGTGCATGGACCACACGACCGTAGCGCTTGGTGCCGTCGTCCATGAGGTTTCGAATCAGTACCGGAGAGCCGTAGAGCAGCGCGTCCCAGTCTTGGGTGGCTACGACGTCGAGTTGACCTTTGGCTGCCATCACAGCAGCTTGGGCCTCCCCTTCTGCGGCAGCGGTCACCCACGGAACACCAAGGAGGTCAAAGAGTCGTTGTGTTTCCTCGACCATTTGGGGTGAGTAATGCATGATGCGCGCAGCCATTTTCTGAGCCAATCCAAAATCACCCGCTGCTAAGGCTTCCTTGTGGACCGCTTCTGCTTCCTCGCGACGCGCCCTCCTGGCTGCCATTTCGTCGGCTTTGAGGTCCGGGGATTGTCCGTCAAAGACGAAGACCGGTTTGATGCCCATGCCCAGCAAGGTGGTCGTACGGTGCAGGAATCCCATCAAATGTGAGACAGGATTGCCGTTTTCATCACGAAGGGGCATACCGTCTCCTTGTGGTGAACGGTCTCGCATCGTAGTGAGGAATTGAAAGGCGGTAAGGAAAGCGTCGATACCTACTCTTTGACCTGCGAGAGCTTTGAGATTGGTTTGCTGAGCGGGCGCAATGTCCTTGAGATTACAGCCCATGTCAACAACAACAGGTCACCCTATGTAGGCATTCGCCTGCGAGAGCATCAAGAAGGCAAAGCCACAGGCACGAACCATGGGCGATGTCTTGGCGTGCTTACGCGGCTGGCATCCAGCCTTGGCTCTCGCTGAAGTGAAGGCACTCCTCCCCGACAGCAAAGCAACAAGCACAGGGGTTGACCGATGGTGGCGATTTGAGGGTGAACAAGCATCCCACCGTCAAGACGTATTGGAAATGAGCAGTGGCCTCCAATGCTTCCTCATCGACGGGGTCGTAGCCTCCACTGAAGGTCTGCTTCAATCGGGTTGGTTGGAACAAATGAAGGCCTATCTGCACGCTCACCCCGTATCAGGTACGGTCGCCGTTCGGGCATGGAAACAGGGTGGAAAAATCCCCAACTGGAGCCTCTCTTCCCTCGCTGGACAACTTGGTGGCATGCTCGGTGACATGGGCCGTTCCATCGACCTGAACGACCCCGATCATGTGCTCGCCCTCATCGGTGACGGGCCGACGGCTTCGCTGGCTTGCGGATGGATGGAGGGTGACGGTCAGGCAGCCTTCTCGAGCGGTCAGCGACGTGCTGGAGAACGACCGTTCTTCAAACCCGTCAGTCTTGACCCACGCCTCGCACGCCTTGCCGTCAACCTCGCCTCAGGTCCGAAAAACCGAGGACCCGTGGTGGACCCGATGACGGGAACAGGAGGATTCTTGATCGAAGCGTCGCTGAGCGGCAGAGCCTGCATCGGTCTTGACATTCATTCCGAAATGGTTCAAGGTGCTTCAATGAATCTCGCATGGGCTCATGATGATGCCGTCCCGTCCAACAGTTCAGTCATACGTGGAGACGCCACTCGCCTCGAAGACCTGCTGCCCGAAGCATGGGTCGGCAAAGTAGCCGGCTTCGTGCTCGACCCACCCTACGGCAGGAATTCTCACGGTAGCATAGAGGCAGAGCAATTGCTTGAAGCCGCCTTCATCAGCGCTCGTAAGGTGGCTTGCATTGATGCAGGATTTGTACTCATCCTACCGGTTCACCCGATGACACCTCATCCGATGGCGTCGCTCCCGTTGGACTTGGACATCAACTTGCTCAACGGATCGTGGACTGACCTCTTAGCCATGGTTGAACGCTGTGGGTGGACGCCGTTGAGCGTGCATGCTGAACGCGTGCATCGCAGCCTCAGTCGCTTGATCCTTCACGCAAGATGCGCTCCTCAAGATTGAGCAGTGTAAATGCCATGTCCTCGGGAGGAGGGGGGAACTGATCGCGATGTGGACAGCCTTGGTCCAACACAGCTTCGTCCTTGATGTCCAGAACATAGGGGTAGGTACGGCATCCCTTCGGGCGAATCTCATAGACCGAACAAAGACCTTCGGCGTTCACGTCGGCTGAATCCGTGAGTAAGAAGACGCAAGCACGCGTCTCAGCGTTGTTAAGCAGGGTCAGCACTCCGTCGTTGTCGACTGAAAAATCCGCTTGCGCCATGCCCGTACGACGCTGCAAACGGGCAGATTCTGCCTGCGTAATGGGCATCGTCGTCTCACGGCAACAGGCTGAACACCCCGTTGGGATGCATGGGAGTTGACGCGCCATGAGTGAGCCAAGTCACCCGCCTTCTTCAAGAAGGGGGGGCTTCTCGGACAGAATACGGGCGATTAGGGTAGTCTGGATATCCTTCCGGCCTTCGGAGCCGGAGACGGGGGTTCGAATCCTCCATCGCCCGCCAATGTATCAGGCGACAAGCGCATAACCACAAGCCTTCATGAGAAACTCCTCTCCTCAAACAAAGGGACCCCACGGACATCCCGGCCTGCGTTTATTATCCGCCGAAACGTACTATAACATGAGAACACCATGAAAGGAAAAGGTTCCCAGAAGAAGGCACGATTGGAACGATTGAAGAACGAGATCATCGAATATGTATCTCAGGCCCCTGGGGCGTCCGCAGCAGACATTGTCGCCTTCTTGTCCAACGAAAGAAAAATGCGAAACCACGGCCTGACCACTCGTAAAGTCGGGTTATTTATTCCCCGTCACCTCAAGGAAACCATCGGATTCCGATTGGATACTTCCACTGGGAAGCGAATCTACCACTGTAACGCTTGAAGCAACACCACATTCATGCTTGAGTGACGCTTCGCCCGTCCATGGACTGGCCTGAAGCCACCACCTCTGCGGCGCTCTTCCCTTCCTTTACAGGCTCGGAAGATGGTGCAGTGCCCCACTTTACCGATGGTCAACCGGCTTGGGTGCTGCTCGACCCTAACAGTCAAGACGGTTTGAAAGCCCAAATGAACGCAATATCGGGCGAGATTGACATCGAAGTGGCGGGTTTCTTCACATCTGGTAAGGGGATCATCATTCATGCTACAGCCACCGTAGAGGCAGGGGCCTATCTCATTGGGCCTTGTTACATCGGCCCTCGCGCCGTCGTACGCAGTGGCGCTTACGTGCGCGAATATTCGTGGGTCTGTGCGGATGCTGTGGTCGGTCATGCTACTGAAATAAAGCATTCAATTCTCTTACCAGGGGCGAAAGCACCTCACTTCAACTACGTAGGAGATTCTATTCTTGGCGCTGATGTCAACCTCGGAGCGGGTACAAAATTAAGCAACCTACGCAACGATGGAGGCGAAGTCCACCTTCGTATCGACGGGAAACGTCTTGGGAGCGGTTTGCGTAAATTTGGAGCCATTCTCGGCGAAGGTTGTGCCTTGGGGTGCAACAGCGTCACCAACCCGGGTGTTGTACTTGGGTGTGGAAACGTCGTTTGGCCGAACGTGACAGTCACGGGCGTCCACGGACCCAATAAGGAACATCGCTGAGGTGAGGCTGATGTCGACATCATTCTTTGGAACCGATGGCATTCGCGGTCAAACTTCATTGGATGAAGTGGATGAAGAAGAAGCCATTCATCGACTCCTCGAGCAACGAACGCTGACACCTGCCTTTATGCGCATCCTCGGTGAAGCACTTTCCCATACCTCGGAATTGCCCCCAGGCGTATCGGCTCGTGTTGTTATCGGCTGGGATGTTCGCCCCCACAATGAAGCACTCGTGGCGGCATTAACACTCGGACTTCGACTAACTGGAAGTGAGGTCGTCCACATTGGCCAATGCGCTACACCAAGTCTCCACGCAGCCGTGTTCGCCTTTGAGGCTACCATGGGATGCATGATTACTGCGAGTCATAATCCAGTCAGCGATTCGGGTATCAAGGTCTTTGATGCTGCGGGCTACAAGTCCACTCGAGATTTTGAGCAAGAAGTCAGTCGCACCTTGTTGGCATTGAGCCAAGAGGACCGTGAAGTCGATCAAATCGACCGTGAGATGCTCGCAGCGGCGGATGAAAGACATGATGGATGGGCTCTTCAGGCTCACCAAGATTGGCTCGCTGAACGGTGGAAGATGTTTGAGCATCACTTCGGAGGCTTCGCTGAATCGATGCGCCAGGGTCAATTTGCTCAACCGTTCATTTTGGACTGCGCAGGAGGTTTTGGAGCCTCTTGGTTGGCGGATTTCCTCGCCGCTCGAGGGTTGCTTTGCACCGAAGTGAGTGGCTCTGCGCCTGCCCTCAACGATGGATGCGGCGCAGGGGACTTTTCCCCAACTGGAACATGGACACATGAAGAGGCGAAGAATGCTCGGCACGCCCTCCTTAACGTACTGCCCAAAGGGAGGCCTGGGCAGTGGGTCGGTGCGGCCCTTGACGGAGATGGAGACCGTTGTTTATTGATTGAAGCTACAGAACGTGGTTACCGCGTCGTGGACGGTGATGGATTTGCCGCACGGTTGATGGAAGCCGGACGCAGCAGTGGGCCGTGGACCTTCGCTGCAAGCATCGAATCGGACGTGGCCTTGTCGAGTTATGTTCACTCCATGCACGAGGATAATTCGGTCATCGAAACGGCGGTTGGAGACCGATGGTTATCCTTTGCTTTGAGAGCAAAGCAGGGCCATCATTTTGATTCTGAGGACATGCCAACCGTTCTGGGCATCGAAGATTCCGGTCATGTCGTGTTGCCTGCTCCGCATCCCCTCGGCAAAGGCGGATGGAGTCTCGTTGGAGACGGCGCCGCCACGCTCTGCGCAGTCATCTTGTCCACTGACCGCACCAGAGCGCATCACTTTGAGCGGGGATGGAAGCAACGCGTGTCCATTCAAGACAGTCATCGTGAACGCTGGCACCGTGATGCAGACGTGTTCAAGGAGATCAGTAGGACGCTTTGCCAGCGGTTTGCTGACCTCGGGTTCGATGCGACTGAACGCCGTATTGAAGGAGAAGACAACCTCCTGTTGATACACGGTGAATCGAGCGCGGGAGTTGTTTCATTTGGCATTCGCAACAGCGGTACTCAAGCAAAAACAAGTCTCTCACTTCGCCTTTCGCCCGGCATTGAATCGGCACCATTTGCGAGTCTCCTCGAAGAAACGAAGGGCACCTTAGCGAATGCCTTGCAGTAGCCTCACTGGGCTGCCATGTCTGCTTCATTGGCTTGAGAAAGGGCCGTGACGGCGAAGAGAAGAATGGCTGAGACAATCAGCATGACCAGGGCATAGAGAGCAGATGTGCCAGCGATCACAGCCGCTGCTGCAAACATCCAAGCGATCAGCAAGTCAACCGCTCCGATGATGCGCCATGACTTTCTCAGCGTGAGGATGCCACATAACCACGCTGTTGTTGAGGCGATTAAGCCTGCAAGCGTGAGCCATACCAAGGATTGTGACATCAACGCGGCAGGGTAGAGCAGCAGGTGAACGGCCCACAACGATGAGGAGAGCCACAGCCCTTGGTCGCGAAGGACAACAGCGGACGCCCAGACCACCGAGGCAAGACCGACGGCGGTGGCAGTCAAGGTCGGAGTCACCTCAAGGCCAAGAGGCTCAAATGCCCAAGGGGTGAAGGATTGCAGCATCAATGGAAGGCAGAGCACGGCGGTGAGCATCACGGCAGGCTGGCTCCAAGCAAGACTTCTGCGCATGGCAAAAAGGATGGCACATCCACCCGCAGGGCCGAGGGTGAGAACCGATGCCCCAAGGACCCATGCACTTCTTCCCGCTGCGGTTCGATGGTCGGGTAAGTCACGACGTAAGCGTTCACCCTCGACCCAATCAAAAGCCGCCACCATGGCAAGCAAGAGAAGTTCTGCAACGAGAAGCGGTGTTGTCCACGAAAGGGCGTCTCCAACGAAGGGGTCGGTGATGAATGGAATGGGGACTTCGCCGCCAACCAATAAGGTCGCAAGGCGGTCAAGCACCAAAAGACCCAACACGGCTTCTAAGGCACTGGGGATACGCAATCCTAAATCGTGGCGCCCCATGAGGCCCATGCCAGCCAGCAATAGCAGTGTTCCAAACATAACTGCCATGTGAGTGGCGTCGTCCCCATCGAGAACGCCGGTCGTCATACGGCCTGCGAGATGCACCGCCACAATTCCCATCATGGCTACTGCAATGGGCATTTCGACCCCGGCAAGGTCGGGGAGGCGCAGGCCAATACTGTTGGCTCGCAAGCGTGCAAGTCCTACAAGAACAACTGAGAAAGCCGCACTAAATCCGAGCGCCATCAAGGCGAAGGTGGTGGTATACGCAATCCAGCAGGATATCAGGAAGGTCACGCCGAGAAAGAGCATCAGGATGACGGGTTGGTAGTGAATGTCTCCCACCAAGAGGTCGTTGGATTCACCTGCTGAACGCTTGGACCGCTTGCGTTGTTTTTCAGCCAGTTCAAGCAATTGTGCATCGAGGTGCTTGAGTTCAACGGTCGTTTCTCCGTCCGTCGTGGTCGCCGAAGAAAGAAGCGCCTGCATTCGACCTCGCTTCTCTGCATAGGTGGCTTCACGCTCTTCGCGTTTGGCCAGCGCTTTCAGACCTGCTCGGACCTCGCCTTGGAAGGCCAAGTACGACCCGGTGGCCACAAAGAGCGCCAGAGCGGAGAGAAGCACAACCTCTGATTCGAGTTGCTGCCCTGCCATGGCCATGCTGATGAGGACGCCCAACGCAGCAACCGTCGGAGGCAAGAGGACTTCGACCTGCGTCAATCGTTGGAGGTACATGAGCAGGGAGATGGCGCCTATCGCCGTAAGAGCGAGGAGATTGGTTGAGCCGTCCATCCATTCGCTATGGCCTGCAAGGGAGTTTGTCCGTGCTGGACTGAGGGAAACGATGAGAAAGAGGGCGGTGACCACGGCGAGGTGAAGCGTGATAAGGCGCCCGGGCAAGGCTTGGTACTGCTCCATTTCACGTTCGTCCGCCCCGCTCATCAGCCTGCGTTTTGATGCGAGCAGGAGAATGAAACTGGCGATGGTCAGCGCAGACGCCCAAAGCGCCTCACCTCCAAAGCGCCACGCCATTGCAACCGCCGTTACCGACCAAACGACCAGAAGAGTGCGGGGCTGGCCGTGATGGCGTTCCTGCCAAACCATGCCTGCATGGGCGAGGAGCAAGAGGGACATTCCAAGGTACAACCCTGCCGAGGTCAATCCGCCAGGGCGAGTGACGGCAAGAAAAACCAAACAGGCCAGAATGAAACTTAGATTCCAGAGATTGAACAGTTTTGAATCGCGCAGACGGGCGCTGATCTCTGAAAATCCAGAAAGTCGTCCTGCGAGGTTGAGATTCGCTTGCCCCATGCTTGAATTGACAGCGACTTGCTGAACCATCAAAACGCAGAGCCAAGCGCCCATGTCGGCCTCGTTGAGAACGATTGGAAGAAGATCTGCACTAACGATTCGGCTTTCGAAATCTGTAGCGAAGATAAGGAGCCAAACATAGGGCGCCAAAACGGAAACACCCGCCATACTCGGTGATTCCCTCCAGACAGCAAGAACAGCGACGCCCAACCAAACGGCTCCTTGCGTGACCAGTAACAGCCGGGCTCCTTCTCCACCGTCCTCGGCAGGAATAAGAAGGGTGAGGAGAATGACGGTAGCCAACGACCCCATCCATAGCACGTGGTCGGAAACTTCTGTTTGATGTTGCAGCAAAACGGTCACGCAAAGGACGGCAGCGATACTGGCAAAGATGGAATAATCGCCCAAGCCCCACGGCCAATTCAAGGTCAACGTCCCGGAGTCAAGCAGGGCGAGGGCTGCGAGCATGAAGGGTATGGGGGCGAGGACAATCGGCATCAATCGGGTCCATGAAACGCCGCGAACGACCAGGTATGAAGCCGTAAACGCCAACGTCAAGAGAAGAAGTTGCGCCAAAGCATAGCCCGTTTCAGCACGATGGGCGCCGATGGCCATCAGGGCTCCAACCATCCCCAAAGAAACTGAAACGGCCCACAGGCCGGGTTTTCCAAGACCGATGGCCTGCACCGCTTGACTTAGCCAATTTTCATGGTGAACGAAAGAAGCGGCCATACCCGCGTTGGCTGCGGTGACCGTTGAGAGGAGGAAGAAGAGTGTCAAATCGTTTTCAATGGGCAGAAGAGTCAGGGAAAGGATGGTCCAATCGTTGGAAAGAGCATGAATTCCAACCCAAAGGTAGGAGATGGAAATGCCCAGGCTGGCGAGGTTTCCTGAAGAGCGAACCCAGGCTAAACCGTGCATCAGGGACATCGCAACCACGATGAAAACTGCGATTCCAGTTTCTCCAAAGACTGCACCAGCTGAACTTCCTACTGCAAAGAGAACCAAAGCGGCTTGAGCTGCGATTGCATCTTCATCATGGCGGAAGGCTAAACCGACATTGAGGGCTACCAAGCCAAGCAGGAACACACCCAAGGTCTCGCTGGTACCCAACGGACTGGATTCAAACCAGCCCCAACTCCAAGCATCGAGAGCGAGGCCATAGAGCAATTTCATGGAGATGATGACCCAAGTGATGCCGAGAAGTTGCATCGAGGGACGGCGAATCCATCGCTCACCAAGATAGAGGCCGACGGCGGCCATGCTGAGCAATCCCAAGGCGCTGATGACCGGAGAAAGGACGGTCCCAACCAATGCACCGATGGCCGTCCATACAACGACCATGGCCACCATGAGGCCACGTCCTAACTGCTGCTCGCCATGAACGGCAAGGTTGGTGACTGAATCAGAAGCATCGGGGGACTCATCGCCCTCATCGAGCGTAAATAATTCACCCATATCGCCCACGGCATCATCCCGCGGTTTCTCAACATCCTCCTCCACCAATGCAGCAGGTTCACTGTCCGAGGAGTCAACCATGAAGGCTCCGAGGTCAAGGCCACCGCCTCGCTTGAACTCCTTTTCGCGAAGGACGGCTTCGTCCTTCTGGGATGGCGCATGCTCCGCGTCGTCCCGGTCCATGGGGACGGCTTCGCTGGTTCGCCCTTGAAGTTGCCCAATGGTTGAGGTGGAGAAGGCCTCATTATCGGGCTTACAGGTGCTGCCGCTGACACTGAATATGGCGGTTCTTGTGTGTCAAGTAGTGGACTTTGAATCACGTTATAGTCGTCATTCTAAGCCAAAAGGGACAAAGAGGGGCGGCGGAAACGCTCGGCATGGGCGGCGTCCACGGCACCCCTTCAGGGGACCTCGCGAAACACGGAATTTCACCATCTGGTGAAGTCTACTGGAACCTTTCTGCAAAGGACTTAATCGACCTTGCTGTCGCCCGAGGCGAAGGTGTTTTGAGCGCCCATGGAGCTTTGGTCACCGAAACCGGTGAGCGAACTGGCCGCTCTCCCAATGACAAGTTCATCGTTGACGAACCGAGCATCTCAGGCGATGTCAACTGGGGTGATGTCAACGTTTCCACCGATTTGGCAACCTTTGAGCGAATGCGAGCAAAGGTCGTTGATTACCTCTCCAGCCAAGACGCTTTATTCGTACAAGACCTCTACTGTGGCGCTGACTTTTCTGAAGCCTTACCCATTCGGGTGGTCAATCACAATGCTTGGCACAACACCTTCGCACGAAACATGTTCATTCGCCCAGAGACAACCCAACTTGAGAAGCATACACCTGAGTTCACCGTCCTGCACGCTCCACACTTTGAGGCCGACGGCGAAGAAGACGGATTGAATTCTCAATGCTTTGTCATCGTCAATTATGCCGCTAAAGAGGTCATTATCGGAGGCACTCGTTACGCCGGTGAAATCAAGAAATCGATTTTCTCCGTCATGAACTTGATCTTGCCCAAAAAGGGTATCTTGCCCATGCACTGCTCCGCCAATACAACCGGAGATAACACGGCGATTTTCTTCGGTCTTTCTGGTACCGGAAAGACCACGCTATCGGCCGACCCCAAGCGCGCCCTCATCGGGGACGATGAACACGGTTGGGGAGCCAACGGCGTGTTCAACTTCGAGGGCGGTTGCTACGCCAAACTCATCGACCTTTCCCAAGAGGATGAACCTGCGATTTTCGCAACGACACGCAAGCATGGAACAGTGCTCGAAAACATTGTTTTGGATGGCGAGGGCGTTCCCGACTTCCACGACACCAGCAAGACGCAGAACACACGGGGCTCCTATCCAATTGAGTTCATTGACAACCGAACCATGGATTCCAAGGGCGGTCATCCACAAAATGTCATCTTCCTCACCTGCGACGCTTTCGGTGTCCTTCCACCCATCTCGCGACTCACACCCTCACAGGCCGCCTACCACTTCATCTCCGGCTATACGGCCAAGGTCGCTGGAACTGAGATTGGTGTAAAGGAACCTCAAGCGACCTTTTCGGCTTGTTTCGGCGAGCCTTTCATGCCCATGCACCCCGGTGTTTACGCAGACCTTCTCTCGGCCAAGATGGACGAGCATGGCTCAACGGCTTGGCTCATCAACACCGGTTGGTCTGGCGGCGCATACGGCGAGGGCAACCGAATGAAAATCAAGTACACCCGAGCCATGCTCAACGCTGCACTTGACGGTGACCTCAACGCTGTTGAATTCATCACCGATGCTCGCTTTGGATTCGAAGTGCCTACTGAATGCCCAGGCGTCCCGTCCGATGTCTTGCAACCTCGCACAACGTGGAATGACGGTGCGGCATACGATGCAACGGCTGACAAATTAGCCACGATGTTTAACGAGAATTTCAAGCGCTACGAAGACGGCGTCTCCGCTGAAGTCAATGCATCTGCACCGACCTCAATGGCGTGAAGGTTCGGCGTTCATCCCCGGTTGAGTAGCCGCCTCATTTATTGCTTCAATGGGTGACCGCTTTGCATGAGCAAGCCTCTTCACGTGGTCACTGGAGCCTTTGGCTATTCTGGCCGTTGGATTGCTCACCATTTGCTTGAACAAGACGTGCGCGTTCGAACCTTGACCAATGCTGTTGGACGAGACGACCCTTTTGGGGGAAGAGTTGAGGTTCACGGTCTCGATTTTACCGACATGGACCGCCTCATTGCCTCACTTCAGGGGGCTGAAGTTCTGTACAATACTTACTGGGTTCGTTACAACAAGCGACAAAAGAACTTCGCTCATGATTCAGCGGTTGAGAACACCCGCGTCTTGTTTGAGGCCGCACGGCGAGCCGGCGTGAAGCGCATCGTTCATTTCTCAGTTGCCAATCCAACCAAGGCTCCGAACTGGACTTATTTTGAAGGCAAAGTACAGGTTGAGAAGATGCTTGAGACGTCAGGTCATTCGTACTCCATCTTGAGGCCCACCGTACTCTTCGGTGGCGGGCGCAACGTTCTCATCAACAACATCGCTTGGATGCTGCGCCGATTTCCAGCCTTCGGCGTCTTTGGGTTTGGCAATTATCCCATTCAACCTGTTCACGTCGAAGATGTCGCTGAAGTCGCGATTGCACAGGGGAAGTTAACAGAGAATACCGTCGTTGACGTGACGGGTCCTGAAACCTTCCGATACAAGGATTATATTGGCCTGATGGCCAAGTCAATGGGATTGCGTCGCTTGATTCTCCCAATCCCACCAATGATGGGTTGGATGGTCGGACGGATGCTTGGCGTTATTCTCCAAGATGATGTCATCACACGTGCCGAAATCAAGGGGTTGCGACAGGGTTTGATGGCGTCTGATTCTCCACCTTTGGGTGAACGGAGATTCAGTGAATGGATTGCAGAGCACGGTGCTTCATTTGGCAAGCGCTATCAGAACGATTTGAAAGAGCGAAAATACCGCAAACCCTGAACGCTCGGGCTTCAAAGAGGAATCGTATCGGGTTGAGTACGAGTGCCAAAGCGCTGAACTTCACCCTCTGCATCGATGAGAAATTTTTCAAAATTCCAACGGATGTCTCCCGAACGGCCGCTTTCTGTTTCTGATTGGTTCAATGCTGCAAACAAAGGCGTTTGTCCCTCACCGTTAACGTCAACTTTTGCCATGAGTGGGAATGTTACGTTGTATTTGCTGGAGGTGAAATCACAGATCTCGTCGTGCGTACCCGGCTCTTGTGCTCCGAATTGATTGCATGGAAAGCCAACGACCGTGAGGTCATCGTGCGCTTCGTGAAGTGCTTGGAGAGGCCCATATTGTGGAGTAGCCCCGCAAACGCTGGCGACATTGACCACCAACCACCTGCTTCCTCCCAATTGACGCAATGTTGTCGTTTCGCCGTCCATTGTTAGGAATTCTACATCAAGAATATCAGTCATAAACTGCTGTAGTGGCCCCTCGTTATCAAGATGTGCATGATGCCAACCAAAGCAAATCCTCTTGAAGTGCCTCTCTGTGGTCCCTCCATGCAAGTCCTTATGGAAACAAGCGCAGGCAACATCACCATCGACCTCTTTCACGGTAGTGCCCCCGATACGGTGGCCAATTTCGTCAAACTCGTAACCATGGGACACTACGACGGATTGCACTTTCACCGTGTGATTGAAGATTTCATGATTCAAGGTGGATGCCCCCATTCCAAGGACCCTATGTCACGACGTGCCGGTACAGGTGGCCCAGGATGGCAAATTCCCTGCGAACCATCTGCTCTCGCACTCAAGCACGACAAACCCGGTGTCCTTTCCATGGCCAATGCTGGCCGCAACACAGGTGGCTCACAATTTTTCCTAACCACCGTTGCAACCCCGTGGCTCAACGGCAATCATGCGGTATTCGGTGCTGTCAGCGAAGGCATGGAAGTTGTCAAAGCCATTGAGAACTGCAAGAAAATGCCGGGTGACCGCCCGTCAGAGCCACAACAGATCATTCGCTGCACCGTCATCGAGTGAGGTGGATAGATGGTCATCCTCGCCGTGCACGGAGGTGCAGGGGGAGACGGTCCTTGGCGCGGTATGACCGATGCTGATCCGCAACGATTGAATTGTATGCGCTTGCTCTTGTCAGATCTTGGAGCTCGGTTGAACAACGGAGAATTGAGCGCCTTAGAAGCCGTAACACAAGCCGTCGAAGCCATGGAAGATGAGGCGCTCTTCAATGCTGGACGTGGTTCTGTTCTCGATGCATCTGGCGCCATTACAATGGATGCGAGCATCATGCGGGGCGAAGACCAAGCTGCGGGGGCTGTAGTCGGAGTCAGCAAGGCCCGACACCCGATACGAATCGCTCACCAACTGCTCGAGGAGGGCTGGCCGGTGATGCTCAACGGTGAAGCCGCTGATGCATACGGTGTGGCAAAAGGCCTTGAAGCAGTTGAACCCGAATGGTTGGTCACCGAATTGAGGCGAGCCCAATGGGCCAAATGGAAGGCCAACAAATCCGCACCGGGTTCAACCGATGAAGACGATGAGGCCATGCTGGACCATGATGGAATGGGAACGGTCGGGGCAGTGGCCTTGGACCGAAAAGGGCGACTTGCAGCAGCCACATCAACAGGAGGGATGACTGGCAAGCCGGATGGCAGAATCGGAGATACACCCATCATTGGAGCAGGCACTTGGGCTGACAAAGACGTGGCGGTATCGTGTACTGGAGTGGGTGAAGCCTTCATCCGAACCTGTGCTGCTCGGAGTTTAGCGGCCTATCACACCAGCGAATCTCTTCTCGAATCGGGCCAACGCGTTTTGGACGAGGTAGCCCCTTACGGCGGACGAGGAGGCCTGATTGCTGTGAATGCTTCAGGTGAAGTCATCGTGCCCTTTCAGACCATGCTGATGTATCGGGGCACCTATGTGAACGGTGCAATTGAAGTTGGTATCGGACCCCAGACTTATGATTAAATTTCGTCCGTAGGTTCTTGACCTGTAGTCATTCGGTATCGCTTATGCCAATTGATGCGGATGAGGCATTGCGTCGAGCGACGTTGATTCGCAGCGACCCCTCGCTCCCTGGCGTTACCCGAAACAACATCGCCAAAGAGAACGAGGGTGTTGAGTGGTCGTACTCCACTCCCGATGGCACGGTTGTCGACGAAGCGGCACTGGTGGAACGATGGAATTCACTCGGATTACCTCCTGGGTGGAGCGAAGTGTGGATTTGCCCAAATCCTCGCGGTCACATTCAGGCTACGGGCCGTGATGTCAAAGGGCGACTGCAGTATCGATATCACAGCGATTGGACCGAGGTAACAACGGAAATGAAATACGACGACGTGGTCTATTTCGCATCGCAACTCCCGAGGCTTCGGAAACAAATTGAACGGGATATTGAAGGAAAAGCACTGACCCTTGACGCCGTCTCTGCACTGGTCGTTCGCTTGATTGACCTCTACAACATTCGAGTCGGCAGTGATGAATATGCCAAGGCCAACGAATCCTATGGACTGACAACGCTAAAATCCATGCACGTCAAGCACATCAAAGGTGAAAAGGCAGAGGGGCGGCATGACGTGGTGTTCACCTTTACTGGAAAGTCAGGAAAGGATTGGGACATCAAGATTGAAGATGACCATTTGGTCGACTTGATCTTGCGCACAAATCGCCTCGGCGCCAAAGATGCTGACTTATTCATGTACGTATCAGAGGCTGGAAACGAAGTTGACCTCAAAGCGGAGCACATCAATCAATACATCAAAGCGACCAGTGGAGAGGGCTTTACTGCAAAGAATTTCAGAACATGGGCTGCCACCTACCGTTGCGCTGAGCGTCTAGCATTCCTCGCCAAGCCACGTGGTGAAAAAGCCATGAAAGCATGGTTCAAGCAACTTCCTGAAGTCGAATCGATGAGTAAATTGTGGGAAGGGAGTGATTGGGTGGTTCCAGAAACAGAAGGTGGGCGAAGCAAGGTCATGTTGGCAGTCATCGATACGGTTGCTGCAGACTTGGGCAACACTAGAGCAGTGTGCCGGACTTCATACATTCACCCCTGGTTCCTTGACGCCTGGATGGAAGCCCGCTTGGACAATGTTTGGAGTGGTTTTGCAGACATGCGAACGCTTGCGGGCATGTCGCGGGGAGAGAGTGTGACGCTTCGTATTCTGAAATCCCTTCGCGCCGAATGAATGGTTTAGAAATCGTCCGTAGGGGCCTCTTTACGGCATGTTTATTAATAACTAATTATTAGAGTTCTTTATGGTCAAACACCGCGCCGGCGATCGCCGCATCATCAGCATCAGCATTCCAGAATCTCTTGCGAAACAACTGGACCGACGCGTGGGCAAGGGGCGCGCAGACGGTCGCTCAGCCACCATCACGAAGATGATTCAGCAGGGCCTTGAAGGCAATACAGAAGCGCCGCAACAAAAGGTGTCACCTCCCGCGCCCAAAAGCACTCCAAGCGGTGGTGTTCGGGTTGAGAGTGATACGATGGGGGAGCTCGAAGTTCCTTCAGATCGTTACTATGGATGTCAAACTGCTCGGTCTCTTCTCAATTTCGATATCGGGCACGACACGATGCCAACGGGCGTTATTCGGGCTTTTGGAGTCCTTAAACAGGCAGCAGCGAAAACGAATGTGGCTCTCAAGCAACTTGACCCTGAAGTCGGCGACCTCATCATCGCAGCGGCTCAGGAAGTGAGTGACGGGCACCTCAACGGCCACTTTCCGCTTCGCGTCTGGCAAACTGGCAGTGGTACACAATCCAACATGAATACCAACGAGGTCATTGCGAATCGTGCTATTGAAATTGCAGGAGGGGAGATGGGCTCCAAATCACCCGTCCACCCCAACGACCATGTCAATCGAGCCCAATCGTCCAATGACACCTTCCCCACGGCCATGCACATTGCGGCTGCTGAGGCCTTCACGCACCGATTGTTGCCAAGTGTACGGGCTCTGCGTCAGGCGCTTGCAGCAAAAAGCGAGGCGTGGAAGGATGTTGTGAAGATCGGCCGTACCCACCTCATGGACGCCGTCCCCCTAACACTGGGACAGGAAGCATCCGGATGGGTTGCGCAATTGGATGCAGACCTTCGCCGACTCGATTTCGCACTCGACGATTTGTTCGAACTTGCATTAGGAGGTACAGCTGTCGGAACGGGGCTCAACGCCCATCCGCTCTTTGCTCAGATGGTGGCCGATGAAATTGCTAACATCACCGGGCTAACCTTCTGTTCTGCCGAAAATAAATTTGCACAATTAGCCGCTCATGACGCCGTTGTCGCAGCCTCTGGAGCCTTAAACACGCTCGCAGTTTCCTTGATGAAAATCGCCAACGACATTCGTTGGTTGGGCTCAGGACCGCGCTGCGGACTTGGCGAATTGGCCCTTCCCGCCAACGAACCAGGCTCGTCCATCATGCCGGGCAAAGTCAATCCAACCCAAGCCGAAGCCATGACGATGGTTTGCTGTCAGGTCATGGGAAATCACACGGCCATCACCGTTGGAGGAAGCCAGGGGAATTTTGAGTTAAACGTCTACAAGCCGATGATGATTCACAACCTGCTGCATTCGGTGGACATTCTCACCGATGCCTGCAGAACCTTCCGCACCCGCTGCGTAGAAGGTTTGGAAGCGGTAGAAAGCAACATCCAATCTCATCTTGAGAACTCCCTGATGTTGGTGACGGCTCTGAACAACCACATTGGCTACGACAAAGCCGCTAAGATTGCAAAGAACGCACACGAGAAGGGAACCACCCTTCGTGAGTCTGCCTTGGAACTTGGCTATTTGACCAACGATGAATTTGATGCCTGGGTTCGACCCGAGGACATGACGGGGCCGTCATGAAGCTTTTCTTGGCTCATAACCAGCGGGCGGGCCAAAACACGTACACAAGCCGATCAAAGCCGCAACAAGGGCGAAGGCAAGAAAGGAATTGAATTGTTGAGCCTGAGAAATGCCAAAACCAACCAGAAAGAATACCGAACAAATGAGCATCAAACCGATGAGGTAAACCGGCGCTTCTTTCGGTCGTGGGTCAATGAAATCATACACGTAATAACCCCCTCCAAAACGAGCCCATAGTTCTGCGAATACGAGGTACAATGCCCCATAAGTCAAGCCGAGAACAAGCATCGGTAAGCGGATGGAGAGCGTTCCGAAGACCAACTCACACGAGAGGAAAATAAATGCCCAATTGTGCATCACCTGTTCGTGGGGCAAGAACATCGGACGGATGTCTTCACCCTTCTTTATTTTAGATGGAAGGATGACGTAACGAACGATGACTGAGGTAAGGGCGGCACTGCTGTAGGCAGTTGCAAAAAGCGCTGTTCCGAGGTGCAAGAAAAGGGTCGATGGCGCCCCGATGATCAAATACCAAAGTCCAGCGAGTCCGTTCCACAACATGGCAAACCCGAAGATAAGCATCGTCCATGAACTAAAGGGAACCAATCGTTCGAAGCCTTCGGAATGATGCATTCGCATTTCTCGGTCAACGCGGAATAACGGCACCATAATCCCCGGTATTGGATTTCGCACCATCCATGCAACTGTGCAGTGCACTACAAGATAGGCACAACCGAGGCGGAAGAGCAGAAGTGCGATGGTCGAGAGCGTTTCTTCGCCGTACATTTGACCAGCATCATACGGGCCTGGTTCGTGGTAGAAGACGTAGATCAGCAATGAAAAAACGAGGATGCTGAGAGTCAGCCCGTAGGAGAGACGAGTACTGTCGCGAGATGGACTATCCATCTTACGAGAAGGCAGCATGCTCAACGGACATAGGGGTGCATCAAGACTCTAACGGCGTTTTGGTTGCAGCCCGAGCCTCACTGACGGAGGGCTCGGAGTTTGGCTTGGAGCGCAGATTTGCGCTCGTCGTGAGGTTCCTCATGCTGAGGTTCATCTTGGTCCAAACGGCGCATGAATAATTCTCGGTCCCAAACGAGAACGTCCCCGTTTTCACAACCGATGACGCAACGCTTTGCTGTGCCTTGGATGCAACGAATAAGGTCGAAACCACCCCTTGCCAAGACCTCGCCCGAATCACTTGATGATACGGATAATTCACTGACCAAGCCCTGTGCTCTGGCCACCCACAACAGAGTTGTTTCGTCCTTCTCAAAAGCTTCACAATGAGTGGAAATGGCATCGCCTTTGGATTCCCAAACCAGTTCTCCGCGCTCTGTTCGAACGGTCAGATGGCCTTCATCGGTCGATGCGGCAAAGCCCATTGGAAGACAGGTGAGTGCCTCGATGCTTCCTGACTCGGTTGCGAGAACACCACCGAATGGGGTGACGACTGAACCGTCAGTTTGGCCGAACAGGAGATTCTCACGACCCGAAATGCCACAGGTAATCGGGAAGGAAGTCGGCGGCTTTGTGTGAGAAAATGGCGGGGCTCCGCTGAGGTCAATCCAGCCACAGCGCGGGCGGCCTAAGCCTGCAAGAAGGTGGCCGTCGGCCTCAATCAAGGCCCAAGGGCGCTCATCCATACGCTCCACCCACTGTTGTTCGCCAGCAGGTGAAAACATCCAAACTGCGGATTCGATGAAGTCATTGTGTTCGATGTCATACACTGAAGATACCGCAATGATGTTCCCCTTCCACCAGCGTACGTCGTCCGCACTGCCTTCAAGAGCGACAGACCACTGCTCTTCTCCCGAGGTTAGAGAAAGGGCAACGAGGTGCAATCCGCTGGTGATGACCACGCGGTCTTCGTGGATCGCCAAAGCACTGATTCTGTCATTGGTTTGTGACGACCACAAGGTGTTTCCTTCCTCGTCCCAACGAACCAAACGCCCGTCCCATCCGCCAGCGAACACATCGCCGTTCTCCATGAGGTGAACAAGGGACACACTTTCTCCCAAAGAGCGTTGCATCCACATCGCGCCCTTGAGGTCCATGCCGTGAGGTGGGTGTTCTCCGACATAAGGAGGTCGCTTCCTTGATTCGTTCAACGGGCTTCTCGGGCAGAACATCAAGAGACGGACAAGAACAAAATGCTACCTTGGTGCGTTAGAACATGAGCCACATGCCGTCATTCACCGATTCCCTCGATGCATCCAATGCCGCCTATGTAGAATCCTTCGCGGCCAAAGGGGTGCCCGGCCGTTCTGGCACACACCTCTTACTTCTCACCTGCATGGATTCACGAATCGTCCCTCACGCGATTTTTGGGCTCAAAGAAGGAGACATGAAGGTCGTTCGAAACGCAGGTGGTCAACTGAACAGTGAAGTTGAGCGTGACATCGTGCTGGCAAGCCATCTGCTGGACTGCGATAACATCGTCATCATGCCCCATACGAAATGTGCCATGGCAAGTTTGAGCCGCTCGGAAGTTCGGATGAGGCTCAAGGAATTGAGCGGCACGGATTTTTCTTCATTTGAGCCTCGCATGATCGAAGACTGGGAGGCCAAATTACGAGCGGATGTTGCTCACCTCAAAACCAACGAACTGCTCAAGAAAGGCGTGCAGGTTCGCGGAGCACGCTACGACGTGGATACGGGTCAAGTCAGTTGGATCTGTTAACTGTCAATCGGTCAGTGGTATGCGCCGCCTTGGGACTGCAAAGGTAAGCACGAAAGCGAGCAGGCCAAAGATGCACGCAGAGTAATAATGGCCCATCGTGAACATAGAGAGTACCGATGAGGTGCGCAGCAGCGTAAGTGAACCGTTTTTCAACGTCCAGATCGCGAAGCCGGCGGCGATGAGGGCAAGACCCATGAAGCCAAATCCAACCAGGACATAGGTCGTTGCTGCACTGGGGTCCATCAATGGGTGGTCCATTTGGCTCGGCGTCATGTCAATGGTCCTGATTTCGCAATCAGTAGATTCGTTTGACGCGCAGGGTTGAGCTGCAAATTCATCGGGAGAAGGAAGGGTGAAGTCCAGCGTCGTGAAACCAATGGGTTCGATGAGGGCAGGGGGAGAGAGCAAGACTCTGTTGGAAAAGACGTCACGGTGCTCGTCCCTTTCGGCGATGATGTCAACGCGAATCAAGCCGGGATTCAATCGTTGAAATTCGAACGTACCGTCTTCTTCAGTCAGGTTTTCAGTGGAAATCCACATGTTGGAGGATGAATTGAGCCACGAAATGTACACGGTAGCATTCGCTAAGCCTACCCCTTGGTGGTCAACCACGGTTCCTCTGAAGGTCGCTGTTTCCTCTGGAGCAGTTTGGGCGAGGCGATACACGAATTCATCGGGCCGAACAAGTCCATCGTCAGGTGAAGCATAGTCCAGACCGTTGAGAAAACCGAGCATGCTGACGAAAATGAGGAAGATGGCGATGGCACGTCCAATCGGGTGAAGATGAGGGTCTTCGATGGTCAATACAGCGCCCGATGAGGCGAAGAGGAGCGGGGCTTCATCAACCACCTCGTCGAGGTAGTCGTCAGTTTCTGATGCGACCTCCGCCATGGAAGAAAGGAAGAGGCCAACCTACTTGATGTCAATGCGTTGTTTCCACCGGGATTTGAGTTGTTCAGCGGCGACTTTGGTCATCCATGCGAGCATTGTTGCACCGCGGTCTTCGTCACGTTCATCCTGTTCCACCATCGCATTGTCGTAAACATCGGATGCGATGCGTTCCATTGCTTCGTCTTCAGCACGCAGTGCGGGCGTGATGGTGACGGTTCTTGGCCGTTCGAACAGATGGGTTCGAATGGCAAATTTCAGACCCTCCATTCCTCGCCCGTCGGTACTCGAAACGCCAAGGGGCGTGGGATAACCAAAGGACTCCACTGCTTCTTGGGCTGAAGCGATTTGATCGGCGTCGAGAACATCAAGTTTGGTCAGCACGACCATGAGGTCAGGTGTTTCTTCATAGGCAGTGGCCTCGCTTCCTTGCCGTTCCAAGATTTCACGCCGAGTCGTTTCCAATTTTCGTTCCAATTCCTCGATGGGGTCTGAGGCATCAACCAAAACCACCCTCAAATCAGCATCTAACGCTTCAGCAATAGTTGCTTTAAATGCCGCTAAGGTGGCGTTTGGTATATTATCAATAAATCCGATGGTATCCGCCAGCAAGACACGGGGACTTTCTTCCATTCGCCCTACAGTAGTCTCAAGCGTGGAAAATAATTGGTCCTCGACAAGGACTTCCTTGCCCGATAAATAGCGAAAAAGGGAGGATTTTCCTGCATTCGTATAGCCGATGAATCCCACCGTTAATGCACCACTGCGGACGCGCTGTCGGCGATGTTCCCGTTGGGCGTTCGCCTGTTTCCTTTGCCGTCGGCGAAGGTTGGTCAATTCCCTTGCGATGTTTGAGAGCACGTTTTGCAGGGCCGTCACACCGCCGCCACCGTAACCTGCTCGTTCACCCGTTGTTTGCCGTGCGGCCAATTCCCTGAGGATGGTTCGATCGGACTGTAATTGCGCAATGCGAACTTGAGTTCTCGCTTCAACTGAAGAGGCATGGGCGGTAAAAAGTGCCAGCAGAAGTCGCACTCTGTCCCACAATTCAAGACCGAGGAGTTCGCCAACACCAACCAGTTGTCGTGGAGTAGCATTGGTGTGCATGATAACAAGGTCGACCTTGGCCCAAGGGTGCGGAAATGCAGCGTTTTGTCGCTCTTCAGCGATGTCTTGAAGGCGACCTTTGCCGAAATAGGTGCGGGGGTCGTTGCGGCCGTTTTGATGGAGGACCTCAACGATTTGGATGCCCATTGTTGCAACCAGTGCTTTCAATTCGGAGGTGTCTTCCTCGCCGCGAACAAGCAAAAGAGCTTGCCTACCCTCGTGATTGGTTCGGGCTTCACCCACCACAACTCCACCGCTCCCGGCGACGACAAAGGGGTCCTCAGACGGCTTTGCCATAGGTTGGCGAAAGGTTAGCCTCATATCAGCCCACCTCAAGACAACATCATGGCGGAAGAGCATACGATGGCCCTACGCTGGTCGGGCGATGCTCCTCAAGCCGATGCCTATCTCAAGGTTGCTCAAGAACACGGGGCTACGGTTTCCGAAGAGAAAAAGGATGGTGGTGTCCACTTGACATTTTCAATGACTGCTCGCGATCTCCAAGCACTACGGGACCGAGTTGACGCCCTCTTAGTGGCCTTTACGAACATCGAAGATTCGCTGCCCTGAGGTGATGAATTGACGGCCACGACACTCCTGATAGACGCTCATTGTGTGATGTGCAACGGGCTTGCCAACTTTCTCAAAAAACGGGTCGCTTCATCAACTGACTTGACCATTTACGGGATTCAATCAGAAGAAGGGCAGGCATTGATTTCAGACTTCCCCGCACGGCTTCAAGCCATTGATTCCGTTTATGTAATCCGAAATGGGCGAGTCTATGTGCGCTCTGCGGCATCCATCCGACTCTTGCTGACCATGCGGTGGTACTACGCCATGTGGTTTCCCGTGGCCTGGCTGATTCCGCTTCCATTACGTGACGCCGGGTATTGGTGCGTCTCAAAAATCAGACATCGCTTTGGTCGCCGAGAACCTTAGAGGTCAAGGTCCAAAATGGCTGGGGCGTGGTCGCTCACTTCAAGGCCGGCCTGACGAATAATATCGACGTTTTTGATGCGAGCTGCAGCGGCCGGGTTGCATAGAAGATAGTCAATCCGCCAGCCTTTATCGTCAGCACGAGCATTGCCGCGATTGGACCACCACGAGTAGATCTTCTCGCCTTCACCTTTGACATGGCGGAAACTGTCAACCCATCCATCGTTCAGTAATTCCGTGAACCATGCCCGCTCGTGGGGCAAAAAACCACTGGTCTTTTTGTTCCCAGTAGGATTCCATATGTCATCTTCCGTATGTGCGATGTTGAGGTCGCCGACGACCACAACAGGATGGTTGGCTTCAAGCCAAGGAGCCAGCCATGCCCGCCATGCATCCATCCATCGCTCCTTGAAGGCTTGGCGTTCTGGGCTACCGCCGCCGTTGGGCAAGTAGGTGTTCACGCAGAGGAGCGAACCGTGTTGGGTGACCAAGACGCGGCCCTCAACATCATCAGGGTCTTCACCCCAAGCAAAACCCGGCAGAACTGTTTGGTCGCCTTTTGCCAGCGTTGCCACCCCGGCATAACCTTTCTTTTCGGCTGCGTGGAGGTGGACTGAATACCCTTCGGGCCACGACCAATCCTTCGGGAGTTGTTCTTGGAGGACGCGCGTTTCTTGGAGCATCACAACATCTGCATCCATGGTCTCAATCCATCCGTCAATGCCCTTTCGAATGGCCGCTCTCAAACCGTTGACGTTCCACGAAACCAAACGCATAATTCGTTGTGATGGGTGACGGTGAATAAGGCTTCAAGGCAGCGCCAATGAAATATTCTGTCCCGCTTTACGGCCCGTTTCCGCCGCAGCATCAGAGAGCATGAATTCACTCTCAACCCATTCACCTGCGAGCAAGATGCCGTCCGCTTTGAGTGCATCAAAACGAGGTTTTTCACCCGTGGTCTGAACGGTAATGTTGCGCTGACGGCGTTCTTGAATCACGTGGCGCTGCCAACCCGTGGCGTGCTGCTCAACGAAGGCCAACAGGCGCGCCTCGCGGTCTTCATGACCCTCCCCCTCTCGTGCAAAAAGAGCTGCAGAAAGCAAACTACCCTGCAGGTTCAATCGGGATTGGATGTTGCTCAACTCAAGAAGAATGCCACCCTCGCTTGCATCCACGACCCCGTGCTTATTGCCCAAGGGCTTGGAGTCAAGAAGAAGGTCAAGAGTGCTTGCTTTGAGGGGGTTGACACTGTCAAAGAGTCCTGAATTCACTTCGTTGAGAAGTTTGCGAGCCGTGTTTGCACCGCATGCAAGAACTACGACGTCGCTTTGGAACGAACGCCCGTCCTCGAGACGTACCTCGCCCTCGTGAACGGCCGTTACCGTACAGTTTGGTTCGATCAGGACGCCCACTTCGTCCAAAGCAGCCGCCATCCGTCCGACAATGCCGGCCCATCCTTCACCCAGAACAGAGAGTTTGGACGATGTCAACCCTTTCAACCGCGAAGAAGAGGGTTCGGAGTGCCCCATACTGGCAAGGAGGTTCGCCCCCTTCGCAGCTTCTGATTGAGGATGGTTGTGCTTGAGTTCACGGCGCAATTGCGCGGCCTGCTTGACATTGTTCCGAGGTCGTAGAGGTCCTACGCCAGAGACAAAGAGGCGGTCAAGGCGAGGAGCGGCTAAGATCATCTTGAGACGGCTGACCTTCTTGACGACGTGAGCCAAGGGGCCTTTACGGTTGAGAAGATGAGGGCCGTATCCAAAGGGAATGCCGTCGATTGACTGTGAAGTTCCTCGGCCTCCGAGGCGGTCGGTTCGGTCCAGAACGACGACATGATGTCCGGCCGTTGTTGCATAGAGTGCAGCCGTGAGGCCTGCGATTCCAGCCCCAACGACCGTGACACGAGCCATGGTGAGGACACAAGGCACCCCATCAAAAGATGAATGGAGGGGTGCTTTGAAGAGGTAGCCCACATTCCCTGTTGCATGGGCGAAGACCCGAAGGTACCTCATGACCGTGGCCACGAATTGTGGACCTTGGAGGATGGGGCGAGTCGAAAATTGATGGCGAGCATCGACCGATGGGTCAGTGCTATTGTCGGAGATGACGGTATTGACATGCCTCTTTCAAGCGATTCATCCTCGGTTGAAGCGACCGTGGTCGCTCGAGAAGACGGATTGGTTGTGGGGTGTACGGTTGTTGACTATATGATTCAGATATGGGCTCCTTCGTTACGAGTTACATGGTTTGCTGGGGACGGTAAGCGCGTATCATCGGGTGATGAAATCGCCGTATTGAGCGGTGACCGTGAAAGTGTGTTGGCCATTGAGCGTCCTGTGTTGAATGTTCTCGGTCAACTCTCCGGCATTGCAACACACATGAAGCAGTGGTCAGCCATCGCTCCACGGCAGATAGCTTGCACGCGAAAAACGATCTGGGGTTTGCTTGACAAATGGGCCGTTCACATGGGCGGGGGCTTAACGCACCGACTCAGTAAGCAAGACGCCATGATGGTCAAGGAAAACGACCTTGCGAGCATGCACGAAGAGATGGACTCTCACGAACAGCGGCTCGTGGCATTCCTCAGCACCATTGACATGAGTCAGACCGGCGCCTTCCTTGAGGTCGAAGTTCGCACGGATAAAGAAGCCATGATGGCAGCAATGGTTTGGTCCCAACGGCGTCAAGCAGGCGATGTTGCCCGACTGGTCATCATGCTGGACAACTTTTCACCCGAAGCATGCAAGGAAGTCTGCGATCAGATGATCGAACAGGACATTCGTGAGCATGTGGTACTCGAAGCCAGTGGGGGCATCACCTTTGAGAGCCTCAAATCCTGGCACGAATGTGGTTTGGATGTCATTTCAACGAGCTCCGTCAACCGAGGCGTCAAACCCCTGGATGTGAGCATGCTCATCAAAGGTTTGTGAGGTGGCATCATGGATGACATCGCGGCCGACCCAAGTCATCCACGCTATGCTTCTCTGCTCATGCGCCATCGCCTTGAGGTAGCAGCAGAACGAGGTATGCTTGCTGGAAGTGCTATGATCGCTCACGGACGAGGAGAGGCTTTTGACTATCTCCTCGGTGAACGCACGACGGAAAGTGCTCGTCAGGCTTCGCTCCAAGCGCTTGCCCATTTACACCATGCCACACGTCCAGTGTTGAGCGTGAACGGCAACGTAGCGGCTTTGGCCAGTGATGCGATGTTGCGCCTGGCCGCCTTCCTCTCCTGTCCGCTCGAAGTCAACATTTTCTACCGAACACCCGAACGGATGAAGGCCATACTGAGTTTTCTTGACGAACGGAAGAACGCCCTTGGGTTGGATGTTGAAGTTCTGGGGCATGCGCCTGATGCCACTATTCCTGGCCTCAAGGGTCCTCGAGCAGCCTGCCATAAGGATGGAATTTTAACCAGCGATGCGATTCTTGTACCTCTTGAAGATGGAGATCGTTGTGAAGCACTGGTGAACATGGGGAAAACTGTGATCGTCATTGACCTCAACCCGCTTTCACGCTCTGCACGACTTGCTACGGTAACCATCGTGGATGAATTATCGCGAGCTCTCGAAATCATGCTTGATGCCACTGAAGACCTAACGAAGTTGGCCATTGATGCCGACTATGACCATCGTGATGTATTAGACGCAGGGCTTCAAGAGATGTTGAACGGCTTGAAAAAAGATTAGCGTTCCTTCAACTTGTCACCAAGACGACTGGCGATGCCAATGCCCACATCCGAGCATGATGCTGTTCCGCCAATATCGTAAGTGAGTGATCGCCCGTCTTTGAGGTGTTCAGCAACGCTTTCATCAATCAATCGGCCGATGGCGACAAGGTCCTCGTCACCGTTCTTGCGCCCGAGATAATCCATCATCATCTGAATCGAGTTGATGGAGGCGATGGGGTTGACTTTGTTCTGTCCAGCATGCTTTGGTGATGAGCCGTGAACGGGTTCGAAGAAGGCATGCTCGTCACCTACATTTCCTGATGCTGCCATGCCCATACCACCTTGAAGCACGGCTCCCAAGTCGGTGGAAATGTCCCCAAACATGTTCGAGGTAACGACGACGTCGTAATGTTCTGGTGAACGTGTCATCCACTGCATGAAGGCGTCGATGTATCCGTAATCTGCTTCAGTATCAGCATATTGACCTGCGACTTCTTCGAAGGTTTTTCGGAATAATTGGCAGCCCCGAGTTACGTTGGACTTATCGATGCACGACACCCGGCGAACGCCGTCAAGTGGTGCGCCATTTCGAGTCTCTGCTACTTCAAAGCCCATACGAATAAGGCGCTCGGACCCTGATTTAGAAATCGGGCGTGGGTCGTAGGCAACTTCCCCTTCAAGGCCCGGGAAGGTCATCGGCTCAGGCTCGTATTCCGCCCGCCCTTGAGCGCGGTCGGCACTTCGACGAAGAAGCGCGTGATACAGGCCTTCGGTATTTTCTCGGAGAATGGTCATGTCGACCATACCCGGCTCCCAAATCTGACGGAAGCCACCGTGGATTTTGTGAGGAACCCCCTCATAGAGTTTGATGGGTCGAACGTTGGCATAGAGATCCAGTCCGCTGCGCAGGCCGAGAATAACAGACCCGCCGGCAAGGTCACCGTTTGGCAATCGGGCTCCTGGGTAGCCGATGGCGCCAAGGAATATTGCATCCGTTTCATTCTTGCAAAAGTCAAAGGAGCCTTCTGCCCACTCTTCTCCAGTTGCCATGTAGTGTTGCCCACCACAAGGAATCACCGTTTGCTCAAAACCGTGATTGGTGTGAGCCTGAATGGTGTCGAGAATCCGTTGCGCTTCAAGAGCGACTTCTCGCCCCGTTCCATCGCCAGGCAATACCGTGATTCTGTGGTCACCCATGGTTCTCGCACAAGCCACCTCTACATGAACAAAACCCTACCTAACAAAGAATCAATCTGGAGAAAATTGCGCCTTGAGTTCAACGATGAACGCGAGTGAATCGTCGAATGAATCCTCAAAATATGTGCGCTCGGCGGGGGATGTTTCATAGGCTGTCAATACACAAAGAGAAGCATGGCAGACGAGCATCAAAACGAGCATGAAAGTCGCTTCAGTATTGAAGACCTGCCCGTCGAGGTGAGGCAGCTCGCCGATACGATGATTGGAGTCAACCCAAATTGGAAGGTCCAAGATTGGTTGATTGAACAAGCAAACATGTCCATGGACTTGCTCGCCGTTGACCTGTTGCGTGAGAAAATGAAAATCGAGCAACGGCTTCAGCGCCTGGACGACCTCGGTCGCCGATTGGATGTGAGTGAGCCCGAGGTGATTTCAGATGACCCCCACCAGCGAAATCTATTCGATTGCTTTGACCTCAATGAAGAACATCCACTCCGCGGCTTAGGGGAGCGTGCTGTTGTACCACAACGGGTGCAAGAAGTGGAAGAACGCCACCCATCCAATATTTTCTTGGATTTACTACCCAATGACAATTCAGACGACCCGCTCTTGGCCATCGCTTGTCAGTCGGTCATCATGGCCGTTGAGCATGAAATGAGCAAGGGCGAGCCCGTGGCAAGCCTCGTTGCGATTTTTGATGCCACGCGTGAATCAAACATTGAAGATAGCGAAACCGACGAGGCTTTGGACCACTTACTCTCGACGGGCGTCTTGCTTGAAATCGATGATGATTGCTTCATCTTATTGCCTTCGTGAATGGGGTCCCACAGAAGTCCCGCCGACCTTCTTTAGATAACGGCGTTGTAATAAGTAAACATGGGATTACTCAGGTCAATCATTTCAGGAAGTATTGCTTGGTTCACGGCTACGGCCTTCTTAGTCCATCCACAATCTGCACTTGCAATCGCCATCGTGGTCGCTTTCCTGTCCGAATCAGCACAACACAGCGCCTCATTAACTCGGATGCGGCGGCATGGAAGAGAGGTGACGCATCATCTTCGCGAAGCAAATTCCCACATTGAGGAATTAGAGCGCGCCCTGACTCGAAGACACATCGAACTCAATAACGCCATTGAGGAGATTCATCGCCGTGATGCCGTTGGCAGTCCAGCAGCAAGAGAGTTGCTCAAACGGCAGGAAGAGGCAATGGCCGCTGCCTCAAATGCACTTGAAGCACGTCACGAGCGAAGTGATGTCGTCCTTGACAGTATGGAGCGAATGCTCAATGTCCAAGTCGATCAAACGGCTAAAATGCAACAAGCGATGAGTGACCTTCTCCAGCACATGATGCAACAACCACGCGCCAATGTTACGATGACCGATAGTGTACTCGTTCAGGAAACGAATGCAGTTGCACGCCAGCATCGCGAGCAATTTCGAGAACTCAATGAATGGCTAAGCCGTCAAGCGGCATCTTCACCATAGTGATGCCTGTGCGGATACCATGGCGAGTGTGACGAAACGTGATGCAGCCCAACGTATCCTCGATGCTGAACAAACCGCAGCCCTCATTCCTCGGCGCATCGTCATCGGGAGTATTGTCTCGCTTCTTTTGGCCGGTGCCATTCTCTACCTCACTCGGTGGGAATTTGGCCTAGCCGCCCTCCTCGTCTTCGGGCTTCTTCTGCAATTTGCCGCCGAACGCATGGGAACTATCATCGATGCAAGCCGGGCCAACGGGCTCAAGGATTTGGGATGGGATACTGACACAGAACTCACAGAAGAGGCGCTGCAAAAAATAAGGCGAATCAGCCAAGGATAGGTGTTGGCGTGGCTGGGGCCGAGCGGGAATTAATTCAGCACTTCTTTTCCGCAGAAGATACTCGGCGGAGGCGAAGTTTAGCCCTCATATGGACGCTCATCATCCTCGTTGACCTGCTAATGCTTGCTGTTTATTTCGAGACCCAGGATCTCAATGCGGTACTCGCCATGTTGTGGCCTGTCATTCTGGGGGCTCTGATTCTCATGTACGTCGTGCTCGTCGGTTCCGTTCGGAGTCGCACATCAATGGATGAGCGCTTGAATGCACTTCTTGACACGGTTGAACTTTCATGGGAGGACGTGGATGGATTGGAATTGACCGAGGAACGCCGAACTCTCATCCTTGATGCATTTGCCAACAAAACCATGGCGAGTGGACGTGTGAATGCAGACTATCGTCGAACTCGAGGAGGGGATGAGAAAGGGCCTGCATTTGGAGATCAAAACAGTGCATTTGAACCGGCCTCAAAACGCCAAGACCCAGCGACTCACGAGAGTGATTATGAGGGGTTGGAAGGACCGTTACGAACCGGTGAGTCACTGGTTGAAGAGGCTAATCAATCCTATGCAGCACGGGCGCAAGAGCGCTGGGAGGCATCTGAAAAAGCGGACATGGATTTGATTGAGGCTGGTGTAGACCGATTAGGCGATTTGGTCAAAACGGACTGGTTTGAGAAGAATGCCAAGGATGGCGCTGTTGAGGAATTGATGGAACAGGAAGAACCCGTCTGAATAGGCGGGTAGTTTCAAAATCAAACCCCTTCCTCCTTGCCACATGGAAGTCAAAGCAATTCTTGTTGCTGGAGGGCACGGCTCTCGACTTCATCCATTTACGACCTATGTTCAGAAAACCATGTTGCCGTTGCACGAACGTCCAGTCATTGACTATGCTTTGGGCACCTTGCGCAGAGCGGGGGTGAGGGACATCACCATCATCTCCAACCAATTCATCGGTCAAATCAGCCGACATGTGGGGCAGGGATTGCCTGGAGAACGTATCCACTACGTGATTGAAGAGGAGCCTTTGGGAGTAGCACACGCCCTTCGACTTGCTAAACCCTACAATGAAAACACACGATTGATCGTCTATTTCTCAGATAACATCACGACGCTTGAACTCAAAGAAACCGTTGATGAGTTTTCAAAGAGCAGCGAGCCTCCTGGATGCGTACTGCTTGCACGAGAAGAAAAACATCCAGAAGCTTTTGGGGTTGGTGTTCTCGATGAACAAAACCGACTTGTTGATATCGTTGAAAAACCAGCCGATCCGCCATCAAATCTTGCCATTGGCGGCATTTACCTTTACGATGAACGTTTTTGGCCGTTCTTGGAAGAGGTTGAAGAAAAGAAAGGCACGGACTTTTCAATTTCCGACATCAATCGAATGTATGTTCAAAACGGGGAAGCAAGGCTCATTTCAATTGGAGCAGAAACATGGGTGGATTGCGGAACGCCTGACTCGCTCCTGCAGGCGTCAATTATGGCGAAGGAAGGGAAATTAAATCCAAATCCCTACCGAAATTGAGGTGACATGAAATGAAAATTGGAATCATCGGCGCAGGTATGGTCGGAGGTGCAATCGAGCACTGTTTCGGCCACGCTCACGAACTCTATGTCCATGACCCTGCTCGTGGGACTCAACTTAGCGACGTCACGGACAATGTGGACTTCGCATACATCGCTGTACCTACCCCACCACTCCCTGGCTCGGGAGCATGTGACACGAGTATTGTTGAAGATGTCCTCGATAGCCTACCTGAAGGGTTTACTGCAGTGATCAAAAGTACCGTTGTCCCTGGTACGACGGCCAAATATCACGAACGATACCCACATCTCAAGATTGCGTATTCTCCAGAGTTCTTAGTTGAACGAAGACGATTGGAAGACTTTGCCAATCAGGACATCCTCGTTGTAGGAACTCACCATGAAGACGTTGCAAAGACAGTATTCCAACAGCACAAAGAAGCGGGTGTCCTTCGAACTGAGCAGTTGTTTCATGTCACGCCCACGCAGGCTGAATTGGTCAAATATACGAAAAATACCTTCTATGCGATGAAGGTGACCTTTGCCAATCAACTCTACGATATCTGTCAAGCGCTTGATGAGGATTGGGGCGCCATTCGCACCATCATCACCGCTGAACAAGCCCAACCAATTGGCCCTTCTCATCTCGACCCTATCTTTGGCCTCAGACGCGGTTTTGGCGGCAAGTGTTTGCCAAAAGACAGTCTTGCGTTAGGTTCGCTTGCTGAAACCCTTGGTGTGAAATATGATTTTATGGACGCACTTCAACATGACAACCAGCGTTTAAGAGAAATTCTCACTGGTAAACCAAGTGACGTGGTTACAAATGACGACTGAGATGGGCAACGTCGTCTGGCTCAAACGATGGGCCCCTCGGGGTAGTCTTCAGAGATTTGGGTTGGCTGGTTGCTTCAACAGCGCAGCCTTTTTCCTTCTGTGGGAACTTCTTATGGCCTTAGCAACCGAAGTTGACCTTCGATATCTTTGGGGTTTTGCTTGGGGTGCATCGGGCATCATGGCACACTTTGTTCACCGCCACTTCACCTTTGACGGACGGAAATCGGTGCGTTGGACCTTACCAACCGCTGTCCCCGTCTACGGGTTGAGCCTCGTTGGTTCGAGCATCACAATTGGTATGCTCATCGAAGCCTTTCCCAACAATCTACGCTGGTTAGGCTTGGTGAATTTATTGGCATGGGGCTTTGTCATTTGGTTGACGATGCGTTTGTTCGTGTTTCAATATCAAAAGGAATCTACATCGCATGCGTTTCAAGAAGAGCAAGTGGAATGATGTCCAAGGCCCGTTGATGGGTGGCTTCCAAATCCACCGGGCATGCTTCACCGGCGTTCACCGCTTGCAACCACGTACGAGCACAAACGCACCATGAATCACCGGGTTTTAATCCGGGAAAATTGTACTGCGGCATTGGAGTAATGAGGTCGTTACCTTGTTGCTTAGCAAAATTGAGGAAGGCTTCATTCATCACACAACAAACGGTATGCGACCCTCGGTCCTGGTCGTCCGTATTGCAACAACCGTCTCTGAACCAGCCCGTCACGGGGTCGTTTGAACAGGTGTGAAGCGGAGTTCCGAGGACGTTGGTACTTTCCTTCATGTTTGCGAAGGCTGGCCTCGGGACTATCAAGGCTTGTTTGAAGAATTATCCTCGGCGCAGACGGGATGAGATTCGGCCGAAGAGTCCGTTCTTAGCCTTCGGTTCTGCCCGACCCAACATCACGTCCAGCTCCCCGCTTTTGGCGACTTGGAGCAGGTCGTCATACCCTCCGATGTGACGCTTGCCAACGAATATTTGCGGTACCGTTTTCGCACCGCCCGTTGCTTGGGCAAAGGCTCTGTGCCCTTTGCCATCGGACTTCAGTCGGCGTTCAGTGTATGGAAGTCGTTCACGTTCGAAGAATTGCTTGGCTTGCACGCAAGCCGAGCATCCTCGATTGGTCCAGATGAGAATCTCGGGATGTGAGCTTTTTTCCACACCCCTCGGCTCTCGCTGGTGTGCTTCAAGATTGGGGTCTTGACGGGGCTTCAAGCCGTTGGGTTCATTGGGAAGAAGCGCGCCTCGCCTCCTATGCTGCCAGATACCGTTCACAAACTCCCCCGAGAAGAGCGCTTTGCTTACGCCCGACTTTTGGCCTACATGGCCCGAATTGATAATGAATTGACCATCGATGAGATGGCGATGTTTGAGCAACGACTTGGGACAGCCTTGCTCTCACCAGACCAGCGCGAACTCATCCGGGATGCGTTGAGAAACCCTCCGACCCTTGAGGAATGCCTCGCTAACCTGTCTGGGGAAGCGGGACGGTTGGCGCTGCGTGATTCGGTCATGATGGCTGCGGCTGATGGAAATGTTGACGAGGACGAACGTGAAGCTCTCGAAGACATTTCAGAACATCTTGGCTTGCGCGAGGATGCTGTTGACCAACTCTTACAGTGGACCGTGAAAGGATATCGCTGGATGAAGGAAGGCTACGACATTCTTGAACATCTCGAGGAATGAGACATGTTCCCCGACGGGTTGGGCCAACGCTCGCCTCAAGAGTTGCTTCGCTACGCTGAAATTCTTGTGAATATCGCCGCAGCTGACGGAGAACTCGTGCGAGAGGAAATCGCAGTCATTGAGGGAATGATGGGGCGCTGTATGATTCATCCGGAGTCCCGGGTTACCGTCCGCACTGGTTTTGAACAGCCGATTCCCCTTGAGCAATCTCTCGCAGATTTAGATCAAGAATTAATCCGCTATATCTTGCGCGATGCGGCACTGGTCGCAGCCATTGATGGAAGCTACGATAAGAAGGAAATCCGCGCACTCAAAACCATCGCCAAGGCCGGTGGCGTGTCAACACAACAACTCACAGACCTGCTGGATTGGGTGGGTGATGGGTGGAAATGGTATGTTGCCCAACGTGAGATTTTAGGCTAAAAAACGCCCTCAAAGGAGCCTCGCTTCAAGAGTCACATTCAAAGATAGAAAGCCGTCCCGACGGTTTGGTGGGGATGATGCAAAACGGAGTTAGTGGATGGTACGCACGCTTGGACCGCTGTCTTGCTGACCGCGAACAACAAATTGACATCTGGCTCCAAACTTGGGAGCAGTCCCTCAAATCCTTCCAACCAATCGCGGCCCTTCTCCCCGAAGACTGGCCCACTCTTCCCGCAAATCTTCTCACTGATCCAGGCCACGTCTTGGACCATCTTCTCGCTCGGCATGATGCTGAGTCCGACGGCCGCTCTCCTCGCGGCGCCCATCCAACTCCACCTCGTCTGGCCGACGCCGTCATCGCCTCTGAAATGAAAGAGACGCTGGTGAACCCAAAGAAACCCGTTCAACAATCCAACTTCCTCATGAGTAATCTCCCTCCTGGCTTCCGTCAACACGTCGAGCAACTCAACCTCCCCAAGGCAAGCCAAGACAATGAAGTGGACGACCAAGCCGAACAGGCTGCGGTTGAGAAGGGCCTCCGTACGATGAGCGGCATCCCTCTTCCGGTTGCTGACACCGCAGCTGGCGGTGGCCTGTTCCACGCACGCTTGATTCGCCGCCATGCAGATGCGCATGAAGAAGCAGACCCCGAAATGAAGAAAGAAGACACACGCCGATTGTTTTCCAACATCCAGTTGCTGGACATCAACGAACTCGTCGTTGAGAGCACGAAGGTTCGTCTTTTGCTTGAATCGATACGCCACGAATTGGTAAGCTTCGGCCCTGAAACCCCTGGGAAAATTTCCCGCAAAGAAATGGAAACTCTTCTTGACCTCGGCGTCTTACAGGGTGACGCTCTACAGGGCCAGTGGCCATGGGACCAGGCCCCACAACTCATCCTTACCAACCCTCCTTGGTTGCGAATCAAGGACCGATTCCGAGGCATGGATGATGGAAGTCGTTTGCGTAAAGAACTCGGTGAACAATTACGAGGCATCATGGATGATGATTCTCCAAGATTTTCAACGATGCGAGGGAACGTCAACTTGTATCGCCTCTTCATTGAACGAAGTTTGCAAATCCTATCATCGGGTGGTCGCCTTCGTTTGGTGGCTCCTGATAGTTTGCTTCGTGAGCAATCCTCACATCCACTTCGTGAACTCTTGGTCAAGCAACACGGATGGACTCAGGTGTGGGCCATTGAAGAAGCCAACCTCCTTTTCCCCGGCATGACCCAAGGCGTCGTTGTCCTTGGCATCACCGCCAACGGAGAGCACCAACCGCTCAACATTCACGGCCCCATCACTCGCTCTGATTTGCGCCGTGACGGTGGTGGCTTGTCCAGCAGAGTGCCTGTGTTTGAACTCAAAGAAGAGCGTTGGGTGGGATGGGCACGTGACACGTGGGCCGTTCCCCGACTCCCTCGAGACCGAGTTGAGCGAAAATACACGCTTGAAGTTCTTGACCGCCTCGCAACCTTGCCCCGCTTGAGTGATGAACATCATCCCTTGACCACCAACAGTCGCCAAGTTCGTGTTCGCGTTGGTGAAATCGACCAAACTGCTCACGCAAATTATATCGAAACCTGGGTCAAGGGTAAGCGGAGTCGTCCCTTCATCCGCGGTGTGCACTTTTCTGAAAATGATGAAGGGAATGTCTTCATCCGCCATCCTGCCTTCCGCACCGACATTCCTTCTCGAGCCAGTGAGCGACAACTGGCCATGTGGACGGGTGACCATCAACCAAAATTCGGCCCTCGACTTGCATGCCAAGCGATTGTTAACGCGCACCAAGAACGCCGTCTTCGCTGGGCCGTGATCCCGGAAGGAAGTGTTCTGGGCAATAGCGTGAACCACATTGAACTCCACCAAGACATTCAGACACGGCTCGTTGAAGAACATGAAAACTTCGAAGAAGGTTTGGCCTGGCTCTGTTCCTTCCTCAACAATCATGATTTGGACGAGTGGGCTCGTGCTTGGGCAGCCAACAACAATGTCAACAATTACGAATTGGAAATGCTTCCTGTTGAGTTGCCACCGTCTTTTCCGAATTTCAGTACTCTCGCCCGTTGAACGGGTGATTTGAGCGAAAATTTTTCCGAAATGTGGGTGAGTATACCGATATTTTATATCGGACTTCTGCATAGATTAACGCGTAGGGCTCTTCGGAGGGCATGTAAAAAATGGGCATTCATCCAAAAATAGGTATTACAGGCCTCCCCCGAAGTGGAAAATCCGCTGTCATGGAAAAGGTCCTTGACATGTTGTCCGATGAGCGGACGCGTGAAATCACCCTGCGCGGCGGTTCGACAGAGAATCCAATCCTCGGAGGTCTTCGAACCGAACCTCTCCTCGAAAATGGAGAGCGTATGGGCTACAAGGTGATTGATTTGGTTTCAGGGGAAGAAGGGACCATCGCTCACAAGAGCATCGATTCCCGGCTTCGTGTTCTCGGTTATGGACTCGATCTTGAAGAATTGAATCGAGTCGCCATACCCGCGATTGATTATGCCCAGCACAATTGTGAAGTTTTGGTCATTGACGAAATTGGCAAGTTTTCGGTTGAATCAGAAGCCTTTGTCAATGCCGTACGTAGTGCTTTGGAAGTCGACATGCCGACCTTATTGACCTTGCACAAAAAGAGTCGTCACCCACTACTTCAGGACATTCGCCGTCGTGACGACGGGCGGATATTGGAAGTCACGCCCGTGAACAGAGCACTTTTGCCCTATAAGATTCACAAATTGATGCGTGAAACCTATTGAGACGTATCGCTCCATCGGTTATTTCATCCGTAAAGACAGGCTGGGTCAGCCATGCACCCCCCAGCAATAGCGATGACTCGGTTGTTGTACGGAACCGCTGCCGGTTTGATTTTGGGCGTGGGGTTTGCACTTCAAGCTGAGCGAGTGACCCTTGCTGAGCCTTCCTTTGCTCACGGTTTTTCACTCATCGCTGGACTCTGCTTTACCTCCGCTTGGTTGCTTTCTCAAGGGAAAGGCCCCTTGGCTCGCCACTTCTCCAGTGAATCGGATGAGGCGATGGCAACACGAGTGAAAAATGAGGTTGAAGAAATCCAACGGTCCGAAGACGTGAATGCAAAGTGGGCGCACCTTGAGGCGAAAGTCTTGAGCTCAGAAGTGGAAAGAGGCGAGGAGGAGTGAGTCGCATTGCTGATTGGTGGCTCAAACTCTGGGCTGTTTCACTTGGAATGATTCTTCTTGCTGGGTCTGAAAGTCCAAGCAATGGAATCAATGCAGCCTTTATGTGCGGTTGTGGAATGTTCCTGATTCTTCCCATCGCCATGCGCACCCAATCAAAGACACCAACAGTGCGAATACCGGGAGGAAACGAACCCGTTGGCGGACCTGCACCTGGTACAATGGAAGCTCGAATCATCGAGGCTCGTCAACTCGAACAGGCGAATGAATACGCCAAAGCTGCGAAGGCCTACTACGACCTTGGTATGTTTCCAGAAGCCGCACGGGCTGGAACGTTGCAAATGGAAATTGACCCCTCCACCACTGTCTACATCGGTAGTGTGGGCGACACCATCATTCAAGATTCAGTCGTGATGAATCCCGATGGTCAAGGCCACGGCTCCAAATGCAAACGTTGTGGACAAGGTATTCAGACGGATTGGAGCACCTGTCCATTTTGTACCTCACCTCTTTGAGAACGAATCGGTGGATTCATGAGCGTCCTGCACCTCCAAACTTTTGAGGCGAGGTCATGAGCGAAGTCCCCGATGGATTGTATTACACCAAAGAGCACGAATGGATGCGAGTTGAAGGCGACACTGTCACCATTGGCATCACCGATCACGCACAAGAAATGCTCACCGATATCGTGTACATTGAACTGCCAGAAGAAGGGGACGTTGTTGGCGACATGGGCGAATTTGCAGTGGTTGAATCAGTCAAGTCTGCTTCCCCAATTTTTGCACCCCTCAGTGGAACGATTACTGGCGTGAACATGGACCTCGAGGATGCTCCTGAACTCATGAATACATCCCCTTACGACGAGGGGTGGATTGTCAAAATGACCTTGGATCATCCAGATGCTGTGTCGGCCTTAATGGATGCAGCCGCCTACAAATCTGAAATCGGCGAGTGAGCCATTTGACTCCATCTCCGTATTGGAGTCTTTACGTTGACGGGTCTTGCTTGGGAAATCAGAATGTGGATGAACACACTCCAGCAGCGTGGGGCTTGGTCGTTATCACAGGGGATTCAGGTCTCGGAAAAGGTTCTGGTGAGCTCCAGCATGAGCAAGCAGGATTGGTCATCACATCACCCACTGAACCCGGTTTCATTGGAGCAGAAGTTGGTTCAAACAATACCGCTGAATTGAGTGGTTTCGCTGCTGCGCTTCGTTGGCTGCTCATCGAAGGAGGAAATGAAGCCGCCGTGATTCGAGCCGATTCCACCTATGCAGGCAACCTTGCAAGCGGTGTATGGAATGCCAAAGCCAACCGCGCACTCGTCGCTCAAGTTCAGGAACTTTGGAGTGAAGTGTCGGCCCTGCGTCCATTAACTTGGTCTCACGTCAAGGCGCACCGAGGTCATCGGTGGAATGAGCGTGCTGACCACATTGCGCTGCGCTGCGCTCAAGGTGAACTTCCAGAACCGCTTTCGTTTTGGAAGCCGGGTCAACGCTGATGGTTGAGGCGTCGCTGCAACCACGCCACCATCGCTTCGGACAAATCAGGTCGGCGAAGAGCATGGTCAATTTGCGCCTGTAGCCAGAGAATTGGCGAGCCCGAATCGTACCATTGGGTTTCTTCTAACACGAAGCCGTGAAGGATGCCTTCGTTCATCCAATGTTCTTGCAGTGCAATGGTTTGAAGGTCACCGTGAAGCGCATATGAATACGTTTGCAGCAGGGTTTGAGTTGTTGCTGGGAAGACATATCGTCCGCACAGAGCATAACGGCTTGGCGCCGACGAGAGACTTGGTTTTTCAACGATCGCAGAGATTCGTGTCCCGTCCAAATCGACAATGCCGTAATGAACGACCTCTTCAGGCTCAACTTCCATCAAGGCCACCGTCGGCCCGCCGTTTTTGTGGTAGGCATCGACCAAGTGACGGGAGGCTTTTGATGCTTGGTAAGCAGTGGTTGGAGCGTGGACATCCATCAGCAAATTATCACCCAACATGATGAGCATCGGTCCGTTGATGGCATCAAGTGCCGCTTCTATGGCGTTACCCACGCCCTTTGGCTCAAGTTGAATATGCGTATGAAGTTCAAGCCCCTCGGCGATGTTGAAGAGTGTTGCATCAATGTCGTCACGGTAGGCGGCAAGATCAGACTGGTCAGCAAAAAACCCATCCAAGGACTTGGTGGGTGAAAGAACGACGTGAAGGCGTTCAATATTGGCAGCTTTCGCCTCCATAACGAGGTGAGTGAGCAAAGGTACATCCACGAGAGGAAGGGTTTCCTTCGGCTGAAGGGCGCTAACTGGAAACATACGAGTCCCCAATCCAGCCGCTACAAGGATGGCGTCACGAACCCGCTCCATGAATGGTCTGAGGGGGCACAGGCTTTCAAGCGTGACCATCTAGGCGAGGCTATGGAAGGGAAAACGAGTCCCGTTCTGTTGGCCGTGGCAGGTGCCATCTTGGTCGGTCAAACATTCACAGGACTTGCTCCTGCAGGTCCTTGGGCTTCCGAATCGTTTTCTCGCGGCGTATTAGGGCTGGCGGGCTTCGTCTGCTTGTACTTGGCTTGGTTTTCAATGACCTTTGGACGACTTGGAGTTGCGCCGACGATGAACCTCTGGAAGAGTCCCCAAACATCCTGGCTCAATGTCGTCATCTTCGGCCTTGCATGCTTGGTAGCTACTCGCCTCATTGTTCACGTCGATTCCAACAACTTTTTCCCCGTCCCTTCCGGATTGGTGCTTTCCCTCATTGGAACCTTAGCCATCATGAACGGACTGTATGTGTGGGCCGTTTCAAAAGGCCCGCTTCTTGAAGAAGAATAGGTCTAATCTTCGTCCAACGTATTGAGGGCATCATCGAGATTGGGTAATTCCGATGGCGCTTCTTTCGTTGACTGGTGAACGCTACGAACTGAGGAGGTTGGTTGCTCCCCCTCGCCCACAAGCCATGCTTTCCAGGCTTCCGCACGCCCGGAACGACGAAGTTCAAGGGGTTGCCAAAGAGGTTCGAGGTCGGCTTCAAGGTCGTGCAATGCTTTGACTTGGCGCGCGAAATGGTCGGCAGCGACTTCCTCCATTCGCAGTAAAAGTTCGCGGAGTCGGGTTCGAACGACTTCGTCACCGTCTCGCCAAAGTGCGATCAGAATTCCGCGTTCATCAGCGGGGTCGTAATCGATGTATTCACGAAGATTAGGGACAAGATTGCGGCGAACGATTGGAAGAGGGTGGGTGACCAATTGATTCAACCGGTCGGCCCACTGGTCTTTGTCGAGGTATTTGACATCGCCAACGGTCGCACTTGCTGCAGCAAGGACACCCTCGTCTGAGGAGTTGAGCATGTCGTCAAGAAAGGGAAGTGCATCCCATCCCAAGCGACGAAAGAGCCGCGTGAGTACATCGGCCATAGCCCGCTGAACCAGTGTCTCCTCTCGTCCGTGAAGGCGTTGCGCCAACTGATGGCCAAAATCACGGTCGGCCTCAATGGATTTTGCCAAACATAAGGTGACTTTGTTAGCGACTTCGCCTTCAGTATCGAGCGCTCGGCGCATGAGGATTTCTTTGAGGCCGAGAGGGTCGATGAGATTCTTTCGTTCAAGCAACAGACGTACCCATTCCATGAGCAAGAGACGGCGGTCAAGCGAGCCGTTCTCAAGGCGTTCGAGCAGCCAGCGAGCCGCTTCAACACCTTGTTCGTGAGCGATAACCGCTGTTGACATTCGCGGCACTACAGCGTGGGGGTTCCAGTCCATATGCTGTGGGCCTGCGTCAGGTTGTGTATGCCATGTGCCCGGCCGTTCAGCCAATGCAATGGATTCAACCAAATGATACCCCTGATGTACGGGCTGGCCGTAGGGGACTGTCGCTAATCCATTCACTAAGGCGATACTGAGCCACCAGCGGTCGGTGTTCGGAGCATGAGGGTCAAAGGCTTGGGCGAGCCAGTCGGTTGCAATGAGGAAAAGAAGTCGATGGGCGACTTCATCCATACGGCGTGATAACCATTTTTGGTGAACTTCAAAAGGGTCATCACTGAGATTCATTCGGTGCGGGACAATCAGGTCGACCACCGTGTTAAGGTGACGGTCAAACATGCCACGGTCGATGTTGAGAATACCCAAGCCTTGTTCGAACAAATGATGCGGCGAGGTTGGAGCAATTGGAGGAAAATCCGGGTCGCTCATGGGTGGTTCAGGAAGCGGCCAAGCTTCCGTTCCTCGCTCCAGGGCTTCAACCAATCCCGTAGCGACCCGCTCAAAGGCGGTATCCGATATTTTTGTTCGGCTTTTGCTCACGCTCTTCACCGGACCCGCAGACGCTTGCAATCGAAACGTGTTCTCAAATGTCCAACTCAATGTTGAGGTTTTGAATTAATTCCTTGTATCGGTTACGGATGGTTACTTCAGTCACACCGGCAACTTCCGCAACTTCACGTTGTGTGCGACGCTTGCCACACAGAACTGATGCAATGTAGATGATGGAGGCAGCAATACCGGTTGGCCCACGGCCACTGGTCAATTCCTTCTCCTGAGCCGCCTTGATGAGTTCGTAGGCTTTCGCTTCTACATCAGCATCCAATCCAAGGCCTGAACAGAATCTGGAAATGTAATCTTCTGGGCCTGTAGGCATGATTTTCATTTTAAGTTCACGGACCATGAATCGGTAGGTTCGTCCGATTTCCTTGCGACCCGTTCGAGAAGCTTGTCCGATTTCATCAAGAGTTCGGGGCACTCCACATTGACGGCAGGCTGCATAGAGAGATGCTGCTGCAACGCCTTCAATCGAGCGTCCACGAATCAGGCGCTTGTCAACTGCTTTCTTGTAGTTCACAGCCGCTGCTTCGCGAACAGATTTTGGAAGTTCCAATCGACTGGCCATACGGTCAAGTTCAGCCAAAGCCATGGCCAGGTTGCGCTCGGTTGCATTGCTAACACGGCTTCGCTTCTGCCATTTACGCATTCGATAAAATTGAGATCGGTATCTTGAATTAATTGTTTTACCCGAATAGTCCTTATTTTGCCAGTCAATATCCGTAGACAATCCCTTGTCGTGAAGCATAACGGTCATAGGTGCACCAGTACGGGCTCGCTGGTCTCCTTGTTCTGGAGAAAAGACACGCCACTCTGCGCCTTGATCGATGACGTTGTCTTCCAACACCAAACCACAGTCGTCACAAACGACTTCACCGCGCGTTTCGTCCCTCGATAGTGAGCGACTTCCACAGTCGCTGCACTTCACAATATCTTCCACTTGTTGTTCATCCATTTTCATCTCTCCAATTCACATTAATATGCGAATCTATTTAAGGGCTTTTGGAATTCCTATATATACATTCCTGCCCCTACCCCTGTAGGTTTTTCCATCTCTCTGTACTGATTGACTACAGCCGTTGTCAAATAAGGGCGCCATGAAGGTCATAACAATGTAGGTGTGAGGCGCCTGTCGCGTCGGTA
>Ga0209631_10000582_pt1 | contig 49909 bp, 29 predicted proteins | sample COG_08_FD_184752 | JGI IMG/M metagenome (GOLD analysis project Ga0209631, IMG submission 184752) | Pelagic Microbial community sample from North Sea - COGITO 998_met_08 (SPAdes) (version 2) | ecosystem: Environmental > Aquatic > Marine > Neritic zone/Coastal water | place: Helgoland, sampling... | reverse complement strand
GCCCGCCGAACGGGGGTACGTTCCGTTTCGCTCGGTTGAAGAAAAAGCTGTCGCCGTTTCAGTCAAAATGTTTCACGGCACGTGCTAATTGTCTGGGGTTTTCCTGACACGCGAGCTGTGCATTTATCGGGGATTTCGGACTGGTGATTTCGGACTGACCACTGAAAAACCCTTTATCGTGCGATTGGAATATCGCGTTATTCGCAATTTCCAACGTGTTCAGAGTGGGTATCAGTAGAATTATATTTGGGCGGGAAAAACAGCGCCATAATTCCTGACCGGCTTCATACATTTTTCGAAAGGATTCCCCGCATTTCTCACGATTCCAACTGCAAAAAGGTCCGATGATGACTCGGAAATACGCGATTAGCGCGAAAGTCGTCGACGTTCTCCCGAACCCCCCTCCTTATTCAAGGATTCAGAAACGGTCCGTGACCTGTTTCGCAGCACTGGTGGCAGAGAATGCTCGTTGAGAATCCACGTTTTCGGTTTGAAGCTATTTTGCGGCGCGTTTAACCAACTAAATATCCCCCTTTTTCCCGCATTTAAAAACCAGGGTTATAACTCGCCAAGACGTGTCGGCGCAGACGGGTTTTAGGGAATTTGCAACTAACCAGATCGGCGGCACTCCACGCGGCGCGTTTGCACGTTCCGGCTTCACCTACGCTCGCGCGCAAGGGAAGAAAACCCGACAAACATGGCTTCGTCCATCATGTCCGCTGAGGGCGCCGATGCCTTCATCTTCATCACCGCCATCATCGGCATGATCTTCGCTTGGTTCCAGTACAAGCTCGTCGCCAGGGTCTCCCTGACCGGCGGCAGCGACACCCTCTCAAACTCCGGCCTGGACACCTCCAAGCTGATCGGCATCTACGATGCCATCAGGGAAGGAGCCGACTCTTTCCTCCGCGCCGAGTACACCATCTGCGCGTACTTCATCGCCTCCTTCGGCGTCGTCGTGCTCCTGATGACCTCGTACGTCGAGAAGAAGTTCCAAATCGATCAGGGCGGTCTCACCGCGATTTCCTTCGTGGCGGGCGGCCTCACCTCCATCGTCTCCGGTCTCATCGGCATGAAGGTCGCCGTTTTCGCCAACGCGCGCACCACCGTCATGGCCGCCGGCCCCAACCCCTGGACCGACGCCTTCAACACCGCCTTCCGCGCCGGATCCGTCATGGGATTCTCCCTCTGCGGCCTCTCCATGCTCGTGCTCTACGTCCTCGCGCACCTCTTCGCCGTCCACTTCAAGGACTGGGACACCATCCTTGTTGACGAGGCCGACTGCTCCGACGGGTGCGCCCACAAGGACGCCCTCCACCTCATGGAGGCCCTCGCCGGCTACGGTCTCGGTGGCTCCTCCATCGCGCTCTTCGGCCGCGTCGGCGGCGGCATCTACACCAAGGCTGCCGACGTCGGCGCCGACCTCGCCGGTAAGGTGGTCGCGGGTATCCCCGAGGACGACCCACGGAACCCCGCCACCATCGCGGACAACGTCGGTGACAACGTCGGTGACGTCGCCGGTATGGGCTCCGATCTCTTCGGCTCCTTCGCCGAGGCTACCTGCGCCGCGCTCGTCGTCGCCTCTCAGTCCGCCGAGCTCATCCACTACGGTGGCTGGGCCGGCCTCATGTTCCCCGTCGCCATCTCCGGCGGTGGTATCCTCGTGTGCATGATCTGCTCCTTCCTCGCCACTCACATCCAGCCCGTGAAGAAGGAGTCTGACATCGAGAAGGTCCTCAAGGTTCAGCTCGGCGCCACCACCATCATGCTCACCGGGGTTGTCTACATCCTCGCCTACCTCTTCCTCCCCTCCAAGTTCGCGCTCAAGGCTGTTTCCGGCACCGTGCTGACCTTCACCCCCACCAAGGCCTGGGGCTGCACCGTCGCGGGTCTCTGGTCCGGCTGCATGATCGGCTTCATCACCGAGTACTACACCTCCCACTCCTACAAGCCCGTCCGCGAGGTTGCGGCGTCGTGCGAGACTGGCGCCGCCACCAACATCATCTACGGCCTCGCGCTCGGCTACAAGTCCACCATCCTCCCCGTCACCCTCCTCTCCATCGTGATCTACCTCTCCTTCTACCTCGGTGACATGTACGGCGTCGCCCTCGCCGCGCTCGGCATGCTCTCCAACCTCGCCACCTGCCTCGCCATCGACGTCTACGGCCCCATCTGCGACAACGCGGGTGGCATCGCCGAGATGTCCGAGCTCCCCGAGACTGTCCGCGAGAAGACCGACGCCCTCGACGCCGCGGGTAACACCACCGCCGCCATCGGCAAGGGCTTCGCCATCGGCTCCGCCTGCCTCGTCGGCCTCGCCCTCTTCGGCGCGTTCGTCACCCGCGCGCACCTCGAACTCGCGTCGGTGTCCCTCGTGTCGCCCCTCATCTTCGCGTCCCTCGTCTTCGGCGCGATGATCCCCTACTGGTTCTCCGCCATGACCATGAAGTCCGTCGGCCAGGCCGCGAACGAGATGGTCAGGGAGGTCGCCAGGCAGTTCCGCGAGATCCCCGGCCTCCTCGAGGGTACCCCCGGCCACGGCCCCCCCGACCACGCCAGGTGCATCGCCATCTCCACCGACGCGTCTCTCCGCGAGATGGTCGCGCCCGCCGTGCTCGTCATGTCCACCCCGCTCCTCTTCGGCATCTTCCTCGGCGTCGACGCCGTCGCGGGTCTCCTCGCGGGTGCCATCTCCTCCTCCATCCAGATGGCCATCTCCGCCTCCAACACCGGCGGCGCCTGGGACAACGCCAAGAAGTACGTCGAGAAGGGTGCCCTCATCATCGACGGCGTGGTCCAGCGCAAGGGCTCCGAGATCCACAAGGCTGCCGTCGTCGGTGACACCGTCGGCGATCCCCTCAAGGATACCTCCGGCCCCGCGCTCAACATCGTCATGAAGCTCATGGCCATCCTCGCCCTCGTCTTCGCCGACTTTTTCATCTCGATCAACGACGGAAAGGGTCTGTTCGATCTTCCCCGCCACTAAACGTGGTGCCGAGGCTACGGTTTCCATTCAATAATGTTTTGAGTGCCCTCGGGCACTGTAATAAAATTCAATCACGTATTACGATTCACTCAACGAGACTCGCGTTCTTATTTAGATACACCAACCCGCTATTGACAGTCTTTCTAACGTCGGGGCTCGGGTTACGCATAGCCACCCAGCAACCCCCCAAAATCTGCCCCCTGAGACTAGATTAGATGTAGCCCTCGCCGTCGGAGGAGTACTCGTCGGAGTCGTCGTCGTGGTCGCTAGCCACCTCGAAGTCCGCGAGGTTCACCTGGTAGCGAAGGATACCGCCGATGCCTCCGAAGCCCCGGACGAACTGCGAGCCCTCCTCGGAGCGGTCGGTGATGAACTCGAGGCTGCAGCCAAAGTTCTTGTACTCGTTCGCCAGCCACTCCATCATGGGGATCTTCTCCGTCAGCTCCAGGTCCACGCCGGTCTCGGGGTCCTTCATGTTCTTATCATCCGCCTGCTGCTCCTGGGTGAAGAAGTGGATGTGCTCCTCCTGCGTCTGGCTGTTGAGCAAGACGCACCTCTCGACCGCCAGATCCTCCCACACGATGAGCGTCTCGATAGCCCCCATCTCCAGACACGACAGGGTGTCATTCACCCCGAAGCAGTACTTGCCGCTGTCCTGGCTGATCTCGTCGAAGTACTTGCTGATGAGCTTCTTCTCCTTGATGAACTTGATGTTGCCGAGCGTCTCGGCGGAGAGCTCGATGGCCTGGTTGAACCCGTTCTCGCCGCCGTAGGAGACGTCCACAATCATGAGAATGTGCGGCTGCAGGCGCTGGTCAAATAAGTCGGACCCGAGGAGCTGGTTCTTGAAATCCGCGGAACCGGCCATGATCAGGCCGTTGACGTTCGGACGGTCGTCGGTGATGAACAGCTGGGTGGTGAGCTCGGCGATCTTCCTCACGTAGTTTTGGCGCTTCTCGAGGCGGAGGCGCGCGAAACGCAACGCCGACTGACCGCCGCGGCCGTGCTTCTTGGGCAGGTCGACGCTCACCTTGTGCAGCACCTCCCTGTGGTTGCCCGCGAGGGTCCCGAACAACGTACCGTGGCCGTCCATCACCACGAAGCCGTACTTGCTGTCGCACTGAAGCAGGTCCGACAGCGCCTCGACGTGGAACCTGTTGTCGCACATGTACAGCGAGGTGTTGATGGGCTTGAACGGCTCAAAGTCCATGTTCAGCTTCTTCTCCTTGCCCTCGTCCGTCAGCACGGTCCCGCAGTAGATGACGAGGCCGTTGGGGGGAACGTGGTTGTACAGCTTAAGGCGCTGCTGCGCGCTTCCGATGGCGGCGAGCACGGACTGCCTGTTGACGCGCGACTTGATGTTCGAGGCGGTCCCAATCTCGTCGGCGAGCATCTTGGAGGTCAGGTTGATCTGGCCCTTGGGAGGGATGACGAGCGAAATCATGGAGGTTCCGTTGCCGCGAGCCTCCTGGAGACCCTTGACGAGCTGTTGGGAAGATAAGAGGGAGAAAATGGGGGGGTGGAGGTCAGCGTCGGTGCCTGGCGCGCGATCGTTCTCGGGGTTTTGGCTCTCTGGATACGCTCGGGAGTGGGGCGAGGCGCGCGTGGAGGGGGTACTCACCCTGCGGACCTTCCACACTGCGGTGAAGAATAACACGCGGACGGGAAAGAGATGGTCAGTACGGCTCGGTATCGTGAAAGCCACGGGCGCGATACGTCCGCGTCGCCGCGAGGGGGCTCAAGAGGGGGCGCGGTGGCCTCCCTCCCTCAGCAATCGGCGCGACTTGAAGGAAAAAAACGATTGGGGGCGAGGACGGGTCTTTTCAACTCACTCTCGATCTCCTCGGCGTTGTCATCATCAGCCATGGTGACTGAAGGTGCCGGTCGACGGCGTACAACTGACACGCACGCTGCGGTGCACGAGAGAAGAGGGCTGAGCGATGGGCGAGCCTCGGCTTAAGTCGGCGGGAGACGAGCCAAAATCGAGAGGACTTGGCGGCGGTGATAGATTTGGCCGATCCTGTATGGTCTTCAGTCACGACTGGACTATTTAAAGGTAAAGGCTTAATGTGAAATAACGAGAAATGTGAGTGAATAGCAGTTAGAAAAGTGACAAAGTGAGCCCAAACATCGTCAATATTTCAGAGGCTTTCACAGCCCATTCAAATCAGAGCTGTTGGCGTCGGAGGGGCGCAAGCCATGGGTCGTCTCGTGAAGAAGAGCGAGCAAGACTCCCGGCAGAAATCGTTGCTCGGGTTCTTCAGGAAACCACTCGGCGACGAAACCAACGCGACGCAGAGGGAGCCCATCGCGGCGCCGTCGAAGCCTATTGAAGCCGTCGACGGCGAACGGGCGAATGACGATGATGTCCTTCCGACGGGTCCTTCGATAGAGGCTGTCGATGCGACGACGGCCTTGGCCTCGAGCGAGGACCGCGCGGGGGACGACTCTACGATCGCCCCGAACGACGACGCACTCAGGACGCACGCATCGCAACGACCGCCACTCAGGATGGCCGACGCGCTGATGCGCATCGAGCGAGCGATAAATTCTTGGGAGAGGCTCTTCGCCTCGCACGAACGCGCGCGAGGGGACGAGCTGGCGACGGACGAATCCGCGCGCGCCGCGAGGACCGCGGAGTGCACAAGAACCCTCAGGGTGGAGGCGTATCGGCACCGCATCGAGACGCAGCGGGAATCTCGCGGTGCGCCGCGGTGGACCAGGTCGCTTCGAGCGAGGCAACACGGCGGCGACCTCGGCGGGCGCAAGCGGACGCTGGAGAACGCGGGGACGTCGCTGAACGTCGACCGCCTCACCGAGGTTGGCACATGCACGCTCCCATCCAACCCGAACGAGGGCGCGGCGGTGTCCGCGGCGGGTGACCCGGTGCTGTCGATGTCATTCGATCCGACGGGCTCGTACCTCGCGGCGGCCACCGCGGGCGGCCTCCTCACGGTGCAGTCCTGGGACACGATGCGACGCAGCGAGGGTTTACTGTACGAGCCCAGGTTCCAGAGGCGGGGCGCGTTGGGTAACCCGTCGATCCACCGATCGCTGTCGTCGGTGGCGTGGCGACGCGGCGGGGACGCTGTGGCGACGGCGTCGAGGGACGGGATGGCGGTTGAGATCGTGGACCTGGACGCCGGCGGGGTGACCGCTCGGACCTTGCTCGCGGAGAACGCGGGTAGTGCGTTGGGCAGGACGGGCGACGGGCACGGCGCGGGTCTGCTGGACGTCCTGTTCTGCCCCGGCGAGGGTAACCGTGTGCTCGCGGCGGGGCGGCGGGGTCGGGTGTACCTCTGGGACGACCGGTGCGCCGGCGGCTTGCCCCGGGCGGAGCTCACGGCGCCCACAGACCGCCACTCGCCGTTCAACTGCGCGCGGGCCAGCGACGACGGCCAGACGGTCATCGCCGGGTCAGGCCGCGGTATGGTGCACGTGTGGGACCTGCGGGGCGGGACGGGGGGTACCAAGGCGAGGGCGGCGGCGTTTTCGTTTGGCTCGCAGAATAAGACGTCGCACCAGCTCCTTCGATCGGTCGACGTCGCCGAGCTCCTCCAGCAGGTGCCCGTCATCAGGGACGGCCCGAGTTTAGGGACGGGCCTCCGGAGCGCGGTGCACTGGTGCGAGCAGGACCCGAACGACCAACGGAGGATCGGGTTCCACCTCGGCAGGGGCTGGTCCGGGGTCATCGACGTGTCGGGGCCCCGCGGGTGGGGCGGGAACAACTGGACGGGGCCGCTCGTTACCCACGCGCACTGCCCGCCGTCGACGTGGGGCGTCTCGGAGACGGGCTCGGGGGAGGCGGTGTTGGTGCCCGGGGTGTGCGGCAACGCGCTGGCGCACACCCGCAAGGGAGCGTGGGTCGGGTCCGCCGTCGCCGTCGGGTGCCCGGGCCGGGACGGTCTCAGGCTTCTGGACTTTAGCCCCGCGCCGGGCGCCAGGCACTGGGTCGCGGGGTTGGGCGTGGATGACTTGGCGCGCGAGGAGGAGGAGGAAGCCGCGGCGGCGGCGCGCGAGGCCGAGGCTGAAAAGAGAGCCGAGGCTGAGGCCGCCGCCGAGGGAGGGGAGGACGTGAAGCGGGTGAAAGGGGAGAGTGGTCGCGAGCGGATCCGGCGGGCGCGTCGCGGGCGATGGTGGAACGACGGGGCCATCGAGCTGTCCGGTCCCGCGTTCGCGACGGTCGCCCACCCGTCGGCGCCGGACATGATCGTCGCGGGCTCGTGGGGTGCGATCAACCTCGTGGGTCATCGATAGTCGCTTTGAACACAACGCAAAAAATCTCTAAAAATCAGCAGCAGGACGACCCGGACTTCGCCCCACCGCTCGGTCCGAGCTTGATCCCTCCGCTCCTCCCCCCGTCCCCGCCCGTTTTCAACCCCGCCTTGATGTTCCTCGCGATGGCGAAGAAAGCGTCCTCGACGTTGGTGTTGGCCTTCGCGCTCGTCTCGAAGAACGGGATGCCAAACTCCTCCGCCAGCGCCAGCCCTTGCTCCGTCGAGATCACCCGCTTCTCCTCCGCGTCCGACTTGTTCCCGACCAGAATCTTGCTCACCCCGTCGGTCGCGTGCTGCTCGATGTTCCTCATCCAGTTCCTCACGTTGTTGAACGACCCCTCGTCGGTCACGTCGTACGTCAGCAGGATGCCCTGCGCACCGCGATAGTAGGCATTCGTGATAGTGCGGAACCGTTCCTGGCCCGCGGTGTCCCAAATCTGAAGCTTCACGCGCTTCCCGTCCAGCTCCACCGTGCGGATCTTGAAGTCTATGCCGATCGTGGTTATGAAGCTGCTCGTGAACTGGTCCTCGGAGAACCGCAGCAGCAGGCAGCTCTTGCCCACGCCTGGGGTGACGGGGGAGGCGGAGGGGGAATGATGAGATCCTCGAGACGCGGAACGTTTTTGGAGGTGACGGGCGGGGGCGAGGCGCCGAGGGGGTGCGCGGGTCGACGCGCGGGGTGGACGATGGTCATGCGCGGGGACGTACCGCTGTCTCCGATGAGCAGTAGCTTGATCAGGTGGTCGTACTGCTGGCTGCCGCCCATCCTGCCGTGCGCGTGCCCCAAAAACTGAGGGTGCCGAACGGGAAAATATTTGACTTGACTTTCCAGTCTGTCCACTTTCTTGGAGCAACCAAACCAACAACGACGGGTTGCCCACCTATCCTCTCAGGCTTTCATTCCTCGCCGCGCTCCACCCATGATCATCGCGTCCGTATCACTCAAACCCCTCGCGGCCGCCAGCATCTCCGCGGGTAAGCTCCGCGCGCGCCCCTCCAGCCACAGGCGCTTCGCCGCGCAGAGGCCCGCCGGGAGTTTCAGCGCAGAGCACGAAGCCAGACTCAGCAGCCATAACCCAACTGGAGGAAGTAGCTCGATCGACGAGGCTTCCGTCGTGGACCCGTACGGCCACGTCGCTGATGTCATGTCCAGCCCGGCGCGCACGCTCACCACGGGCCTGCCCCTCGAGGACGCCATCGTGGCGACGACCATGGAGCGCTACCGGGTGAGTGTTTGCTTGCTTTTTCACGTATCGCTCCGAGAATAACCGACGCCGTCCGTGTCCGTGTCCGTATCGACAGGGCGTACCCGTCGTGGACCCTGAAACCGGGACCTGCGTCGGCGTATTATCGATGAAAGACCTCGAAAAGGTCGGAAACCTCAGCGGATACACCGTGGAGGACGTGATGTCGAGCCCGCCGCGCACCTGCCTCCAGCGCGCGACAGTGGCCTCCGTCGCCGGCATGATGCTGAAGCACAAGTGCCACCGCATCCCCGTCGTCAACGACCGCGACGTGCCCATCGGCATCGTGACGAGGTCCGACATCTTTGAGCCCCTCCTCGCCACTTCTCAGGACCTGCTCGTCAACCAGGAGACCCGCAGGTGAGTTGCAACCCGATATCCCGGAACTGAAAACTCCCTGATAGTGCTACCCACGCCCGTCCCAGGGTACCGTGATGACCGCCGCGACGATCCCGCTCCGGACAGACGCCATCGCCGCCCGCACACCCCAATCGTGGACGTCGTGTCTCGAGCCGATCCCCACGCGTGGTCCAGGCGGGTGAACACCCGGCTCGGGTCGGGCGTATCCTTCGACGAGGACGAGGAAACGCACGAGCGGCTCCGGCGGGGGATGGCTTCGGATGAAGGGAGGTGGACGACGTGGAGGTGGACGCGAGACGACGACGACGACGACGACGACGATGAAGAGTACTAAGCCGCGTGGCGATTTTGACAAGTGGTAAACGGGGCCTGCGATGGCCAAATGGTTCAATAGCGCGGCAGAAGGACTTGGTTCTCGCTGAGGAACCATTTGGCAACATCGTGTTCAGTGTAGCCTACATCCCTCAGGCCCCATTTATCACTTGAATCCCATAGGCTTGAAAACTAAATGCGATTTGAATCCTCTATTTCCTCTGAAATATACATCCTCAGTCTCAAAAACCCATCTCCCGCGATTTTGACAAGTGGAAATCCGGATTGAGAGTCAGATCGATTCACCTCGCGTCGCGTCGCGTGGCTGACACGCCTGGCGGGTTCGGACTCGTCGCCGGGGCGTCGGGGTTGTCTAGGTGGGAGTCGGTCAGTGTGTTTGGTGTCCTCAGAGGTATCGCTGGTCCCTCCACGAACCCCAGCGCGCGTGTGCCCCAATTTAGGCATCGACCCGAAAAAACGTGGGATGTCGGTCGAGGAGGCGAGCGGGCGCACGATGCGCGTGGACCAGTGCCCGCCGAACACCCGCCTTCTGTTCGACAATCCAGAAACGCTCATCTCGCACCGGTGGGACCCTAAGCGGCAAAAGAACACCTTCGTGGCGAGGCCCACCGAGGCATTCACCGTATCGCAGTGGGAGATTGACAAATACGTTCGCGATGCGCCTAAAATCGAGGCTGATGCGCAACCGCCGCCGGTGGACGAGGGCGTGCGCTCGCTTCGACCCCCGACGTTCCCGGACGATCGCTCAACGAATGCGTACGTCGCGTGGTGCAACCCCGAGGGGTCCACGCGCGGCGCGGCGGTGCACAGGGTCAAGAGACACGGACCCGGCGTGGCACCCCCAGGCTACCTCGACGACACACGAGAACACACCCGCGCCGACGCCGTGCTGGCCACCCGGGGATCCCTCTCCACGTGGGTGGCCCCCGGGGAGGACACGCTGGGCGCGACGATCGTGGGCACGTCCACCGTGCGTCAGACGCACGCGCCGCTGTCGTCCACCGAGTACGTGAGCAGGCGGGTGTTGAAGGGCTGCGCCGGCGATGTGACCGCCGTCGCCACGCCGCCGCGCGCGCGGGACCCGCTGCGGCTCACGCACGGCAGGGCGCCCGGCGCGGCGGACGATTGGAAGACGTCGCACTTCCACGCGAGGTACCGGTCCTCGCACGGCGTACCGGCCGATGCATTGGACGCCGTGGAGGCTGCGACGAGGACGAGTGGGTTCGGCGTCGCCGCGACGTTGAGGACGCTCGGGGCCCGGGGTTCCGGTCGGTCGCACACGCGCGGTGGCTTCAGCGCGACGAACGCGACCGCGGAGAGGCTCGGCGTGACCACGACGGGCCCTCGCGCCACGTTCAAGCGGTCGGACAACTCCGGCGGATCGTTCGGCTTGGTCGGAGACACGTGGGTGGAGCGGCGAACCGCGGGTGCGGAGAGGCGGCGAGCGGCGGAGGCGGCGAGGGAGAGGCGCTCGGGCAACGGGCGGGGCGGCGGGGCCCTCCCGGTGGATGACGACGCGGTGGAACGTATCCGCGCGGAGCGTGAGGCGAGGATCCAGGTGCCGATGCCGTCCACCTTCACGAGCAGGCCGGGTACGTGTACTGGCGGGTCCGTCGGGTTCGACGATGAAGAGTTCGGCGCTCGGACCGTTTTGGAGCAGGAGCGGGTGAGCCCGGAGTCCCACCTGGCGCGTCTGCGAACCATAAGTCGGTCGTTGAACGGCCGACAGACGCACGTAGTGGGCAGGCGCATGGAGACGGCGCGGAAGCGAATCGAGGAAGATCACGCCGCCCGGTACGCCTTGAGGTGAGAGAAGATAATGTAGTTGTCGTCTGTAAGCCAAAACTTTTTAAGTGATGATGAGACACTCGTCGGAGCGATGGGGCACGGCTCGAGAAGCCGGCGGAGGGACGAGGCGGAGGGCGATGACGACGCGAGCGACGCGGCGCGGGAGGAAGCGCGCGAGAGGCAGAGGGAGCACAAGCACCGCCAGAGGCGTCGTAAGACCGAACGAAGGCACGCGGCGGTGAACGAGATCCTGTCGAAGATCGCGCCCCCCTCGCGCGCGTCCTTCACCTCGCTCGAGGACACACCCGCCTGGCGCGATGGGAACCCGATAGAGTGGTCGTCCATGGGCCCGTCTTGCGATCCCGCGAGCATGGCGAACGACGGGAACGAGGCGACGATGCGCGGGGACGACGCCAACAAGGGCGCCAGCACCACCGCCGCCGCCGCCGCGCAGCCGGTCGTCAACTTGCGAGCCATGCGCAAGCGGTGGCAGGTGGAGTCCTTCGCCGTGGTGCTCCGGGAGCTCGAGCGCGAACGCGCCGCGCGGGACGACGCCGACGCGATGCCCCCCATGCGGGTCGTGGACTTCGGTGCGGGCTCCGGCAACCTCATCCTTCCCCTCGCCAAGCGTTTCCCGGACGTGCGCTTCACCGCGGTTGAGATGAAGCGAAGAAGCGCCGAGATCCTCGAGCGACGCGCCGCCGCCGCCGGACTCACCAACGTGGACGTCGTGGTGGACATGATCGAGAAGACAACCTTCGGCTTCGACGTCGGCGTCGCCCTGCACGCCTGCGGCAACGCCACCGACTTTACAATCGCGAGATGCCTCGCCGCCGCCGCCGCGTTCGCGGTGAGCCCGTGCTGTATAGGTAAGCTGAAGTTCAGTCTGGCGGGCGGGTCGTCGTTCAGCGCGACGAACAAAGACTGGACGGCGAAGGGCGGCGACGTTGAGGAGCATGGGAACGGTGGCGGCGACGGGGAGACGCAGGTGGTGTGTCCACCCATCACGCATCCCCGGTCGAGTTGGTTGGCGACGCAGCTCGCGGGCCCTGGGGACTTCGCCGCGCTGGCGCAGGCTGCGGACACCGGTCACGGCGACGGCGCGAACGCCGATGCCATCACATACTTGGGCGAACGGGCGAAGAGGAACGTGGAGCTGGACAGGGTGGAGGCTGCGAGGGAGGCTGGGTACGCGGTGGAATCGTTGCGACTCATCCGTGCGCCGGATGCGCCGCCGAACAAATCCGACCTGCTCGTCGGGGTGCCCGCCGGCAGGGCCGGGGCGTTGGAAAGGCTCAGGGTACCCTAGCTAATAGACTAGCCGTGTCGGTCACACGATGTATCAGCGTGAGTTTGTGCCGTGAACCTTTCTCGTGGCCTTGCGCTCCATTGGCGAGGAAACTTTAATTTTTGTCCGTTTTCTTTGTCCGTTTCTCGGAAGCGGAAGGGACAGATCTCATCACAACCGCTTGCACAGATGGCTGCATCGGACATGGATGCCGAGAGCCCGGCGGTGGCGTCGCTGGCGAAGAAGCCGCGGCATGCCGGCGAAGAATCCAAGCGGAACGTTACACTCAACGCGTGTCTGCGCCCGACGAGCACCGCGATGATCGAGGACGTCGGGGAACAAATCTTGGCGTGGCTTGAGGAGGATCGTTCCGTGACGCTGAGGCCGTCGGGTGGGTTTCTGGTGCTGCCCACGGGCGTCGACGTTCTCGAGCACGTCGACAACGTGACGGTGAACTACGACGAGAAGTTGCCGGGGGACGACGCGGACCCCATCTACGACTACGAAGATCTCAACTTGACCGTCAACGTGTTTCAGCTCAACGAGGACGGCGCCGGGGAGGAGATGGACGGCGAGGACGACATCGCCACGTACAAGGAGTGGGTGCTGCCGTCGCGGGACTTCCACGGCATGTGGGAGTCCCTCGTGTACGGGGACGACGTGAAGCTGAGGCTGACCAAGTACGCCGGGAACGCGCTGCTCTTCTCCCAGAGGGGAGTGGACCCGAATCTCATCGCGTGGAATCGAGTGGTGCTCCTTCACGGACCGCCGGGCACGGGCAAGACGACGCTGTGCAAGGCCCTGGCGCAGCAGCTCGCGATTCGGTTCCAGGACACATATCCCACCGCGGTCCTCGTCGAGGTTAACGCTCACAGCCTGTTCAGCCGCTGGTTCAGCGAGAGCGGGAAGCTCGTGTCGCGGCTGTTTCAAAAGATTCAGGATCTGCTCGACGACGAGGGCTCGCTGGTTTTCGTGCTGATTGACGAGGTGGAGTCGCTGGCGGCCGCGAGGAAGGCGGCGGCGTCGGGGGCGGAGCCATCGGACGCCATCAGGGTGGTCAACGCGTTGCTCACGCAGGTGGACGGACTGAAGCACAGGCCCAACGCGATGGTGCTCACTACTTCGAACATCACGGAGGCCATCGACCTGGCGTTTGTGGACAGGGCGGATATCAAGGCGTACGTGGGACCGCCGGGGTTCGAAGCCAGGTGCGCGATCATTACTTCGGCGATCAACGAGCTCATCGCGAAGGGTCTGGTGCAGTTAGCTGACGATCAAGCTCTTGAGTTGCCGACGATACAGGCGTTGAGAGAGTGCGCGAAGGAGCATGGATTTGACGATTTGGAAGCGTGGGGTCGTTGGTGCTGCAAGGAGCTTGTCTCACATGAAAACAAGGTGGGACTGAACCCAGACGGGACCCTCAAACAGCCCTTCAGGCTCTTCGATGATCCACGCTTCATTTATGCGTTTATACTGGCCAGAACCGAAGGTTTTAGTGGGCGGGCGCTCAGGAAGCTGCCTTTCCTCGGATATGCCCTTGCGCACACAAACGGACGGTGTTCCTTTTTCCAGTTCATGGGCGGGTTTAACAAGGCCATAAAGCAGGAGCTCCGCGATCGAAGGTCACTTGAGAAAACATCGTAAAACTTGTGCGGCAGGGTCGTGTTGAGAGATACCTTCGAAGGTAACACTTAGTTCTAAAACAATAGCTCACATAGCTGCAGGATATTACAAGGTTCAAAAACATATGACGGCACATCTAGCCGCCGTTGCCCGCCATCTTCGGCTTCTTCGAGAACATCTCCTCCAGTCTCGTCTGCCTGGACTCCGCTCGAGGCGTCCCGTTCCCCGGCGTGCCCGCCACTGACTCGGCGGCAGCCTTAGCCGCGGACCTCTTCCCCGCGCGATACCTCCCATCACCCTCCCCCCATCGGCTAAGGTAGTTGGACACTCCGGCGTTGAACTTGGACCGCATGCCAGCCTCTGACATCCGCCTCACCGTCCCGGTCACCGCGCTCTCCGGGAACTCCCTGTCGTGCAAACCCCAGCACCACCCCACGCCCGTGTAGCTGCTCGGGTCCCTGCCGTCGAGGCTGTACTTATTGTTGAGGTGTATCGCCCACCGCCAAGCCTCCCTCGGGTCCGCCGACCACTCCAGTATCTTCTTGGCCCAGTACATGCGCAGGTAGTTGTGCTGTTTCCCCGAGATGACGAGCTCGCGCTGCGCCGCGTTCCACAGCGCGTCGTGCGTCGCGCACCTCTCGAACTGCTCCAGGGTGTACACGAACAACCTAGGGTCCGTCGAGTGATCCGCCAGGGTCCGCCGCGCCCAATCGGGCACACCCTCGTAAGCGTCGTAGTTTGGATTGTTCAGACAGTAGTTGATGGCCAATTCTCGTCTCACGACCAGTTCGTCGAGGAAGACGTCCACCGACCGTCTCAGCTCGGGCCTGGCCGCCGCGACTTTCCGTGCTCTGTGCGCCACGTACACGACGCTGATCTGACCGTAGTGTATGTGCGGCGAGAGGTGCGACTGCAGGCGCAGGGACGGATCGTTGCGGGACCTGGCGTAGTCATTCAGCTTTGTCGCCAGGAAGTGATCGAGCTTGCGAAGAGCCTCGCGCTCCCCGCCGACGTGGTACCCGTCCGCGGGCTTGACGCTCCTGTCCACACCCGCGCCGAGAACAGCGGCGTCGAGCGCGTCGAGGCACGCGTCGACGGAGTCCCACAGGGGCACGCGCGCGAACCCCGCCATCCCGACGTCGCCCTCGCCGCCGAGAAGCAGAGCCTCCGCCGCCGCCCCGGTCAACACCCGGCGCCGAAGTGAAGTGGGCTGGAGCTCGTGACGCGTGAGCGCGGGCATGCGCGACAAAATCTTGGGCCTCAGCGTCGCCGCCGCGGGTTCCGAACGCCCCGCGCCTCCCCCCGGCCCGTACAAGGGCACGACGACGTCGCACTCAACCTCGGTGACGAGTCGGTTCACGCCCTTGGCGACTCGCCGCCTCCAGTCCCGCAGCGGTCGCGTGTACCCGGCGTCCACCACAACCTCCTTCGCTCCCGCGGACGCCGCGACGATGACCTCTCCGGGCTCGCCGCCTCCCTCGGGGGTGTACGCCAGGAGCTGGATCCCCCGGCTCGTCTCCAGCGTCTCCCTCAGCTCGATGAGCCCGCGGTACATGAACGCGAGGTGCCTTTCGTTGGCGTGGGGGAACCCGGCGGTGGAGCCGAAGACGGCGACGAGGGGCAGGTCGTGCTCGTTGGCGCGTTGCACGGCGTACTCGAGCGCCTCGTTGTGCATCGCGCGCTGCGCGGACTGAACCCACAGGAGGACGTACCTACCCCGCGGGTCGACGCGCTCGAAGTTGAGCCTGCGGAGCCTCTGTGGCGCAATCTCGGAAGTGACGTCGTCCCGGAGTGGTGGGATCTGGGCGGCGAGCGCGGCGCGCCTGGCCAAGGCGGCAGCCTTGTTCGCCTCAGCCCTCGCACGCTGCTCTTCCGTCAGTCCCGACATGCCTCCGACTAAACCTACGAAACGCTAACCGGGCTTCAGCACGTGCACCTGTTCGCCGCGGCCTTGAACATACCGAGGATCAGCAACACCAAAATAAAGCCCACGGAGTACGCGTCTCCCCCGACGACGCTCATGGCCTGACCCTGCTGCTGCGTGACCTGCATGTCCGTGCCCTGCTGCTCCTGAATCTCGCCCCCGTTTCCTCCGGCACCGCCCATCGCGGGCTCCGGTTGCCCCTTCCCCGGGGGTGGACCGCCCGCCATGGCACTTATTTTCCCTCTTGTTTTCACCCGAGCACGCTGCGTTTTTTAGACGTCGACGTCTCGACCGTGTCCGGCGCCCAGAGACGGTCCGAGAGCCGAGAACCGCGGTTCGCGGCGTATCGAGGGGGAGCGTTGAACTCACTGACCCGATACGGCCTATTCGCGGGTCGGACGGAACGTCGTCGTCGACACGGGCGGCTGAAGTGTGGGGAAAACCTCGTCGAATTGGTGGGTTTCTTGGTCTGGACGCTGGATTGACAGACAGGATTGAGACGGGATCCTCCCTTTTGTGTTCTCTTGCCTGCTAAAATGTTTGGCACCTACTGGCTCGCGAACGACGATGTGCGCAACCCCTCTCTGTTCCCCTCCGGCCCGAACATGTCCCACAGCTTGACCCATGTCCTCTTCCGTTCCGTCTCCGCCTTGTTCCAACCCCCGTGGTTCATCTCGCTCACGACGGGATCCACCAGCGAGTGCGTTATGCGGGTGTTTTGGTACATCTCTCGCTGCCCGCGCGGCACCTCCGCTCGCATCATAGCCGCCACGGCGAACTTGGACTGGTACAGCATGAGCACCTGATCGACGCGGCCGACGAGGTAGAGGTCCATCATGCTTCGCTCCCACACGGGCCTCGGGTCGGACGCGTCGCATTCACGGTCGGACCCGCCGGCGCACACGCCGCTGTTGGCGAATATGACGTGCCCGAAGGTCCCGTTCGTGACCACGACTCGACCGTCCAACGCTGGGAACTGCCGCTCGATCACCGCGCGCACCGCGGGTGAGTCGGTGAGCATGAACGTACCCCACGCGTCGCGATCTCCGGCTTTACCCGCCAGGTTCTTCGCCGTGGATGCCACGCACTTCAGGAACGTTCGGAGGGGACCGTCGGTTGGCTCGTACTGGACGGCGGCGCCAAAGTCCTTGTCCGGGCAGACCGGGGCGGGGTAGCCGACGCGCTTCGCCTCCGACGCGAGAAACGCGTCGAGGGTGTCCATCGTCGAGTTCTCCACGCGCGGCGCGTCCGGGGGAACGACCTGCGACATGTCCGCGAACCCTGTGCGGATGTGAAACGCCACCGTCGAGACCCATCTTTCCTTCTTCATCCGTTCGACGAAAGGCGCCAGCCTGCGCCCGAGAGCCTCTCGCGGGTGCAACACAGCCCGGCCGAAACACCCGCCCACCGCACACCCCGGACACGGGCTCTTCCCAGCCGTGTCACCGTATTCCTCGATCCCGACCGTGTACCTGTACGACTCGCACACCCCCCACGAGCCCCGCTGGGTCGACCCGAGGTCCTTCGGGTGGCACCAGTGCCCAAAGTTGGTCCGAATCCTCAGCCGCACCAACTTGCGCGACTGAAACACCGGGTGCTCCGTCATCACCTTCACCAGGTTCACGTCCGGTTCTGACACGTACTCTCCACTCGGGTGCTCGTCCTTATCCCCGTGACCGAAGAACATCCCGCTCGTGGACCACGTCACCACGAGCTCGTCGGCGTCATCATCGCCCAACGCGGCTCGCACCTTGGCCTCCTTGGCGTCGTCCCACTTCCAGTCCACGCCGTGCGCGCCCGTGAAGTAGTCGCCCATGTCAAAGTGGCACTCAGTCGCGATGTGCTTCATACTCGACGGCGCCCGAGACCCACCCAGGCCGGTACCCTCGCACGTCTCGCGCTGGGTGGCGAGGAACGGCGCTCGGCCCGTGCCGATGGCGATGGCTAACAGCTCCTGGTAGTGCTGCATCTCGTCGCCGATGCCGTTGAAGTGGTTCTCGCTCCAGTCCACCACGATCACGCCGGTGTCGTTCATCGTGTCGTACCGCGCCGCGACGTCCTTGAACAGCTTCGACATGTCCCCGCAGTTTCGCTCCAATGCGGCTTCGTCGGTCTCCGGGCTCCACGGTGAGTCTTTTTCAGAAGCACCATCGTTGGGCGGGTCGACGGACCGTAAGGAGGAGGGCGATACTGACCCCTCGTCGTCCGCGTCCACCAGCACCTTCTTCTCGACGACGACCGGGCCGTCAGTATCGGCCACCCCACGAACCGAGAGCATCGACCGGCGGTGCCGCCGTGCGTCGACGCCTCCTCCGTGGGAATCACCGAACGTCGTCGCGAGAACACAGACGAGGAGGAGCGAGGCGCACCAAACTGTGTACATCGTCGCCCCTCCCGCGAGGTGCCATCTGCGTCTGAGTGCGCCACTACGCGTCGGCGAGAAGACCGCCGACCTCATCCGCTCGGGTCCCCGACCCACAGCCGGGAGTCCCTCTTCTGAAGAGCCCTTCCCTTCTGCCGCAGCTAATAACTGTGGTGGCAGGAATTTGCTCGAACCGACGTCTGCGACCACCTCGAGTGCTCGACCGGCCGCTTTTTTTCGAACCAGCCCGCACCGTTCAACACCCGGTGAAAAACGAACCGCGAAACAGACCGTGAAATCGGGCGCGAGTCAGGCCGAGTCAGATTCATTGGTTCCCATTGGTCAAACGTTGATGACATCGGCACTTTTTTTTAAGATCGGCCAATGATTTCCGTGGTTCTCTCGTGCCGATTCGGGCCTGCAAACTCTGGCATCCGCGGAAACCGAATCTCTATGATCTACAGGGCACGATTGGCGCAGTGATTGGCGCGGTGATTGGCACCAAACGTCGTCGTGAACGCGGCTTGGACTTGGAGCAAAAACTCCGTCACTAAATGCTCACTGATTCACATTTTGCAAAAAAGTTCCTCGTCAGCATCCGAGTTGGCAGGTTGAAAAAAGCGAAGGGGCCCTAAACCCGCCCGAGCGCCGGCTTTCGGGCACACACGACGCGCGCGAAGCCGAAAGGCCTGGAGCACGAGTCGTAAGTGACACTCGACGTCACCCTCGGATCGAGTTCGCTCGCGTTGACGCGACGCACGAACCGGTGTCGCGCGAAAACCGGGATACACCCGCACCGGCGAAAACCATTTCGCTGTCGTTTCGCGGTGGACATTTAACGAAAACTAGTGGGAAAAGATGCCCAAGGTGCGCGCCGTCCCACGCCCGCGCGAACGCCTACCCGCCGGATCCCCTCCGATGCGTGGTTCGAACCGTGTGTTTTCGCGCACTTCACCTCGTCGGCGCGGAATTTACGCGTTCGATCGCCCCGACGACGCGCGTTTTCGACCGAGGGCATAATCCCGCTTTTCCCTCCTTCCGCGCAAACCCGCTGCAGGTTTGTTTTTGCGGTCCGAGAAACGCCGTCCGAATGGCGGTCGGAAACCGCGCCTCCGCGCCGCGCTCCCGCGCTCAATCGATCCGAATCGAATCGGGACTGACGAACACTCACCTAAACCTCACAGAAACGTGGAAGCGGACAGTCGAAGAGCCTGACGCTCGATGAGCTCAGCGCGAACTTCCACCTGCCCATCAACGACGTCGCTCGCAAGGTGAGACTAAATTTCAACCGCGGAGCGTCCAGCACTTGTCCCGCGGCGCGCGAACCCTCGACTGACGCGCCTCCCCCTCCCCCTCCGTCGATCCAGCTCGGGCTATGCGTCACCGTCCTCAAGCAGCGATGCCGCGAGCACGGCATCACCCGCTGGCCGTACCGCAAGGTTCGTCTCCACCGCAAAGCATCCCCCCGCTTCGCTTCCACGGCCGCGCGTTGTCCGGCCGCGCGTTATCCGCCCTCGAAAAAATGACAATTTTTTATCACCGCCGCACGTCGCGCCCGCTGACGCTCGTCTCCCCCCGATCGATCCCGCTCAGGTGAAGAAACTCGATAACATCATCCACGCGCTAGAAGGCCCCGGCGACGGCGGCGCCGCGGATGCCAACCGCAGGCTCGAGACGGTCAAGAAGACGCGCGAGGTTCTCATCACCGACCCCAACAGCAAGGCGCACCTGAGGGTGGGCAAGCTCAAGGCGGTTCGCCGCCGATCGCTCGGATCCAAGTCCGGGTACGGCAGCGGCGGCAGCGGCTCCGACAACAGCGGTGGTACGGCCTTCGGCATGATGAGGAACCGCGCGAACAGCAGCGGCATCGACGGGCTACTCGAGGCGGCGACGACGCTGTCAGACGGGGAGACGCCCGGGACGCCGTCGAGGGAGAGCCCGGATACGATCCGGGACAGGTCCCCGCGCATCTCCGGCCTGCTGCAGAGCATCACCAGCGGCAGCGGCAGCGGCGACGCGACCGCGGAGGGCGCGGAGGCGGCAGCGCTCGCGCTCAACGCGCTCAAGCCCGGCGGGGCGTTCCAGGCTGTGAGGGCGGCGGTTGAGGGCGCCAAGCTGCCCGCGCCGGCGGCTCCGGTGTTTGACGCCAACGCGTACGCCGCGGCGATGGCCGCGTTCGCGGGATCCATGGGTACCGCGGCGGCGCCGACCCCTCCTCCCGCTCCGCCCACCCCCGCCGCCAACCCGATGGCTGCGCTGATGGCGAACCCGATGTTTGCGTGGATGGCGGCGATGGGAAACGCGGCGCAGGCCCAGGCGCAGGCGGCGCAGGCGCAGGCGCAGGCGGCCGCGACTCCCCAGGTTCCCAACTTTCTCCAGATGGCGGCTGCCGCGGCGGCGGCGGCTCAGGCGGCCCAGCCCCAGGCGGCCCAGCCCCAGTCCGCACACCAGCCCCTCTAGTTTAGGAGGACGGAAGCGGGGGCGATGGGGTTGAGCGGGTGCCGGGTTGTACAACACGAGTTGAGTTGAGTCGGGCCCGCCTTACCGGATGTGATTGGGAAACCGACCGAGCATGCGCCGGTCGATCGCGAATCGCTCCAACGTTAATTGGACACGTTGGACGGCGGTTGATCGGCGGATGATCGAGTGCATTCTATTATTCCCGGCGGACTGGCCGCCGGGGTGTATTGATAATTTTTCTCCACCGCGGAGCCGCTCCAATTGGGCGGCCCGCGGCGGCGTGACGTGAACGACGCTGCGTATTGGAGGTCGTTCCACGCGATCGGGGACGTGGACTCGTCCCCTCTGTTAATATAGATCGCCATTGTGAATATATATTCGACACATTAGTCCACCGAACTTTGTCTCGCCCGCGACTGCGCAGTCCTCAGGGGTGGCTGCACAGACACCAGATCCAAACTGACGTTTCGCGTTGCCATTCCCGCGCTGAACCTCCAATCGACGGTTTAATTTATATGACGACGATTCGATGGTCTACAACCCACTCTGAGGCCCAAAATGCTCGTCGACCGGAAAACCTTCCTGTTTGAAGGCGGCGGCAAGTGAAAGGGCGCCACTGCAGCCCACGATCTGCGCAGGGAGTGGACCCGCGCGAACGTTCGGAAGCACTCGAGTCGCGTAAGCACCCGAGATACCGAGAACTCGCCGCAGACCGAAGGGAACGGCCGCGAGTAACCAGCCGCCGCACCAGCAGATCGCTCGGCCCGACTCAGAGGAGAGCGCTTTTTGAGTCCTCCAAGTTTTCGGCACCAAAGCCCTGACGTGACCGCCGAAGCTCAGTCGCCATGGGGAAGACGCCCGCGCAGCAGAACCGCCTCAAGGCGAAGCAGTCGGGTATGAGCCACGAATCCGTCAGGGATCAGGAGGCCAAGGAGATCCGCGAGCAGAAGAGGCTCGCGAACAAGGACGTCAACTTCGGCCGCGAGAAGGGCCTCCACACGAGGGACGCGGTGATGAAGCAGAGGCTCAAGGACATGAACGACCCGACCACCGAGCTCGGCAAGGCCACCGCGAGGGCCGCCAGGAAGGCCGCTAAGGAGGCCGAGGAGTTCCTGCTGCGCACCAAGGGCATCAGCATCAAGCAGAAGGAAGTCCCCGAGGGCGTCGACCCGAAGACGATCTTGTGCGAGTACTTCCGCTACAGCTGCTGCGCCAAGACGGCGGAGAAGTGCAAGTTCGCGCACGACCTCAACATCGGCCAGAAGATCCGCGAGGGCAACGCGGGCTCCGCCAAGAGGAACCTGTACGACAACGACGAGGCTGACGAGGGCGACACCATGGAGCTGTGGGATCAGGACAAGCTCGAGTCCGTCATCGCCAAGAAGCACAGCTCCGAGAAGACCCAGTCCAACGCCACCAAGATCATCTGCAAGCACTTCCTCGACGCGGTGGAGACCCGCAAGTACGGCTGGTTCTGGGCCTGCCCCGGCGGCGACGACTGCAAGTACAAGCACAAGCTCCCCAAGGATTACGTCTTCAAGTCTGACCTGGTGGCGATGATGCGAGCCGCCGCTTTGAACAAGAAGTCGGACCAAGACGAGCTTCGCGAGGAGCTCGAGAAGCTCAAGGACGGTCCGAAGACACCGGTGACCCTCGACGTGTTCCTCGAGTGGAAGACCAAGAAAGTCGAGCGCAAGAAGGCCAAGGCTGACCAGGAGCGCGCGGACCGCCAGAAGAAGGGCCAGTTCACGGGCAGGGAGCTCTGCGAGAGCAACGAGGCCAAGGGCGACGAGGGCTCCGAGGCTGACGACGCCGAGTTCAAGGAGCTCCTCAGGCTCAAGAAGCTCGCCGATGAGGAGGCGGAGGCGCGCGTCGCCGCGGAGGCTGCCGCCGCGCTCGAGAAGGCCAAATCCAGCGGCATGGAGTACGGCTACTCGGAGTTTGAAGAACCCGTGGGCATCTCCACCGAGGAACTCGAGAACAACAAGCCCCAGGATGAGGCCGAGTCGGACTACTCCGACGAGGAGGAGGCCGGTGAGCCGGAGATCGACGACGACGGCAAACCCAAGGCTGTCATCAAGCGCCCCATCGGCAGGAAGAAGAAGGAGGCCGAAGCCGAGGCTGAGGAGGAGGAGGAAGAGGGCAACTCCGCCGAGCCCGGCAAGCCCAGAAAGGCCGGCGGCGGCGGTGGCTTCGTCCCCAAGAAGCTCGCCGGCTCCGAGTTCGAGGAGAGGGAGAGGATCGATAAGAAGGACAGGGACCCCAACAAGCTCGAGGAGATCCTCGGCGCCGATAAGGCTGCGAAGATTGACGAGTCCCAGCTCGACCCCAAGGAGCTCGGCCGGTTACTCGCCGAGAAGAAGGCGAAGGAGGACGCGGAGGCGTCGGCGCTCGTCGACAAGGTGGCCGCCGAGAAGGCCGAGAAGGAGGCCAGGAAGGCGGCCAAGAAGCTCGAGAAGGAGAAGGAGCGCGCCGCCAAGAAGGCTGAGAAGGATAAGAAGTCGGGCAAGAAGAAGAAGGGTGAGGATGAGATCACCACCCTCGAGGAGGCCATGAAGGGCGTCTCAGTCGCGGCGCAGGACGCCGCCATCGCCGCGTCCGGCGCGCTCACCAAGAGCGCCCTCAAGCGCACCGTCACCGGCAACCTCGCCTCCCGCCCGACGTCCCGCGATATCAAGATTGACAACTTCTCCATGGGCATGAACGGGCGCCAGCTCATCGACGACTGCGAGATTGAGATCACCATCGGTCGCCGCTACGGCCTCCTCGGCCAGAACGGCTGCGGCAAGACCAACTTCCTCGAGTGCCTCGCCCTGCGCGAGGTGCCCATCCCCGACCACATCGACCTCTACCACCTTCGCGAGGAGGCTGAGCCCACGGACAGGTCCGCTATCCAGACCGTCGTGGACGAGCTCGTGCACGAGATGGAGCGCCTTCAGAAGCTTGAGGAGTACATCATGGAAAACTTTGGCCCCGAGGATGAGCGCCTGGAGGCCATCTACGAGAGGCTCGACGAGATCGATCCCAACACCTTCGAGACCAGGGCCTCCGAGCTCCTCCACGCCCTCGGGTTCACGCAGATGATGATCCACAGGCCCACCAAGGACATGTCCGGAGGCTGGCGCATGCGCGTCGCGCTCGCCAAGGCGCTCTTTGCCGAGCCCACGCTGTTGCTTCTCGACGAGCCCACCAACCACCTCGACCTTGAGGCGTGCGTGTGGCTCGAGGGGTACCTGGCCAAGTACAAGAAGTGCCTCATCCTCGTGAGCCACTCCCAGGACTTCCTCAACGGCGTGTGCACCCACATCATCTGGATGACCCAGGGCAAGCTCACCTACTACACCGGCAACTACGACACCTACCAGAAGACTGTCCGCGACGACGAGGTCGTGCAGCAGAAGAAGTACGAGAAGGAGCAGGCGGACATCAAGCACCTGAAGGAGTTCATCGCCTCGTGCGGTACCTACGCCAACGCGCGCAAGCAGGCGGAGTCCAAGCAGAAGATCATCGACAAGATGGTCGCCGCGGGTCTCACCCCGCCCGTCGCCAAGGAGTCAACCTTCAAGTTCAACTTTCCGGATTGCGCCAAGGTTCCCCCGCCCGTGCTCCCCTTCGACAACGTGTCCTTCGCCTACAACGGCAAGAAGGAGATGTACCTGTACGAGGACCTGGACTTTGGTGTCGACTGCGACACCCGCATCGCGCTCGTCGGTCCCAACGGAGCCGGTAAGTCCACCCTGCTCAAGCTCATGACTGGCGAGCTCACCCCGACCAAGGGCAGCGTGACCCGCCACCCCTCCCTCGTCATCGGCAAGTACCACCAGCACTCCGTGGACGTGCTGGACAAGAGCATGACCGTGCTGGATTTCTTCATGGCCACCTACCCGAACACCATGACGTTCAAGAGGGACTTTGACGAGTGGCGCGGCTACCTCGGGCGGTACGGCGTCTCTGGCAAGATGCAGACCACCCTCATCGGTGAGCTGTCCGAGGGTCAGCAGTCCCGCCTGGTGTTCGCCATGATCTGCATGGGCAAGCCCAACCTGTTGCTGCTGGACGAGCCCACGAACCACTTGGACTTGGAGTGCATCGACACTTTGGCGGACGCCATCAAGAAGTACAACGGCGGCGTGGTGCTGGTGTCGCACGACTTCAGGCTCATCGACCAGGTGGCGGAGCAGATCTGGGTGTGCGAGGACAAGACCGTGCGGCTGTGGAACAAGGACATCCGCGCGTACAAGAAGCACCTCACGCAAAAGGCGGAGAAGGAGGCGGCGGCGAAGAAGATCTAATTTGTCGATCTTCACACCTATTTGAAGGGGTTCCTCCGGGTAGGCGGAAGAACCCCTGTACTTTGCAAAGCGCGTATAGAACCGAGGGGCAGCGTGAGACCTCCCCTCATCGGTGAATTGATACACAATACTAACGTCGTTACTAAGCCTTCCCAAGCGTCAAGATCTTAAATATCTTCAACGCGACGTAGTCCGCCAAGCCCAGGACCAGCACGAAGAACACCAGCGAGAACATGACGATGATCGCATCTTTCAAAGTCGTCGTCCAGGTCTTCGGGCTGAAGAACCCGTGCCTCGGCCATCGCAGCAGGGGAATGGCCTTGAGCTGGTTGACGAACTGTCGCGATAACCATCCCAGGATGCCGCTCCCAACTCCGCCCTGGGGCGCCATCGCGCCTCCCCCGGCCCCCGTCGCCACCGCGCGCGTCGTCGACCCGACAGCCCTCCTCCTCCTGATCTCCGGGGGCCTCAGCCAGACAGCCCCGCTCGAGGTGAATGCCTCCTTAGCGGGAACGCCCGCTGCTCGCCTCGGCCGCTCGGTACGGCCGCTAACGGACGCGAGGCACGTCGTCCTCGTCGTCCCATTGCCGGTCAAGCAATGCTGCATGCTGCCCCGCGCGTAGGGTTCTGCCAGTCAAAAAGTGTAAACCCTCCTCACTCCTCACTTCGCGCTGCGCAGAACCGAGTGCGATGTCGACGTGGAGGGTGTTGTCATGCGCGCTCGTCGCTCTGGCGGCCATCGTGGCGATCGCCGACGCCGCGGATCCCGTCAAACTGGACCTGAACGACCTGCTGGGTAACATGGGAGGCGCGCAGGGTGGCGGTGGCGGTGACTCGGTGTGCCCTGCGGGTCAACATCACGCCCCGACGGAGGACGAGACGTACAAGTTCGATTTGAACGGATGCGGGCCGAAAGGGATGCAGATAAAGGAACCCTACGGTCTCTATCGCTGCTGCAACAACCACGACCTCTGCTTCGCCACCTGCGGCACGTCCCAGGCCTTCTGCGAGGATTTCTTCACCAGGTGCATGTCGAAGCAGTGCCGATCGTTCGGCGCTGGCGAACGGAGGGAGGCGTGCCAGAAGCAGGCTGATGGCATGAGCGGCATGACCAAGATGTTCGGCGGCGGGTTCCACCTCACCTCGCAGCGCTCTGATCCCGAGCGGGGCAAGCAGGGCGCGTGCGATTGCTATCTCCCGGAGGATGCGGAGGCTCGATGGCTCCAGACGCTCACCGACTTTTACGCACAGCACGCCGCCATGGAGCGGGACGTCGCGATGAGCAAGGCTGAGGACGTGATGTCAAAATACAAGGGACACGCGCGGGGCGAGGCGTACTTTAAGATGATCAGAAAGTACGGCAACTCGACCAAGGAGCACATGTTCATCTGGGACGAGGTCAAAAGTGATCTGTGAGTCGACTAACTGTAGCTAAAAGTATAAGAGTCTAGGACGAGCTTTCTACCGCAACAGGTTAATCTTAGCTACACGTACAAGTATGCATACACAAAGGATACACGCGGGCGTGAGCCTGCTAGGGTTGGCTATGAGTTACAAAGAATGGGGTCGGCGTCTCCTTCCCGGCCGTCACGGTTTCCTCGCCGCGAGCATCACGAAGCACTTGTCCTCCTTGACAATCTCAACCCCCTTGAGCCCGGCTTTCTGCAGCATGGCCACCACCGACGCGGTGTCCCAGAACGGAGTGTTCATCGTCCTCACATCGTCGTCGTACGACTCGGCGTCGGTGCACTCGTTCCCCTTGACGTACTTCTCCCGAATGGGAGGCGCCAGGACCACCGTGGAGGTGACAAACACTCCGCCGGGCTTGAGGATCCTCTCAACCTCCCTCAGCCCGTCCATCGGGTCCAGCCAGCAGTGCGCCCCCGCGCTGCAGTGCACCGCATCCACGGACGAATCCCTGAACGGCATCGCGGTCACGTCCGCCCTCACCGCGGCGAAGTTTGGCAACGGCGCCGCGTCGGGTTCGGGCCTAATCGTGGATCTGGCCGAAACCGCGTCGAGCTGCTCCGCGGCGCGTCGCGTCATGGCCTCGCTGACGTCGGACGCGACGAGGATCTCGTACCCGCGGAGGCCCGACGCGAGCCGTGTGGTGATGATCCCCGGGCCGCAGGAGAGGTCGAGGCAGATCCGTCCATCCGAGGACTCCCCCTCCGGTCGGTTAATCTTGACCAGCGCGAGCGCCGCTTCTGCGTCGGCGCCCGGGTAGCCGAGCGCGCGGAAGAGCTGGCGGTAGCCCTTGTCGTAGATGTAGGCGCCGATCTTGGTCTCGAACGGGCTCTTGTTCTCGTTCTGCTGGCCCTCCACGGGCATGAGATCCACCACGGCGATGGGCATGTTGCTGGCGAGCGCGCTCGCTTTTTGCCAAGCCTCCTGCCAGGTCGCGACGCGCTCGGCGGCCCACGGGAGGAGCGGGGGGAGGGTGGAGCCGAGGTCGGTGACGGTGGCCCACGCACGGCGGCTGAGCGCCCACGTGGAGATGTCGCGGCCTCGAACATGCGGTTCGCTCGGGCCCCCGAGGTCCGCCTGGCAGGTTGTCAGATTCGTTCCCCGATTACGTCGAGCCCGGGCATTTCGCGCGGGGACCGCGACCGCGGTGCGCTCCGCGGCGAGGGCGTTCCGAAGCGTCCGGCGCTGCGTGAGGGCGCGTGGCGGCGCGATACTCGCGCAGGCCGCGCCGCTCATGGTTGGATGGGCGTCTTCCGAGGAGCGTGTTCCGTTGAGGACTCGTCTCCTCTTCTGAGGGCCTCGGCGAGACAACTGGCCAATAAGAAGCCAGCCTTTGGAGATTCTCAGAGATATTTTGATTGGGAAGTGTAAACCAAGAACCGTTGGGTTATCACACCGTCGTTTCGCAAAAACCGAGACGACTGTTCTCCCCCCGATGCCGAATCGCTCGGCGCTTTCAATGGCGCCAAATTTTAGGCCGTTTTGACGTTTTGACGCGACGCCAGAGTTTACGCGTTTTGAGTCAGCAGACGAGCAGCCGCCTCTCCACAGCCCACGCGCTCGCTCGCACGCGCTCGTATCGTTCACAGTATCGAACGGAGCGATGGGCCCTCCTAACGAGGATCTGCTGCCGGATGACCTGGATGACCTCGTGCACGACGCGCTGGTCCGCGCCGGCCTCCCCACCCATTGCTATAAAATCTACGAGGAGGCGATCGTGGTCCAGAGGAAGGGCGGAGTCATCGTGGTGCCGGTGGCGGTGCGCACCATCGAGGCGCCGCCCACGGACGAGGAGGCGCCGCACGCGTACGATACCCACCTCGTCATCAAGCACGTCGACCTCAACAACTGGGACTTCAAGAACGACGGCACCGCGCGCGAGCGCACGCGCGAATCCTTCGCGAAGGAGTGCGCCTTCTACCGCGACGTCGTCGCCGCGTCGAGGGCGTCGAGAGGGGGACAGAACGAGGTCGTCACCCGGGCGTTCGACCCAATCAACGGGTGGGGCATGGCGCAGATGGAGACCGGCGCGGACGGATGGGCCGTTCCCACCGCGCACCTCGTCGAAGGGGACGAGACGAGCGACGTCTTCACGCTCGTCATGGCTGACGCGATGGGCAAGCGGGGCGGAAAGGGAAAAGAGTTTGGCCCCGCGCCTTCCTCCCCGCATGCGCACCGCGCCATCAACAGCGACGCCATTCCCGGTCTCGAGATCGAGGACACCCCACCGCTCGAGCCCATCGCCAGGCAGGTCTCCGTCCAGGGCGACTACGGCGAGCTCAACGACAAGATGGGGATGACGCCCGCGGAGGCTGAAGCCACCGTGGAGTGGCTCGCGGCTTTTCATGCCAGGCACTGGCTCGGACTCCCCGACTCCCCCGTCCTCCCTTACGACGCCCTGTGGGGCCGAGGCGGGCACTGGACCCTCGAGAAGCGCGAACACGAAGTGGGCCACATCGAACGCGAGTGGGCCAGGCTCGTCGGCTCCTTCCCCGGCGTCCCGGAGCTCGAGCAACGACGCGACTTGGGCGAGAGGCTCCAACGTCGAGCCGGTGATATCGCCCGGTGCGCGCACGCCAGGACCAACACCCTCCTCCACGGCGACCTCAAGGCTGCGAACATCATCATGCCCAACGCGGTGTCCGGCGCGCTCGTGCCCATCGTCTTTGACTGGCAGTGGGCCGGGCCCGGGTGCGCGGCGGCGGATCTCGCGTTTTTCATCGCCACCTCGCTCTCGAGGGAAGCGTCCGAGATGGAGGACGCGCTGGTGACCCTCTACCACGAGCGTCTCACCGCGAGGCTCCGGGCGCGGGGATCGTCAGAGGCTGAGCGCGCCGCGGATTCGATCGACATGGAGACGCTTCGACGGGACATGGATGCCAACGTAGTGGATTACGTCAGGTTCTGCGCTGGTAGCGTATGGGGTCCCTTGACGCCGGCGTCGATGGAGAAGCACAGGCACGAACAGAACATCGGGATCGCCCGGCGCAGTCTGTGGCACCTGGCGCGGCTGGTGGAGAGGGCGGGGCGGGCGATGGACGTGTTGGAGCGGAGGGAGTTCAAGACGTACCAGGACGACGTCGAGGAGGCGAGACGGGAGGCGGAGAGGCTGGAGCGGGAGAAGCGGCGGGAGGCGCAGTTCACCAGGACCGTGTCGGGAATCTCGATCTTCAGCCAAGGGGAGTACCAGTCCCTGTGCGGCGGCGGCGTGGCTACGTCGCAGGAGGGGGGCGTGCGCTTCAGGTCCGACTCGTTGGACCCGCTGCCGGAGGCGGAGGACTTACCCGGCGGCGTCGGGGACGAACCCGCCGCTTACGAGGTGTTCACGCAGATCCCACCCGAGGTCGTCCAGTCCCTCGAGGAGCACTGGTCGGGGTTGACCGCGATGCCCGAAATAGTGGGCACATGACTAGATGGCGCTCCAGATGTCGGAGATCGCCAACCAAATCGTTGACGACGAACGCGAAAGGGCGTCGCCGAGCGCCGAGCCAACTCGCAGTTGGCTCTCACACGAGACGAACATTTTTTTTGAATACCGAGTTGATTCATCCACCGTTACCTAAGGATGTTCTGAAACGCCTCGTCTATCGTCTCGTACTTGAACTTGTACCCCGCCTTGAGCGCCGCGCTCGGCGCCACCTTCTGCCCTTGGAGCACCACCGTAGCGCCCTCTCCGAGCAGCGCCTGGATGGCAAAGTCGGGCACCGGCAGCCACGACGGGCGCCCCAGCGTCCGCCCCAGCGCGTCGCACATCTCCCCCATCCGCACCGGGTTTGGCGCGGTCACGTTCACCGGGCCCCTCATCTCACCGTTCGTCAGCGACTCCACCACGATCCCCACCGCGTCCTCCCGGTGCACCCACGAGAACCACTGCGCCCCGTCGCCCATCGGCCCGCCGGCGAAGATCTGAAACGTCGGCAACATCTTCCCGAGCGCGCCGCCGTCCCGGTCCAGCACGATCCCTAAACGCAGCAGCACGACCCGCGTGGACCCGTCGCACGTCTTCTCCACCTCCTCCGCGGTGTTCTCCCACGCCTGGCACACCTTGGACAGGTAGTCGCCGCCCGCGGGTGCGTCCTCGGAGAAGATTCGGGTCTCGCTGGTGCCGTAGAACCCGATGGCGGACGCGTTGACGAGGACGCTCGGGCGTTCGTCGGGCTCGCACGCGGCGATGGCGTCGGCGATGCGCTTGGTGGCCTTGATCCTGCTCGCCATGATCTCCGCCTTGATCGCGGGGTTCCACCGGGTGCTAATCGGCTCCCCCGCCAGGTTGACCACCCCCGTGCAGCCCGGGATGGCGGCCGCCCACTTCTCCGGGGCGACGAAGGTGACGTTGCCGCCGGTCATGGAGCCGCGCAGGGCCATGCGCGCGGCGTTGACGTCGCGGGTGAGCACCCTGACCTCGTGACCGCCGGCGAGGAGCTTGGCGACCAGCCTGCTCCCGACGAAGCCGCTCGCTCCCGAGATTGCTACGCACATCCTTCCCTTCGCGGTCGCGGGCTGGGACGCGCCGCCCGCGGCGGCGATGACGACCGCGGACTTCCTAGATGCCGAGCGACTCACGTGGATCGCGTCGGAGCCTCCACGGATACTCACGGCGTCGCCCCGGAGAGCGCGACGGCTCGAGAGCCCGCATCGCGCCGAGGTTTTGGCTACCACCGCGCGAGAGGGCTGTCCCGAGCTCACGCCGCGAGACTGGGCCCGCGGACGCGTCGCCTGGGTCGCGCGCACTGTCGCGTGGATGTGTGTGGCCGACATCGATCCCGTTTCAGGCTCAACGCGTGCCTCGTTCTGTGCGAAGTGCCCTGGAAACTGAGTGGATAGGATGCAATCGGGACTTTTTTTTGGCTTTGTTTGGCTTGGCCACGGGGACGTCATTTCAAACTTCGCGAACCCGGCGCTCTTCGCGCATACGTAGCCGCGCATCCGCTCGTTAAGATGGAGTGGACGACCATAGAGAGTGACCCCGGGGTCTTCACGGAGCTCATCCAGGAGATGGGCGTGAAGGGCGTCCAGGTTGAAGAGCTCTACAGCCTCGATGAGGACTCGCTGAAGGCGATGGCGTGAGTGCCCGCCCATACTTTTTCCCAGATCTCGGACCAGCCGTCCTCGACTCCCGTCCCCTTAACCAACCCCCATGCGCCCATCACCGCAGGCCCGTGTACGGACTCATCTTCCTGTTCAAGTACCGCAGCGGCGAGGCGCCGAGCGCGCCCGTGGAGACCGACGCGAACGCCAGCGGGGTCTTCTTCGCCAGCCAGGTGATCACGAACGCGTGCGCCACGCAAGCCATCCTCTCGATCCTGATGAACTGCCCTTCAACCGTCACGCTCGGCGAGGAGCTGGGCAACATGAAGACGTTCACCGAGGATTTCGACGCCGACCTCAAGGGCCTCGCCATCAGCAACAGCGAGACCATCCGCAAGGCCCACAACTCCTTCGCCAGGCCCGAACCAATCATGGAGGAGCACAAGGACCAGGCGCCATCCGACGACGTCTTTCACTTCATCGCTTACATGCCAGTCAACGGCAAATTGTACGAGCTGGACGGCCTGAAGCGCGGGCCAATCGCTCACGGCGAGTGCACCGAGCACGACTGGCTCGGCAAGGTGTGCCCGGTGATCCAAAGTCGCATCGAAAAGTACGCCAGCTCGGAGATTCGGTTCAACCTCATGGCGCTCATCAAGTCGCCCAAACAGGCGCTCGAGGAGAGACTGGGTAAGATCGAGGTGAGGAAGGAGAGGTGCGCGAACGCGTTGGCGGGCAAGGCGGACGATGCGGGAAACATGGACGTCGACGGCGGCGACGACCTCGACGGGCCTTTGCCCTCGGGGCAGGACGCCGTGTCCGCGGAGCTGGCGCGACTCGAGGGCGAGGCGGCGGCGGCCAGGGAGGGCGTCGAGCGGGAGGCGCAAAAGGCGCAGCGGTGGAGGGACGAGAACATCCGACGCAAGCACAACTACATCCCGTTCATATTCAACTTCCTGAAGGTGCTGGCGGAGAAGAAGAAGCTCGAGCCGCTCATCGCCAAGGCTCAGGGCCAGTAATAGAGAGTCGCCGTTGTCGAAAGCTAATTCAATTTTACTCCAAGACCAACCGGTCGACGCCGCCGCTGCTAGTTTCCACCGCGCTACGCGGCCTGGATTCGACCCCCTTGACGCTCCTCCCCCCCGGTCGAGGCCGACCGCCCCTCGGCGGCGGCGGGTGCGGCACCATCTTCGGCGGCGCCGGCGTGAACCGCGGCGGCGCCGTCGGAGGCGGCCTGGGCGGCGGCGCCGGCATCGCCTCTCTCTCTTCCGGCACCTCAAACTCCAGCTCCATGTCCCGGCCGAGTTGAAACCGCGAGAACGACTCCGCCATCTCGATCTTCCACTTGCGCAGCTGCGCGAGGATATCGTCCTTCTCGCCGGCGCCGTCCGAATCGTCTTCAATCCCAATCGCGTCTACGGGCGCCTCCTTCTTGCGCCTGGACAGCAGCTTCGCGGGGTTACCCACGAGCGTCCCCGCGCCGATGGTGAGCTTACTCCCTCCCCCATCGGCGGAGTCCCCCCTGTCCGCCAGCCCCGCCCTCGTCTCCTTGACCCGATTCTTTTTCCAAAACAGCGAATCCTGCAGAGAATCCCCGCCGAATCCCCAACCCTCGGCGGACATCGCGGTGCCCGGCCTGGACGCCCCGGACCCCGACGTCCCCGGCCTTCCTTGCATTCCCCACTCCCTCGACCCTGGCCTCGACGCGGTACCCGGCCGATTGCCCCAGCTCGTCGCCGTCCCGGGCCGCGACCGGGACCCCGCGCTCGCCGCCGTCCCAGGCCTGGAGAAAGCGTTGACACTCTTCGCCGTCCCTGGCCGCGACGAGTTCGCGGACCTGAGCGCCGCGCCCAAGGAGTTTGACCTCGCGAGCGAGTTCGCCGTCGTGGGCCGGGATGAATCGTTCGATACCCCGCCGCTCGATGCGGACGTCCCGGGCCTCGGGGGACATCCGCGGCTTACCGTGGACGTCGACGTTCCCGGCCGAGCGGACGTTCCCGTCGACGGCCTCGACGGGAAAAACTCGGAGCCGCTATGGACCCCGTCCCCGTCGCCGTGCAGGGGATCTTCCGCCACCTCTATGGACAGGTCGCCGGTGACCGTATCCCTGGTGATCACCGCGTCCGGGTCATCGATCCCGACCGCCGCGTACTTGATCCCGTCGGTGACCATGGAGAGCTCGTCGACGCCGTCATCTCCGCCACTCCCACTCGCATCCGCCTCCGTCTCACCCTTCCGACTGAGCTCAACCGCAGCGTCCATTCCATCCCCAACCTTCGATGAACACCGCTCCGACTCGGTGACGTCTATGTCGTCCAGGGTACGTAAGCCCTTGACGGCACGCGCCACGAAGTTCCGGTAGTCGCGCCTTCGGCTGATCGGGTTCCCCTCCAGCGACAGCGTGTTGAGCGCGGGGCACATGCCGAGGTAGTCCGGCGCGTCCTCGTCTACAACCCGGTTAGCCTCCAGGTCCACCACCTGCAGCTCGTCCAGCTCGGCGAGTGGTGACACGTCGGTGACGTCGTTGAACGCCGCGTACAGCTCGCGCAGTTGCACCAGCGCGCCCACGCCTGAGAGGTCCTCCAGGCCGCTCCGGGCGATCCACAGCACCTGGAGCCGCTGGAACGCGCTGCCGAACGCGCGAGCCGCTGGCACGACCGAGCTGCTGAGGCGGAGCTTGGTGAGGGCGGGCATGGCGCGGCCGACGCCGCTGAGGTCATCGCGCGTCGCGTCGGCGCGGATCTCCAGGTGCGAGCACGTGGCGAGGTCGTCGGTGCCCGCCAGCTCGGCGAGCCTATCCTCCGTGAGCCCGCGATCCCAGTCGGTCGGATGATCCCCGGTGCCCCCCGCTTCGTCGTCCAGGCCCAGGCCGCGTAGGTCGAGGCCCGGCGCGTCCGGGTCGAGGTCGTCGTCGTCGTCGTCGTCCACGGGATGGTGCCCGGGCTCGTCGTCGTCGTATATATCCCCCTCATCGTACGCCTCGTCGTACTGGTACCGGGTCCCCATCCCGCCCCCGGTCAACCCAGGTGCCTTCCTTTTCGGGGTGACGACGAGGGTGGATCCCGGTGGCGGTGCGTCGCGGGCCGGCCCGGGTCTCGGCGCTGGAGACCTCGGGTGTGACGGGATACGCCTTCGGTCCTTAACTTCGACCGACCCGACGCGACGTCCCACGCGGCACTCTCTCCCAAGTGCCGCGCTCGTCAATGGCGGGTCGATCCCGGGGCGTCACGAAAAGTCGAAGAGCGGGGGGAAAGTTACTGAGTCATTTAAATGAGTCATCGTATGGGCAATTAGAGTGACGTCGTGTTTTGTTTACCCTAAACCCTAAACCTCTTACCCTAAACTCTTGCAGGTTTTGCAAAGTCTTTAGACTGGTTGCCCATAGACTTCATCAGATACGGAAACCAAGTTTTTGGCAACCAGAGAGACGAAATGAAGCGTCGGCAGAGACGATGGCGCACGACGCGCCCCCTGGAACACCCGAGCTGGATGACCGGACCATCGAGACCGCGATAGCTCTGGACATAGACCCCTTCGCCGAGGACCACCTGCTGTGGATCGCGCGGTCCGCGCTGAACGACACCGAGCTCCCACACGGTTGGCATCGATGCACGCTCCCGGACCTGACGGAGGGATTCGCCAACCCGAGCGGTGGAATCGAGCAGCAGGAGCACCCCCGCGCCGAGGAGTTCCGCGTCGTGGTGGCGCAGGAGCGCAGGCGTTTAGCGATGAAAGCGCATCGCCCGCTCCAAGAGACGCAGCCTCGACCCGCCAAGCGCGCGAGGCCGGGCACCACGTCCGGGGATGAGGAGAATGTATATAAGGAGAACGACGGTGGGCACGGCGTGGGCGGGATCGATACCCGCATCGCCGCGATGGAGGCGTCGCACAGGGTCGCGCTCAAGGGTTTACAGCGCAAGGTTGAGCAGCTGCGACGGACGTTGAGGGAGAAGGAAGGCGCGTGGGAACACGAGCGGGGGCGATGGGAGGCGGAGACAAAAGAGACGGCGGAGATGGAGCGAGCCAAACTGGAGGACGAGAGGCGCTCGATGCGTGGGGAGATACGACGTGCCGTGGAGCAAGAGCGCCGGGCCGCCGCGGAGGAGGCGACGAAGGCGGTGAAGACGTCGCTCAGGTCCGTCAAGGCTGCGGAGGCTGAGGAGTCCCGGCGTAAAGAGCTGGAGGCTGTCAAGATGGACGCGAGCAGGTTCGCCGCGAGGGAGGAGGTACTCGGCAAGATGCTCGCCTCCGCGCGTGAGGAGCTCGGTGAAAAGAACAAGACGATCGCGTCGCTGCGGAGAGAGCTGGCGCAGGTCAAGGGTGCGGTAGACGGTCAGTCGGAGTAGACACGTAGTCGTTAGCCAATCTCTGTTCTAGCGTTCTAGCCGATTGAGCCTCGGGGCCCGAGCTTCGCGTCCCATTGCGACTCGAAGTCGTACACCTCTTCCATGTACGCCCACCACTCCCCAGCCTTGGCCTCCGGCGCCGGGGTTTGAAACGTCGACATCAGTTTACCCCACTCCACGCACCTCGGGGACATCTCCAGATGGCGAGGAAAGTCCACCTCCGGGTCGAAGGAGTCCTCAGTCTCCATGTACATGAACATCCTCGTCTCGAGCAGGAATATCTTCATCCGCAGCACCCCCACAGCCTTCAGCGCGCCGAGCACCTCCGGCCAGCAGTCCGCGTGGTGTCTCTTATACTCCTCGATACCCCGTGGGTCGTTCTTCAGGCATATCGTCTGCGCGTAGCTCTTCACCATGGTTGGGTGGGGGTGCGACCCGCAGGATTGAGGAACCACAATTCCGGCACCTCCGAGACCGAGAATCGGGGGCTCTTTCGAGCTCTCCCCGGGGATTTGTTCGCCCGAACGTTTGTCATCGAATCTCGGCGAAAAGCACAGATTTTGTGACTGATAACCCAGCCAAGGCGGGGGTCTTAATTTCCGGCAATTTTCGGTCCGTGCTTACGTGTCGCACCCAGATGAAATGCCGAACCCGATTAACCCCTGATTCCACGGTAAAAAACGCTCAAAGCTCCGAAAGAACACGACAGCACTCATTTGCATTTTTTCGGCCCGCCGGGCGCGTAGAACCGACGGCGCGCACCCTCGATCTCGGTCCGTAAAAGCCCCGATAGATTCACGGGAGGATCGTCACGGTCATTTCGCGCCACCACGTCTCATCGCGTCGCCGTATAAGCAACACCGCACGAAACGCACGGGCGAGAGAAGCTGGAGTTCGTTAGGACGGCGGTTTCCTGCAAACCTGACCCGAATTTCCGCCGCTTGAGTGGGTCGCGGCGACGGGGTAGCGCGCGACGAAGACGATATCGCGCACCGGTAGGCATCGCGAGGACACCATGTCGAGACGGTCCGACGTGTCGATGAGGAATTCAGATTACGCGTCGAGGCGGCACGACGGGTCGCTCCGAGCCGAGCTGCGGAAGCTCGACATTGACGATAATGGCCCGCGGCGCGTGGAGGGCAGCCCCGGGCACGTCGGGGAGAGGTCCCACCGCGGCTCGACGGCGTCGACGACCGCATCGGCCGTGCCCCCGAGGCTATCCGCGACGCTCGTGGCGAGCACCGAGTCGTCGCGCCGTCGCGCGGTACCCCCCCCGCCGTCCTCGGCTGGGGAGGCTCCGCGGCGGAGAGACTCCTCGCAGAAGCAGCTCGCCTCCACACTCGGACTGCCCTCGATAATGCCCAACAGCGGAACGTCGTCGCACCACCGCGGGGACTCGTCGAGCAGCATACGCAGAAGGAGCGCCGACGAGCAACGCGGGGATTCGGCGTACGGCTCGAGGGGAGGCCGCGAGGAACGGGGATCCTCCGAACGGGTCCGAGACAGGCGAGAGGTCTCCGACCGAGAACGAGAAAGATCCGTCCAATGCGTCTCGCCGGAGATCGCTCTCGGGCAACACCGCGCCGCGCTCACCGCGCTGGAACGGTCGGAGATCTTGGAGTACCCGCGGGTGTACTTCGCGGGGATCGGCGCTAAGAAGGTACGGAGCAAGGAGGCGAGCGGGGTGGATAACCACGGGTACGACGACGACCGCGGTGACTACGTGATGCGCACCGGTGACCACCTGGGATATCGGTTCGAGATCATCGACGAAGCCGGTAAAGGGAGCTTCGGGCAGGTGATGCGGTGCTACGACCACAAGACGCAGCGCACGGTGGCGGTGAAGGTGATTCGGAACAAGAAGCGGTTTCACCACCAGGCGCTGGTGGAGCTCAAGGTTTTGGAGCACCTGCGGCACAAGGATCCCAAGGATGAGCACAATTTGGTCAAGATGCGGGAGTATTTTTACTTCCGCAACCACCTGTGCATAACCTTCGAGCTCCTCTCCATCAACCTGTACGACTTCCTCAAGAACAATAACTTCCGGGGCTTGTCACTGGGACTCATCCGCCGCTTCACGCAGCAGATCCTGGTGTCCCTCAAGTTCCTCCGCCGCCAGCGGGTGATTCACTGCGACCTCAAGCCCGAGAACATCCTGCTCCGGCAGCCCAACAAGTCGTCCATCAAGATGATAGACTTTGGAAGCAGCTGCTTCGACGACGAGCGCGTGTACACCTACATCCAGTCCAGATTCTACCGCGCCCCGGAGGTCATCCTCGGCGCCACCTACGACTGCGGCATCGACATGTGGAGCCTGGCGTGCATACTCGCCGAGCTCTACACGGGATACCCGCTGTTCCCGGGTGAGAACGAGGCTGAGCAGATGGCGTGCGTGATGGAGATCAACGGCGTGCCCCCCAGGTCGTTGTTGGACCGGTCCGAGCGGGGTAAGAAGTACTTCGAGTCCTCGGGTGAGCCCAAGCTCGTGGCGAACAGCAAGGGCAAGAAGCGGGTGCCGAACAGCAAGGACCTCGGATCACTGCTGCGGTGCACGGACCGCGGGTTCATCGACTTTTTATCAAGGTGCCTTCGGTGGGACGTCGCCGAACGGATCACCCCGTCGGACGCGTTGCGACACCCGTGGGTGCTCGGGGAGGAACCCGCGTCGCGAACGCCGTCCAGCCCGGACACGCACGCGCGCAGGTCGGCCATCGCTTCGACCTACGCATCGCGGAACCCGCAACCGACGGTACGATCGAACGTGGCCGCGACGGGGCTGGAGGAGGTGAAGATGATCGGACGACGGATATATTAGGTCTCATCGTACTAGCTGTAGAGATGATTTAAATGAAGAGACTAATGAGTTCCTACCTATAACTCATCCGGATAGAACGTGAGCGGGTTATCCGTAGCCGCCTTGTCCACCGGCGAGACCGTTTCCGGGTCTGAGAAGTACGCCAACCCCCTCGGTCCCGGATTCTTCTCCGGGCTCCTCGGTTCGTGTTGTACCCCCTCGTACGCGCCGGGTCCCTCCCGCCTGAACTGGAGGGTGTAATACGTGTGCCGCTTTCCATCCGCGGAGGTGACGCGTAGGTAGATGGCTTTGAGTTCGGGCATGGGAGAAATCAACTCGACCCGCGCCAGGTCCACGACGGCGGACATCGCACCGGGCTCGGACCCCGCCAAGCCCCAGATCTCATCGTTCGTCGATGAAGAGTTCACCAACGGGTCCCCAACGTACGCATCGGTGTTACCCAGGAAGACACGAACCGTCGCGCCGGCATGAGACGTCACCACGGTCACCGTCGCCTCCTTCGCCGCAACCGGAGCCACGAGGCGGTATATCTTTTGATGCGGGTCCATCGCGCAGACGCGTCGGGTACTCCGGCACCCGTCGGGTGAGCCCACGGGTGCGCACCGCATCGCGCACTCGGGCCACGGTTTACCGCCCATGACCGTCGAGTTGAGCCGTTCGCCCGTGTCCAACGTGACGGCGAGGAACGCGAGGGTGTCGTCCGCGGCGGCGGCGGCGTTTGAAGCGCTGGCTCGAACCATGAGCACCGAATAACTCGACGGCGCCGAGATCCCCTTGACCTCAAACTTGACCGAATCGGCAATCTCCCCGACGGAGAATACGCGGGTGCTGGTCCCGGACTTCAGTTCGGTGCCGTTGGCGAGGACTTCCCACCGGGGATCCGCGCTCGTCGCCGTGAAGCTCACCGTCGCCGCCGCGGTGGCGCTCCCCGGAACGAGCAGCCGGTACGACGACAGTTCCGACGAGAACGCCGGGACGAGCGACCCGGCGCTCGGCACGAGCGACACGAGCGACGACGTCTCGTCCGGGGTGGAGACGAGCAGCTTGGTGGCCTTAGCCTGGAGCGTCCCGAGCTTCGCCGGCTGGTCGAGCGGTAAGTCATCGCGGTGAAAATCTCTAGCCGTGACGTACAAATCGTACCTCTTCGACGGGGCCAGGCCGCTCAGCGACAGCATCATGGGCTCCCATCCCAGGTCACTCTCCAGCCCGGTACCCAGCGTGTCGGTGTCTCCCACAGCACCCGCGAGCGCCATGGAAACGACGCTCGGTGTCGTGGACGTGGCGTTCGCGGCGGCAACCGGGGGCGTCGCGCCCGAGCCCGCCAGTTGCACGGCGGCGGCTGCCACGTCCGCCGCGGAGGGCACAGGCGCACCGGTGGGCAGCGCCACCGCCCACACCGCCGCCGCCTCGTCCACGCGGACGGCGATGGTGACGCCGCGGGGTGCCACCGCGCCGACGCGGGGGAAGCCAGGGAGGAAGAACGGCGCCGTGTTGTCCAAGGTCCGTATCACCCGCTTGACCAGCCGGGGCGGGGTGGCGTTGTGCGGTGAAGCCGCGCCGTCGGGTCCGCCCCGCGCGTCCGTCTCCGTGAGCGCCACTGCGGCGTAGAGGTCGTACCTGGTACCCCGCGTGAGGTTCGTGATACCACCGCCGACGACGGTGGCACTGAACGCGGTCGTGAGGTTAGCCGAGCCGGCGACTGACGAATTCCCCGTGTACGCAAAATCCGACCCGCCAGCCGCCATTGGACCCCTGCCCCGCGAGTCCAATCCCGCGAGAACCTGCGCGGGAGACGGCGCGGGCAACGCGTGACGCAGCAACACGTACGCGACCGCCGCGGGCGCGCCGCTCACGGCGAACCGGGGAGTCAACGACGTCTCACCCAGCGACTCGAGACCGACGCTGAGGGCGCCGGCGTCGGGTGCATCCGCCACTGACGATTCATATCCCGCGTCCGCGACCAGGCTGGGCGCAACCTTCGCCGCGTTGGTCGACGGGACGTCCTCGTGCCTGTCACCGTTCCCGGAATACGAATCGTCGTCCCCGGAGACGGTCGCGACGAATACCGAGTACCCAGACGCCGCGGATGAAACCGAACCCAGGCCCGCGGATGCGACGTCAATGTCGGCGGTGACGACTGAATTCACGTGACTCTCGTTCAATACGGTGACGTTTCCGCGCGCCAGGGGCATCACGCCGCCCGCGGCCGTCCCCGCGATGACCTCCGCGCGCGTGGGTTCCGTCGTTGGGTCGCCGCCGTCCACGACGACCCAGTGCGCGCGGCCGGGCGACGCCAGCGCGAGCGTCAGCGCCATCGACCCGCTCGACGTTCCGTTGAAAGTCGCCGGTTGGCCGCCCACAAAGTCGGAGAACACCGGCGGGCGCCTGTCCTCGGCGGTGAACCTCACCACCGTGACGTTATCCTGCGCGTTGTACCCGTCACCGGTGGTGGTATCGTCCGCGGCGACCAGCCACGCGACGTACCGTGAACCCTGCGTGAGGGGGTACCCGGCGGACCGCCACTCCGCGGCGACGTTACTCGCCGCCGCAAACGACGCGTTCGCAACCTTGGGATACGAACCGTCGTCACAAACCGTCGCGTTGATGACCCGCGCCACGGTCGGCGTCGGTTCATCCCCACCCGCGGCGGGAACTGAACACACGACGAAGTACACGACGCCGTTCTCGTCCACGGTGGCGTCGACGGCCAGCCGAGCGTACATCGCGCCAACCTTTGACCCCTCGGGTAACAGCGAAGCGTTCACGCTCGACGCGGGCACCGCGGGGCCCGAGACGACCGGCCCGTGCGTCCACAACGGCGCGAGGACATCCTTCATCTGCACCGCTATGTGGTGCGTCGAACCGTCCCAGTTGGGTTCGGTGAGCGAAGTTCCCCGGGTGGGCTCCTCGTCGACGATGAAATAATCCATCGCGAGTGTCGGGCCCTGGCGGTCCTCGCCGGTCCACGACGCGGGTTTGGGCACGTCGGTGATGATGTGCGTCACCGGGACCGTCGCGTTGAGCGCCCACACCACGCCCGCGTTCGCGCCGGGTACGAGGTCCGGGTATTTCTTCGCCTCCTCCGGGTAGCTCTTGATGAACCACTTGTGAACCGCGTTGTAGTTGTCAAACGTCAGCTCCTTCGGCTCCATCCACGCCTCCAACAGACGGACCTGGTAAGACGTATTCCACCCCGCGGCTGATTCAATCTGGGAACGGTTAAGCGCGACGGAGTCGTTCGTCCCGGGCCTCAGGGAGAACACGAACGCGCCAGACTCGTTCAGCGCAACTTCCAATTTCATCGCCGTTCCGTTGATCGAGGTCAGCTTTGGGTACCCCGGCGCGAATAACGCGCTGGTGTTGTCCGCCATCACCACCGTCGGCCCGCTCCAGTCCGTGGGGTTGACCACCATCACCCGTGTCGCGTGCGCCTGCCTGTTCCGTGTCGTCGCGACGGCGTTAGTTATCGTCCCGTTACCGGCGGCGCTGGCGTTGTAACTCAAATCGTTCCCGTCGTCCTCGGCGACGATCCACACGTCGTACGCACCCTCCGGGCTCAAACGGGGGCACGTGCGGCACACGGGGTACTGTGGGTACGGCGGTAGGTCCACCGCGTTCGCCACCCACTCGCTCCAGTTACCGATCGTGTATTCGCTGCTGATGTATTCGCCGTAGTAAGCACCGTAGACCCACGAGTCGCCGACGCCGCGCCTGCCGTCGTTGTAGTTCAATGTGGCGGCGCGTTCGTCCATGGCGGTGTACGTACCCCCCGTGACGTTCGCATCGTACCCTTCCGTCCAGTTGACGCACCCGGCGTGTACACTCGGGTCGAAGACGTTCGCGATCGTCGTGAAGACGTCCACGTTCGGGGTGGGTATTTCGACGAAGCCGCACGCCGCCGCCTGAGTGCGGTTGGGTCCCACGCCCATCATCACCTCCTCCACGGTGGGAGCACCGAGCCAGCGTTGCCTATCCCCGAGACCCATGTCCACCGCGTCCGCCGATGGGCACACGTACTCGTGCTGACGGGGGTCCATGTAGCCCAGGTGCGGATGGGGCGGCTGATTTATTTTGAAATCCGCCGGGATGGGCCGCCCGTACGCGTGCGAGTACCTGTCGAAGCACGTCTCGTTCCAGTACACCGCGACGGACGGCTGGACGTGCGGCGTCACCACGTACCACACCCGCCCCGGCTCGTCGAGCCGCGTCACGAGGTCGAAGCTATGCGGCCTGACGTTCACAATCGTCCCGCCCGTCGTGTTCAGTTCGTGAACGTCGGGTCCCACCAGCGCGGGGGGCGTAGCGTCCAGGGTGACGATGTTCAGGATGGTGAGGACCGTGATGTTGTGGTTGACCGCCTGGTTCACCGCGGGGTTCTCCGCCGCGTCAGAGACCACGGCGTAGACGTCGTACGCGGTGTTGGAACGTAACCCCTCCATCGATCCGAACGGCGCTCCGTCCACTTTGATCGATCCGGCGGCGGCGCCGACGGATACGTTCAACGAAGCGGATCCCAACTTGTCGGCACCCGCGCCGGATACGGTGAAGATCCCTTTCGCGGACACCGCCCCGAAGCTCATCGTGTTTGGTGGGTCGTAGTCGTACTTACCCTCGTACCAGCGCTTGTACGCGGCGGTGGTGTTATCCACCAACTCAAACGCCTGCTTCTGTCCGTACCCGACTCCGAACATGACGTCGTGGAACGTCGGCTTCTTCTCGTTCGTGGACGGGACCACCACGAACCGCACCGTCCCGTTCTTGTTCGACGCACCGTGTATCTCGAAACTGTCTTTGTACACCGTCCCGAGCGAGATGGCGCCCGCCGGGGGCACGTCGTCGAAGGTGTAAAAGTCGTACCTCGCCGCCGGTTCCAAAATGTTTCGCTCCGGCTCCGACCTGTCCTCGACGGTCAGATACGCCGAGTACCGCGTCGCGCTCGTCAGCCCGTGCACCGCGGTTCCGAACAACGTGCCGTTCTCCGTCACCTCCGTGTACTTCGTGAAGTTGTAGTGGGCCTCGGCGCGATCCCGGACGCGCTCCGCCGACGGGACCTGCGTCGTCGGCCCCTGCACCTGCAGGTACACGGTCCCCGGCTCGTCCAGCGCGACCGCCACGTCGACGCCGTGCGCCCCGAGGTACACGATCGGGGTGCTCTGGTTGTACCAATTGATGAAGTTCGGCGGGGTGGTCTTGCGCGTCGTCGCGTCCAGCAGCATCACCGAGGGAGCCGTCGCGAGGTCATCCTCCGAGGACGTCACCACCCACAGATCGTTGCGCCCGATCCTCGTGAGGTTGGTGACGTTGACGCTGAACGTCGTGTTGGCGGCGGTGACGTTGATGGTCCCCGAGTTGAGCGTGCCGTTGCCCCACGTGCCGTTGCGGACGGATTCCGTGGACGGGACGTAGTCACGCTCGCCGGTCGTGGCGTTTATCTCCACGCCGTATCCCTCGGGCGTGGCCAACCACCGGACGATGCCCGGTCCGTCCAGCTGCACCTTGAGGATCACCGACGTCTCCAGGCGGTCAATGTTGGGAACGGCGGGAAAGACCATCCCCCTGAACGCCCGATACTCCGGAACCGAGAGCTGAGGGCCGTACCCCGGGGGTGGAGGCGGGGGCGGTGACGGAGGACTCGGGGGAGGATTCGGCGGGGAAGGCGGGGTGCTGTTCGTGGCGTTGCTAGAGTTGGTGGCGTTCTGGCCGCTCACCGGGAGCGCCGACATCGCTAGGAGACACACCAGCGTGACCAGGGCACTGGATCGCATGCTAATGCGTCCGGTCCATCGACCCATCGCGCCTGTGCCCTCCGCTGCACACCCGATACTGATGACGGGAGAGCCCTTTCGAAATTGGGTAACATCGGACGAACTCCTGTTTCTTCTGCAAACTTCCGATTGTGGTTCACTTCAGATCGACACCATGGCGCCGCTTAAGCTCATCTATTTCGACATTCCCGGTAAGGCCGAGGCCATCCGCCTCTGTGCCTCAGTCGGCAAGGTGGACTTCGAGGATGTCCGGATCTCGCGCGAGAGGTTCGCGGAGATGAAGGAACAGGGCGCTTTGCCCTACGGGCAGGTTCCCGCCCTGGACGTGGGTGCCGGAAGGATGTTGGCGCAGAGCTCCGCGATCTTGCGATACGTGGCCACCCTCGGAGGTCTTCACCCCTCCGATCCCCTCGAGGCGGCGCGTATCGACAGCATCATGTCCGAGGAGGAAGATTTCTTCAGCGGGATCACCATCTCCCGCTACTCAGCCAGGTTCGGCTATGGCCACATGGATGACGAGTTTCGGGCGGAGGTGAGAAAAAACCTGAATGACGAGATCCTCCCGAAGCACCTGCGCTTCCTGGAAGCGCTCCTGGGAGATTCGAAGACCGGGTGGTTGGCGGGTACCGAGAAGCCCAGCGCCGCGGACTTTGTCTTCGTGCCGAGGCTCAGGTGGCTGGTGTCGGGCGCCAACGACGGCATCGACGGCAACCTCCTCGACGGATACCCCAAAGTTAAGGATCTCATCGCGAAGATGATGGCGCTCCCCGAGGTTGTCGAGTGGTACGCAAAGAACCCGCCCCCGCAGTAGGTAAGATTAAGATTAGTCGAATCACTTCAATAACAATTATATCGCTGCGCGATCGGTCCATCACTCTTCGTCCGAGTCAGAGTCCAACTTTGCCTTCTGGTTCATGCGGTTCCAGAACGAGCTGCCCTCTTCCTCCCCCTCGTCCGAGTTGGTGGTGGTGTTGAGGGTCTCCTCCGCCGCCTCCGCCGCCACCGCCTCCACGCCAGGTGCCGAGATGGATTCATCCTCGGTGTTGGGGCTCTCCGGCTCGGGCTCCGCCGCGGTCGTGGTGCCAAACCCCAGGAACGAAAAGAAACCTCCGCCGGTGGACGCCGATGACGTCGGCTGCGACTCGGGCTTCTTCTCCTCCTCCTCTTCCTCCTCTGATTCCTCCTCCTCTTCCGACTCCTCCGATGCCTCCTCCTCAATGACGGGCGTCTCCTCCTTGACGGAGTTGAGCGCGTCGGCGGAGATGGCCTCCTCATCTGAGCTAGCCTTGGCCTCCTCATCTGAGCTAGCCTCGGCCTCCTCGGCCGGAGCCGGCTCGGGCGCGGGGGTGGACGAGCCAAATCCAAAGAGGGAAAAGGCCGAAGCCGCCGGCGCCGGGGACACGGGCGTCTCCGCCTTCTCCGGGGTCTCGGCGCCGTCCTCCTCCACGGCGGCGGCTTCCTCCTCGGGAAGTTCCTTCACCGGCGTGGCACCCGCGCGCTTGAACGTGGAGCTCATGATCTTGTCCCACTCGGTCCTAGCGCTCTTCTTCCTCTGCTCCGTCTCGAGCCTGAGCTCGGCGGCGGATGCGCGCTCGTCGGCATCCTCGAGCCTGAGCTTTGTCACCTCGTGGATCTCCTGCTCAGCCTCGAGCTTATCCGTGAGCTCCTCGATGCGCATGGACGCCCTGACGGTGTCGAGCTTCTCGCCCTGCGCCTCCATCTCGCCCATGCGGATCGCGCGGGTGAGCTGCTTGAGCTTGCGAAGGTCGTCCCTGGCAAACACGGCCGCCTCCTCGGATCCGATGGCGCGGCGGTGGCACATCTGCGCCCACTGCGCGGCGGAATCCTTCTCGTTGATGGCCGCGGTGAGTTCGCCTTCGAGGGCGAGGATGCGAGCTCGAGCCGCCTGCCCCTTGGTCACGAGCTCCGATACCCTCTTTCTCAGGTTATCCACCAGCAGCCTCAGGTTTTCGCCACCCGCGGGGTCGCGGGGGGTGATGAGGGTTCCGTCGTTATTCTTGTCGTCCCAATCCTCGGTGAGCGCGAGCGCCTTGACGGCGTCGTCGTCCTCCGCCTCCTCCGCGGATTTCTTCCGTTGCTCCTCGATGTCCTCCTCGGACACCACCACCAAGTCCTGCTTGCCGAGGTTCATCAGACGCGCGGCGAGCACCTGCATCTGTCCCCTGACAACCATCAACTCCGTGCGGAACGATTCCGCCTCGTCGCTCTCAAACTGGCACCCCACCGTGAAGGCGGGGCCCTTGGCGATGACAGACTTTGGCGACCCCGTCTCCTTGTCCGAGTCCGGGGATCCCTTCTTCGGCGGCTGAAGGGGCTCGTCGTCGATTTCCTCGACACCCTCACCCTTCTTTGCCGCCGCAGCCTTCTTCGCCTCGACCAGTTCCTTCAGCGACATGCCGCTGAACGCACCCTCGTCAGAGTCAGAGTCAGAGTCCTCCTCCTTCTTCTTGCGAGCTTCTTGGATCTCTAACTCCAGTTTCTTCGCCGCCTCCTCAGCCTCCGCCAACAGGCGCTTGAGGTCGGCGATTTCGGCATCACGACTTTTGGCAGCAGTGGTCATGGCCGTGACTTGGGTGGTTGCGTCTCCGAGCTTCTTCTTGGCGTCGTTGTGTTCCTTGGTGAGCTTGTCGGCGGCAGCCTTCGCGGCAGCCGCAGCCTTTTCAGCCGCGGAGACCTTCTCTGCAGCCTCCTTGGCAGCCTTGGCCTTGTCGGCCGCATCCTTGGCAGCCTTCTCAGCCTTGGCCTTCTCGGCGGCCAGATCCTTGGTAGCCTTCTCGATCTTGTCGGCGTCAGCCTTAGCCTTCTCCAAGGCTGCCTTGAGAGCAGTCTTGGCCTTATCGGCGTCAGCCTTGGCGGCCGCTGCGTCCTTCTCAGCCTTGGCCAGGGCATCACCCTTCGCGCCCGCGGCAGACATAGCAGCCACACCCGAAGCCTCGAGCTCAGCTTTGTGCTCAGCCTCGAGCTTCTCCATGTCAGCCTTAGCCTTCGCCTCTGCAGCCTTGAGGGCGGCAGCGGCGGCGGCAGCCTTCTCGGCATCAGCCTTAGCCTTCGCCTCCGCAGCCGCGAGCTTCTCGGCATCAGCCTTCGCCTTCTCCAGAGCCGCCTTGAGCGCAGCCTTGGCCTTGTCGGCGTCAGCCTTGGCCTTGTCGGCATCAGCCTTGAGCTGATCAGCCTCAGTCTTGGCTTTCTTGGCCGCCTCCACCGCATTGGTCACCTGTTTCTTGGTCGCAGCGTTTGCATCCTCGAGCTCTTTTTTGAGCTTTTCAATTTCAGACTCGAGGCTCGACAGCTTGGCGCCCTTCTCCTGATCCGCGGCGGAGAGGCTCTTCTCGAGAGCCTCGAGCTTCTTCTTGAGCGCAGCCTCCTCCTTTTTGGAAGCCTCGCCAGCCTTCTTCGCAGCCTCGAGCTCCTTTTGAACCTTCTCGAGGTCTGCGCCCTTCTTCTTCGCCTCCTCCAGCTCAGCCTTGAGGGCAGCCTCGGAGGCGGTGAGGGCGATGACGCGGCTGTTGAACATCTCGAGGTCGGCGCGAAGCCCCTCGAGCTCCTTCATCTTCTCATCCGCATCCTTGGCGCCCGACTCGAGAGCCTTAGCCTTCGCCTCCGCAGCCGCGAGGGCGGCGGCGGCGGCAGCCGCCTTCTCGGCATCAGCCTTCGCCTTCGCCTCCGCAGCCGCGAGCTTCTCGGCATCAGCCTTTGCCTTCTCCAGAGCTGCCTTGAGCGCAGCCTTGGCCTTGTCGGCATCAGCCTTGGCCTTGTCGGCGTCAGCCTTGGCCTTGGCCTCAGCCGCGGCGGCTGCTGCAGCCTTGTCGGCGTCAGCCTTGGCCTTGGCATCGGCAGCCTTCTTCTTGTCCTCGAGAGCCTTGAGTTTGTTGGTCACGTCGGAGAGCTCAACCTTCAGCTTCTGAGCCTCGGCGGCGTTGGCCTCCTTGGCCTTATTGGCGGCGGCGAGCGCCGCGTTGGCCTCGGCGAGCGCGGCACCGCCATCCTTGGAAGCCTTGAGCTGATCCGCGAGGTCCTTCTCAGCCTTGGCGAGCTTCTTCTCGGCATCCTCCTTCTCCTTCTTGAGCTTGGCGAACGCCGCCTCGGACGCCTGCGCGGAGGACTTGGCCGAGGACGCGAGGCCGGTGGACGCCGCGAGCTCAGCCTCGAGCTCCTTGATCTTATCCTGGAGCTTCTTAAGCTCGCCCTTGGCCTTGTCGGCGGCAGCGGTGAGCTTCTTGGCCTCCTCGGCGGCGGCGGCGGCGAGCTTCTTGGCCTCGGCAGCCTCCTTCTCGCGCGCGGCTCGTTCGCCGTCGAGCGCCCTGGACGCAATCTCCCTGGCGGCGACCGCCTTTTTGAGGTCAGCCTCCAGCTTGGAAGCCTTCTCCTTTGCAGCAGCGAGCTCGGCGGCGAGCTTCTGCTCAGCCGCGGCGACGGCGTTGGCTTTCAGCTTGTCAGCCTCGGCGGCGGCGGCAGCCTCCGCGTCGGCAGCCTCCCGCTGAGCCTTGAGCTCGCGCTCCAGCTTCTTCTGAGCCTCCAGAGCCGCGGCGAGCGCATCCTTCGCCACCTTGAGCGCCGCCGCGGACTTTTTCTTGTCGGCGTCGCTCTTGCCGAGGAGGTCAGCCTCGAGCTTGTCCTTTGCGGCTCTGAGCGCGGCGAGCGCGGCTTCCGCCTCGGCGCGAGCCTTCTGGATAGCCTCGGCGAGGTCGGACTCGTACTGGGCCCTGTCCGCCTTGCGTCCTTCCCTCTCGGAGTCGAGGATGGCCTCGAGCTTGGACTGCTCGGCGTTGTGCCTCTTGACCGCGGCCGCGTTGGCCTCGGACGCAGCCTTCTTTTCGATCTCCTTGCGCTTATCCGCGAGTTCCTTCTCGAGCGCAGCCTTTTCCTTCTCAACCTGCCTGGCGGCGTTCTCCAGGGCTCTCTTCTCCGCGGCGATGGCCTGCTCAACCTTCCTGTCCGCCGCCACCTTGGCGTCGAGCGCCTTACCGAGCTGCGCCTTGAACGTGTCCATCTGCTGCTGCTTGGACTCGATCTCATCCGCGAGTTTCTTCTCGAGCATGGTCTTCTCCTGCGTGATCTGCGCGAGGTTCTTTTGCACAGAGGACGCCTTCGCCTTGGTCGCGCCCAGGGACGCCTCGAGCTCAGCCTTCTGCTCGAAGATCTTATCCTCGAGTTTCTTGATCTCAGCCTTGGCCTTCTCGAGCTCGGCGGTGAGCTTCTTGATCTCCTCGGCGGAGGCGAACGCGGCGGCTTCGCGGCCGATTCGCATCTTCTTGAGTTCATCCGCCGCCTTGACGGCTTCCGCGGTGAACTCAGCCTCCTTCTTCGCCGACGAGCTCTTGAGCGCGGCGAGCTCCTCCGTGAGGGCGTTCTTCGCAGCCTCCTCGGCGCTCGCCTTCTCGTCGGTGACGCGGTGCGCGCTCTTCTCGGCGGTGAGCGACTTCTCGAGGTCGGTGGTTTCCTTCTCGTGTCGCTTGGCGTCGTCGGCAATCTTCTTGTCGAGCTTAGCCTTCTCCGCGGCGGCGGCCTGGCGGTACTCCGCGAGTGTATC